>Ga0214923_10000139_pt1 | contig 107739 bp, 128 predicted proteins | sample LL1510_MetaG_FD_177993 | JGI IMG/M metagenome (GOLD analysis project Ga0214923, IMG submission 177993) | Freshwater microbial communities from Lake Lanier, Atlanta, Georgia, United States - LL-1510 | ecosystem: Environmental > Aquatic > Freshwater > Lake | place: USA: Georgia | collected... | reverse complement strand
CGAGAGAGCTTTCCTCTCCCCACACCCCATTTCGGTTATAGTCGTTTGGAGTATTCGTTACCGATCCGGTCCACCCCGATACTGTGCCTTCAGTTTGAGGAAGGAGAGCTGCTGTGGTGTCAGCAAACGCAATTCCCGAAGGAATGGTTCCAGAGACTAATGCAAAAATGGTAAGTGCAGAGACCGTACGAGAAACTCGGTGTGCCCAGTTTTTTGAGAGAAACGAAACTCCGGATGATGGAAGCGCGTTCATAAAAATTGAGTAATTTAGGTATGGTGCTAATAGGAATAAGTGAGCACAGAGCATGTACTTTCCCTTCGAGAGTCAAGCGCCGCTCAGGTACGCTCTTCCCTCCCTTTCGTGGAGAATTTCTGCTGGTAGTGTCCTTTAGAGCGCACCGCTGTGGAGCTCCTGAATACAAGGCTCTAGCGATGACGTTCTAACGGACACAGCACAAGCAATGCGAGATTCTAAAGGACATGCTGTCACGAGTGAGGGCCCCTGAGTGCTCGAAGAGTATGGTATTTTCTGACCCACAACACAAAAAACTTATTTTACAAGTCTATTTTTTGTATATGGGATAGCGCTCAGGATCAATGGTTCTGGCAAAGCATGTCTTTCCCGTGCTGTGACTCCATGGCAATCCTGCATCATCGGCACTGCGAACATTTTGCTCCATAGGGTATGCAGTTGCAATATCGCCTGGTGAGCCGTTGCTGTCCGCATTAAAGTTTGCACACAATTTGAAACCGAGTTTATTGCTGGTAGTCGCGTACTCATACATGTCACCTTCTGGTGCAATTGGCACTGTCATGCCACTAAGCTGATCGTACGCCTCTGACATGGTTGCCGGCAGCCTGCCCTTCTGTTGGTAGAAGTTAATAATCTGCCATTGAATGTTTTGAAGGTCTGAAACTTTCTGTTGATCAATGCGAAGTTTGCGGACATATGATGGTGAACCCATGACCAAGAATCCTGAAACTATCGTACCGATAACAAGTACAACAACTGCAATCCCTACTGCGTTTACCTTGGTTTTGTTATCGTTCCAGAAACCCCACAATTCAGCGAGAAAGTGCATGAAGATTCCTGCGGCGACAAGAATCACGAGTGCAACTTTAAACACAAAGCGAGTCGAGAGCTCACCCCCGAGGAAGGTGTTAATAAGAGTGATGAGGGTAATAACGACAGCAGAGCCTGCGAGAAACAAGGTGAGCATAAGAGCCCAGCGACGCACCCATAACTCTGTCTTCTCTGGCGTGGTGCCAATGTCTGAACGAATGACGCGCATGAGTACTAGAAATACTGGCACAAGCACGATAAGGCTCGCCATCGCGAAGCGCATGGTCCCTGAGTAAGGGTCCACATACCCATCAAGAGCATCAGGGTATGCCTTGTTAATGTATTCAAATATAAGCGTGAGAAACGCCGTGATTGAACCATAGAGTGCAATCATTGCCCCTGCCCACGTAAAGAAATCCTTTGGTGTGACTTTGTTCATATACCTCTACACTAGCATATGACGAATGAGGAAGAGGATCATTACATATATTGACAAGTTAATGCATCATTGTATAAACGATTCTATTGTTGTCCCGCAGCAAGCGAGAGATACTTTTGTGAATGCAATTTGGACATGCGATTGTGATTGTGGGATAACTCATCAATATTGTTGGTTCTCTTGTGTATGTGCGCGATACTATTCGTGGTGATACAAGCCCGAACAGAGTTACGTGGTCACTATGGGCTCTTGCGCCACTTATTGCGACGGTGGCAGCGGTCTCTGATGGAGTAAGTTGGGCAGTGTTGCCGGTTTTCGCTGCTGGGCTTGGTCCGCTGATAGTTGTCTTCACATCGTATCTGAAACCTAAGGCATACTGGCATCTTGGAATCCTTGATTATTTGTGTGGCTCGTTTTCACTCCTGGCGCTCGTGTTGGGGGCGCTCACAAGCAATCCCTTACTCGCGATCTTTTTTGCAATAATTAGTGATGGATTTGCAGCATTTCCTACACTTGCAAAAGCATGGAAAAATCCTGAGAGCGAGTCAGGATTTGCGTATGTTGCGGGTCTTTTGTGCGGACTTTCAACGTTTGCGAAGTACATTACTGGACGTTTTCTGAATACGGTTTCTCCCTCTATCTCGTTATCGCTAACATTGCACTCATAACATCCGTCTACGGTCACTCGTGGATTCGATACCTGTCGAGAAAAAATAAGTAAGCTACCAACCGAACTGACGACCCACCTCTTCGGGTGTTTCTCGTTTGCGTGCGACTTTAATTTCGCCGTTTTGTGCGATGAGCTTGAGTGGTGATGAAAGGAGGCAGTGGTGAGACGCGAGAGCGTCCTGGTATGCGCCGGTGTCGAGAAACGCTAAAAACAAGTCCTCGTCCTCAGTGCGCTTTGGAAGCGAAACATGCGAGCCACCCGCAGTGTATTTGTCGTCGCTGTCACATGAGCTTCCGGCGAGCCATGTATGCACGAGTTTTTTCTCGTTCATGTTGTTTACGGGAATCACATGCCATTTCTGTTTAAGCGCCCAGGTGTCAGTAAGGTCATTCATAAAACTACCATCGACGATGTACCAGATATTTTTTGCCTTATTCAAGACCTCCTTTTCAGCAAGGACTTTGTAAAGGGTGATTTGTGCAGGAGCTACAACCCATCTTCCCCACTCAGTAATGAGGTTTGGATGCTTTACGCCACGTTTGTCACATTCCTCCTTTGCAGTTTTTATGATCCGTTGCACGAGATTTTTGAGCGTGTAGAGACGTTTGTTCTTGTTGTAGGGAATGCCAGCGCCGCCGCCAATATCCACGGTATCAAGACCTGGGTTTTTCTCGCGCATCTGTGCGTAGAGCTCAATTGCTCGTTTTAAGGGCTTCACGAATCCTTCTATGCTCTCAACTTGGCTTGAAATGTGGTAGTGCAGCACTGAGAGGTTTTTGATTTTGCCGAGTTCAAGGAGTTCGGTCTCGGTGAATCCGAAGCGGTTGTACTTTTTGTCCCAATGACTATCAATTTTGACTGAAAGATCAACGCGGATCCCTACTTCACCTTTGAACTTTTTCATACGTTCAAACTCAACCATATCTTCGATGATCGGAATCACTGTGAGACCTTTTCCACGGAGTTCCTCGATAAGTTCCATGTAGCGCTCCGATTTCGGACCATTGCAGATGACACGAATTTTGTTGTTGAAACGGTCCTGTTCGATCATGCGCTTAACGAGAAAGAGTTCATTTGCTGATGCAACATCGAGATTTGCGCCTTCAGCAACGGCAGGAAGAACAAACTCACGGTTTTGGTTCACTTTCATTGGATAGTGGTAGCGGTATTTACCTTTGTACCCGAGTACCTTAATATAGGCAGTGAATGTCTCCATGAGGTCACGGACACGGTTTTCTATGACGGTAGGAAACAGAATTTCGGTTGGCGTTCCGTATTTGCGCGCAATTGCCGCAATGTTGTATTGATAGTTACCTTCTCGAACGATAAGGTCACCATCTTTTGAGATATCAAAAATCTGCGTATCGAACTCTTCCAGTCCAAGACGCCAAAATTTTTTCTGGCCATTTTTTTGCTTTTTCATGATAGAAAAATTATACAACAAAAAAATAAAAAATCCACTTTTAGCTGTGTCGAAATTCAGTCACGTCTCCATCTTGAAAGACGTATTCCTTCCCTTCCGTACGGATCATTCCCTTATCGCGCGCTGCAGACCATGAGCCAGCTTCAAGTAGTTTGTCCCACTGAATCACTTCAGCGCGGATAAACTTGTTTTGGAAATCAGTGTGAATAACCCCGGCAGCTTCTGGCGCTGTCGCGCCACGCACTATGGTCCATGCACGTGTCTCCTTTTCGCCAGTTGTAAAGTATGAAATCAGGTTAAGGAGCCGATAGCCTGCGCGGATGAGGTCGTTGATACCGTCTCCCTGTACGCCCAGGTCGCGACGGAAATCAGCACGCTCCTCGTCGCCTACATCATTGAGTTCGTTCTCTACGCCCGCATCAACAAACACCCACTGCGCCCCGAGTGATTCAAGGAGTGACTGGAGCGCTTTCCAGCGATCTCCGTTTTCTGCATCGACGTTTACTGCCCCGCTCTTTCTATTTAATACAAAAAGCATGGGCTTGGTGGTAAGGAGGTTAAAGCTTTTTGCAATGTTCTGCTCGTACTCATCGAGTGCAACAGAGCGAGCGGGCTTTCCTTGGTCGAGCGCTTGTACCAGCTTGCGCAGGACATCACGCTCCGCGATAAGATCTTTGTCACCTCCTTTGGCATCGCGCTCTACACGGTCAAGACGCTTTTTCGCACTTTCGAGATCAGCGAGCGTAAGCTCGAGGTTGATAACTTCGATATCACGAGCAGGATCGACCTCCCCCGCAACGTGATGCACGTCCTCATCGTCAAAAAGCCGGACGACCTGCGCGATTGCATCGGTCTCACGAATATGGGTGAGAAACTGATTCCCTAGCCCCTCGCCTTGTGCAGCGCCTTTTACAAGACCCGCAATATCAACAAATTCAACAACAGCAGGAATTGTTTTTTCTGATACAGACATCTGCGCAAGACGATCAAGCCGTGGATCAGGCACTGCCACAATTCCTACAGAAGGGTCAATGGTGCAAAACGGATAATTCTCCGCAGGAACACCTTTTTTCGTAAGGGCGTTAAAAAGTGTGGATTTACCGACATTTGGCAACCCGACAATACCAATTGAAAGTGACATGGCGAACGAAAGTAAGTATAGTATAACCCTTTGGTCACAACTCTCGTCGTGTCAACACGACTCGGTCGCGACAGAGCCTCGCGGTTTCGCTTGCTGGCAAAACATCGCTCCTGCCGTCTAAACGTCAAGAAAAAGTAAAGCAGGTTACTTTTTCTAGCGCTTCGACCATTGCGGTGCGCGACGAGCAGCCTTGAGACCAAATTTCTTGCGCTCTTTTGAGCGAGGATCGCGCTTCAAAAATCCGCGCTTTTTTAGATCAGTACGAAGTACGGGTGTTTCTTCAGTGAGTCCACGCGCAATAGCGTGGCGTATTGCCTCGGCTTGAGCTTTGTGTCCGCCACCTGAGACACGGACGGTAACTGTGTGTGTTGCACCCACTGCCTGGAGTGCGGCAAAGGCAGTCTTGACCATAGACTCAAGAGGAAAATACTCCTCAGCACTTCTTCCGTTAACTACCATGGATGCAGTCTTTGCAGGGGTGATACGAACGCGAGCCGAAGCAGTCTTACGGCGTCCCACAGTCTCAATGTAACGTTTAGTAGTCATACTTATTCAGTGATAGTAAGGTTCTTCATGCGTCCGACACGAAGCGTGTTACGAGGAATCATGCCCTGTACGGCTGTTCTGATCACCGCACTCATACCCTTTCGTGCCGAGAGAGAAGAGAGCTTTTCGCGCTTGAGGCCACCTGGGTACTGAGAGTAGTGCTCGTACACTTTGGTGAGGCGCTTCTTCTCAGAAACAAGCAGCTTCGATGCGTTTGTGATAACAACGATAGTGCCAGAGGTCTTGTTTGGCGTATATGAAGAGAGTGTCTTACCAATAAGATGCTTTGCAGCTTCAGACGCAACGCGTCCGAGAGATTTTCCTGCTGCATCAATAGTGTGAGTACGGTCATTCATACTTAGTTTAGAAATTCTATTCGAGCAAATTCAGCAACGCGCTTTCCGACGCGGCCAAGCTTGGTAATACGGGTATAGCCGCCTGATCGAGTTGAAAAACGCGGGGCAATATCTGCCATAAGCTTTTGTGTCGCTTCACCCTGGTTACCAAGGCGCTCAGTAATCGAACGTCGCGATGCAAGGGTGCCTGACTTTGCCGTTGTTACCAGGCGCTCAATGAATGGTCGAAGTTCTTTTGCCTTCGCTTCCGTTGTGGTGATAGCACCGTGCAAAACAAGAGAACGTGCGAGAGAACGCAAAAGAGCTGTGCGTTGATTTTTTTCTCGGCCAAATTTTCTGTTTTTGCGGTGATGCTTCATATGCTATTTATCGCCTCGCAGTGTAAGACCCATGTTTGAGAGTGCGCGCTTGATGTCCTGAAGACCTTTTTGTCCCAAGCCTTCAATAGAGAGTAGGTCATCTTCGCGCTTACGGACCAAGCCACCGACCGTGCGAATTGAGGCATTATCAAGTGCCTCCTCAACGCGTGTCGGAAGTTTGAGTTCGGTAATGCGTGTTTTTAGTATCTCAGCATCTGCTGGGTGCTTGTCTGCGAGAGCGTCTTCGTCATCAGTGCTCTTTGATTCAGGAATAACGATTTCTTCTTCTTTGAAACCAACAACCGCTTTGAGCTGGTGGATCATTGTCTCGATCGAGCGCTCGAGCGCTTCACGAGGAGAGAGAGTGCCGTCAGTTTCAATAAGAATTTTGAGGCGGTTGAAGTCGGTGCGATCACCAACGCGCATGTTTTCTACTTCGTAGTTAACGCGTCGAATAGGAGAGAAAATAGCGTCAAGTGCAATCGTACCGATTTCTACACGCTTTTTCTGATGCGCCTCTTTTGGAACGTAGCCAAGACCGCGCTCAGCGTTAATCTCGACCTCAAGCGATATCTTACCAGTGATGCTTGCGATGTGCTGTTCAGGATTCAGGACTTCTACTTGACCAGGGATTTTCAAGTCAGCAGCTGTTACTTCTTTCGGGCCTTTTACCGAGAGCGTTATGACCTGCGCCTCGTCAGTTGCAATTTTGAGACGAACACGGCGCAGGTTCAAGATCATCGTAACGACGTCTTCTTTCACACCTTCAATGGTAGAAAATTCATGTGCAACGCCAGGGATTGAGACGTGGGTGATTGCGGAGCCAGGAAGAGACGAGAGAATAATGCGGCGGAGTGAGTTACCCAAGGTATAACCATACCCGGGGTAGAGACCGTCGATTTCATAGGTTCCCGCGCGCTCGCTTTCCGAGACGACGCGTGGCTTACTTGGCAGTGCAATGTGATAATCAGACATGGCAAAAACGCGATGCTTATAAAAAGTAACTAACTATAACACTATCTGCTATAAAATTCAAATAGTGTTGAATAATTAAAGCTTCCTTCTCCACGGATAAATTCCGGAAGGCCGGTTACTTTAATTTTCATGAGCGGAAAATCAACGTGAAGCCACTTGGGAAGAGTCTTTTTCGGAGTGATCTCGTCGGTCAAGGGAGCGTAGAGCGTGCTTCCTCGGTTGTTCTCTCGAACAAGTACGGTGTCCCCCTTCTTGACCGAAAAGGACGGGACATTAACACGGCGACCATTTACGGTGAAATGCCCATGTGAGACTGCCTGGCGCGCAGCGCGGCGCGTCGAAGCAAAGCCCGCGTGGTAAATTACGCTATCGAGGCGTGACTCAAGCGCGCCATGGAGCGCTTGTGAAGGGTCTTTTGCCCCCATCGATGCCTCTGCATACTTAGAAAGCTGGCTTTCAGAGAGGCCAAACGAAAAGCGAATACGCTGCTTTTCGAGAAGTTGGCGACCATAATCCGATCCCCCGCGTCCTCCGCGTTTTGCTTTCTTTGCGCGAGCGTCAGAGAGCGCAAACTTTTGTGTTTGGAGCTGCTCAAAAATAGCAGGACCAAGGCGTTTGCCAATTTTGTACTTTGATTTGATGGGAAGCATGTTAGAAATTCTTAGCGAGTAACACGAGCTTAGAAGTTCTTACACCCCGCTCTAATTTTACTGAGCTAGTGGTTGCCGAAATCTGTACTGTTAACTCGCGTTGCATCATATACTAATAATAGTGTTCTGTAAAATTAGTGCGGGGTAAGTGTCCGCTTCGCTTCCCTTAATTTAGATACGTCGTGGCTTAGGAGGACGCGGACCATTGTGTGGCACCGGAGTGTCATCAGAAATCTTGATAATATCAACGCCTTTTGATGCAAAACCGCGAAGAGCTGACTCCCTGCCAGCACCAACGCCGCGGATAGTCACCGCTACTTCCTTTATGCCAATAATCGCAGCTTTTTCACCAACAAGTTCACCCACCTTTGCTGCTGCAAATGGTGTACCCTTTTTAGCGCCGTTAAAACCGAGTGCTCCTGAGGATGACCATGCAACTACGCCGCCTTTGTCATCGGTCAGTGAGACGAGAGTGTTGTTATAGGTTGCCTGAACGAACAAGTGTCCGATCGCAATGTTGCGTTTAGCAACACGCGCCAAAGAGCGAGACTTGAGTCCCTGATCAACGGTTCCGCCACTTTTTCGTATGATTCGTTTTTTTCCCATTGTGTTAGAAGCTCTTAACGAGCGAAGCGAGTTTAGAGATTCTTACATCCCTCCCCAATTTTACTCGGTCAGTACTTGCAAAAATCTACATCTTTAACTCGCGCAATATTGTATAGCAAAAAAATCAGTTTGTAAAATTGGCGAGGGAAAGATACTCAATCCCCGCTCTCGTAATCATGTCTTTTCAAGCTTACGACGGCCTGAAAGCATGGTCTTACGAACGTTTCCTCGAACGGTGCGCGAATTCGTTTTGGTTCCTTGACCTCGCGCTGGAAGGCGCTTTGCATGGCGCGAGCCACGATAGGACTTGATGTCTTTCAGGCGGCGCACGTTTGCAGAAATTTGTCGTCGAAGCTCACCCTCAAGAGTGAATGCCTCTACGGTCTCGCGGAGAGCTGCCTCCTCTTTTGCAGTGAGGTCCTTGGGGCGTTTTCCACCGTCGATACTAAGTCCTGCGAGGACTTCCTGAGCGCGAGGACGACCAACGCCATAAATAGTCGTAAGACCTATGTCGAGGCGTTTTTCATCGGGTACGGTTATTCCAGCAATACGTAGCATGTTAGAGGTTCTTAGCGAGTATTTGCGAGCTTAGAAGCTCTTACACCCCGCACTAATTTCAGCGGACTCAATGTAAGATATGCTTTTTTCTGCTCGTTGGACATCATATGCTAAAAGTGTTGTTCTGTAAAATGTAGTGCGGGGTAAGTGTTCGCTTCGCTCCCTTAAATTAGCCCTGGCGCTGTTTATGGCGTGGGTTTTCGCAAATAACACGAAGCTTGCCACGACGTTTTACTGTCGAGCAATGCATGCAAATTTTCTTAACGGATGCTTTTACTTTCATGATTACTGCTGAGCAGTTGAGGATTTATAACACAGCTTTCAATTTCTACAAAGTTTATACGCGGCGAGTGATACGTGCTCGTCCTCCGTAGGGGTCGAGTATCATTTCAACGGTGTCGCCGACTAGTACTTTTATCTTGTGAAGTCGCATCTTGCCCGCAAGATACGCGAGCACGAGTTCTCCTGAATCGAGTTTGACTCGAAACAGAGTGTTGGGAAGCGCCTCTTCGACGATCCCTTTCGCAACTTCGGCTTGTGACATATCTTCTTAATAAGAATACTCCACTACTGTCAAAAGGTCAACACAGTTCTGTGCATGTTTTGTGCGTGGATCCTCTCGAAAAAGCAAAACCACCCTCGGAGGTGGTTTTGTCGGTGCCGATTTACGCTGTTTTGCAATCGTTGCAGTCTTTACACTCAGGACAAATACCTCCCAGCAGGGTACAGTGCTGGTGATAGCTCCATGCACCAGGACCAAATTTCACTACGTAGAGCAGGCCGCCGATAATCGCGAGGTTTTTGAGGAACATTACCTGCTGCATCTGCTGTGACCAATCCATGTGGAAGAATATGGTTGCGAGTGCAGTAAAGGCAATGAGCATCCATGCACCAATACGTGCATGAAAGCCAGTTAGTACCATGAGCGCCCCTCCCAATTTCAAGAAGAGAGCTATAACGGTAGCTACTTCTGCCATAGGAACACCAACTGATGCAATCATCTGGACAGAACCAGAAAAGTTCATCAGCATTCCCCAACCACTAATAAGAAAAAGGCTCGCAATAAGTACACGACCAACGGGCATACACCACTTGCTTATTGATGTATTCATAATCTTGCGCACTAAGTTAGTAAGTACCCTAATGGTACCGGGGTATTCAAATAGAACAAGGGCCAGTGTTCACATTGCTGTAACACTGGCCCTCGAGTCGTCCGATCAGGACACGAGTTCGTGCCCTTTTGGAGCTTTGATCTCGATCTTGACGGCGATCTGCACGTGACGTTTTCCGTGCATGATGCAACCGCCGTTTTCACGCACCGCCTTATAGATCATGGCGAGTGTGTTGCCGCGCGTGTAGTGGTATTGGCGTTCGTATTCGAAGACGCTCGGATCAGAGCACTTGTCCAGTGTGTCGTCGCCGATCCAGATAGTCCGGAACTTCCGGATCGTTCCTTTTGCACCATCTGAACAGGCCGGAACCAGCCAAACCCACTTGGTGACCACCGGTTGGTGGAGTGATTCGGCGATTTCGCCCGCTTGGTTGACTTTGGCGACGTAGCCAAGGTTGGCGTCAAGCCATGCGGTCTGTTCTGCGTCTGTCGCGAGAATCGGAAACGGCTGCTCTTCGCTGCAGTGTTTGCCTGCCGCGACTGCTTTTTCACGCAGGATTGGGTCGAGTACGACCGTCGAAAGCGGCATTTCCTCGAACAGGTTGCGCAGTTGAAGCAAGAACCTGCCGTTGCCGAGAGCTTTCAGGTTGTTTCGGCCGATGACGATTCGTCCGAAACCGCGGTTGAAGTAGTAGTTCAGCTGGTTTTTCACCCACCTGCCGATGCCGAGCCCCACCAGGAGGGTGAAGCAAACGTAGGCGAGGAGTTGTAACCCATGATATTGGGTTGGTGTCAGTGAGAACAAGTCGAACATCTGGCTTCCTCTTTGGTTGACCCGCCTCTGTGGCGAGAGCCCATCAGGCTGACGTGCTTATACCATAAAAATCCACCCCTGTCCACACTTGCGTGGACAGGGGTTCAGCTGCATCAGGCAGCTTCGCTCAGAGCATCGAGTGCCTGCTCGATTCCGGGCGTCTTGCGTGTGAGGATCTCTGCAGTCCACACAGGCGCTTGCTGGCCGATTTCGATTTCGTTTTCGAGAGTTGCTTCAGCAAACAGGGCGCGAGACAGCTCATATTGCTTTGCCATCTCGACCATAGCTTCGATGTAGACTGCGTGCGATTGACGGTGCGGGACCAGACGAGCGACAAAGTCCGCATCCAACATCTGCACGAGCCGCCCGGGGTTCACCTTGATGACGTGCGGCATCATCATGCCATCATCGCTCTTGAGAGCGGTGAGCATGAATGCACGATTGCGCTGCACATATGCTCCGTGGTTTTCATCCACCGCATCTTCTGTCGCGACCGTGTCGTCACCGGTGATATGGCGGTGGATACGTTCCATTCCGCTGTGATGGATTGCTCCCCGCGGCAGAAGCGGCTGTCCCGGCCTCACATGTGTGACGTGCTTACGAACGAGTGCTTGAAGCCGGGCGCTACCGAACACTTTGTCGAGAGTTGGCAGCTCGGGTGGCGTAATCCCACGGATCTCGACGTAGCCGGGGAGTTCGCGGAACGCGATGTTGACAACGGCAACGTTGTCACGATCGATACCCTTTCTGCCGTCATTGTACCCACGCGCGCGGGCCCAGCCGTACGTGAAGTAGCCCACGATTGCGCACAACGAAACGACGATGGCGAGAAAGACACGCCATTCGTCTGCCGTAACGTTTGCGAGTGTATTCCATAGTTTGTCCACGGAGGATCTCCTTGCTTGGACGACAGTGTCCGCCTGAACTCTACGTTTTTTGTTGTAAATGTCAAAAAGAATGCGGGCGGCGCTTTAAGCGCCGCCCGCAAAAGCCTACTAAGTCTTCGGGACGCAATAGAGATACATGTTCCCTATCTTGCCGACGTACGGCTTTGCTTGGTTCAGCGTTGCCCACTGTTTTGCAGTGCTTAACACACGTCGAACCTCAGAGCCGGTATAGTCGTTCACGCACCAGTATTCTTCCGGCCAAGAGAAACGATATTCTCCTGCGACAGCTTTTCTGATAACAACGCTGCGCTCATTTTGCCGCCAGTATTTGTTAGTCTCGAGTGCCCACCGGCGACTGAACTCAACGAAGCCTTTGAAGCGCTCCCACTTAGTTTTGAAGTTGCCGATTGGGCAGAAGTCTTCAAGGCCCTGTGCGACACGACGGCGGTGTATTTCTGCCGCCATTGCTGCTTGCTGCTCGAAGAGTGCTTGCTGTCCTTTTTTCGGCCCTCTTCTATCGAGGTTGACGTCAAGCGTCTGAGCAAGGCACTCAGACTGAACTGTTTTTGCTCCGTAGCTGTACATCAGATAGGTCGTACCGACAATCGTAATCAACACCATACCGGTACTGAGTACGATAATGTGCCAGGTTTTCCAACGCTTTTTTTCGCTCACAGTGATTCTCCGTTTTCGTTGATTCTTCACATACCATACAATGAAAATGTGCACATTTCAAGTAAAACGTTAAGGGCGCGCTCACTAAGGAGCGCACCCTTCGATTTCACTTCTTATTGTCAGGTGTGCGCCACTGTGGTGGCGATGACGTACCCGGCCCCGGTGCCCGTTCTGCGCGCCAGCCAGCCAGTGTCCTTGGCGGCGGTGGGAGCACCACCTCCTTCTCCAGCATGCCTCTGATCGTGCGATTGTGAAAGGCCTTGCCCATCAGATGCTTTGAGCACCATCCAATGGACTTTCCGACCGGATAGAGGATCATGATCAGACCGAACTGGATTTTGCTAAAGATGAGGCCGATCACAGATGCTGTCGCTGAATCACTGATCACTGAATCCAGCCAGATCTGCACGTTGTTCTGCCACGTGTTTAGGGTGGTAAGACCACGATTGATAATCCAGCGCGCTGCGTCTGGCGATATCATAGCAATCAAAACTAGTCCGCCAATGGTTCCGAAGAACCATCCGACGAACCCTCCAACTACCTGAATGGTCGTCTGTGCGCTTGATGGATGCATGCTTTTTGTCTTCACGAGAAGCCAAAGTCCGACACCTAGTGACCCGAGACTGAGAATCACTAATGAGATGAAGGATATGCCGATTGCTTGTGCCCAGGTGAAGAGGCCTGAAGGGTTCATAGCTGTCTCCTCTTTCTTCAACGAACTCCACTGTTCGCTCAAATCACTATGCAACGAATATGAAAAAAAGCAAGTTTTTGCTAAGGCACTCTCAACCTCCAACTGCCCGGTAAAATATCCGCAATATGTATGTGCACATTGGCTTCAGAATACGTGAACGGATTGGGCTGTTAACCGCGAAAGGAATGAGGGTGCCTAATTTCAAAAAAATATAAAAGAAGAAGGGCAGGGGGTGTTACTCCCCTGCCCTCCGATGATGCGCTTACTCGCGCTGCATCAACGGCTTCTGAGCCGCATTGTTGATTGCTGTGTCAGGTGTGGTGAAGCCGTCCATGACCTGGAAGATGGCCGGGATGACGAAAGCCCAGTACACTGAGCCGTAGCTGCCGAGCATGTAGCCGGCAACGAGCAGCATCAGTCCGCTCATGAAGACGGACGTCTTGGTTTCCGCACGGAGGCTGTCGACCTTGGTGTGCATGTCACGCACCACCTTGATCTGCGACCAGAACCAGACAGACATTACTGCCGTCTGGCCGAGAAGCAATGCGAAAATCCAGGGATTGTCCTTGATCTTCGTCACGTCGATGCGATTTGAGAACTCTGCGATGCCGAACCATTTGGCGGCGCCGACGCTTGCGAACATAACGACGACCGGGAAGAGAATAGTCGACCCGATACTTATCGCTGTCTTGCCGAACGTGCCGAGAGTCGAAATGCTCAAGCGGCTTTTCGTGCCACCGGGTTCATCACGGCTCTCGGAGTTCACTGTCTTCAGAGGTGTCGGATTTGCCATTGGGAAAAACTCCTTGTTTTGTTTCCCATTTCAACACTGGTACTGGGCACTCCAGCCCAGTGGTAATATAATACTACTTTTTTTTATTTTGTCAAGCATAAAACTTGACAAAACACTTAAATCATGTATTGTGTCAAAACTCATCGTATGCAGAGCGTTCGGTGGGTGTTTCGAAACAGTCCCAACCTGAAAGGTAAAGGACACCACATGAAGAAACTGAAGAAACTGATAATCGCCGCAGCTGCGGCATTGCTCGTCACCGCACCGGCATTCGCCCAAGTGGCACAGGTCCAGAAGTTGGGCCTCGTCACTCAGGACATCGAGATCACCCTCGAGTCCAACGCGGGCAAGCTCTCTCGCTTCAAGGCGGGACAGAAGTGCATCATGCGTGAGGGAACGATCGTCGCGCTGCTCGGGCCGACCGCGGATGGGAAGGAGCGCATTCAGCGCACCAACCTCATCGCAATCCGGTTTCCCAATCGGCAGACGTGCCCCGAAGGTGCATCCGGCCCCGTCGAGGCAACGGTCGCTCTTGCGATGGCGAAGGCGCACCAGGACAAGGTGTCCGCAAAGGGCGGCGCCACGAAGAAGAACTGATCGTTCTTCACCAGTGACGAGGTAGTCGTCACATTGGGCACCCCTCAGACGGGTGCCCTTTTCTTTTTACAACGAAATACCAAGGGTTACCCTTGGGAGCAACAAGTCCCTTTACTTTACCAAGGGTAACCCTTGATAACTTAGTAAAACTTTGCATACTGAATTTGTGTGAGATTGTAAATTATGAAAAAAATGGCATAGTAAAAACGGTTTGGGGCAGTACCCGAACCTTCACAAAAGGAACAGAGAATGAAGAAACTAGTCCTTCCTCTGCTAGCAGTTTGGGCACTGCTCTGCTTCGATGTGGCACACGCCCAAGAAGGGGTGTGTGTTGAGAGCCTTGTCAGTTCGGACAAGACCTTGGAATTCACCCAGAAGAAACTGGGAGACAAGTGCGAGACGATCAGTGGCAGAGATCCCCGCACTGGTATCGTCGGTCAAACGGAAGATGGCAAAGCATTCACCACGGTCATCAGCCCGGCCGAGATCGTGGAAGACCCTGAGGTGAGACAGTGCAGTAGCATGCCCTCTCAGGGGCGTAGCAACAAAGGGGGCTACTCTGTCACAATCGAAATGTGGTCAACTAAGACCGAGTGTACCCCCGCGCCGGTTCCTGGCTATCCGCGACGGACACTTAACCTTGAGGTGACGCTCTTGATCAGCGGCTCAGGCATCGCCGGCACAGTGTGTCTCAATCCAGGTAACATGTGCGCATCAATTGACAGGCTCAGCGAAGATGCGCGCAGAAACATTGCTGACATGGTGATCTTCTGCATCTTCGAACAGATCGCCGGTCCGGTCTTGACACCCAAGCAGAAGACCTGATCGATCGGGTCAGAACGACGAAACGTACGATGGGGCGGTCTTGCGACCGCCCCATCTTTTTTGTTACTTCACGTTTATAATTTTGTATTTCTGGCCTCCTTTTGGTGTTTCAAAGGTAAAGATATCACCCTTCTTTTTTTCCATAAGTGCAGAACCGAGCGGGGAGAGGTGAGAAATTTTCTTTTCGTGCATGTTCGCTTCGGCAGAGCCGACGATTTCATACGTATACTCATCTTTCTCCCCTACTTTTTGAATAGTGACGAACGAACCGAGGGAAACGTGATTGCCTTTTGAATATTCGATGATGCGCGCATGTGCAAGCTGCTCTTCAACAACGCGGATGCGGTCTTCGGTCGCTGCTTGCAGGTTGCGCGCCTCTTCGTATTCGGCATTTTCCGACAAATCCCCAAGTGAGCGTGCATATTCAAGCTGCTCTGCAATCTCGCGGCGACGGACCGTTTTCAAATGCTCAAGCTCTTCCGTCAGTTCATCAAATTTTTCCTTACTCAAGTAGTTGGTTTCTGTCATGGTGCCACCATTGTACAGGTTTCTAAAAAAAAGCAAAGCATAGCGCGCCTTACTCAGATGCGATGTACTCAGGTTTATATGCGACGAGCCATTCAAAAAAAGGCTTCATCCCAGGTGCTGCACCTGAGAGTGTGCCTGCAGGAGCTTTTTCGAGCATAATCGCAAAGGCGTACCGAGGCTTCTCATACGGCCAAAAACCAACCACCCATGAGTTCATCCATTGGTTATGCGTGCCGGTCTGTGCGGTTCCTGTTTTTGCCGCGATGTGAGGCTCGGGCATGTTGAGTGAGCGCGCTGTTCCGTAGTCAGGCAGCGTGACAGCAAGCCGCATACCCTCTCGTGCGACCTGTAGATGGGACTCGGTGATTCCAACGGTTCCTTGCACAGTCGGTCGCTCGCCTTTTATGAGATGTGGCTCGTACAGCGTCCCACCGTTTGCGAGGGCAGCGATTGCGCGGACGACCTGGAGCGGCGTAACCTGAAAACCAAACTGTCCGATTGCAGTATGGTAGGTGTTTCCAATGCGCCACGGATCGTTTGCTCCAAACACTTTCTCTTTCCATTCTGGTGTAGGAATAATCCCGGGTATCTCACCGCCGAGCATGACACCGGTTATCGTCGCAAAGCCAAAACGCTTTGAGTACTCGTCGATTTTGTTGATGCCAAGGCCTTTTTGACTTTTATACCCACCGCCAACGGTATAAAAATATTCATCAGAGGATTGCGCAATCGCATGACGCATGTCGACCCATCCGTGCGCGCGCCAGTCTTTAAATATAGAAGGTTGATCGGGGTTATAGGGATTCGGCAGAATAAGTGCGCCGCTCGAATAAATCTGCTTTTCCGGAGAAATGATTTCCTCCTCGAGTGCCGCTGCCGCAAACAGCGGCTTTACAATCGAGCCGGGCGTGTAGGCACCTGCAACAGCGCGATTGAGGGTGGGCGAACGAACGCTCTCGTGCGCGGCATCAATTGCATCGCTATTCCCTTCGACAAACGCAGCGTTACTGTATTCGGGAATACTCGTAAGAGCGAGAATGTTTCCTGTGTGGATATCCATAATGACGCCAGCACCACCCACAAAATGCTGTTCGTTTGCATGGTGAAGCAATGTCTCATACAGTTTTGATTGGACTTCCGCATCAATCGTGAGATGGAGATCGGTACCATTTATTGGTTCGGTCGTAATGTTGGTGCGCACGACTTTTCCACTCGCGCTTGTTTCGGTCATTGAACTGCCGTTTATACCGTGGAGCACAGAATCGTAAAAGTATTCGACACCAGAGACGGGTGTGTACTCTTCGCGCCACCACTCCCCTTTTGCATCGGATTTTGGATATCGGACAAATCCGAGAACGTGCGAGAGGCCGGGCAAGGATGTGTACTTTCGGAGCGTGAAGGTCGTACTTGCGGTACTGCTCGCATTCAGATCATTCCATGCGAGTTCGCGTTCGTTTTTGTCGAGAATACGGCCGCGTGTTGCAAACAAAACCGAACGATCGAGGCGATTGTTACGAGAAATTTCTGCGTATTTTTCACCATCACTCACACTAATGCTGTAGGCTCGATACGCGAAGCCACATGCGACGGTGATAAACAGAAATACAAGTGCGAGAAATGCTTGAGTGGATACGGGCCGCTCAACACGACCTTCAAACTGATTCGGATCATGGTCAGGCAGGTTACTCGCATCGAGGAATATCTCGTCGGGATCGATGGAGTCGCGGTTGTAGTGTTTTGAGAGCATTCACTAACTATAGTACGTCAAGAACTCTTTCCGCAATGGTTTGGTACCGAGGATAAGAAGTGCAGTACAGAGTGTGGTTACGGGTAGACCCGCGGGAACGTAGAGAAGGTCGACCACAAGCGCTATAAACAGAAGCTCGGTGCCTTCAAAAAAAATAATGTACGTAAACACACCAATCCAAAACAAAACAGGCGAAAGAAATATCCCGCCCCCCATGACAAGCAAAAGAAGGTTCCGAATCATACCTATCGCGGAACAATGCTGACGTATCGAAGTGTTGTAAGAGAGAGTGGAAGTCGGATAAGCACGTCTTGTGATGCGCCACTATCATCTGGTGAGACCGAACCGACGATTCCAATCGGACGGAAACGAAACTCGGGCACAAGGACCATGTCACCTTCGTGGATTTTCATTTCGCGCGGTGCGTGGGCTTCCCCAACAGCACGACCGTTTCCCTCTACCGTTACGCTGGTGTCATTAATCACCGCCGCGTGCTTTTCGCCCGGAGAAAGTGCCATACGTACGGTAGAGATGGTTGCGCCCTTTTGTGCAATGGTCCCGACCACAAAGCCTTCGGCAGAAAGCACAAGGTCGCCTATCTGAAACGCGGGGTGCGTTTCAGTACCGGCATTGATGGTAAAGGTGCCATAGGGTGAAGCGAGTATGTGAGAGGTAACTTCAGCGGTGAGTTCACGATCTCTCAGCGGGAGGCGAAGTTGTCGAGAAAGCGAAGCATACTGCTCGCGAAGTATCGGTAATGCGCGAGATTCTTGATCGAGCTGTGCTATGCGTTCGCGAAGCGTCTGATTTTCCTCGAGGAGCGCGCTGCGACTTGAAACATAGTCACCGAATGAAAGTCGGGCGATGATGGAAGCCGTATAACTAAGCGGTTCAAAGATTCGCTGCACGGCACGTGACACGAGGTGATTGCTAAAAGCATTCACTGTGAGTATGACGCTGACTACGGTAAGCGTTACTATGAGCCGTGTATTATTCTGTGGGGACCAGTTCGTCATCGGAGTGAAGGAGCGACTCGTAATACAGCGGCATATCGTTCAAGACGGTGCTGGTACCCCGGACGACTGCCGTGAGAGGATCAGGGGCGACGATGATGGGGACTTTCAGTGCCGCAGAGAGAAATTCGGGGAGCCCTCGGATGAGGGCACCGCCACCTGCAAGATAAATACCTCGGCGCATAACATCAGAGATAATCTCAGGAGGCGTCGTCTCGAGCACGTCCTTTATTTCTTCGAGCAAATCTTCTATTGAGTGTGCAATTGCGGTGCGAATGTCGTCATCGCCGACAATAATCTCTCGCGGAAGACCGGTAACAAGATCTCTCCCGCGCGCAGAAATCTCAACGCGGTCTTTTCCCGGCGCGACAGAGCCCACGGTGATCTTGATGTCTTCTGCCGTTTTGTCGCCGATGAGAAGTTTGTGCTCGTTACGCAAATGCGCGACGATGTCTTGATTGAAGCGATCACCGGCGATGCGGACATTACGGGCATTTACCAAACCGCCGAGCGCGATAACACCAATATCTGTGGTGCCGCCTCCGATATCAATGATCATACTGCCCGAGGCTTGATGAACCGGAAGCTCAATACCGATGGCTGCAGCAAGAGGCTCTTCAACGATGTGCACTTCACGCGCTCCTGCAGCACGAGCAGCATCGCGAACGGCGCGTACCTCGACCGAGCTAATACCCGGCGGTACGCCGACGACCACACGCGGCCCGAGAAGTTTTTTGTGCCCGTGCTGGGCTTTGTTGATGAGATAGGTGAGCATTTCAGAGGTAATTTCAAAATCGGAAATAACACCGTCGATGACGGGCTGTACCGCAACAATGTGGGCCGGGGTCCTGCCGAGCATATCTTTTGCCTGCGATCCGACCGCGACGACCTGTCCGGTTTTTTGATTAACAGCGACAATCGAAGGCTCGTTAATTACAATGCCCCGTCCTTTTACGTATACCAGCGTATTTGCGGTACCCAAGTCGATGCCAATGTCATTTGAAAACCACCCCAGCACCCTGTCTTTCCATCGATGCACTATCGAAAGTTGTCGCCTCATATTTTTTTTAAGTGCTCAAAAATGGTGCTTTCGGGTACGAGCGTGGTGTCGCCACCCGAGCGCGAAGATACTTCGATGCCGCCTGCAGCGATTGTTTTTTCTGAAATAACAAGACGCGTGGGTATGCCGATGAGTTCTGCGTCAGCAAATTTTTCTCCGGCGCGGACATCGCGATCGTCGTAGAGCACTTCAAATCCGTGTTCACGCAGCTCCTGGTAGAGTCGATCAGCTTCGGCAATGACTTGTGAGTTTCCGGAAGCAAGAGATACAAGATGTGCGTGAAATGGAGAGACTGATTTTGGCCATACGATACCTTTTTCGTCAGCAAGAGCCTCGACAATAACGCCCATGAGGCGACTAATCCCGATACCAAAGCAACCCATAATCGGATACTGCTCATTTCCTTCTCTGTCTTTGTAAGTGAGGGAAAAATCCTTTGCGTACTTTTGACCAAGATCAAATATATTACCGACTTCAGATGCTTTTGCACGCTTCATTGTTCCTTTAGTGCACCGTGTACAAGTATCACCTTCTTTTTGAGTTGAAACCTCGACATTAGCGCAAAATGAGCAAGAGTCGCAGTACAGTATGTCATCTTCTCCTGCATCTGTGAGCACCATAAACTCATATGAGAGTTTTTTTGTGAAGCTGCCCCCAGATGCTTCTGTTGCTTTTGCTGCGAGTCCGCACCGTTCATACACACGCAGATATGCATCTTTTACTTGTGAGTAGAATCTATCAAAATCTTCTTGCGAATCATGAAAAGAATACATATCTTTCATACTGAACTCTCTGCCACGCATAATGCCGCTTTTTGCACGGAGTTCGTCGCGGTACTTTTGTCCGATTTGGTAGAGAGCAATCGGTAAATCTTTATACGAGGCAATATACTCTTTCGCTATGGGTGTGATTATCTCCTCTGCACTTTGACCAATGGTGTATTCTTTTTCGGTTCGGCTTTTAATTTTAAAAACAACGTCGACAGCATCCCATGCACCGGTCTGTATCCAGTTTTGTGAAGGGTGGAGTGTTGCCATGCGGAGTTCTTGTCCGCCAACGGCATTCATTTCTTCACGAACTATTTTTTCAATATTCTCAAGTACTCGACGACCAAGTGGCAAATACGAGTACACGCCTGCCATCTCCTTGTGAACATACCCTGCGCGGATAAGGAGTTGGGCGTTTTTCGCTACTTCATCTTTTGGCGCAGTTTTGCGCGTTTTGGTAAAGAGAACACTCTGCTTCATCACGCCATTGTACTCGCGGGGCTTCTTTATGCCAAGAGGCGTGCAATATCGTTATAGGTCACGACTATCATGAGAAGCGCGATACAGGCAATACCAAAAGCATTCAAGAGCGAAACAACGCCGCGCGGTGCGGGACGGCGCAGAATTGCCTCAACACCAAGAAGGAGAAGTCTGCCGCCATCGAGCGCGGGAACAGGCACCAGGTTAATGACCGCGAGGTTAATTGAAATGATTGCCGTCAAACCAATAATGTATCCCCAGCCATTTTGCGCCGCATCTCCGACTACACCTACAAGGCCAACGGGACCAACCACACTTTTGATAAGCGACGAATCGCTACCACCAATACTCCTAATGAGAGCGCCAAGTCGATCAACAATAGTTACTGCTTCTTGAGTTGTACGGACCAATCCTGCAATGAGTGCTCTGCCAAAGGGCAGCGCCTCATCAGCGACCAAGACGAGTCCCACACCGATTGCCGGCTCGTTTGATGTCTGTGAAATGACCGCGTGGGCAGGACGAACGGCAACGGTAGATGTGGCGCCGGTGCGCACGTAGGTGATGTTTAGTTCTTTTCCAGCACGATCGCGAACAAACTGCGTTATTGCAGCAGGGGTTAATTGTTGTGGAGCGGCATTCCTATCGTCCCTCACAGCGACAACAACATCGCCTGGCTTCACTCCCGCGACCTCAATTGGCGAACCGGGCAAGACTTCAGTCACCATGAGCCGTGTCTCCGCTGTTGGCTCGTCGGCAACGTGCGGCACACCGATTGAGTAGGCATAGGTGAAAAGTCCCCATGCGACTACCGCATTCATAAAGACTCCCGCGGAAAGAATAAGCGCTTGCTTGAGTCGTGATGCACCGTTGAGTGTTCCTGGGCCATGCTCTGCTTCGCCGACGTCTCCATGGAGACGAACAAAACCGCCAAAAGGCAGCCAGTTGAGCGTGTATTCGGTACCGCTCCAGGTCCCAAACGTAAAGGCTCGCGGCGGATATCCGACACCAAACTCTTCTACTTTTACACCAGAGATTTTTGCAGCAATAAAGTGCCCCAATTCATGCGCAACGATAAGAAACACTAAAATGGCAATGACAAGGAGAATTGACATGATGCTTAGGACAAAATTTCTTTCTCTTTTTTCTCAAACAACTCCTCGAGTTTTTTATTTGTGGCGTCAATTTTCTTTTGCATATCATCTTTAAGGCGGAATTTGTCGTCCTCACTCATACCGCCCTCTTTTTCTTTGGCTTGGATATCCTTCCAGCACTCGTCGCGTGCCATGCGGACGCGAGTACGCGCCTCTTCGAGTGTCGCTTTGCCCATTTTTACGAATTCTTGGCGACGCTCAGTAGTAAGGTCTGGAAACGAAAGTCGTATGCCGGTCCCATCGACCGCAGTACCAAGACCCAACTTGGCCTCAACGATACCCTTTTCGATGTCACGCACGAGTGAGGTGTCAAACGCTGTTATGCGAATAGATCGAGCGTCTTCGAGAGAAATTGTTGCGACCTGATTGAGCGGCATCATTGAGCCATACGCGGAAACCTGTACGTTGTCTAACACGGCAGGGTTCGCTCTTCCCGTGCGGAGCGCTTTGTATTCCTTCGTCAGCCATTCCTGTGCTAACGTAAGCTGTGAATCAAGTGTGGCAAATGAATAGTTCATAGTGATGAGTATAGCACAAGCCTTTTACGGAATAAGAAGAGCTAGTTGCTCAAGAAGTGGCTTAAGGAGTGCGCCTTTGTCATGAACGTATATACGAGTTCGATAGAGCGCAGGAAGGCTTTTCTCCTTATCAGGTGAGTCCGCAAGTATTCGTTCAAGGTCAGAAAGAAACGCATCGATTTTGCGCATGTCTTTCTCACCATCGAGCAGTTCTTTAATAATTTCAATACGCTTTTCTACACTGCCCGTACTGAACGCATGCGCTTCGGTAGTATCCGACACAGCAACAGGAAGAGTCTCCAGTCGCACTCGAGAATGAATAGTCGGAAGAAGGAGGTGCGGGAGAGGGAAAAGAAATATAAATAGTGCGTCATGTGGCGGCTCTTCCAGAGTTTTTAACAGCGCATGTTGTGCTTCGTTGGTGATAGCGCTGCATACAATCACAAACGTTCGTCGCGCTTCTACGAATGGTTTTCCCGAAGCGCGGGCACACAGTTCACGGGCGGTGTCGATGGAGAGCTGTGTTTCTTTGGTGAGAGAAAAATCAGGACCATGTACTACAATACCTTCACACGACAGGAGATCAAGCAGCGAAGGAAGATTTCGTTCGTCACCGTGGTATACGCGCGCCTGCATGGTCTCATTGTACCCGAAGTCTCGGTGTTTCGGTGTATACTTTTGTCATGACACAAGAACAGATTGCGCAAAAAGCACTGACGGTGACGCGCTGGGTCGGCTCTCCCGCATCTATTGTGATTCACACACTTGCCTTTCTTGGCGCGTTTTTTCTTTCTTTTCAGGGGGTTGTTGAATGGGATCGCATGCTCCTGGTCTTGACGACGGTTGTTTCTTTGGAAGCAATTTATCTCGCCATTTTCATCCAAATGACTATTAACTACACGACCCAGAGTATTAAGGAAGTGAGTGCCGATGTTGATGAAATTCAAAAAGATATTGATGAAATCCAGGAAGATGTGGGAGAAATTCAGGAAGACGTCGGTGAGATTCAGGAAGATGTGGGCGAGATTCAAGAGGATGTGGGGGAAATCCAAGGAGACGTCGATGAATTGCAGGAGGATGTAGAGGATATTTCGGAGGATGAATCAGAAGACGACCGCCGTAGCACTGAACACACAAAAACGCTTGCTGAAATCCAGGACGCGCTCCGCACGCTTCTTGGTGACATTGAAAAGTTGAAGCGATAATACCCCGCGACTCTGAGTGCTGAATCTGCGTTTGATATACCGTTAATGCGATAGAGTGGCGGGTTTACGAGAAAAAACTTGATTTTCTGCCACTATCTGCTTTTCTTGCATAAGAAACCTGTCTTTGGAGAGGTGCATGGCCCCGCGCGACCACGTTACAATTATGAGAAAAAATGCGCAGCAGTTGCGCGCACTGAAAGAAAAAAGTGATAGCTGGCTTCGTGCTGCCCATCGTCTTGAGGAGCGCGGTAAGTACGAAAAAGCGCAACAAGCGTATCGTCAGCATCAGCAGTACTTGAGTGCGTGGCTTAAGGTGGTATTAGCTACGTGAAATGAAGGTGCGCGCCCTAGGGCGCGCACCTTCTCCCGTTTCCCTATCGCTTTGCAATAACCGCTTTCTTGTACATGTCGATGTGATTGAGCGCTTCGCCGGTCCCCTTTGCGACACACTGGGGGGCGTCTTTTGCAAGATGCGCGATAACGCCCGTACGGCGGAAGATGAGTTCGGGAAAGTTGCGGAGCTGCGACGATCCGCCGGTCATAATGATACCGTTGTCGATAATGTCTGAAGCGAGTTCGGGAGGTGTTTCTTGGAGCACGTCTTTTATGGCACTCACCATCATGCGCAGTTCCCTGCCGATTGCCCGCACGACTTCGTTCGTGGTAATTTCCGCAGAGCGCGGCAATCCGGTAACATAGTCGCGACCTTTTACGGTCATCACAAGTTCTTGATCCATGGGAACTGCAGAACCAACTTTAATCTTTATTTCTTCTGCCATTTTTTCTCCGATTGCAAGGTTCATAGTTTTTTTTACGTGATCCGCGATCGCATGGTCGATTTTGTTGCCTGCGCACTTTACTGATTTTGAAGCCACAATACCGCCGAGTGAAATTACCGCAACATCGGTCGTGCCACCGCCAATGTCAACGATCATATGTCCGCGCGCTTCATAAATAGGGATACCTGCGCCAATTGCTGCGAGAATCGGCTCTTTGATGACGTAGGCTGCGCGTGCGCCTGCTTTTGTTGCTGCTTCTACCACAGCACGTCGTTCGGTCGATGAAACCCCAGCGGGTACTGAAATCATGACCTCGGGCTTGAACATGTTCCATGGACCAAGTGCCTTGCGGATAAAGTAACGAAGCATTGCTTCTGTGACACGATAATCAGCGATGACCCCATCTTTCATAGGGCGATATGCCTTAATTTCATCAGGCGTTCGACCCACCATTTCTTTTGCATCGTTTCCTACGGCCAAAATTCTATTTTCGGTAGTTGAGACAGCGACAACAGAAGGTTCATTAAGCACGATACCCTTGCCAGGAACGTACACAAGCACAGTTGTTGTACCGAGATCAATACCAAGTTTCGGATTAAAAGAGAACATTCGCGCATTGTATAGAAGAGAATGAGATTTGACAAAAAACATCCTTTGCTAGTATCAATATCAGCACTAAGCCTCCCCCGGCTTGGTCAACTGCGCGCATCCCTCGCGCGCATCCGGTCTCGCTGCTCTCTTCCCAAGCAGCGAGACCGTTCTTTTTCATAAATTTTCAAATCAAAAAATTCAGGGTCGCCACTGGCGACCCTGACAGCTTACGACTTCGTATTGAGTTGCTCATCAAGCGCCTTGGCGCGCAGCGTGAAATGGACGGCCTGCCTCATATAGAGAAGCGCCGAGAGGAGCTGCGCCTCCATCGCGATAGGGTCCAGATTGATCTCATGAAATCTCCGCCTGGTTTCGAGTGCGTCAAGCATATACCCCCACTGCCGACCGGCAGCAGCGTATGCTCTGTCGACTTCTTCTTGTGTCACCGCGCGCTTCGCTGGTTTCTTTGCCACGTGCCAATCTCCTTGTGGTTAGTTCCATGCACACTATGCTACTAAATAGAGATGTGCACAAGGCCTTTATTTTGTATGTTTTTCAGTCTTCAATAACCACCAAAATTTTTTACTAAAGTGCTGCGCATCATCGCAAATACGTTTTATGTAGTAGAGATCCTTCGTTGGAACCTTGGTGAGCATGAATCCCATGCGCGCAATACTGATAGGTTTGAGGCCATCGTTGATGCGCGATGGATTGAGCTGACTACAAAAATACTTCAAGAGCTCCCCGCGTTCTGTGTCGCGCGTTTTTTGTACGACAGAGCGCAATTGCGAGCCAATATGCTTCATATGTACTATTATACCAAGCATGCATCTTTACACATTGGTGCCCCCCGATCACGCGGCCTTGCATGAGGTGGCACGCGAGATTCCGCTTTCTGATATTGCATCGCCCCATATTCAGAATTTGATTCATCAGATGAGGACGTTGCTGCGGGCAGAAAAGAATGGTGTGGCGCTCGCGGCCCCTCAAGTCGGGGAACCGCTGCGCCTCTTTGTGGTCGCAGGGCACGTTGCCGATGCGCGCAAGAGAAAGGACTCAGAAGAGCTTGTCGATATGCCTACTGAGGATGAGGTCTACATCAATCCTGTGCTTCTCAAAACGTCGCGAGAAAAAAAGAAGCTGCACGAAGGATGTCTTTCACTAAAGGGGTACTGGGGTGAAGTGCCCCGCTCACTTAAGGCGACGGTGCGCGCGTATAACGAACAGGGAAAAGAATGTACTCGTGGTGCATCGGGTTTACTTGCTCACATTTTTCAACACGAGATGGATCATTTAGAAGGTATTCTCTATACCGAAAAAGCGACGAAACTCTATGAAGAACGAGAAGAACATGAACACGAATAACTATCGCTGGGCGTTTTTTGGTACGGACCCACTCGCGGTGCCTATTCTACATGAGCTTGAAGCCGCCGGATTTGTACCGGCGTGTGTCATTGCCGGTCACGATGTCCCTGGAAGGCGCGGCGCTCCGCCGACTCCCCCACCTGAAAAACAATGGGCTGATGAGCGCGGTGTCACGGTAGTGCGGCCAGACAAAATAGACAATGAATTCCTTTCCATGCTCACAAAAGAAGAGTGGGATTTTTTTATTGTTGCATCATATGGAAAAATTTTACCCAATGAGCTTCTCGCAATTCCCTCAAAAGGTGTCATCAACGTACACCCTTCCCTTCTCCCGCGCCTCCGCGGCCCGTCGCCGATTCGTTCAGCGATTTTGACCGATGAAAGAAAAACTGGAGTCACCGTGATGGTGATGGACTCCAAAATGGATCATGGTCCGATCATTGCGCAAAAAATTGTTCCCGTTCCCGACTGGCCACCGTATGGTCGTGTTCTTGATGCTCTACTTGCAAAAGAAGGAGCGCAGCTGCTTGCACAGGCACTTCCGCAGTACTTGTCAGGAGAAATTACACCACAAGAGCAACAACATGACGTTGCCACGTACTGCCATTTTTTGAAAAAAGAAGACGCATATATTGATCTGAGTGAAGATGCCTACAAGAATCTTTTGAAAACCCGTGGATATGATGGATGGCCTGGCGCCTACACGATAATGAATGTCCACGGTAAAGACATTCGGGTGAAAATCCTCTCCGCAGAAATCGACAACAGTATTTTATTGTTGGATAGAGTTGTTCCCGAAGGCAAACATGAGATGAGTTATGCAGAGTTTGAGAAAAACATCATTGATAAGAGGTGAGAACGGATGAGAATTGTTGCGGGAGAGAAGTCATGCAAACCAAGGAATACCGTAGCGTGAAAATGAAAGACCTTCCCTTTGCAGCAGCTCAAAGTCTGCGTTCGCAAGTGAACATAGCGACGCGCAATTGGCCGCATCGGCGCAGCGCAAATGTCCGCATCACACATATCGAGCAAGCAAAGCCCAAGCTCTCTGTTCGAGTCCGTACCGTCTCAGATCAGGTCTGGAATCTGGTCATCGACGGACCAACACTCGAAGAGTCAAAGTTGCTTGCCTGACAAGAAGCCGCGCTTCGAGCAAACGCTCGAGCGCGGCGTCTTCTTTGTATTGGAATATTGTTATTCTGCAGAACCAAAACGCATGATGCGCTTAAGCACTGCCCCACTTTTGCGCATAACGCGAACATGCAATTTTTTCTCACGACGAACACGATTTGCAAGTTCATCTTTTGCGATATCAAGCGCAGCCATAAGACTTTCTCCGTGGCCAACAGCGTGGATGCGCTCCTTTCCGGTAAACAGAGTAAAATCAACTCGATAAATAAGCCCCGACTGATGCTTTTCGTCTCTAGAGAGCAGCACTTCGCACGATGCATTACCCTCGTCAACAAGGAGTCGCTCCACTGCGGCAAGTTTTTCTTCGGTGTAACTGGTGACGTCCGATGCAAGTACTACGTTGTCTGTTTTGTATGAGATTTGCATAGCGTTACGTACGTGAGTTTATATAGATATATCGTAGCATTAAAAAATACCACACTACCCCACAATGCGATGGTTATTTATCTGAGAATAAAGCTTACTCAGTGGTATTTGAGAATTTTGAACGTGCAAACGCAACAATGGACTCGTCCGACACTTCTTTCGCAAAGTCTGGTGAACGCGCGAACATCGGCATATGCTTTATCTATGGCATTTTGTTCGGGTATTGCCTTGTTGCCGCGACTCGCTTGATCGAGTGTATCTACCAGCTGTTTGAGAACGGTGTCAAATTTTAGGCCTCCCAATATTGATGAGCGGCAAGAAGTCTCAATTCTTGGTCCGGTGCCTCGTTTGCATCTAGTCTTTCATTCATATGGAGAGTATACCATACCTACAATACTTACAATACCGTGCTGTGATTGAGTTTCATTCAAAATACGCTACTATATCCCTACTCTTCTATTTCGAAGAGTGATTCCCCGGTAGCGCAGCGGTAGCGCAGCTCGCTGTTAACGAGTTGGTCGTAGGTTCGAATCCTACCCGGGGAGCAAAAAAGTCTAAGATAACCGAATAATCGGACTCAGACATATCTGTACCTATCTGATAAAATCCTTATATGCCTCCTGCTTCAAACACTCGCAATTTTGTATTTCGCTTTCTTATCATCACAGTGCTTATCATCAGTTTCTGGATGAGCGGATTGTTTGTGACAAATCTCTGTACGTCCTACGGTCTTTGGTATACCTGGCACGCAGTCGTGCTGTATGCGGTCAGTATTCCTCTCGCCTATATCGCTATTCGCAGCACGATAGCATTTCTCGAGCTCCAAGGAGAAGTCTCTGAGCGCGTCCTCATATGCATTGCAGCGGCAGTTACGATACTGCATGGCATCACGATCACCGCTTTTCCGCACGTGTATGGCAGCGAGGGTAGAGATCTTATATTCGCTGGCGGATGGCTCCTCTATTTCTCAGGGTGCGCGACGATACTCATCATGATGATGTATCAGAAAAATAACTAAACTTCGACACGTGTAACAAGGGTAGTTTTTGGCGCAGCTAAACGGCTACAATGTAAAAAATGCGCGCCGCAGAAAGCGGCGCGCACTATGTGTTGTTCGGGAGCGGCGATTAGCCAAGGTATCGGGCAGCAAACCCGATAAATTTCCCGACGATGTCGCCAAAGACCAAGAGCACGCCGGCCCACAGAAAGGCCGACGGCCAGTTTGCCAGCTGGAATCGCTTCCAGTCCATTCCAACGATGCCGGCCACGATGGGGACCGAAGCGCGCAGGGGACCTGAGAACCGTGCAAGCCAGATGGCAGCAGCACCCCACTTTTCGAAGAGTGCGTGACCTCGCGGAAGAAGGTTGGGGTGTTGCGTGAACGGCCAGATATCAGAGATTTGATTGCGGTATCGGTAGCCGATTGAGTACGACAGCCAATCACCCAAGGCAGCACCGATACTTGCTGCGAACAGAATCGAGATGAAATCAGTGTCCGTGTTTGAGAGTAAAGCGCCAAGAGCGACGAGAATGCTCCAGAACGGCAGCACCAGCGAGACGAACGCGATACTTTCTCCGAAAGCCAGTAGTGCGACGAGCGGGATTGTCCACTGCGGATTTGTTCGTGCGAACTGGATGATCCATTCAGAGTATTCTTGCAGCATGCCGCCGATCGTGGCAGCGTGTGCGGGAGTTGCACTCAGAAGAGTGCCGATGATGAGTAGTCTCAAGCATGTCTTCACGACCTACCTCTTTGGTATGGCGCGGGACCTTCAGTAGCCCCGAGCTGTCGGTATAGTACCATGAAATTTTAAGATTTCAAGGTATCCGGATAATGTGCACACACATATGGCGGTTGAGGAACAATAGCAGTAAACAAAGTGATAGAGCGCAATAATCGCGATAAGCAGTCAAGTGACGCACGGTGCTAGAGTACCAACATGGTGCGCTTTTCATATGCCTTATTTTTGAGCGCACTGCTTTGTGCGATTCTGCAGTATGTGCTCGCCGTGGTACTTCCCTACCTTCACTTAAATTTAGCAACCATTCGCTTGCTGCCGCTCGTGTTTGTGGGATGTGCAATAGGTGCTGTTGTATCCGCCTCTGTTCCGGAGCGCTTTGTGAAAGCGATATACCTCTCTCCTTTTGGAGGAGTCACTCTGCTTGTTAGTGCGTTTTTATTTTTTAATAATGAATTTGCGTTAAGTATTGTTATTCCGCTTGCTTTTGCCGCGTGTTATTCCCCGCTCGTCTATTTACTTTTTAGGGGCACCTTCACGCAGGCTTATACATACGATTTGTACGGTACGCTTCTTGGCTTTGTGATCGCCATGTGCGCGCTGGGCTTCTTTGGCGCTGAATGGCTTCTTCTTTTGTGTATGATGCTTGCAATTTCGATTGGACTTATATCGATTACAAAGTCGCATGCGGCATGGTGGCTGTTTGTAGGTAGTGTACTCGGTGTGCTGCTACTGCAGTACAGTGCACATTTTTTCGACCTCATGCAGGCAGTGAGTACTTTTCCCGGGAAACTGAAGAATGATGTAACCCATGAAGTCTTGAGTGAAGAAAATAGATCGGAATACCGCATGCTCGGATCACAGTGGTCAACGCTCTCGCGCGTCGACATTGCGCAGAACGTGATGACGGGTTCGGTTGTACTTTTCTATGACCGAATGCGCTGGAGCACCTTCTCCACTAGCAGTACGTCGTTGTTCTACCACACGCTCCCTGCCTTAAGTCCATCAGTGCGTACTGCGCTTATTATTGGAACCGGCTCAGGTAGAGACGTGCATGCGCTCACGACGGTCGGAGTACGTACGATTACTGCTCTTGAAGTTAATGATGCGACCTACCGTATGCTCACCGGACCACATGCTGAATATGCGAATAACATATACAATCTGCTCCCCGTTATTCGAGCAGAAGGAAGAGCATACTTAGAGGCTCATCCACAGGCTCTCTATGATCTTATCGTCCTCCCGCGTCCTGACTTATCAGTTACTCAAGCAAGTAGTTTAGTTACCCTCGATGCCTACCTTTACACCAGTGAGGCGATGGATCTTTATTGGAAGAAACTTTCTCCAGACGGAGTATTGTGGATATCGCGGGGCGCTCTCCGTAAAGATCCGAACCATTTATCGATTGCACTCTCCAAAAACGCAGACACTATTCGAGATTTCGTGGAAAGAAGCGGGATTGATCCAAAAACTCAATTATTTGCCTTCACCGAGGTCAGCCCTGACACTGGAACAAAGGGATTGCGGCAGAAAAAAGAAGTGCGGAGGATGATGCATTTTATTCTGCTAAAAAAACCGCTTTCTGGAACCCATATACACGAAGTCACAAAAAAAATAAAAGAGAGTGCACTCGATCCCCACCTTGTTTCCACTAATTTTTCAGAAAGCCCACGAGGGCTCTGGCCGAGCGAAGTATGTCTACAAGACATTCTCGAGAGTGTAAGTACCTGTAACGTTCAACGGGGCACGCTTACTGATAACCGGCCCTTTTTGTGGGTAAATCCTACGAGAAGCTTTCTAACGTCATATCTTACGCAACCAGGAAACATCTCTTTTATCGTTATAACGCTGAGCGTGCTTATGCTGTGTATCTTTTTACCAAGAGGTGCTGCAAAGCGATATCTTTTTATTTCGTTTATAACGGGGTGTATGTATGGCACATTCGTCGCATTTTTTTACTATGCTTTTATTTTTATACACAGCTCGCCGCTTTTTATCTCGGTCATGGTTCAATCGGCAATGCTTATGGGAAGTATTCTTGGATTGCGATTTGCCTATAGTACGCGTCGTACTCATGTTCGTAATATCGCCAGTGCTCTTGTTATAGCGCTCACCGTAGGCCTTCTTATTACGCACACGGAGTGGTTCTTCATACCACTCGAGAATGCACGACTCGCGCTCGGATTACTGCTTGTCATATGTGCGACAACCGGTGTTACTTCGGTATTTCCCTCTCTTATTCCACGCCTCAGAGAGGATTCTTCAAACAGAGGTATGTATATTCTTGCGGCAAATCATCTCGGTATCGGCTGTGGCGTATTTCTATCGATTCTCGTAAGCCTTCTGTTTGGCATGACTGCTCTTACACTCAGTATCGTATCGACTATTTTGATACTTCTGTTCTCAATCAAATATCTGCAGCAGTAGAGCTCTATAGTGAATTTTTGTTACACTTAGCGTATGGGTCCTAAGTATTGGCTCACCGCACTCAGGCAAGGAGTTATACCGTTTGTCGAACTCTGCGTCATAGCCGCCATGTCGATCGGTGTTGCGCTCTACGCTATTGGAAGCGCTCAGGTTCTTTCAGGAATGGACTGGACCGTGACCGCAACATTTGAAGAGCTTATTCACCGTCTTCTTTTGCTTCTTATTGGCGTCGAAGTAATTCAAGTTGTTCGCATCCATGCCCTCCGTGATGTGTTTCTTATTGCGCTTTTCGTTCTTGCCCGAAAAGCACTCGACCCAGCAAATAGTGCGTTTGAAGTGTCTCTTCTTCTTCTCGTTGTCGTCTGCAGTTTATACGTGTGGTATCAAATCCATCCACCACGCTCTGCTACCGAACAGCCGCTTATTTAGTTTCAACGCATGCCTGTTTCTTGTCTTTTACAAGAGTAGCGCCGATTGTATTTTTTGAAACACGTCTTCGGGATCTGCCATTGCTTTAATTATGTAGTGAAGCGGATGCAGCGGCTCAATTTCTTCACGCTCATGCTCGCTGTTCATCGGAGTGTCAGTCAGAATGATAACTGGCACCGTTTTTCCCCACGCACTCTCACTGCGCAATTTCTTGAGGACCTGGTAGCCCGACATCTCTGGCATGTGAAGGTCGAGAAGGACAAGATCAGGTTGTTTATCGAGTGCAGTGCTGAGACCAGTTGTCCCGTTTTCTGCCTCGAGGACACTGAGGCCCCTGCTCGTGAGGTGTCGTGCAAGAAGCTTCCGAAGTTCAGCTTCATCTTCGATAATAAGTACGTGCTTTGTAATCATAGAACCAAGTATACCCTACCTCGGTGGTGCACGAGCTCCCCGGGCAGTATACTAAAAGGGTAGGTATGACCGACACACTCTCGGTATTCTTGATAGACGACGAGCCACTGCTTTTAGAGCTCTATAAGACTAAGTTTCAAAAAGAAGGTTTTACTGTGAAAACATCGCCGTCTTCGGAAGATGCATTCAATGAAATCGCGCACGGATATTGTCCCGCTTTTATCCTCTTTGACATTAATATGCCCGAACATAGCGGCTACGAACTGCTTGAGAAACTGATTTCAAATCCCGCACTGCGCGGGGTTAAAAAGATTGCACTGACGAATGAGGGTCAGGATGGGAGCTTGGCAAGAATTATCGAGCTTGGTGCGGACGGATATCTTATTAAAGCGCAGTATACGCCGGGGCAAGTCGTCGAGGAGGTCAAAGTATTGCTCGCGAGACACTAAGTTACTTGCATGCGCGCTGCAGCAGAGTGAGATCTTCCGGCGAAGGCGTCAAATTTTCTTCTTTGTTCACGCGGTACATAATGGAGCGACTCGTACTTGCATGCTCCATACCGAGCGCATGACCAAATTCATGAGCCAAAAGTCGCGTGAGCTGAGTTTCATTTTCGTAGGAGTATACCCCAATCATATGAGTGCCATTTTTCTCTTGGTAATATCCTTCCTCAAACTCTCCCTGCGAAGCAACGGTCGTGTTGTATCGTGCAACGTACGCATTGAGGTCTTGCGCGAGCGTCGTAAGAAGATTTGCAACCGTGTTTATGATACCAATATCACTGTTTAATGCTGTTTCTCTCTGCTTTAATGCCGCAAAACGTCCATCAAGAGCCTGCTTCTGCTGAAGAAACGAAGTGTATTCATCTCCGGTCGCGCCGCCACGACTGTTTGCAGCGGCAACGAGCGCATTAAAGTCACTCTCATCTTTTTTGTATACAGAAAAATCATCGCGTAGTTGCTTTTGACGCAGCGCTGTCGTACTCGCAAGATCTTGAAATGATACAGAAATGGCATCATACCCAGTTTTGAAAGCATCAATCGTCTGGCTTGTCTTTTGGAGTGATTGTGTCTTTGCTTGGCGCTGGTCATAGATGAGAGAGATTGTGATTGCGCCGCTGCTTGTTGCGTATGAAAACACCTCTCTGCCAAGAGGAGTCTCCCACACCGCTTCGGCTGCCGCAAGACTTTTTGCAAACCGGTCGGTGCTGATGCCAAAGCGACTATCTACGGTACCGATTGAGTATGAGGTCACGCCTGCGCACGACATTGCAAATGTCGAAAGTGGGGTGAGAAGAAATACGATAAAAAGGATGCGCTGTGCGAGCATGTCATTCATTGTACCCTAGAGAGTATGCGAACTCATCTTGTTTATGAGAGCGCAATGCCAATTGAAAAGGCAAGAAGAACCAGAAGTGACACTCGAAATGACTGCACAGCGACTACGTCTTTGTTTGGAGCACGTAGTGCATAGATACCAATTCCCCACCACACACAAGTAAGAGCGATGGCTCCATAATAAAACCAGTGCATCGGTGAAATAAGACCAAGTACAAACACCGTGGCTCCAAAGAGTGTTTGATAGAGCAGCGAGAGAAAAAGTGATGTTGGTACACCAAGTTCGTGCACAAGTGTTGGTATGCCAGCAGCTTCATATTCCTGGTTACGGAACAGTGCGATTGCAATAAAGTGTGGCATTTGCCATGTTATGAGTGCTAGAAAAAGGAGAAGCGAAAGAGCATCAATCTGCGGTGTGACCGAAAAGTAGCCCACAAGGGGCGGCAATGCGCCAGGAATAGTGCCGATAATCGTTGCGTGGTGGGTGTACGGTTTAAGAGGAGTGTATACGAAGACGTAGCTTGCCCAGGCGAGTACTGCTGCAGCAGTCGCATAGGTTGTGGTATGAAAAAAGAGTACTAGTACACCGCAGATGAGGAGTAGCACCCCAAACACAAGCGCATGCTGAGTAGAAATAGTACCGGTAACCAGCGCCCTTTTTTGTGTTCGAGCCATTTTTGCATCGAGATGGCGGTCGAAGTAATTGTTGAATACACACGCAGACGCAATAACCGCTGCGGTACCAATTGCCATTGCAAAGCAGGGAGCCCATGCTATCGGGCTTACCGATGCAAACAAAAAAGCCGCGATCGCGGTAATTGTATTGCCGCGTACAATGCCTGGTTTTGTCAGTGTGAAGTAGTCGCTCATGTCACCGCTTCAGCATATACGAGTCGGTCTCTTGAGGAGTCATCATGTTGTATGCAAGATTGTTCATGATCCAGAGTGAACCAACGCCTACTACCAATACCATCAAAAATGTGTAGGCAAATACTGCGGTGTTCCAGTCTCCGCGCTCTGAGAATCCGAGATGCAAAAAGTACCGCGCCTGAACTACTAGTTGCGCTGCGGCAAGAATGCATACTTTTGTCACGAGAACTGCCGTCGGTCCGTCTGCGCCAAGTACGACTGTAGCAAAGGCAAGTGCGGTGAGTACGAGCGATGCGCCATATCCGGTGCAGAGTCCAAGGAGTGAGTGGTGCGTCATACGATAAAGGAAAAGAGATAGACGAAGGTAAAGATACCGATCCAGATAATATCCAAAAAGTGCCAGAAGAGTGAAAGACAGATAAGTCGTCTCATAACAATCTCATGGTACCGAGGCAGAGCGAGTTGAATTGCAAGAACAATCATCCATATGAGACCACAGAGCACATGAAGTCCGTGCGTTCCGACAAGAGTGAAAAAAGCAGACAAAAACGCGCTCCGCTCCCAACTGAGGCCTTCTTGTATGAGATGAGAAAACTCGGAGACCTCGAGTGCGATAAAAGCTGTTCCAAGACAAAATGTCAATGCGAGGAGTCCAAACATGAGCGCTCGTTTGCCTTTGTGAGCGAAATAGACGGTGAGCCCCATGGTAAAACTACTCGACAAGAGAATAACTGTTTCAAGAAATACAAATTCAAGCGAGAACAGTTCACGCGCTCCCGGTGCGCCGTAGGTGGCAGAGCGCAGAACCGCATAGGTGGCAAAGAGGCTCGCAAATATCAGGCAGTCGCTCATAAGGTAGAGCCAAAAGCCAAAGAGCGTGCGGTTGTCTTTTAGGGTGTGTGCGTGTGTCATAGTGCGTTTGAGCGTGCTTCAATCCGAGCAACTTCGTGCGCGGAGAGTATGTATTCGGTGTGAGTGACAAACGATCGAGCAATAACCGCGCCGATAATTCCCATGACGCTGAGCGCTGCAAGAATCCACATATGCCAGACAAGCGTAAAGCCGAGAGCAAGAGAACACGCGGCAAGTACGATACCAACGGAAGAATTGCGAGGCAGCTCAATATTGGTATAGAGTGGAATAGAGGGATGTGGATACTGCTTTCGTGCCCAGAGCGGGTCATGTCCATGTACATGCGGGATGATTGCAAAGTTATAGACTGGTGGCGGTGAGGCAGTCATCCATTCGAGTGAGCGGCCGTACCAGGCGTCGCCCGTTGGCGTTCTCAGCTCATGACGCTTATAGATACTCCACGCAATTTGAACGAATTGGATGAAAACACCGACAAGGATAATCACCAGGCCGATTCCGGCAACAATAAAAAATGGTTGCCACGAGGGGTCTGAGTAGTGCGACATTCGTCTCGTTGCTCCCATAATACCGAGGGCGTAGAGCGGCATAAATGCAGTAAAAAAGCCGGTGATCCAACACCAAAATGCATACGTTCCCAGTCGCTCATCTAATTTGAAGCCAAATATCTTGGGAAACCAGTACGAGATGCCTGCAAAATAACCAAATACAACTCCGCCGATAATGGTGTTGTGAAAATGGGCGACAAGAAAAAGACTGTTATTGATTTGAAAATCAACCGCCGGAAGAGAAAGTAATATGCCGGACATGCCACCTAAGGTAAAGGTAAACACAAATCCCATAAACCACAGCATGGGAGTTCTAAAATCAATTCGTCCTCGGTACATGGTAAAGAGCCAGTTAAAAATCTTAACGCCCGCTGGAATTGCTATCACCATAGTCATAATCCCAAAGAATGCATTTACATTTGCTCCCGCTCCCATCGTAAAGAAGTGATGCGCCCACACGATGAATGAAAGAAACATGATGGCAATCGTTGCATAGACCATAGATCGATAGCCAAAGAGGCGCTTTTGACTGAAATTTGAAACGACTTCTGAGAAAATCCCAAATGCGGGTAGAATCAAAATATAGACTTCAGGGTGTCCCCACGTCCAAATAAGATTGATATACATCATTGGATTACCTCCAAAGTCAGAGGTGAAAAAGTGCATACCCAAGAATCGGTCAAGTGAGAGCATGGCAAGGGTTGCGGTAAGAACCGGAAATGAAATGATGATGAGAGTCATACTCGCAAATACGGTCCATACAAAAATCGGCATATTCATGAGTGTCATCCCGGGCGCTCGCTCTTTTATAATTGTCGCGACAAAGTTTACTGCAGAAAGAAGCGAGCCGACTCCTGAAATTTGGATAACCCAGATGTAGTAATCAATTCCAACACCGGGACTATAGGCAAGACCTGAGAGCGGCGGATACGCGAGCCATCCGGCTGCAGCAAATTCGCCGATCGTCAACGAAATGTTCATAAGAACCGCACCTGCAATAAAAAGCCACAGCGAGATAGAATTCAGAACGGGAAAGGCAACGTCGCGTGTACCAAGCTGGAGTGGAAGCATTGCATTGATGATTGCAAACATGAGTGGCATTGCCACAAAAAAAATCATGATGACACCGTGTGCGGTAAAAAGCTGATCGAAATGATCGGGCGGTAAGTATCCCGCTGAATTCCCTACCGCAATTGCCTGCTGAGCGCGAACCATGCTTGCATCAACGAGGCCGCGCACCAGCATGACGAATGCCGTGATGCCATACATGATTGCAATTTTTTTGTGGTCAACAGACGTGAGCCACTCATGCCAGATATATCCCCATGCGCGAAAATAGGTAACGAAACAGAGAGTAGCGGCGCCAACACACACCATAAATACCGTTGCAGCAATAACTATCGGGTCGTGAGGCAATGCATCGAGAGTGAGTCGTCCAAACATAGATTAGTGTGTACCAGCGTGATTCTGATGATACTCCGGTTTTTGGCGTGCGGTCATAAACGAGTGCATGATAGTTGTGAACAAGTCGGGGTCAACAGCGCTATAGGTTGTTGACGCGTGTGCAATAGTGGGTACTCGAAGCCGTGCGTAGGTACTCATATCAAGTGTCGATGATGCATTTTTTACCTCAGCGGTCCACGAGCGATACGACTCGGGTGGCACTGCGTCAGCAACAAACTTCATTTCAGAAAATCCAGCACCACTGAAATTTCCCGAGAGCCCTTGGTACTTACCTACCGTTTCAGCAAGAAGGTGGAGCTTGGTCATCATTCCCGCCATAGCATAGATCTGCCCCCCGAGTTGCGGTATCCAAAATGAGTTCATGGGAGCGTCTGCCGTAATCTCAAATGCAAGTGGTGTCTTAGTCGGAACGCGAAGATAATTAACTGTCGCGATGCCCTCGTCGGGATAGATAAAGAGCCACTTCCAATCGAGAGCAACTACCTGTATTCGAACAGGTGCTGCTTCTGCGTGGATTGGCTTGTAGGGATCAAGATCGCGTGTTGAGTGCCAAGAAACGACGGCAAGGATTGCAATAACTACGGTTGGTACCGTCCACCAGACAAACTCACCAAACGTATTATGATCCCAGGTGGGCATATACCGCGCGCGTGTGTTGCTTTTTCGATATTCATACGCAAACACCGCGGCAATCACAAATACCGGGACCGCAATAACTAGCATTAAGATAAGCGCCGTAAAAAAAATGTGCATTTGGGCCTCGGCTACCGGGCCTTGGGGATTAAAGAGCACAAAACCCGAAAGCAAAGATGGCGCCGTAACGGCATTCCTCAAAGACTGCATCATTGTAAGTATAATATCATTCTTGCCTACCTTCAGAGGATACGCGTAGTCGAACAGCATCGCTCGTTGACTTTCATGTTGTAGGTGGCACTCTAGGAGAACCTATGCACACTGCGCAATCATCACGTCGCGTGCAAAGTGTACCTTTAGAACCGACGGGTATTTCGGTTGTAGCGCTCGTGGACGCAATTATCTTTGACGCATTTCTTACACGTTCATCCGATGTGCATCTTGACCCACAGGATAATGGGCTCGCCGTTCGCTTCCGTATCGACGGCATACTGCAGCACATCGCACTCATACCGAAATCACACCATAACGAAGTTATTTCTCGTATCAAAATACTGAGCGCTTTGCGTACTGACGAACACCAGGCTGCACAGGACGGACGATTCCGTCTCTCGTCGGCTGACGGCACTGTCGATGTACGTGTCTCGATTGCTCCTACGTATTACGGAGAAAATGCAGTGATGCGCCTTTTATCAGATTCTGCTGAAGAGTTCACCCTCGAAGCACTCGGCTTTTCGATACAAAACGCTGAGAAAGTCCGTCGAGCTGCGCAACTTCCGTATGGCATGATTCTTGCAACGGGTCCTACGGGGAGCGGGAAAACAACGACGCTCTATACGCTGGTTAAAATGCTCAACACACCCGATTCATCAATTGTAACCATCGAAGATCCGATTGAGTACTCGATCGGCGGCATCAATCAAATCCAAGTAAATCCTCGCACGAATCTCACTTTTGCAAGTGGACTGCGCGCACTTTTGCGACAGGATCCCAACATCATTATGGTTGGAGAAATTCGCGATGTCGAAACGGCGGGTATCGCGGTAAACACCGCGCTCACCGGACACCTCGTACTCTCAACTCTTCACACGAACGATGCTCCCACAACGCTCCCTCGCCTTCTCGACATGAAGGTGGAGCCCTATCTCATTGCCTCGACGGTTAATCTTGCAATCGGGCAGCGTCTTGTTCGTACTATTTGTTCTGCATGTAAACAAGAATATATGTTGTCTGAACACGAACGGGCGAGTCTCAGTGCTACCTTCCCTGAAAAATCCCTCGATACTAAAATCTTTTTCCAAGGCTCTGGATGTGAGGCGTGCGGCGGCACGGGCTATCGCGGACGCATTGGCATTCAAGAAGTCATGGAGCTATCACAGCCCTTGCGCGATGCTATTTTAGATAAAGCCTCTGCCGCGCATTTGCGCTCGATTGCGACCGCTCATGGCATGATACCCATGCTCGAGGATGGGCTCGAAAAAGCTCGTGCAGGCCTTACCACACTCAGTGAAATAATTCGCATGCGGTATGAATAGTTTGTTTAAAGTACTGCAAACGTATTGCCGAAAAATGGCGAAGATATCACTAAAATCAAATATCCATGCGTCTCCTCCTCGTTTTCTCCGATTTCCAGTACAAGAACAAATGCTCTTTGCCAAACGGCTTTCAATGATCTTGAAATCGGGAATGCCGATTATGCAGGGACTCGATATGCTCCAGAAGGAACGAGCGAGTTCATCGGCACTTTATATCTACCGCTCACTCATAACTGATGTCTCAGAAGGGCACACGCTCTCTCATGCGCTCTTCAAATTTTCTGGGACATTTTCAGAATTTGGCATCAATGTTATCCGTGTTGGAGAGAAAAGCGGTACGTTACACGAGAATCTTGAATACTTCGCCGCAGAGCTAAAGCGCGCCTCAGCTCTACGGCGTAAGATTATGGGCGCGCTCATATATCCGGCGGTTATCGTATGTGCAACTATCGGTATTACTGTTCTACTCACGGTATACATAGTTCCGAAAATCATTCCCATTTTTGCGAGCGTCAAGGCGCAGCTTCCTCTCTCGACACGAATACTGATGAGCGTGAGTCATGTTCTTAGCGAGTGGGGATGGCTACTTATAGGCGCAATTGTGCTTGGAATAGGAGCAGCAGCATTTGGTATGCGGTATCGACAATTTCATCGCGCGGTTGATACTCTTGTTTTGAAGATTCCGATTATAGGATCCCTCGCGCGACTCTATAGTCTTGCCACCCTCTGCCGCACGCTTGCAGTCCTTCTCAGAAGCGATGTGCGAATCGTCGAGTCAATCGAGCTCGTCGCGGCAAGTACACGTAACATTCTCTTTCAAGAAGAGCTGCTTCGTGCGCGGGATCGAATCATCCGCGGTCAAACTATTTCCTCCCAGTTTGCAGTTCGTGCCGACCTGTTTCCTCCTCTTTTGGCACAAATGATGAGCGTAGCGGAGCAGACCGGGAATCTCAGTACGACTCTTGAATATCTTTCAGCACACTACGAAGAAGAAATTGATGACCTAACGAAAAACATAACGACTCTTATTGAACCCGTTCTTATGATTATGATGGGTGCCGTAGTCGGCTTTATTGCCATATCGATCATATCCCCCATCTACAGCATTACGCAAAACCTCTCAAGTCACTAATATGCGCGGTTTTACGCTTCTTGAGGTCATGGTAGTAATAGCGCTTTCATGCATGATTCTTGCTCTTTCACTCGTTGTTTCTCTCGACACCTATCGCTCTGCCGCATTTGTGAATGATCGCGCATTACTTATCGCACTTCTACAGCATGCACGCGCCCAGGCACTGAACAACGTGTGTCTCGGAAACTGTACGGATGGAGTACCGCATGGAGTGCATATCGATCAGGATGCTTATACGGTGTTTCAAGGCGCAAGTTACAATCCATCGGACTCAAATAATGCGCGATTCGAGTCAAATACGGCGATTGTAAAAAGCGGAATCAGCGATGTTATCTTCTCGCAACTTTCCGCTACAACTTCGACGACCGGAGATGTTATTCTTTCGTTTGCTGATAGTGTTTCTACCACAACCATTCTCAGTAACGGGGCAATCGTATGGACACGGTAAGTCGGGGTTTTTCGATACTCGAGCTTTTGATTGCCCTTGCAATCGGGTCGCTCGTAATGGCGGCAGTCATTATCACTGCACTTGGTGATCAATCGAGTATTCTGAGTGGCGATGCAAACGCCGATGCAGTCGCACTCGGTCAAAACATAATCGAGGAAATTCAGTCGCTCGGTCGACAAGACTTTAATCTGGTAAATCCTACAACAACCAAGCACGTACTCGGGAATGTGACCCTCACTGCAAACACGCAGGTAGAGCTTCTCTCAGATGGCGTCACAAAAGTAGTAACGTCGACAATATCCTGGCTGAGTGATGCTCATCACACGCTCTCGTCAACTTTTAAGACGATTGTCACTAACCCTGATAGTGGATCGCCCTCTTCATGCGGCTCAATGATTACGGCTGATTGGTCGCGTGCACGTATGTCAGCTCCTTTTGATATCGGACAATCTGTATCAGGCGGTAACCCTATTACAGAAATAGCAATCTTCAACAAACGGCTTTTTGTTACAACGAGTAACACTCGTGGACACAACGATGATTTTTATATCTACGATGCGAGTATCAACCCCATCACTCCCGCGTTCGTAACGAGCCTCGACACCAACACCGTCACACCAGGCCTGCATTCAATAGCAATTGCTTCAACATCAGCTGCCGTGTATGCCTTTGTCGCAAATGGAAACACATCGAATTGGTCGACCTGTAACCCCAGTGTTTCGTGTGCACAGGTTCAGGTCCTCAACATCACAAATCCCCTGGCGCCAGCTCTTGTCACAAATTACAAGATTCCGGCGACAACAACTCCGTTTGTTGTTGGAAGTGGCGGTCAAGGAGTACCAAATACGCTTGTCTATAAAAATGGCTATCTTTTTGTTGGGTTATCGAAAACGGGAAGCGGGCCCGAGTTTATCATTCTTGATGTCGGCGCTGGTAGCGGCAGCCCGGGGAATCCTCGGTATAAGGGTAGTTACACTGTTGGCCGTGCGGTTAATAGCATATTTGTACAGAATGGGTACGCATACCTCGCGACTGCCGACAACACGCGCGAAGTGATAGAACTCGATATAACGAACCCCGCTATGCCAGTTTTTATTGCAGCGTTTGACACACCAGGCGCAAGTGGTTTTGGAGGCGGGAATACTCTCACGGGAGTCGGTGTAAAACTCTATCTTGGTCGCAATTATGTATCGGGCGCTCCCGAATGGTATGCGCTCGATACAACAAACCCTACTGCACTCACATTACTCGGGAGTCGCGACCCAGGAGTAAATCCTGCCACTGAAAGTATCAACGGTATCGTCGTTCGTGACTTTATTGCATTTGTTGTTATGACACAGTCATTTCAAATCTGGGATATCGGCAATCCCGGGAGTATTACTCCTCTTATTTCATTTAACCTTAGTGGAAATGGAGCAAGCGGTGCTGCGATAGGATGCAACGACAATTATATGTATATCGGATCATACCGTACCAGTAATGAAAAAGGTGTTATATACACCCTGTACCCATAGTATGCATACACGCGCTTTTACGCTCATTGAAACCGTCCTGTACCTCGCTCTTTTTTCTGCTCTTTTAGGAGGCCTCTTTATGTGTGCATATATGCTTATTGATTCTGCCGATCGCAGCCAAACGAAAGCAATGATGCAGGCAGAAAAGCAATTTATTCTAGCAACTATTGATCGGGCACTCACCGGAGCGAGTGCTATCGCGACCACCACACCCCCAAATGCGGTTACCATTACACACCTCGATGGCACGGTGACAAAGTTTTGCGCAGTAGGAACAAACATCGTGCAACTTGTTGGTGCGGGTACCTGCAGTACACGCGGCGTGGCGCTAAATAATAGTAATGTCACTATTTCAAAACTAACCTTTTTGCATACCTACAATCCCATGAACCCCTCCATTCCGGAGAAGCTTGAGGCTGGTTTTACGATACACTCCTTTACCTCGCGCGGTATGCCGCTTTCGCAAACCGCGAGTACCACACGCTATGTCCGTCGATGATTCTCGTGGCTTTATTGCGCTTACTGCAGTTGTTATCATATCCGCAGTTCTGCTTCTCATGCTCTTTATGCTCGGTGTTTCTTCGTTTTTTGTGCACTTTGATACGCTCGCCATGGAAAATCGACGCATCAGTCTTGCGCTTTCTGAAGCGTGTGTGAATGCCGCGATTCTCAGAGTTTCCCAGAATGGCTCATATGCCCCCGTTTCTGGTGGCGATTGTGTCTCTCTTGGTGGTACATGTGGCGGAAGCAACCTGCAGTATGTGTGCAAAATATGCAGCGTTACCTATGCTGCCGGTACTGCAACAGTCATCACTCGTGCTCGGTACAACGGTGCGTACACAAATTTGCAGGTCTCTTTTACCACAGGAAGCAACGTCGCGGTGGGTGCATGGTCGGAGCTGCCACTCTCTCCCCACGGCTGCACTGTACCGTAAAACGAGGACATGCTACTGTTTTGTATGTGCTTATTGAGCGCAACCCCCCATGAAACAAACACATGGTTCTCGAGGATTTACTTTGATTGAAATTCTTGTCGTCATCGGTCTCATTGCGATTCTCGCTGCAATTGTGCTCATTGCAATTAACCCAGGACGCCAGTTCGCGCAGGCTCGAAATATGCAGCGCGAGGCGAATGTTAATACAATTTTAAATGCAATTGGTCAGAACATTGCAGAGAATAAAGGTGTTTTTAATTGTACGGTTTCTCTTGGCGCCTCTACCAGCACGATAGGCACCGATGGAGCAAACCTTGGCCCCTGTCTTGTTCCTACATATATTGCGTCAGGTATTCCTCTCGACCCTAGTGGTGGCACGACGGTAAATACTGGCTATACTATTTCTACTTCAACCTCAGGACGCATTATGGTCTGTGCGCCGAATCATGCAGAGACTGCCATTTCTGGGTCGGTTGGATACTGTCTCATTCGCTAATATTTCTCTGCTGTTCCTACCTCGTACTACGTTTGTTGCTTTTTCTGCACGCAGAATGCTATAAATCCTGAAGGCTTCACTAAGCAAAGGAGAACCCCGTGAAATTTATAATTGCTATTCTTGCAGCAATAGTCATGCCCATTTCTGCTCACGCCGAAATTAACGGCTGCGCTGACTACCCCGACCCTCACAACGATAGCTACGAGCATCGTCTTTGTCCGGGAGGAATTTCATTTATTCGCCGGTATCAGTATTTCGGTCTTTGGGGTGAATGGACAATGGTCAAGAAAGAAAATGAAAATGCACGCCAATCAGAAATGAGTGGCACTGCGCTGACGCTGTGTATGTGTGCACCACAGCGTCTTGTGTCAAGAAAAAGTAGCCACTACGGCGCGCACGAGAGTAGTGCGCGCCGTATTCTTTGCTAGAATGAAGATACGAAAAAACAACATTGTTATTAGTTGGTTACGACTCTCTTTTCATGAGGTCTACACAACCAAGTTTCAATGAGTTGACGCGTGATGTCTCAAGGGCGTGCAACTTTCATTTCAACCCGCAGAGCAGGTTTAACCCCGTAGTCATATCATGCGCCCGCTTCAGAGGGTTCGTCTTGGTAAGGTGAATCTCGCCTGCACCTGAAATGCGAAGCATAAAAAGGTGTCCACCAAAGGTCGAAAGATCTTTTCTGCCAAAGACACCGTGGATATGCAAAAGAGGCGCGTCGTTGAGGAGTGCAATGTTTCCCGTGAGCGAAAGTATCTCGACCTCCTCGTCTATTAGGTGCCTTTCATATTCTTTTGTTGCGAGATTGTAGTAAGCAACCTCAAGTGAGTCAGCTGCTCCGAGACCGGTGAGTGTTGCGCCACGTACGCTTTCATCGGACACCCAACTTAGCAGTAAGGAAAAAAGCTCTTCACCACGATCGAATGATAGTACAAACTGTGATTCAGTTGCTGAAAGTTGTTTCATGTATGCATCATATCATCCCCCACTCTGGTACGGACAATTGAGAGCGCGCAACCCACCGTTTGTAATTTTTCAGCAATCTTTTCCGCGAGTATACGCATATAGGTGCCCGAACTACATCTGCATGAAATTGTTACGACACAGTACTCATGCTGCATTGAAAGCGCAGATTTCCATGATGCCACGATTTCACCAACGCGGAAAGTACCTCCACTGAGACTCTCAAGCTTCCTCTGCACGATCGCATGCAATTCCATGTTCGAATACATGCGGATTCCACCGTACGTGATTTCGTCAATACGCATAAGTCGATGCGGTATTTCTACTCTGCGGAGTGCCCCCTTATTAGTCCACTCATGGAGCGGAACACCGTGCACAGTCTTTGACGAATACCGAGGATATGGCCAGGTATGTTCGCCAACCAACGCTATAATTGACCTTTCCATTTTTTCACTTTCTAATTGTGCAAGTCTGACTTGCACAGTCTTAGTTACGAGTCCAAGGACGTCGCCACTATCGGTTGCAACCCCAAGCAGTACTTCAAGCGTATATCCTTTTTCAAGAGCAAGATACTCTTCTTTCTTTTTGCACTCATCGCCGCTCAGCAGAATGAGAACCCCCTCAGCCATAGGGTCAAGGCGCCCTGCATACGTCATAGGAACCGACGCAGGTATGCACCGCTCGCCTCGAAAGCGCTGTAGTGCTTGCAAGGGTGTCTCCCCCACCTGTTTCCATACGGCCGCCTTCCTCATAGCGGGAGAATACCACAGAGCGCACTTGTATGTGTATTCAGCAAGGGGTACTGTTATCTTTAGATGCACAAAGGAGTGAATCGATAAAACACCACAGTATAAGCAGTAAAGAGGCACTGCAAGGATTCAGCTTGACGACCGCTGAAATCCTGTATCACATGCCCGATTATCCAAGCCTCCTTCAAGCGTACATTTGGCAAGAGTACGATGTGTTTCCACAGCTTCCCAAGCTTCGTACGTTTCTTGTCTTTTGGAACAAAGAGCTTGAGGGAAAGCTGTTTAAAGTTCGGGTGGCACACTCGAGGTTCCTAAAGCCTGCTGAAGTCACACTCATTGGAGCAGAACTTACCACTCACTAGGAGTACTGCCCACGCACGTTGCGTGGGCATCTTTGTTGCATGAGGAGTTACTTTCTAGTATGAATGCCGATATGAAACGCTTCCTCCTCACCATCATGCTACTTTTTCCTGCAATTTCAGCAGGCGATACCATGCTCGAAATTATCAGCCCACGAGTGCGCGCAGCGGTCCCGGTTCAGAGTATCGCGCCGAAAAGATATGGTATATTGGATTAGGCGTCTCCGTGACCATCCACTGGTTTTCTGACTTCGTGGCGGGCGCCATACTTAGGTATACCGTCGGGAAAGCAGGCGCAAAAGTCCGAACATAAACAAAAAAGCCCTCGAGGGCTTTTTTGCTCAGCATGGGGTATATCTTAGCTCAAATGCTTTGAAACAAGTTTCGTCATCTCAAACATTGATACTGTATCCTTTCCACCAAAGACTTTCTTAAGCTTGTCATCAGCGTTGATATTCCGCTTATTCTTCTGGTCCTGGAGACCGTGCTTCTTAATGTATGCCCAGAGACCCTTTACGACTTCTGAACGTGCCTTCGGACCCTCACCGACCACGGCTTCAAGGTCAGCGGTGAGGGTCATCGGTTTCATAAATGCTGAATTGGCTTTTGCCATACGCACAAATTAATGATTATCTGCTATAGCATCAGTCTACCTGCCCGCCTCTTGAAGCGCCACCCCTCGTGGGGATAGCACCAGACTTGAGTTTTAGCACGCTCCAGTGTATACAACTCACAGAAGTGCCGGTGTGCGGCATTTTATAGCGGAGAACTAAGACATGAAACCATTCCCTCGCTGGTTCGTTGCAAGCACTGCCTCAATCATGCTGGTAAGTATCCTGTGCGGAATTGCCAGCCTAGTAAAATGGTGGCCAGAACTTCTTTTTACAAGTGCGCTTTTTGCCTTCATGTCGGGATTTGCGCTCAAAATGGCCAATGATCGCTACCTCGCAATCCGGGAAGCAGATCGGTATGATGAGCCGTAAAGTGCTACGAAGAGGCGACGCCCGTCGCCTCTTCTACTGTTTTTTGACTGATACTTTCTCCGCCACAGCGATTCGCTCGTGCCTGCTACGGCAGAAGCCCCCACATATTAGGGTCGGCACCTCCGTCAATCTTAAACACCGCAACACCACGTATACCCAATTTTTTTGCAAGCGCCACTTTGTCTGCAATTGCCTGCGCATCAGACCACCATAGCAGCCGAAATGGTGTTGTCGTGGAAAACGAGCCCTCGCCAGTGGCACTTGAGGTCGATACCGCTGTTCCCGTAGTCGTATCAAGGCTGTCTGCAGAGGACACGGCGCTCTTTGGCGTATACACAAACGAAAGCTCTCCTGCCTGATTGCGCGTAGGAGGAATATTCAGTGAGGCAGTAAGATCAACCGCATAACGTGGGTTAAATGACCACAGTCGGTCATACTCGTATCCTCCGTTTGTAAACGGTGTTACTTCATACTCGCTACCATATGTCGGTATTCCCATCACCAATTTCTTTTTGGGGATGTCAGCGAGCGCGAGTTTCATCACTTTTTCTACCCATTTGATGTCTGCATTTGGCATGTACGGACCGAGCGCATCAGCGTTGAGTTTTACATCAATTGTTCCTTGATCATACGTCATGATACGCACGCGATCGCACCATTTTGCAATCTGTTTGAAGTCGTTTGCATAGTTGGTTGCATCTTTTGGTATCTTTTTTGTGTAGCGGGATGAAACCGGGGTGCGCGCCTCTATGGTACACATGAGCCACTTTTTACTACCAAGCCGTGTCTGTAGGCCTTGCAAAAAAAGCGAAAAGTATGGTCTCGTCTCAGCTCGCTTGTTCTCAAAATCAATATCAATGCCGTCCCAATTTTTTTCTCGCACCAACATCGCAATTTCGTCAGCAAGTGCGCGACGCGTTTTTGCATTTGAAAGGATGCGATGAATAGCAGCACCATCACTCCAGGCAACCGTCGGGATAAAGCGCACCTTTTGAGAACGAGACGTGATCGCCAAGGTTGCCCATGGTTCACCGTCAAAGAGTTGCGTCTTTGCAATCGTACCGTCAGACTTTACGGTATACGAAAAGGGGTTTACTTCGGTAAAAAGTGGTAGGTGTGCGAGGGCCTCGGCGGTTCCGGTTGCACTGCGCCAGGTCGGTATCCACCCCGAGACCTCAAACGCGCGGCTCTGTGCGAGGACCGGTGAGCTTAAAGCCAAAAAAGCAAGAAAAAACGCCATTAAAAAACGATTCATATAATTCAGTATAGCATAAAGAGGAGGGGGTATTGCATTTTTATCAGGATAGTGTATAATGTTATTGTTTTACCAAGTAGGAGTCAGTTAACCACATCATCATGAAAAAAATCACCTTAATCAGTTTCTTGTCTGCACTTGTCCTCGGTGTAGCGACATCGCCCGCCATGGCACAGACCTATAGCGGCATTCCGACAGTCGGAACCTGTACGACGATTACGAGCACCCTTTCCAAAGGCTCTCGCGGATCAGACGTTCTCACGCTTCAGAGCTTTTTGGTTAATCAAAACTATGCAGGTGGTGGATCATGGATGGTTACTGGCTATTTTGGTGATGCGACGAAAGTTGCAGTGCAGAACTTCCAAGGTGCACAGGGACTGCCAAGCACTGGTATCGTTGATGCGGCAACTCGCGATGCGATTTCGCGCGTCTCGTGTGGCGGTGTAAGTTACCTTCCTACCCCAACACTCCCCACCCCCTACTTCCCAATCCAGTATCCTCAATACCCTTATAATCCAGGGTACAACAACCCGCAGTACTTTCCCGCTTGTGGCACGACTAACTTCCCATGCGCCACAGTACCGATTGCGCTCTACTCTGTTGCACCAAACGCTGGTGCCGTTGGTTCAAACGTAACTATCTATGGCCAGGGCTTCTCAACGACGGGTAATACCGTGCGATTTGGGACGGGTATCATCACAAACCTCTCATCTCCTGATGGTCGCTCAATTTCCTTCACCATTCCTGCAAACTTGACTGGTTATGGCTCACAAGTAGTCTCAATCGGTTCTTACGATGTTTCGGTCTCAAACTCATCTGGTCAGGTTAGTAACCTTCTCTCCTTCTACGTAAGTAGTCTTGGCACCGCTTCACAGCCAGTCATCAACAGTATCTCGGGTCCTACGTCACTTGCTGTAGGTGTTCAGGGTACGTGGAATGTCTCGTTCTACAATCCATCATCGCAGTATGCTTCGGTCTCGATTCGCTGGGGTGACGAGTACTTGTATCAGTACAGTCAGGCGCAGGCAGCACAGAGTATCTATGGCGCGGGTTCACAGCAGACGAGTTTTTCACACATCTACCCGCAGGCGGGCACCTACACCATCACGGTGACAGTCACCAACTCAAACGGCGTATCCAATACGATGTCAACAACGGTGAACGTTGGTAACTCGACCGGCACGGGCTCGGTGTACTTGAACTCACTGTCTCCGACTTCAGGCTCCTTAGGAACACTGGTTATTCTTACCGGCTCTGGCTTTACGGCTGACAACACCATTCGCTTCGGCGCAGGTGGCGTACAACACGCATACTCTGCAAATGGGAACCAGCTCTACTTCACTATTCCTTCGTACATCTCAGCATGTGATGTGCAAACGAGTGGGTACTGTAACTTCAATCCCGTGCGAGTTGTCCCTGGTTCGTATACCATCTATGTAACGAATGCCAATGGCACGACCCAAGGTCTCTCCTTCACGGTCACAAACTAGCAACCACTTGTGAGAGGCCACAACAACCGCCCTTTCGGGCGGTTGTTTGGCATTGTAGACACCACACTCGCACGTACATTGTCAGCTCGCACTTGTAGACCTTTTTGCCTTCTCAACTTCGTAGATACGGTCACGAAGCTCGGTCGATGAGTACGTGTGCGAACGAGAATTAAAATAGACGCGTATCGGTAAGTCGTAACCGGTATACTGCTTTCCTTTCCAGTCTGCACCGATGATGCGGATGTCGGGCTTCAAGCGTTTGAGGAGTCGGTAGAGGTCAGCTTCTGATTTGTAGGTGACTACTTTGTCGATGTACTTGATGGCTTCGAGGATTATTGTGCGCTCTTTGAGCGACATGATGGGTCTGTTTTTTGCGGGACGATCGAGCGACGGATCATCTTGCAGGAGGACAACGAGCTGGTCACACTTTCGCTTGGCTTCCTTAAACATGAGCATGTGCCCAGCATGACAGAGGTCGAATGCTCCTGCAGTTACACCAATTTTTTTCTTGTTTTTCACGTGCCAACCATACCAGATTGAAGTCTCCAGTTGTACTTGATATATATTCAATATTGTGATATTATAATACTAATTGGGTTGTGTTACTGGACGCCACCAGAGCTGACTTTTGGAAAAGCGAGAGCGGATGCGGGCCTGGGAAGCTGAGCCCTTCCGCGTATCTCCTCAGTACAATCAGTGACGAGAAATGACCGCGAGCCGATCATATTTCACTTTTCGTTCCGGCTTCCGCAATGCACCAGCTTTGAGTCCGAAGGCACCAAAGGCAAAGGCGAGGTCTGCTACAAAATCATCCATAGTTTCCCCACTGCGGTGACTCACAATGCAGTCGATGTTGTTTGCGCGGGCAAGCTTCATCGTCGCCAAGGTCTCGGTAAGAGTTCCAATTTGGTTCGGCTTAATAATCAAGGCACTTATTGCTTCAGCATCGATTGCCATCTGGAGTCTTTTTACATTGGTGACCGTTAGGTCATCACCGACAATTTTTGTCGGAAGTTCCTTTTTGAGATAGGCAAAATCAGCAAAGGCTTCCTCGTAAAACGGGTCTTCAATAGAAAGAATTGGAAAATCAGCAATCAGTCTGCGATAGAGTGACGTCATGGAATGCGAGTCATGCGCTTTCCCATCGACTGCATAGACACCGTTGTCATAAAATGACGTCGCAGCGACATCGATTGCAATATCCACTTTCCCTTCAAACCCTGCTTGCGCTATTGCCTGCACGAGGAGCTCAAACGGCACGGTGTATCCCGCAGCTGGCATCACATATCCGCCTTCGTCACCCATCGAGCGAGCGGTTTCTTCACCGTAGTTGGTGCGGAGGATTTCTTCGAGAGCGCCTGATATTTTCTGTGCACAAAGGAGCGCTTCTGCAACAGAATCCATGCGTGGAACCAGCATATGTTCTTGAAACGCAATCGGTGAATGGGCGTGTTTGCCGCCATTAATATAGTTGAGATACAAAAGTGGCGTTTTGCGTGATGTTGGAATCGTTTCGAGTGTACGCAAGTACGTGTATAGTTCTTGTCCTGACGCGATCGCTGCACAGCGCGCCGTAGCGAGACTCACGCCGAGTATGGTGTTGCCACCGAGATTCTTCTTTTGCTCGGTGCCGTCAAGTTCGCACATTTTTACATCAACCGCCGCTTGGCCGCCTACATCCATACCGATTAACGCCGGGGCAATAACCGTATCAATTTTTTCAAGTGCGAGTGACATGCCGCCTTCATGATCGCGTAGTTCGCATGCTTCCCACACACCTGTCGATGCGCCAGAAGGCATCGCAAAAGAGCCTGAGAAACTTCCTGCTTCTACCGTGACTTCGAGTGTGGGCTTTTGGCGAGAGTCGGCTATTTCTCTCGCATGAATGGTGGTAATTTTGTTCATACTTACAGCGTGTTAGATGGTGTACCTGCGATGGCGTTTTGGATGTTTTTTACTGACACAGTGAGAATCTCTTCATATGCTTCTCGTGAGAAGAATGCGATATGAGGTGTCACCAAGACTCGTGGATTATCGATGAGCTCACGGTCGCGAATCAGTGTCTGCAAGACTTCCGGTGGCGCGTTGGTTACCGTGCGTTGTTCATCTTTAAGTTCGCGCTCAGCTTCGAGCACGTCGAGCCCCGCACCTGCCACCGTGCCATACTCAAGCGCATCGCAGAGGGCTTGAGTGTCGACGAGTTCGCCTCGTGCCGTGTTGATAAGATAGACACCGTGCTTCATCTGAGTGAACTGATCTTTCCCGATGATGTGTTTATTTTCTTTGGTATACGGTACGTGGAGCGTGATAATGTCTGATTGTCTTATTAAATCATCAAATGCAACATATTTTGTGTGTTCATTTTCAATTTCATGCGCAGGAAATGGGTCGTGCATAAGAATCGACATACCAAAACCTTGTGCGATGCGTACGACACTTTTTCCGATTGCGCCTGTACCGATGACACCTAACGTCTTTCCGAAAAGATTAATGCCTTCAAAAGGCGCAGTGGTCATACTTCCCTTATCTCGTACTTGCTGGACGGCTTCGGGAACTTTTCGCGACAGTGCCAGAATGAGTGCAAAGGTAAACTCCGCCACCGTATGTGTGCCATAGCGCGGGACGTTGCACACCGTAATTCCCTTGTGCTTTGCATACTCAACGGCAATGTGATCAAAACCCGTTGATCGCGTCGCAATACACCTCAAGTGTGGCAAAGCGTCGACACTATCCTCCTTAAAGGTCGAAGCGGTGAAGATAGACACAATTTCAGCATCAGGATGCGCGGTCAGGTCATCACTTTTTGGTGAATGCTCGAAAAAAACAAGCTCATGTTCTGGAAAGGCCGCTGAAAATATCTGGCGTGTTTTTGCATCTGCATCAAAGATAAGTAGTTTCATGATTTTAGTATACACGGTTAGTATGCTCCTGGCTTGTTCATAACCTTTTCGAAGTGAGTAAAGAGCAAAAAAACTCGTTTTGGTGATCTCGCATTACACAATCAACAAGTGGGTTGGGCCAGCGGCTTACTACCGGGTATAGCAGAAGTGATGCTATGCTATTCATATGGCAAAACTCATCGTTGCTCGACATCACGAGTCAGAATGGAACAAAAAAGGTTTATGGACAGGGAACCGTGACAGTCATCTTACCGAGTATGGATTCAAAAAGTCATGCGAAATGGGTGAACTTATTCGCGACATTCACATTGACCGTGCGTTTGCGTCGATGCAGGTGCGCTCGATAGAAACGCTCTCATGCATGCTTGAAACCTTGAACCTCATCCACGTACCAACAGTCCACTCGAGCAGCATAAACGAGCGCGACTACGGGGACTACACGGGAAAGAATAAGTGGGAAATGCAGCAGCTTATCGGGCACGAGCAGTGGGAGAAAGTGCGACGCGAATGGGACTGTCCTGTTCCCAACGGCGAAACTTTAAAAATGGTTTTTGCACGCGTTGTGCCGTTTTATGAAGAGTCAATTTTACCTCTTTTGAAGGGAGGAAACAATGTTCTTATTGTCTCTCACGGTAATGCAATACGCGCTCTTATGAAGCACTTAGAGCACATCCCTGATGAAGCGGTAAAAGATATCGAGATGCTCTTTGGCGGTATTCTCATTTATGATATCGCCGAAGACGGTTCAGTCACCCATAAAGAAATGCGGCAGGTCGAGTCTGACGTGCATGCATGATATACTCCCCGCTATGCAATCGGCCCTCTCCATTGTCGACCTCAAAAAGACGTATAAAACCGGCCTTCAAGCACTCAAAGGTGTCTCGCTCGAGATTCCTGCCGGTGATTTTTTTGCACTCCTTGGACCTAATGGTGCAGGAAAGACGACCCTCATTAGCATAACCGCGGGCCTTACCACTAAAACAAGTGGTACCGTATCGGTTTTTGGTCATAATATCGAAACCGAACCCGAGGGGGCAAAAGCCCAGATTGGACTGGTGGGGCAAGAAATTAACTTTAACCCCTTTGAGAAGCCGATTGATATTGTAACTAATCAGGGCGGTTACTATGGTATGTCCCGCTCTCGCGCTCTCCCCCGCGCTGAGCAGCTCCTTAGTGATCTGGGGCTTGGTGACAAAATGCATGGCAAGGCGATGGAACTCTCCGGTGGCATGAAACGCCGCCTTATGATCGCACGCGCCCTCGTCCATACGCCGCGTTTTTTGATTCTTGACGAACCGACGGCAGGTGTCGATGTTGAGTTGCGCCGCGGCATGTGGGACTATCTCAAAAAACTTACGTCAGAAGGACTCACTATTCTCCTTACAACACACTATCTTGAAGAAGCAGAACAACTTGCAAAGCACGTCGCTATCATCAACAAGGGAGAGATAGTTGTAAACGGGACGATGCAGGGTATTCTTGCACAGCACGGTGACGGAGAAGGAAAAGATGAATACGGCGCAGGCCAACTTGAGCGCGTCTTTTTGAAACTCACTTCTCATAAATAGTATGACAGCGCACCAAAAATGGATCGCATTCTATACGATGATTCGCAAGGACGTTATTCGCATGTTTCGAATTTGGGTCCAGACATTTCTGCCCAGCGTTATCACTTCGACACTCTATTTTCTCGTGTTTGGTACCGTGCTTGGGTCTCGTATCGGGCAAATGCAGGGGGTTGATTACATGCAATTTGTAGTCCCCGGGCTCGTCATGCTTGCAATTGTCACGACCTCGTATGCAAATACTTCTTTCATGTTCTTCTCCTCAAAGTTTTTTGCACGCTCAATTGACGAGCTGCTCGTCTCCCCGATGCCCCCGTGGCTTCTTATCGCCGGATTTATTGGCGGTGGCGTAGTACGCGGAATCGTTGTCGGTGCGCTCGTCCTTACCGTGTCTTTGTTTTTCACTGGTCTTATACTCACCTTCCACAATGCACTTATCGTGTTGGGCTTTGGTATTCTCACCGCACTCATTTTCTCGCTTGCGGGTCTCGTTAATGGCGTCTATGCAAAATCAATAGATGGTATAAACATTGTCCCGACGTTTGTTCTCACCCCTCTCGTATATCTCGGCGGTATTTTTTATTCTATCCACACGCTTCCTGCGTGGTGGCAGTACATCACCTATGCAAACCCGCTCTTCTATCTCATTAATGGTTTTCGCTATGGTTTTCTCGGTATGAGTGATATCTCACTCTGGCTTTCGTGTGCTGTCCTTTCTGCAATAGCGATAGTACTTATTGGTATCAACTGGTACTTGATTCGCACCGGACTCGGGCTCAAACAGTAGGTCCCGCGAGTTTCCTCGCGAGACCTTTGTGCATCACCCAGTCGCAATTGCGTGTGGTGGGATCCATCTGAACAGCCGCACCCGATCAGCGGCCTCCTGGTACCGCTTGCTAATCTCTTCTGGCGGTGCGCCATCTCGGTACGGCTGCTTGTCGAGATGTGAGCCATACGGGCTTACGAGACGCCACGAGTCTGGATCAATGACATCGGCAACGACAAGCCTGCCTTCAGGTGTCACACCAAATTCAACCTTGAGGTCGATCAAGTTACAGTTTTGGAGTAAGAACGCTCGTGCCAAGATGAACATAGCTTTCCGAATGATGGTGTTCATTTCGGAGAAATAGGAAAGCTCTTCTTCACGAAAAACACCTTCGACATTGACTCGATTTTCAACCGTATCATTCTCGGATGCTCGTGTGACGGAGACACTGTTTGGATACTGAGAGACGATGAGCGGATCATCGCTAGAAACAGTGATGCCTCGAAACTGTTTCTCCGTTGTCTTCAAGTAGAATTCGACGACAGGAGGATCAAACACCGTGCCCGGTGTAAGCGCAGGCAGTCGCTTACAAATAGAACCCGCTGCCTCGCGACGAATGACCACCTCAAACGGCAGCATACTGCAGTGCTCTGCGATGAACGTGTTTCGTAAACCACGGTCCATGAAGGCGACAGGGATACCGAACCTGCTCAAGAGCAAAAACACTTCACAGGTCACAGAGTTACAAAGGGCGCCTTTGCCTGGAATAATATCATGTCGTTTTCCATCACCTGCGGTGATGTCGTTTTTTGACATAATCTCAACACAACTGTCATTAATTGCGTGGATTATTTTGGGTTTTGCCTTGAGAGATAATCATCACTTTTCTCCGTGATTATCATGCCACTGCGGCATGATTCTAATGGCACTGTACTGCATGTGTGCCCCGAGTGCTACCCTCTCCTATACGCATCTAGTATGATGCTCATATGGTGCGCCTGAGTACAAAAAGAGCATATACGGTTATTGCATTTGCTCTTTTTCTGGCTATCAGTTACGCATGTTATGAGGTATGGAATTTTTATCAAATTCCGCTTACCGAGACCGTCACCTGGAACGGATCTGGGTTTACTCCAAAAGAAGTGCTCATTCAAAAAGGTGGAACGGTCAGGTTTGTAAATGACAGTACGACGCCTGTTTGGCCGGCATCTGATTCTCATCCTTCGCACAATCGTCTGAAGGGATTTGATCCCGCTATGGGAGTGGTGCCAGGCGCGTCGTGGAGTTTTACGTTTGAAAACGCAGGCGTCTGGGACTTCCATAATCATCTTGAGCCACGATACGTCGGAAGAATCTTGGTCGTCGGTGCGCTCGGCGAGAGTACCGAATCCTGCCTCGCCGCAACACAAGGGGGAACACGCCCGCAGTGCTGGGAAGCCGATTTACAAACAGAATTAAAAAGACGTGGTCTCGACGCAGCGTTCACCTTGTTTGAGAATATGTATTCTGAAAGCACGACCTTTAAAGAAAATTGCCACGATGTGATGCATGTCCTTGGAAAGGCGGCCTACCAGCGATTTAAAATCGATGGTTCAGTACTGACACGTGAATCGACACGATTTTGCGGGTACGGTTTCTACCACGGCTTTATCGAAACGATGCTCTCTGAAGAAGGGCTTCACACGCTAGACTCGGGACATCGATATTGCACCTCGCTTCTCTTTAGTGAAGCATTTCCGACAAAAGTATCAGCATTGAATGCCTCTCAAGCGTGCTATCACGGGATTGGCCATGCGCTGTTTGATTCAATTGATGCTTCACTCTGGGGTGATCCGGAGCACATGGTGAAATCCGTTGAACCCCAGTGCGAATCGCTCTCGGTTCTCCCTTCGCGGCGAGAGGCGTGTATGTCCGGAGTGTATAACGCGCTTGCAAATGCAATGACTGCCTCAAACTACAATCTTGCATTTACTACAACTGGCCCGCTTCGTATTTGTCATGAGCAAAAAGACGAATATCAACTTAAATGCTCTCTCGAAATAGGCGTCGGGTATCTCAACCACTATGCAACTCCCTTTTCTCGCAGTTTTCCCTTCATACGAACGATTGAAAAAATCCCGATTCGTCTCGAAGTGTTAGCGGCATTTATCAATGGTGAAGCGAGGCAAACCCATCGAGGTTCAACACCGCAGTCACTCGCGCGAGAATGCACACAGCTGAGAGATGCGTCGGAGCGTCGTGCCTGCGTGAGGGGTCTTGTCAGCGGTGTTAGCATGCAAGGCAAGCCAGGAGAAGAATATGTAGAGACATTTTCGGTCTGTCCCTTTTTTGAAGAACCCCCGCTACGCTCGTATTGTATTTCAAGAGCCCGGGATACACTCGCGTTTATTTTCAATACTGACAAAATACAGGCATTCTGCGCAACACTCGCACCGAGCGACCAGTCAATTTGTTCTAGGAAGCAGGGATATGTCCCTGATATTTAAGTATCTCAGCGCACGTCAGCGAAGTAATGTTTTCCACTCGTAACGCAGCCCATTCTCCTCACGAGACTCGCGGCTTTGTTCTTTCACAAAGAGATGCTCGTACTCAGGGAAAAACGTATCAGCTTCTGGCGCATCTTCGACTACGGTAAGGTGAACAAGATCCACAAAGGGTAGCGCTTGCTCGTATATCTGAGCACCGCCACCAATATGAATTTCTTCTCCCCCTTTTTGAGTACGTGCCAGTTCAAGGCCTTCTTCAAGCGTAGAGACAGGAAACACGCTTTCAAGCTTCGCAACTTTTTCCTTATCACGGGTTATAACGATATTTGCTCGCTCAGGCAGTGGCTTGCCGCGAATAGCTACAATCGAGTCAAACGTTTTGCGACCCATGACGACAGGGTGACCACGAGTCAGGTCGCGAAAGCGTTTTAGATCTTCCGGCAAATGCCACAGGAGCTTGTTCTGGTTACCCAGTCCACGGTTTTCTCCGATTGCAACCACGATCACCACGTTTGACTCTTTGTACATAGCTAAACGCGAGTGCGTCTGAGCGTAATGCCCGGGATACCGCTTGGCAGTATCGATGGTTTTCGGATGGTAACTTCAGCATCTAAAATTCTCGCATCCTCAAAAATTCTATCAATCACCAGCTGAGGAATTTTTTCAATAAAATAATGTGGACCGCTCGCCACAACCTCTTGCACTATATTTCTAAAATCAACATAGTTAATGGTATCGGCAAGCCTGTCAGAGACGGCACTGCGAGACGCATCAAACGAGGCTCGAATGTCAAACACAAACTCTTGTTCGAGTTTGCGTTCGTGAGACATGACGCCATGCCTCCCCGCCACACTCAAGCCCTCAATAAAAACACGGTCCATACAGGCAGTTTACTTGTTCTGAGGTGCATTTTCAAACAGCGGCCGATACATGTCGTCTTCGATAGAAATTGCAAGCTCGGCAGTATTCACGGTGTCAGTAAAAAAAACCGGCGCATCAGTAATGAGCGCAAGTGGTTGCTGCTCCTTACCCTCACCCATACACACAACAGCAGAGGCAGCGAGCGCATCCGCGACATCTGATCGTGTCATAGCAAGGGGACGGCCAAAAATATCGGGTGTGCCAATGTAATTTCGTATACCCTCAAATCCTACATAGCCCATGGCGACACCCATCGTACCTGCATGCAAAGGACTCGTGCGACTGTCAGTAATCAGTATGCCAAAGTTTGTAAGGCCAAAGTGCGTACGAAGTCGTTCACGCAGCTTCATCGCAGAATGATAACTGTCTTTCGGCAGTAAAATGATTTTTCCATCGGCATTTGACTCATCAACGCCAGCATTCGGCATTACTTGTCCATCTTTAACGGTAAGCCAGCAGTGTTTTGTTGATATCGCTCATTCACTTTCTGATTGAATAAGAGCATCTTTGTCTTCCTTACGTAGTGCCAGCACTACGCGCCCTTCTGTGAGTGCCGCTATTTTTGAAGTGACAACCAGCACTGAGTTTTCTGGAACCTTGTCTATATGCTCGAGAATAAAATCAAACAAGGGCTCACGCTCGAGAAAAACACGCGTTGTAATCGGTGTTACCTGCATAACAGCATCATACCAAGATGGCTACTCGTCGCCATGACCCTCCCCAAAGTCTACGTTGGCTGTGCGCTTACCCACGCGCCTGAATCGTTCAAAGAAATGGTAGCTCAGTTTAAAGCTCAACTCGCTCGAGCAGGATATGCGGAAATTCTTGATTTTGTTGATATGCATGATAGCACTCCAACACAGGCGTACGATCACGACATCGGCTGCGTACGGAGTTGTGACGCACTAATCGCTTTTCTCGACCTGCCTTCATTGGGGCTTGGCATGGAATTACAAGAAGCGATCGTTCAGGGAAAGGCAGTACTGTGCCTTTGCCCAACATAAATACCAATCACTCGCATGGTTCGCGGTATTCGCGACAAAGGACTCACCACCCTCGAAGAGTACTCGTCTGTCGAAGATGCGGTTGAAAAGGCTGCAATTTTCTTGAAAAACGTTAGAGCGCCTTATTGTCGTTCTTGAGCTTCTTTATATCGCCACTAAAAACGTACTTCATTTCGTCCGTCTTCTCCTTCTTTCCCTTATCAACGACATCTTTCATGTGCCAACGACTCTTGCGAGCCTTGATTGAGTGCTTGAGTTCTTCAAAGACAATCTGACAAATACGTTCACCCGGATGCAGCTGTATTATTTGGGAGCGCGTGTTGTTTCGAATCGGAAGCGTGAGTGGTCCTTCGTATGATGCGTCGATGATTCCAGTCAGATCCACAGAAAGCCCTTTGCGGTTTACCGATGAGCGTGGATACAACACCGCCATGAGGTCATCGGGGATTTTAATAGTTTCAAACGTTGAAACCAAAACGTACTCGCCGGGCAAGAGGTCAAACGACTGTCCCTGCTCGAGTTCGATCACATCAAAATACTCCGGGCCATGGTCTTTCAGGGGGTCAATCGTGAGCGCCTTGCGACCTTCTTCGGTAATGCGCCACGATTTCGGCACTAAAAAGGTAAATCCCAAACGAAGATCAACCGCATGTGCCTGCAACTGAAACGAATCAAGACTCGGATTAATACCAATATTTCCTTTCTGCACTCGCGCAAGGATTTCTTCTCTTGTAAGAATTGCCATAATTAAAGGACAATTTGTAAACCAGTAATAGCAGGTTGCGGCTGATATTGATCAGCAAGATTTTTTGCAATCGTTTCAACAAGCTTTTTGTCCTTCTTCTCCGCTTTATCGTAACTATATTTTGGGAGACTCAGGCGGATGGGTTTGTGTGTGTTTTTACGCTTAAGCATTTCTTTTACTGCGTCGTACTGATTGTCGTAAATGTGAGCATTTGAAATCGAGTGCGAGTAGACACCAGGTTTTACATTAAGCTTTTGCGCGAGGATGGTCATAAGGAGCGCAAAGCCTGCAACATCTGACGGGAAGCCAAGAACCATATCGTTTGAACGAACAATATTGTGCATATTGAGTCGTCCGCCAATTATGTTTACGGTAAATGAGTACGGGCACGGTACATTTTTACGGACAGTTCCTCCTAAACCATCTGCACTCGGGTCCCAGGTAATCACCACGCCATGACGTGACGTTGGATCTGCCTTCAAATGCTTTACGAGCTGCCCGAGCTGGTCACGTCCGAAATGCTTTCTCCACCGGTAGCCATAGGCGACGGTGACCGTATCTGCGGGGTTTGTGAATGCATCCCAAATTTTCGTGTAATCGCGCAAAAAATCTGCAGGCTTTCGCGCGCCTGAAATAAACCATACCTGCTCAGCCACGAACATTCGTACCGGAATTTTGCGCAGCGTAAGGAGCGGAAAGCCGTCTTTCTCGACATCATGTGAAAAATGCATCCCGGGAACTGCTGCAACTTCGTGCTTGGTGCGATTATTTATTTCGCGCACGCCATCTTTGACAATGCGACGCAACAGGTCTTGGTAGAGTGCATCGAACTTGGTCATGAGAGCAGTATATATGAGACTCAAAACGTGGTATATACTCCGAAGGCACTGGGAGATATTTGCCATGAAAATCAAGTACCCATATCAGCCTGCGGGACGGGAAATACAGTATGTTTCTCTCGACAATTCGTTTATGGCGATGGCCCGCCACATCGCCCTCACCGAGTCTCTTGACGATGCGATAAAAACTGCTGCCGTTGTGGTAAAAGAGGGCACTGTTATTGCAACGGCGGCAAATGGTAGTGGATACCATAAAAGCCATGTCTGCGAACGGGTACGCCTCAACATTCCGACGGGGCAAGGGTACGACCTCTGCGAAGGATGTCATCCTAAAAATCACGCTGAGGGAAAAGCGATGGCACAGGTACGAGGCGCCGCAGGAGCTGACGTGTATCTCTGGGGTCACTGGTGGTGCTGTGAATCATGCTGGAGCGCCATGATAGCCGCTCGTATCAAAAACATCTTTTTACTCGAACAGAGTGAGAAGCTCTTTAACAAAGAGCATCCAGACAACATCCTCGGCCGGTGGTGACACTGGCTTTTCTTTTAGCATCTTTTTACCACTTTTTCTTTGCCCGTGTTCTTTTCCCCTCTCCACCACCTTATCTCTTCTTTTATCTCCGCCCTTTTTTATTTCCCTCTTTTTCTTCACTTGTATTACTGCTGGTATTTCAAATGTACCATGTTATGTCCGGTCGGACATGACATGGTACATCGGGAAATTATAGTGCCGTGTGATACAATGTTTTTATGGATTTTAGAGAATACCAAAAAAATGCGAATAAAACCGCCGCGTTTAAGAACCTCCAAAAAGAGCAGGCGTTACTCTATGTGACACTTGGTGTTGCGGGCGAAGTCGGCGAACTCGTAAACAAAGTTAAGAAAATTATTCGCGATGACAATGGCATCCTTACTAAAGAGAAGGCCCGAGAGATTCAATACGAAACTGGTGATGTTCTGTGGTATATCTCACAAATTGCTCGCCTCACCGGCAGCTCAATTGAAAAAGTTGCAGAAATGAACATTCAAAAACTGCACGCTAGAAAGAAGCGCGGCACGATACAGGGGGCGGGCGACTATAGATAATATGAGAAAAGGTGTACAGCACACGCGAGGAAAGAAAACACCGGGCAAGCTCATCGTACTCGACGGGTCTGATGGCGTGGGCAAATCCACCCAGACGAAATTGCTGCTTGATCGCTTAAAAAAAGAGAAAGTGAAGGTACAAACGCTTGATTTCCCCCAGTACTCAGAGCATTTTTTTGGAAAACTGCTTGGCGATTGTCTCTCCGGTAAACACGGAGACTTTATTGGAGTCGACCCCTACATTGTCTCTGTGCTCTACGCCGCCGATCGCTGGGAATCTAAAGCAAAGCTAGAATCGTGGCTCTCGTCAGGAACAAACGTTATTCTCAACCGCTACGTCAGTTCAAATCAGATGCACCAAGGTGGCAAAATCGCTGATTTGAAAAAGCGTAAAGAATTTTTAAATTGGCTCGACACGCTTGAGCACAAAATCTTTGCACTCCCGCGCCCGGAGATCATCTTTTATCTCAACCTTCCCGTTGAGCTTTCGCTTCGCCTTTTGGCTGAACGGAGCGAAAAGGAGAAACGCAAGTATATCGCACTCGGCTCACTCGATCAGGCAGAAAGTAACGTGAAGCACCTTGCAGATACTCAAAAGAGCGCACTTGCCATCATTCAGAAAAATAGTACCTGGAAAAAGATAGATTGTGCCAATGAACAGGGCATTTTGCCGCGTGAAGTAATCCATGAGAGACTATATTCACACGTATCCAAAATAATCCGCATATGATCTAATTTATTTGGTACTCTGCATTTCACTACCGGCTAAACCCTAAACCCTATGAACTACCCCCATATCAAACGTCAGGACAAAGCAGTCTACAAAACACTTGAAGGCGAAGAGAAACGTGAGGCAGAAGGTCTTGAGCTCATCCCTTCAGAAAACTATGCGTCAATGGCAGTGCGTGAAGCAAATGCGTCTATTTTTACGAACAAGTATTCAGAAGGATACCCGGGCAAGCGCTACTATGGTGGCCAGAGATTCACCGATGAGGTAGAGCGCATCGCAATAGAGCGTGCAAAAAAGCTCTTTGGTGCAGCATTTGCAAATGTGCAACCACACGCTGGCGCTGCTGCAAACGTGGCGATATACTTTGCACTCCTTGAACCAGGCGACACGGTACTCGGTATGGATCTCTCTCATGGCGGCCATCTTACCCACGGCCACCCGGTCACCTATCTCACCAAAATTTTCAGATTCGTGCGATACAAAATGAAAAACGTCGAGACAGGCGAAATGGACTACGATGCTATGCGCGAAGTAGCGCTCAAAGAGAAACCTAAGATTCTTCTTGCGGGTCACTCAGCATATCCTCGCGAGCTTGACTACCAGCGCATGGCTGATATAGCGCACGAAGTCGGCGCGATTGCCATCATGGATGCGGCGCACATCGCAGGCTTGATAGCTGGTAAAGCGGTGAAAAATCCATTTGATTATGGATTTGATGTAATGACGACTACCACACACAAGACCTTGCGTGGCCCCCGTGGTGGCATGATTCTCACGCGCGAGTCAGAAGAAATTGCAAAGAAGATTGATAAGGCTGTTTTCCCAGGCTTTCAGGGGGGACCACTCATGCACAACATAGCCGCAAAAGCTGTGTGTTTTGGAGAGGCTCTTTCTCCGAAGTTTAAGTCATATGCAAAGCAGGTATTAAAGAACGCAAAAGCGATGGAGAGAGTCTTTGCGAAAGCCGGAGTAAAGATGATTACCGGCGGCACTTCAAATCACTTGCTTCTTGTTGATGTATGGACTTCATTTGGCATCGGCGGCCGTGAAGCAGAAACGCTTCTTGATTCCGTCGGCATGACACTCAACATGAACTCAATTGCAGATGATACAAGGAAGCCAATGGACCCATCTGGCATTCGATTTGGGACACCAGCTGCTACAACCCGTGGTTTCAAAGAAAAGGAGTGTGCTCGTATTGCTGAACTGATGATTGAAACGATCAAAAATCGCACTGACAAAAAAGTCCTCGCAAAAGTGCAGGCTGAGATCAAAAAGATGTGCAAAAAGCATCCGGTGCCGAAGCGCTTTGTGTAGTGTATGTATAAAGAGGGTGCCCGTTGGGCACCCTCTTTGATGTCAAGAGAGCTGCTGGAAGTACTTGTCCAGCACCTCTCTATGAGTCATAAACGCAATTCGTTTCTTGTCGAGTGCTCCGTAAAGGGTTTTGGTCATCACGAGCCGCTCTTGCACTTCCGCAGTCGGTTGGAATGGGAGCATCATATACTGACCCGAGCGCACGATCCCGAAAACCAGCGTTTGCGATCCGTCTGTGATGCTGACCGTGTGAAAGTGGTCGATTGACGAGAGAGGATCAAGAATGTGAACATTCACTTCTTCCCATGCTTCGCGTGCTCCTGCTTCCTGCCAGGCCTCTATCATCGCGAAACCTCCAGGAAGCGCAAGAAGGCCCTTGCCCGGCTCTTCACCACGGCGAACCATGATAATCCCTGGCCCGTATGGAATGATGAGGTTTGTGACAGGAAGTGCGTTGATATACGTCGATTCTCCACATTTTAGTTGCAGCAGTACACTTCCCACTTCCCCTCAGGAAATGGTGGTAGCTTATGGCCACAGTGACCGCAGAACTGATGTGCTCTGAGAAGTTTTTTTCGCGCAGGTGCGGACATGGCTCTCCTCTTTCGTGGTTTACTTGTAAAAATTACTATACAACATTTTAACGCATGGAGCAACTGCGCTCGAGAGACTTATACTAAACTTTATGCTTTCAGCACTTGCGTTCAATTATCTCGCACACGGTCAGTTTATCAAGCTCATCACGCTCATTGGCTACCCCGGACTTGCGCTTATACTTTTTCTTGAGTCCGGAGTCATTGTCGGCGTCTTTCTTCCTGGTGCCTCTCTCCTTTTTACCGCCGGAATACTTGCATCTCAAGATATTTTCAACATCTGGCTATTGATGCCCATCCTTACCTGTGCAGCTATCCTTGGCGACTCAACGGGCTATTGGACCGGCGCAAAACTCGGGCCAAAACTTTTTACAAAACCGCAGTCACTGTTTTTCAAGCCCTCACATGTCGCAAAAGCCCACGCCTTTTATGAAGAATACGGGCCAGAAACCATCATTCTTGCCCGCTTTATCCCCGTTGTGCGCACATTTGCGCCGATGATTGCGGGTGTTGCACAGATGCCGTATGGATTGTTCTTGCGCTACAACATAATCGGTGCAGTGCTCTTTTCCTGCGGAGTTACCGGCGCAGGGTATCTTATCGGAGAACATGTGCCATGGATCGGCGAACATCTTACTCTTGTTTTGATTCTTATTGTGGTTGCATCCTGCGCACCGCTCGTAATCCACTTGCGCAATCATCACGATCACGACCACAAACCACAAGCATAAGTTTATTCACAGTTTTGTTTTTATACTGTTAAAACCGCTCAATAATGACGTATAATCACTGCATGTTTACTGCTCTTACAAACCATGCGATAGACAAACGTCCCTGGGGCGACTTCGAGCGCTTCACTCTCAATGAAAAAACTACCGTAAAAATAATTACTGTTCTTCCCCACCAAAAACTGAGTTTGCAAACACATCAAAACCGCGATGAATTTTGGCGGATTATTTCAGGTTCTGGTTCCGTGGTGATTGGCGATAAAACAAAGTCTGCAAAAGCGGGTGATAGTTTTTTTATTGAACGGGGGCAAAAGCACCGCGCGCTAGGAGGAGTGGAGACGATGCAGTTTCTTGAAATCGCGTTTGGAGAATTTGACGAAAACGACATTGTGCGCCTCGAAGACACGTACGGTCGTTCATAAGCAATATGGCGATGCAGCTGGAAACATTTATCTACGGTGCCATTGCCCTTGGTTTTGGCTATGTGGTCCTGCTCGTTCTGCTGCAACACGCATTTCCCAAACTCGGGGAAAAGCTGCCGGGCTCAAAATTATTAAAACGCAAACGCATACCAGCACTCGAGCTCGCTCGCATCAAAGCAAACCCGCTCCTAACTCCTACGCCAGGAAGTTTTTGGGAGTCTGAAGCCGTCTTTAACCCTGCTGCAATTTTCGCTGGCGGCCGCGTGCACCTTCTTTATCGTGCGATGGGAGGTGATGGTATTTCACGCATTGGCTACGCATCGAGCAAAGACGGGATTCATTTTGATGAACGTGTTTCCTATCCTGTTTTTGGCGTCCTCTCTTCGCACATTCCGAAAGGTCCACGACAGTTCGCGCCCGAACTCTATGAATCAGGTGGCGGCTGGGGCGGTGCTGAGGATCCGCGAGCCGTTATTATTGACGATCGTGTTTTTCTTTCATTCCAAGCTTTTGCAGGATGGCATTCTATCCGTATTGGCGTTGTTTCAATGCCACTCAATCAGTTTTTGCAGAAACGTTTTCTGTGGGCAAACCACGCTTTCCTTTCTGCACCGAACAAAGTCAATAAAAATTGGGTAATTTTCCCCGAAAAAATAAATGGGAAGTATGCAGTCTTTCATGGAATAAAGAGTGGCGATCGCTCAACTGCATTAGTTGATTACGTAGATTCTCTCACTGAGGATCCAAAAGACTACATACAAAGCGATGCGCGCTTCCGCAACGAAAAACATGACGATGCGTGGGACACTATTATTCGCGGCGCCGGGCCGCCGCCACTGCGCACAAAATATGGCTGGCTTGTGCTCTATCATGCAACTGACAAAGACGATTCTAATCGCTACAAACTTGGTGCGCTTCTTCTAGATCTTGAAAACCCCCGCAAGATTTTAAATCGCGCCATGACTCCGCTTCTTGAGCCAAATGCGTGGTACGAAAACGAATGGAAAGTAGGTGTCATTTATGCGTGCGGCGCTGTGATAAAAGATGGAACGCTTTTTGTATATTACGGCGGCGGTGACAAGACCATTAACGTAGCCCACGTAAAACTCGACACCTTCCTCGAGGCCTTGGTGCAAAACCACAGCAGCGAGTTTACAAACGAGAAAGCACAGGTGATACAATAGCACCATGTACATCGTGCGAAGAAGCGTGCATAACCCCATCCTTTCGCCTGCAATTGAGCACGCGTGGGAGATGGTCGCGTTCAATCCGTGTCCGATTCGAAAAGACGGCGAGCTGCACTTGGTGTATCGTGCTCAAAGCAGACCCGATCCGCTCCTCAACAACATTGGCATCTCTACCGTCGCCATCACCCGCAATACTGATGCTGGTTTCTCTCCTTCCGAACAATTCGTAGCACCATCTGAAGAATGGGATCGATATGGATGCGAAGACCCGCGCGCAGTGTACTTTGAAGGAAAGTACTACATTTTTTATACCGCTCTTGGCGGCATACCATTCAGCAAGGACAACATTAAGGTGGCCTGCGCAGTAAGCAACGACCTTGCTAGTATTACTGAGAAGCACCTGGTTACCCCGTTCAACGCAAAAGCAATGTCACTTTTCCCTGAACGGGTCAATGGAAAAATTGCTGTTTTGTTTTCATACCACACCGACGACCCGCCCTCTCGCATGGCAATTGCTCTTTTTGACTCCATTGAAGACCTATGGAATCACGACAAGTGGAGAGAATGGGAACAATCCGGTGGCAAATCTATTTCTGCAAAACGCCGCGATGAGGACCATACCGAAGTAGGCGCACCGCCTCTCAAAACAGATGCAGGATGGCTCATTCTGTACTCGTATATGCGCAACTACTACAGCGGCGGCACACGATCATTTGGCATCGAGGCGCTTCTTCTTGACCTCAACGACCCGACAAAAGTACTAGGGCGAACAGATAATCCGATTCTGATACCCGAAGAGGCATATGAACTTTTTGGCATGGTGCCCGATGTCGTATTTCCTACGGGAGCAGAAATTCGCGCCGACACCCTCGACATTTATTATGGAGCAGCTGACACTGTCTGCGCAAAAGCGTCGCTCCATCTCCCCCATTTACTTGCAGCGATGAAGCCCGGTTCTCGCAATCGGCTCCTTACGCGCGCACACGAAAATCCTATTTTATCGCCCAACAAAGAACATGAGTGGGAATCAAGGCTTGTCTTTAATCCCGGCGCTATAAAAATTGGCGAGAGTTTCTTTTTACTCTACCGCGCCATGTCGAGCGACAACACCTCGGTCATCGGACTTGCCGAAAGCACCGACGGCATTCACTTCAGGCGAGATACCGAGCCATGCTATGTGCCCCGTGCTGATTTCGAATTAAAAAAAGGTTCCCCAACGGGAAATTCAGGCTGCGAAGACGCTCGCGTAAGCGAAATCGAGGGTCGCATCTACATTACCTACACCGCGTACAATGGCGTACAGGCGCCCCAAGTCGCTGTTTCTTCTATTACAATTGATGACTTTGTATCAAAAGAATGGTCGCGCTGGAGTATGCCAGTTCTTGCAACTCCTAATGGTGTTGACGAAAAAGATGCATGTATTGTGCCTAAAAAATTTGGGAGCGACTATCTTTTCATGCATCGTATTAGTGGGCGAATCTGCGCCGACCGAATCCCCGACCTTTCGTTTTCACATCCTGTCAATCGCTGCTTCGATATCATGAGTGCACGGCGAGGCACCTGGGAGAGCGAAAAAGTAGGTATCGCCGGTGTGCCAATTGAGACAAAAAAGGGTTGGCTTATGATCTACCACGCAGTTTCGGTCTCTAAAGAATACGCACTCGGTATTGCCCTCCTCGACAAAGACGATCCAACAACCGTGCTCGCACGCGCCGTCGAGCCTGTTATGGTTGCTGAAACCGGCTACGAAAAAAATGGGGAGATACCGAATGTCGTATTCTGCAACGGGTCTATCGTCGATGGAGATTCTCTCTACGTGTATTACGGAGGTGCGGATTCTGTTATTGGAGTTGCCACCACTTCTCTCTCAAGACTACTTGAAATTTTGAGTCCTCCACTGCATACTAGATAAATGAACTGTCCTCGCGCTGTCATTTTTGATCTCGACGGAACGCTCGCTTGGAGTAAGCAAGCGGTGACGCCTGAAATGGGAGAACATCTAGCGCATCTTTTACATCATACGAAAGCCGCTGTGATGTCCGGCGGCAGTTATACACAATTCCAAAAGCAGCTCCTGCCTGCGTTTCCTCCACACACGGTTATGGAAAACTTCTTTTTGTTTCCAACAAATGCCGCGCAGTGTTGGCAGTATGAAAGCGGCGAGTGGGTACTGCGATACGATACTTCTTTTTCAAAAGAAGAAAGCGCGCACGTTATGTCTGTGTTACTTCAAGCGCTCAAAGAAACCGGGATGGATACTCCTTCCTACCGATTGTGGGGCGAGCGTATCGAGGATAGGGGTCCGCAGATTACTTTTTCAGGACTGGGACAAGAAGCTCCTCTTGAAGAAAAAAAGAAATGGGATCCTGATTTTACACTACGTACCCCGCTTGCGGCACTACTACGCGAGCGTTTGCCCGAATTTGCAATCGGTGTTAACGCCACCACCTCTATCGACATTACCCGCAAAGGCATCACCAAGGCCTACGGTGTACAAGAATTTGCAAAGATCCTTGATTGCGAACCGGCAAACATGCTCTACATTGGTGACGCGCTTTTTCTCGGCGGCAATGATTCTGTCGTCATCCCAACCGGCGTGCAAACTTTTTCTGTAGAAAACCCTCACCAAACCGCTCAAAAAATTGAAGAGATTATCGCTCAATGCAGTGTAGTTTGACAATATTTTTATTTACTGTATAATGTATGTTGCCGTACCTAAGTGCGGCGAACACAGACGTGGAGAGATGAAATGAAGATCGCCATTGTTGCCATCGTTGCCCTGACCAGCATGTGCGGGTCTGCGCTTTCCAAGACCACCGAATGCAGCGCCTTGAAAGCAGTGTTCGTCTCTGACCTCAAGTCGGTCAAGACAACAACGGACCCGCGGTGGACACAGTTGCACCGGGATTACCGCTGCTCCCTTCTCCCACAGTGCGGGACCAACGTAGGTAGGTCCGCACTCACCGAAGGTAAGGCGACAGAAGAGCAGTTCAAGCTGTTCGTGAACGTCGGTGCGAAATGCTCTTGACGACTAGCCTGCCAGCGCTCGCGCTGGCAGGAATCTTTTTTGCTGAAAGCTCAATTCGTGAAATGCACAAAAAAACTGAGAGGGCCTTGTTTTTTTACTTTGACGATACAATGCTATGCTGTTCGTATGAACATTGAGCCTTGGGTAAAAGAAGAAGTTCAGACATTTGTAAATCGACACACACTTGCCACGGTTTCGACCATAATACCAGAAGGTTTGCCTGATGCCGCAGCTGTGTTTGTATGGATTGGTGACGCCTTTTGTTTTCAGTTCGCTACGCGCCTTGAAACTCACAAAGCAAGCAATGTTCTTACAAACCAAAACGTGATGCTCACTATTACCGACAGAAATACTCTTGAGATCCTTCAGGTGTGGGGCACTGCCGACTTCATGACACACCCGAACGAAGTCCAAGATGCCCTGCTTTCATTTCAACGGGTCGTTGCAAAATCAAAGCGATCATGGATGTCCCCTGCTGGCAAGATAATGGGTGGCACAATAACCGAAGACACATCTCGCTGGCTTCCACCTGCCGCGCAAATACCAGGAAAGGGGTGCGGTTTTGTTACGATAACGCCAACACATATACGTTTCCGAAGATACGAGTCTGAACATGCTGGAGCCGGAGACTTCGTTGAATATACCGCAGAATAATGCCATGAGCATCCCTGAACATATTCATGGTGTCCACTGTGTCATCTTTGACCTTGACGACACCTTGGCGCATAGTTTCTCGCCGCCTGATCCGCAGCTCATTTTTGAATTCGAGTTACTTCTAGAAAAAATACCACTCGCAATTTTGACCGGTGCTGGTTTTGACCGAGTGCGAGAGCATTTTCTTTCTGCGGTTTCGCCGAAGGCGCGATTATCGCACTTGTACATTCTTCCTGACTCATCTGCTCAAGCCTATACACACAAAGAGTCGGTATGGACACTCCTGTATAACCACGCATTCACTGAAAAGAGACGCACCGAAATTGTTGCTATCGTTGAGGCCCATCTGCGCGATCACGGCTGGGACGAGTGGCCTCTGTCAGGAGAGCGCCTCATCGTGCGAGAAGCCCAAATCACGATTGCCGCTCTCGGTGTACAGGCCCCACGCGAGCTAAAAGCTGCATGGGACCCGGAGAGAAAAAAGCGGGCCTCACTGCGCTCTGCGCTGGCCCAGGCACTACCTGATTGCACGGTGACCGTCGGCGGGTTAACCGCAATCGACATTTCACCAGAAGGTGTCGATAAATCACATGGTGTGCTCTGGCTCGCAAGGCACTTATCGTGTACACCAAGGGATATGTTTTTTGTCGGAGATTCGTTCCACGAAGGAGGAAATGACATGCAAGTTATCCCAACAGGAATACAATGGCACCAAGTGGCCGGACCGAGTGAGACACTTGCGCTGTTGCGCGCTCTCAACACATCGATTACACGTTGACTTGACTCAATTATGATTACGGTACACAGTGAACGCAGTTGATACCCTTCAACCAGAGGAGGTGCTCATGGGTGTCGTGATTGAAGCTGATAGGCGTTTTGGAGTTTCCTCCGAAACACTAGAAGTCCTCGCTCGTCGCGCAGGCGTATGCGACGATAACGAGTTTCCCCAAGCTGATTTTCATAAAATTCACAAGGCTTGGAACAACGGAGAGCCGTTCGAGGTGGAAGATGTGATGCGTCGGTGGGTAACCGCTCGCTCCCTACTCCATCTTGTCCCCGATTCAACACGAGTTGAACGCTGGTTCAAACGATGCCAAGAGCATATTAGTCACTGCTCACGAGCAAAATACTCCCCTATTTCAGTTAGTGCGACGCTTTGGGCACTTGTTAAGAGTCTCGACGACTGAAGGATATAAACAGTGCTGCTCGCGAGGGTGGCACTTGTTTGTTATACTTACGAAATGAATTTCTTTGATTCGTGCGCACAAGAGAGCATTGACTGCTCCACTGATGAGGCACTCTTGAAACAGTATAGTCGGGATACAAGTATTTTTGTACGAACTCCACGTGGAGTTATTTTTCCAAAAAACAAGGCGGAAGTGAGCCGCCTGATAACATTAGCGCACGAGGCACGCGCGCGCGGAGAATTGGTGTCACTCACCGGATGGAGCGCCGGTACCGACATGACTGGGGGGCCACTCACTGATTCCTATGTGCTCTCGTTTACAAAATACATGAATCACGTATCAGCGCGTGGCGAAACTGCAGAGGTTGAGCCGGGCTGCTATTACCGCGACTTTGAAAAGGCAACGCTTCAGAGTGGCAATTATATTCTCCCGTCATACCCAGCATCTCGAGAGCTGTGCGCTCTCGGCGGGATTATTTCGAATGACTCAGGGGGTGAACTTACGCTCCAGTATGGTAAAACACATGATTACATAAACGAATTGGAAGTGGTCCTCTCTGACGGCAGTGAGGCGCGGTTTGGGCCGCTTTCCCGTTCAGAACTTGCTCAGAAGCAAAAACTGCAAACCCTTGAAGGAGACATTTACCGAAAGATGTATACGCTTGTTACGCAGAACGCAGCAACTATTGCATTAAACACCCCGACAGTTTCAAAAAATTCTGCCGGGTATGCACTATGGCGAATTCACGATAGGGCGCGAGATACTTTTGATCTTGCACAATTGATAGTCGGTTCGCAAGGAACTTTGGCGATGGTAACTAACGCGCACCTGCGCCTTATTCAGCTCAAAAAGCATCGCTGCATGATGGTTGTGTTTATGAAGAATCTCGACACGCTCCCCGAGGTCGTAAAGCGAGTTCTCTCACAGAGCCCCGAGTCATTCGAATCCTACGATGATCACACGTTTTCACTTGCTGTGCAGTTTTTGCCGCAGATGATTGGTCAGATGGGTTTCTGGGGTGCGTCTAAGCTCGGGATTTCATTTCTGCCCGAAGTGTGGACCGTTCTTACGGGCGGCGTTCCCAAACTGGTGCTTATGGCAGAATTTGCCGAAGAGAGCGCGGAGGAAGCGCGCAGTAAAGCAAAGACAGCAATTGCGCTTTTGCGCGACCTGCCAGTTCGCTCTCGCCTCGCAGGCGATGAGGCTCACTCGCAAAAATACTGGAAAATACGCCGTGAGAGCTTTGCACTTCTTCGAAAAAATCTGAAAGGTATGTACGCAACACCGTTTATTGATGACTTTGTTGTTCACCCCGAAGATTACCCCTCATTTCTCCCAAAATTAAATGCAATCCTGCAAGAGTATCAACTCACCTACACTATTGCGGGGCACGTTGGCGATGGAAATTTTCATATTATCCCTCTCATGGACCTCTCCGATCCCAAAGTACGACGCACCATAGTTGAACTATCGCCAAAAGTATATGAACTGGTCGCGCAGTATCACGGCTCAATAACCGGCGAGCACAATGATGGAATTATTCGCACTCCCTATCTTCCCACCATGTTTGCTCCCGATATGATTCGCTTGTTTGAAGAGACAAAGCGCATATTTGATCCACATAATCTCTTTAATCCCGGAAAAAAAGTTGCTGGCGCGCTCGCGGACATTGAACGGTTCATGGTGCGATCAGTGTGAAGCATCTCGGACGTATCGTCTGTGTGCCTCGGAGTTCCCCTTTTAGCACACACCCACGAAGTCTATGTGCTTGAAAAAGCGAATATACTTGCGGCTCTCTCGGCACCGTCGCCAAATCCTTTTTGGGCAATACAAGGAAATGAGTCGCTGTTTGCTACGTGGGGATTCATATCGTTTGTCGTGATTGCAACCGTATGCGCTGCAACCTTTTTTCGCCTTTTTGAACGACAACTGGACCCCGCTCTTTTTCGACTGAAAAAGTATACGCTTCCGGTGTCTCGCATAACAGTAGGACTCTGCTTCGTCGCATTTGCTTTTTCCGGAAATCTGTATGGAAGCGAGCTTTTTCTTTCGGAGGCATTTGCAGACCGGGCGCCGGTGTTGCAGGTACTACTTGGGCTCATGGGCGTATGCGCAATTCTTGGCTTTAATGTTCGACTCCTCGGAGTCGCGATGACAGCACTCTATGGTATCGCGCTGCTTCTCTACGGAGAGTACATTCTTACGTATACTGATTATTTCGGTGTCGCGCTACTTCTTATGCTCGCCGGTTCTGGTCAGTATGCAATCGACTCAGAACTTCCCGCGTATAAAATCCCTGTTCTTGATTCGATATTTCGATCTCTCCAACCGTATGCCTTTGCGCTCCTGCGCATCTGTTTTGGGTGGGGTGTTCTGTACGCGTCAGTATATGCAAAGTTTATACACAGTAACCTTGCACTCAAGGTCGTGAACCAATACCAGCTCACCCGCTTTTTTCCGTTTGAACCATTGTTCGTGGTGTTGGGAGCACTCATCATTGAGTTTATCTGTGGGCTTATGATTATCGCTGGGGTGGCGCTGCGCTGGACACTGCTCTTTCTTTTCTTTTGGCTTACACTCTCCCTTCTCTATTTCCAGGAACTCATATGGCCTCACGGTATACTCTTTGGTCTCGCTATCGCGCTGTTTTTGCACGGGTATGATCGCTACTCTCTCGAGGGCTTCCTGTTAAAAAAGCGATTACGCGAATCAGTCTTATAATCGAACTGCAGCGCGTGCCTGCCGGATTATTCACTTTCTCGAGCGCGAACGCACAGCATAACAACGATAAGGTACGCAAACACCGTTGCTGCCATAAGAGGAAACGTGATGTATCCAAACTCGAAAATGATCCGCTGAGCACAGTCTCCCTGCCCCGAAGCAGGACACGGGACTACCTTACTCACACCCATCTGGAGCGCATGGTGATAAAGCGCAATGACGAGGCCTAAGACGGAAAGCGCAAGTGGGTACAGTGCTGCGCTCGCATCCTTTCGCAAGAGTGCTATACCGGTTATAACCACCTGCGGATACAAAAAGATTCGCTCAAACCAGCAGAGGCCGCACGGTATAAAACCAAGGACTTCCGAATAATACAGCGTAAGCGCGGAGGCAACGAACGATACCGCAAACGCTTTCCGCACTCCCCACGATCCGATGAGCAGTACCAAAACGAGGCACGCTGGCACTCTGTTTCGCAGCGTATACGCGCCAAGGAGAAGGAGCGTGCCACACTGCATAAGCACCGCCCCGAGCGCTAGCCACCAGTTGAGCGTCTGCACCCATTCCATACTTATTGCGGAAGTGCGCAGCCCGATTTATCAGCAAATTCCTGGAGCGTGTGTTCTCCAACAAGCTCAGAACCATCAGGGAACTTCCATGTCGGATACGATTTAATACCTTTTTCTTTGCAAATAGGAGTCTGATCTTGCGCATTCTGAGTAGAGCACTCAACGTACGGCAAGAGCGCCGCAGAACGGCTAAACATCGCTTTTGTTTTTTGGCAATGCGCACACCAGAACGCACCATAAAATACGACGCCTTTATCTTTCAAGCACTGTGCAAACCCATCAAGTTTATTCGAACCAGTATGGTTGTTGAGATACCACGAAGCGCCCGACCCACCCACTATTAGAATTAAAAGACTTATCCAAAATGCTGCCATTCCTTTATTCATGGCAGCAGTGTATCATATTCGAATCTATGGTCTACGAAGATTCTGTTCAGCATTTGAAAGAGCGGAGCAAAGCTGAGAATGCCGCTTTTGTGTTAAAAGTCGTACAGCCTGCGCTGGTGGGACTTATGGATGGATCGGTTTCAACCCTCGCACCTATTTTTGCCGCCGCATTTGCAACGGGCAGTACACACGTTGCACTCGTCGTTGGCATTTCTGCTTCAGTTGGTGCTGCTATTTCCATGGCATTCGCCGAGGCGCTTTCTGATACCGGTGAGGATACCGGACGCGGTCATCCATTTGCGCGCGGTGCAATTGTGGGGTTCGCCACTTTTATCGGCGGCATCTTGCACTCACTTCCTTTCTTCATCGCCGATCTAAAAGTGGCACTCTATACGGCATACATTGTTGTCGCGCTTGAGCTCTGGATTATTGCATATATTCGACGACACTACTTCCGCATGAGCTTCTGGCTCTCAGTAGTACAAGTAGTCTTTGGCGGCGGACTGGTGGTCCTCGCCGGGCTTTTAATTGGCAGCGCGTGATCTACAGCGAACAGTTGAGCACGCACACACTTCTTTCAAAAACTCGTTGAAGTATTCTTGGTCATAATCAATCGTGAGCTCGACACCGCGCTTAATCGAGCGCGCTGCGCGAATAATGATCCGACCCTGTTCAATAGAGGCTTCACAATTCGGATCGCACGAATGATTCACCCATCGCCCCAGGTTACTCTCATCCGAACCATCAATGGTCCACGTATCGTCAATTTCAAATAAATAGCGAGAAGACGACGTGTTAGCTTCCGTCGTGGGTATTTTCATTCCCGAATACTCAGCGACAAAATCTCCTGATTTGAACGGTACTCCAGAAAAAAGCCCCTTACCCTTTCCTCTCACTTCTCGCACCTCCACGCGGTCTGTCCCCATAGCGGGATGAGTGTACCGCAGCGTCGTGAATTTTCAATGCATACTATGGGTATGGAACTCTTCGGCTTTCACCCGCTTACCCTCTTCGAGCTCCTTCTGGTAGGGACAGCAGCGTGCGCATCGGTTGTGATCGGCGTCCTTCTTGCCTTTCATTTTGTTCGTTTTTCCTCTTTGAACATGGCAGTCGTGAGCGTCGGGATATATACCGCAGGTACCATCCTCTTACTCGCGCTCCTTGTAGCGCTTGTTTTCGCATGAACGATCAAACCGTTGGAAACGAAAAGAACATTATGGTGGTGCGCAAGCACTGGTTTTTCCTTCTTGCACAAATTGCACACATTATCGTAATCGGTGTTGTGCCGCTTATTATTTTTGTGCTTGCATTTTTCCTGCCCGAGACCATTCCATTTGCTGCCGCAATCATGCACCTGGGCGCCACCCTCATCGGGATATGGCTCCTCGTTCTGTGGATGGCAATTGCGATTACCTGGATGGATTATTATCTCGATACGATCACGGTGACATCCGAGAGAATACATCGTATCGAACAAGAAGGATTTTTTGATCGGCGCACTATCTCGTGGCACTTGAACTCAGTTCTTGATGTGACCGTGCATGTCTCCGGCGTAGTGGAAACGATTTTAGGGTTTGGGACTGTCACGATTGAAACAGCGGGTGAGGGTACTGGGGATGAATCCTTTAAAGGTATCCCACACCCTCAAGCGGTGCGCGCAAAAATTCTTGAACAAATACATTTTTTGCACTCTCTTGTTGAAGTAAATAAACGACAAGAAGCCCTCATTCACGCCGTTGGACACGATGTAAAAAGCCATCTCACCACAAGCCAAGCAACGCTTGCAAGTATTGTTGAGGGCGATTTTGGTGCCGTCCCTGATCGCGTGAAGGCGGTTGCAAAAAAGGCGCTTAAAGACGCTCGCAGCGGCGTCTCCTCGGTCACGAACCTTTTGCACTCAGCCGATGGGGCAACCGGTGTCATCTCACTTCATAGTACTTCGGTACCACTCTCTCCTCTCATCACCGAGGTTGTAAGCGCGCTCCGGCCAGCAGCAGAGAAGAAAAATCTTGCGCTCATTGTTCACGATCTACCATCAATCACAGTGCAAGCTGATCCCGAGCGTCTCAAGAATGACGTGGTGCGAAATCTTGTTGACAACGCTATTCGATACACGCCTCAGGGCTCCATCACCGTCTCGCTTGAAGTGCAGCAAGAACTTGCCGTTCTTTCTATCGCTGATACCGGCGTCGGCATCTCATCAAACGACTTACAGCGTCTCTTTACTGACGGCGGGAAAGGTGAACACTCAAGTGCAGTAAATCCTGAAAGCACTGGTTTTGGCCTTACTATAGCGCAGCGCACCACCGAAGCACACGGAGGAAAGATTTGGGTTGTCTCAGGAGGAGAAGGAAAAGGTTCTACTTTTTTTGTCGCACTCCCGCTCTCGGTGGCTTCATGATAGGATGTCACGCATGAGTGACAAAAGACTCTCAACCGAAAGTTACAAAGGGGTCCGTGACTTTTACCCCGAGGATCAGTACATACAGCGGTATCTTTTTGAGCACATGGCAAACACCTGTGAGCTTTTCGGATACGAAGAATACGACGCTTCCATCCTCGAACCTGCCGAGCTCTACCGCTCAAAGACATCTGATGAAATAGTGAATGAACAAACCTATACATTTACTGACCGCGGTGATCGTGAAGTGACACTTCGCCCTGAGATGACCCCGACGGTAGCGCGTATGGTTGCCGGCAAATATCGCGAGCTTGCACTTCCTGTTCGCTGGTACTCAATTCCCAACTGCTTCCGTTATGAACGGACACAAAAGGGTCGCACTCGCGAATTTTGGCAACTCAACGCTGACATCATCGGGGCAAAAGGCATTGAAGCTGACGCCGAGGTTATTGCACTCTCGCACGCACTCATGCTCTCGCTCGGCGCACAGGAAAAGGATTTCCAAATTTGTGTATCAGACCGCCGAATACTCGATTCGATTTGTGAGCAGGCAGATGTTTCCTCGGAGCAAAAGTCTCAAGTAATTCGGCTTCTCGACCGCCGTACAAAACTAGATAACTTTGCAGATAAGATGACAGAACTTGTTGGGTCAAAGGAAAAAGCAGACAAGCTTATCGATCTTATCGACCGCACAACATCTTCTGCATACCTCGAGGAACTCCGCACCAAGCTGGAGAACATGGGCGTCCGCAACATGGTTGTCGATACGACGGTCACGCGCGGGTTTGACTACTACACGGGGATGGTGTTTGAAGTCTTTGATACTGACCCAACAAATCGTCGATCAATGTTTGGCGGGGGTCGCTACGATAACCTCTTGGGACTTTTTGGCGCAGAAGGAGTTCCTGCTGTCGGCTTTGCAATGGGCGATGTCACTGCACGAGACTTCCTCGAGGCTCACAACCTCCTGCCTCGCTACGCTCCCGCAACCGAGCTCATGCTGTGCGTTGTAGAAGAAGACGCTATGGCACATGCGGAGCGCCTTGCGCAAGATCTACGCAAAGAAGACGTCGCCGTAGCCATCAACATTTCAGGAAAGCGCATCGGCGACCAGGTACGTCAGGCAGACAAGATGAAAATTCCTTTCGTGATTGCTGTGGGAACAAAGGAGCGTGACAGCGGCAAATATACTATAAAAAACCTCGCCTCCGGCGATGAAATTACGCTTCCTGCCGACCGCATATCTGAGCACCTCTTTAGTGCCCTAGGTTGACTTTTTTTGCAAAAGTAGTATATTAAACAGGTCAACCGCAACAGAGGAGATACAGAAATGTTGCGACAAGCCGTACTCGATGGGCTGACGGGATTGGGGGCAGCAATGCTCCTGTCCATGCTGTGGTGGTGGCTCCGGGGGATCAGTCTCGCTGACTTCATCCCCTTCACCTTCCTCCACCCCGCCTCAAAGATCGCAATGGTCTGCGGAGCGGCACTGGGCTGGTACTACCAGCTCAGCCAGTACGTCGCCTGAGGCACGGATCGGCGAGCGTACCCTCAGCGCTCGCCGATTCAAATTTCTGAAAGTACCTAAAACAATGTCTTACACGGATAAGTCTTGTAAAACCACTTTTTCTTTCTGGTATAATCCTCCCCTATGGCCGCACGGTATATAGTGTTTGACATTGAGACAGTCGGTTCTTTTTCGGGACCGTTTAATCCACTCGAACTTGAGATGACCATCTGTTGCACCTATGACTCAAAAACTGGTGCTTATGATTCTTTTTTGAAAGAAGACTTGCCGCGGTTATGGAAACTCTTTGAACACACCGACGTACTTGTCGGCTATAACTCCGATCATTTCGATATCCCAATTCTCAACAAGTACTATCCGGGAGATCTTTTGAAAATGAGAAGTCTCGACATTATGAAAGAGGTCCAAAACCTACTTGGCCGTCGCCTTAAACTCGACTCAATCGCAGAAGCAACGCTCGGTGCGAAAAAAATAGGCAGTGGGTCTCAGGCGCCACAATGGTGGAAAGAGGGAAAAATCGATCTCCTGCGTGAATACTGCACTAAAGACGTGGAACTTACCAAAAAAGTCTTTGAATACGCGCTCGCGCACAATGCACTCAAATACAAAGACTTGAGTCTCGTCCGAGAAGTAAGGCTCAATACCACGAGCTGGCTTTCAGAGAAAGCCGCTCCCGCACTTACCCACACCCTCGGTTTTTAATGGTATACTTCTCTCGTTATTACTTATACATCCGTATGGATATACTACAAAAATTTTCTACTCCGATTGCAATTGTGATTGCGGGCGCACTGATTGGCGGCGCTGTCTTGTACAGCAATAAATCCGCATCCGCTCCTTCCGCGCAAGGACCAAGCTGGGTAAAACAAACGATACGCGGCATTACTGAGACTGATCATGTGTTAGGGTCCAAAAACGCAAAAGTGGTCCTCATGGAGTACTCAGATACCGAATGTCCTTTTTGTGCTCGGTTCCACGCAACATTGCACCAGATAAAAACTGAGTATGGAGACAAGGTCACGTGGGTCTATCGACACTTCCCGCTTACCCAACTGCATCCTAAGGCACCCAAAGAAGCCGAGGCACTCGAGTGTGCAAAAGTGCTTGGCGGCGATGATATGTTTTGGAAATACACTGACCTACTGTACGGAAAAACAAAATCAAATAACTCGCTTGATATTGGCGTCTATAACACACCATCACCGACACCAACTGGTGAAGACGGCAAACCGTACTACGCCGAAGCAAAACCCCGCTCAGCAACCGATGCTGGAAAACTCTCAGACTTTGCGTTTGAACTCGGCCTCAACCGCGCCTCATTTGAATCCTGCCTCAAATCAGGAAAAATGGCTGACCGAGTGAACGCCGATGCAAAAGAAATTATCGCACTCGGCGGCTCCGGCACCCCAACGAGCTATCTTCTCGTAAAAGGCAAGCAATATCTGGTAGAAGGTGCTGTCCCGTACGCACAGTTAAAGAAAATGATTGACGAGGCTCTGCAGAAATAGTGCTCTTATCTCCACTGCAAAGATATGCGTCCGTAGTGCTATCGTCACACTACAAAGTTCTCAACGTCTACCGCCTGCACGGCCACGTCCGCCAGCTCGACTATGGCGGCAGGTGGAATGCCGAGAACCGTCTCTTCCTCCGCAACTCGGTCACTCCGACCCTCTGACCCTTGGCCCCCATCTTGGGCCTGCCCCGCATTTCTGTTTACAGAAATGCGGGGTGTATTTTTTCACGGCACGCTGGCATCTTCGGCCGACTTCAGGCTTGAGGTGGCGAGGTTCCACTTCTTCAAAAAAGAAGCGAGTTGGTGCCGTGCGCCAAGGGGCTCAAGGCCCCGCATCAGATACAGCCCGAGGGTAATGGAACTTATCCCCATTACTGCTATAAAATGTAAACTACACAGTTCGGCAAAACATTGGCTTAGGTTGGTGTTTTGCTATACAACAAACGCACTCACCGTATCTGTTCCGCCACGTTCTCCAACACGCATACCAGAGACAAGCACCGCAGTGTCTCCTTTCTTTGCATACGATTTGCGCACTAAATCAGTCCGAAGAAATTCAATGATCTCGGGAATAGTATCGCGATGAGGCATGGAGAGCGGGTACGCACCATACAGGAAGGAGGTTTGTCGAAGCGTGCTCTCATTAGAAGAAACTACAACGAGCGGCTGCTGTGTCCGGTATCTACCCACCATGCGAGCAGTAAATCCTGTTTCAGTTAAAGCAACAACGACTGTTGCTGCGATGTCGATTGCTGTTTTAGCGGCATAGCGCGTGATAGCTTCTATGATAGGGATTTCGGTAAACCCTGCGTACGCATCTGATCTGCGCGTGCGTTTGTTGTGATCAACGTGTGTTTCGGTCTCAACTGCAATTTTCGTCATCGTTTCTATTGCTTCAGTTGGAAATGCACCAACGGCAGACTCCGCGGAGAGCATGATCGCATCGGTGCCATCAAGTATTGCATTTGCGACGTCAGAAACTTCGGCACGTGTTGGCACCGGAGACTCAATCATAGACTCAAGCATCTGCGTTGCGACAACAACTATTTTTCCCTTGGCACGAGCCTTTGCGATCATGGTCTTTTGTAAAAACGGCACACGCTCTGCCCCGACTTCAACCGCGAGGTCACCGCGCGCAACCATGATGGCATCAGCTTCATCGATAATTTTATCCAACCGCTCAATCGCTGAGGCTGTTTCAATCTTTGCCATGATAAGGGCCGTCGAATTCAATTCTGAAAGTAGTATGCGCAAATCACGAATGTCTTTTGCTGACTGTACAAACGACATAGCAAACGCATCGACACCTTGCTTTACGCAGTACTGTACGTCTTCTCTATCTTTCTCCGTTAATACCGAAAGCGACAGATGAGTGCCCGGGAAATTCACGCCGCGACGCGAACGAATAGTGCCGCCTGCAAGGACACGGCATTCAATATTATTACCAGATATCTCCTCAACAAGAAAACGCTGCTTGCCGTCATTTATGACTATGTGCGCGCCCGGCTTTACATCACGCACGAGCCCTTCGTAACTTACACTCATGCGCTCAGCAGTTCCTACTGTTTGTTCTGTGGTAAGTGTTATTCGCTTCCCTTCCTCAAGGGTGACAGTCTCAGTTGCGAGATCGCCTGTACGAATCTTTGGTCCTGCAAGGTCCGCGAGTATGGCAACGCGTGTCTTTAGAACAGACTCAACTTCTCGAACGGAATCAAAATGCCGTTGATGCTCTGCGCCCGAACCATGGGAAAAATTGAATCGAGCGACGTCAAGACCTGCTCGGACAAGCAGAGAGAGTTTTTCCGGTGATTCGGAGGACGGGCCGATGGTGGCTATGATGCGAGTCCGTTTTGGAATCATGGTTTCTATTGCTGCGGAATAATGAGTCGGGATTCTTTACATGAATTTCCAAGGAGTGATTTCCACACCGTAGGACATTGCAGATGAACTACACGTTCTTCCTTTTGAGGACTCACGAGCCGGAAATCACATGACACGTACGTATCATTGTCAGTGTCTTCACCCTGACAGCTTTGCCCCACAATTGAATATTCCGCATACAATTTTTGAACAAATGACTCACCTTTACGTTCTGCGACACTTGCCCGCACATCCCTCACAACGATAGAAAAACCTATATATGAGGCGAGTGCCACAGCACAGAAAAGAAACGAAAAAGCGATTGTTTTCATGCGTCAATGGTACCACAACTTGTTTCAGTCATGCAGACATTTGCAGATTACTCCACTCTGTGGCATATAGTATAAAGAAAAAAGGAGGTACTGATGAATATCCTGAGCATCAATGGCATCCTCATGGACGCTCGAAAAATGAAAATGTGGGATGGGGCACAAACGGCGTTCGGCGAAGTATACCCAGACGCGCGATTTGAAACCTATTTCGACTATTACCATATTCTTGAATCTAAGATCATGCGAAACCTGGTACGCACACTGGTAGAGCGAAACGACACCGGTGACGATGTTCTACTTCTTGGGCACTCGATGGGTGGAGTCATCGCACACGCAATGGCCACACACTTTGTTAGAAGCCGCGTTCGCGGCATCGTGACAGTGTTTTCTCCTCATACGTACCTATGGGGGCAATTCGGAAAACAGTTGGAGGCTCAGCCAATCTCTGACGCAACCCCATTCATAACTTTTGAGGGAACTCTGGATTGGCTTGTACCGTTTGGGACAGCATGGCATCCACAGACCTGGAAACATGTGCGACTGGTAACGGACCACCAAGAAGGGCTTATGACCGACCAGCGGTTGTGGAACACCATTGCCTGAAAGACAAAAGAAATTGTAGCGTAAAGATGAACATGGGCCCGAGGATACTTCCCTCGGGTCCACACTTTTTGAGTTATGTTGCGGTTAATTCTGGCTCGTGGTTAAATGAGCGCGCATCTGAGCGCTCTAGAGAAAGGTCCACAATGCGACGTTGTCTACTTCTTTGTTCCATGCTGCCATTCTGTCACGTGGCTTTTGCCGATGCAGAAACAGTGCGGCGGTAGCGCGTATGCGTAGCGAGTCGAGTATCCATGTTGAAACGCCCGTGAAAATTGGGCAAAGCCTCGAGTTTACCGTTGTGCGTGACGAGGCGCAGAAAAACACCTGTTACATTGTAACGACGCTTTCGCGACACCGGCTCGACCACGATGCAAAGCTGGGTGTTTTTTGCGTCCGCGATCGCTAGCGTTGAGAGCCCGCATTCGCGGGCCCTCATTCTCTTTGGGTATCCTGTTCACGCCCTAGGAGCGATTCATGTGCGCTCTCGCTCGACTATGACTTTTTGCAGCAATCGCGCAAGCGAGACGCGCTCGGTATTCGAAAGCGCGTCTAGCAAACGAGACTCAGCAAAATCAGCCGCTGGCTCCGATGAATTCAGCGATTCCTTGCCTTGCTCTGTTATCACAACCGCGTACGTGCGCGCATCTCTTTTGTCCTGCGTCGCTTGAGAAGCTTACGGTGAGTAAGCCGGCGCACCACGTCAGCAAGAGTTGAGCGATCCATGCCCGATTTTTTGACCAGGAACGTTTGACTCATGTCAGGGTACTTTTCTACCAGTTCAAGAATGAGTCGCTGCCGTGTCGTAAGATCCACGTCTGCGTGTAGACTTTCTGTGAAAAGCCGCTCTGCTCGTTACGTTGCACGTTTCAAGAGCTCGGATACTCATTCTACCATGGGAAGTCTCCTTTCAACACACCATGACGACTGTCGTAGCTATTAGCATAAAACCATGAAATGAGACTGGGCTCAAGGCGCCTATTTTGAGTAGAAGGTTTTACTCCCCCATCACCAAATCACCAATACCGCCGAGGAGCGAACCGGAATCATTGGAACTATTCGATGGCATAAAGGAAAATACTTTGCCAGCAAGACGGGAGAACGGGAGCGACTGAACCCATACCTTGCCGGGACCCGTGAGGCGCGCGTAAAAGAGTCCCTCTCCTCCAAAGAGACCCGTTTTTATTGAACCGACGTATTGAATGTCGTACAAAACCGTGGACTCAAATGCAACAAGGCAGCCGGTATCAATTTTTAAGACTTGGCCCTGCGACAAAGAATGCTCGACTATATGACCACCTGCGTGGACAAACGCGAGACCATCACCCTCGAGCTTTTGCATAATAAAGCCTTCACCGCCAAAGAATCCAGCACCGATTTTTTTCTGCAATTCAATGCCAACCGAAACGCCATGAGCTGCACACAGAAAGGAGTCTTTCTGACATACAATTTTCCCACCATGTTCAGACAGTTTGAACGGTATGATTTTGCCCGGGTACGGTGCCGCAAACATCACCACTCCCCTCCCTTGTCCTTTTTGCGTGTACGTTGTAAGAAACAAGCTTTCACCAGTAAGAAGGCGCTTTCCCGCACCGACCATCTTGCCCCACATAGACTGGCTCGCATTACTGCCAAGCACAGTTTGTACTTCTACCTCATCGGTCATACTCATAAACGAGCCTCCTTCTGAAATCACTGTTTCCGCTGGGTCGAGTGTTATTTCAACCGCCTGCATTTCAGTACCGAGGATTTTGTAATCGATTTCGTGATATGTGCTCATAGAACAAGTATACCAAAGTATGCACAAATGCCGTATTCGCATGAGTGGTTCCAAGGTATTGAAACATTGCAGAACTTGACAATAATATTTTTATATATTATAAAAAAAAGAACAGTTTATTGAGCAGAAACGAGAGGAAAAAGAAAATGTCATTCATTCGGTATCTGACAAGACGAGCCGCGGAGAGCGTCTCATACGGAGTTGGATTCGGCCTACTAGCGTTCTCTCTTGGGTGGGCAATGAAAAGCGAGGTCGAGGTGATGCACACACTGGTCGCATTGGTGGCCAGCATGGGGGCACTTTCAGCACTTGCAATGCGACTCTCACCTATGGGCTGGGAAGACCAGTCTAGCTGTAACCATATGGGAGTCGGCCAGTACGAACACGATCTCGACGAGGCCGCTCGTTTGGACCGGCAATGGTTCAAGTGGTGGTGAGAACATAGCGCTTGACAACCTGCCCGGTGGGCAGGTTGTTCCTTTTTACAAATCCTGTAGCATCTCCCTCAACTTACAAAACTGGCAGTCTTCTTCTCCACAACGCGTATTCCAGAACGAAAGGTTCCACACCTCCCCTGCTACCCGTGCTATTTCTACTTCCAACTCCTTAACTTGTTCAGGAAGAACATTAAACTGCTCACGGGTGTACTTTTCTCGCTCAGGTTGGAGGAAATCAATCACCCCTCGCTTCATGGTGTACTTTCCATCAAGTCCCAAAAGAAGTTTATAAAACACAAGTTGGCGCAGATAGTCACCCGTCGCATTTTTAGTACCGCCTTCTAATTCGTTGCGACTTCTTGGTCGTCCAGTTTTGTAATCGACCACGGTGACCCCGTCAGAAGAGAATTCAATTTTATCTAAATCGCCGCGAAGCCTAATTTCACGCAGTCCTTCCACCTCCACCGGACAAGCAACTTCAATTTTGTATTCCTGTAGTGACTCCTTAGGCCAGGTGTCGTTCCATTCCTTATACCAACCAGTAAAAAATTCTGTTCCGCGCTCCAGCATATCTGCCCGCTCACGACTGGTGAGCGGCAAGCGTTTTATGGTGTCTTTCAAATGTGCAATCAGGTCTTTGACACTGACTTTTTGATTCTTGTTTCGTTCGTTGAAAAAAAGGCGCAGTGCGGTATGGCACGCAGTGCCAAAGAGCAGTGTTGAGTTTTGCGCTTTAGGGATACGCACCAAGTTTTGGTAGAAGTACTCCCACGGACAGGACAGGTAATTATTGAGCGCGGTCACAGAAAGCCCTTGCTCGACAAATCGTTGACGTACGAATTCGAGCGTTGGTTTTGAAGTGCGCGTGCGTGTCTTTTTTACTCCAAGTCTTTTTGGCACTTCTACAGAACGCTCAGAGAGTAATACTGGGTCAACATCCTCAAGAAGTCGGCTGCGTAATTTTTCCTTACCGTTGTGACTGCGCGGGTACGTAACAGTAACACCGCGTTTTCCACGCGTAAGCGCTACATAGAGCAGGCGCCTTTCATCTTCGTCTGTGCCTTTTGCTGAGCCTGGCGGAAGCGCAAAAAGTGAAATCTCGCGCCTCCCACCCCAGACACCATCGACAACATTGACCACAAACACATGGTCAAACTCAAGACCTTTTGCACGGTGTGCGGTCATAAGGCGCACCGCACCTTCTCGTATGGTCTTCTGTGTGCCTTTATTAATTGGGATTCTGCGTTCATCAAGAATCGCGAGGTGTGTTACCAAGTCAGAGAGCGAGTAGTCAGGATGTGGGATGGCAAGCGTCTCAACATCCCGCACCAAGGCTCCCGCCTTATCCAAAATTTCAACCGACTGTGCGGAAGCAAGAGCGTAGGACACAAATCCTGATTCTTCAATGATACGACTCACCTGCATCGGTACCGACATGTCGCGGTCACGCCATTTTTGAATCAAGCCCCACAGTTCTTTAAATATTTTTGGCTTTTTTACTCTAGCCTCTTTGAGCTTTACATCATCAGAAATAACTTCGCTCAAGGTAATTTCTCGCCGAGCAGCAAATGATGCAATGCGATAGATGTCGACGGGCGGGAGCGGCGTAAACCACGCGTGGAGCCCCATGAGTACGTGCTCGTTGTTTTCGGGTGAGGCAACAAGTCGCACGACCGAAAGCAGGCGTCGAATGATGGGGTCCTCGAGTGCATTTTGATCAGATTCAATTGAAACGGTAAAGCCAACTTCTTCGAGCGCGTAGCCATACTCAGCACCCTCTTTGTTGGTACGGTAGATAACCGCGATTTCATGGGGCTCCACACCATCAGCAGTAAGTTTCTTTACTTGCTGCGCAATGAATACCTTTTCGGCATCACTCGAATCTACTGCACAGACTTCAATACTGTGGACTCCCACAGCGCCACGCTCCACTAAAGGAACATGCTCTCGCCCATCGCCCGTAATTAGTGCGTGTGCAGTGTCGAGAATCTTCTGCCCTGAACGATAGCTTTCACTCAAAGTAACGCGTTGCGCACTCGGGAATACTGATTTGAAGTAGTGAAAATTTTCGAGAGATGCTCCCTGAAAGCGAAAAATCGCTTGTTTATCATCTCCCACGACAAAGAGGTTTGGCGAATCACCATCACTCAAGAGTTCGAGCAAACGATTTTGTGAAGTGTTGGCATCTTGGTGCTCATCAGCAAGCACATAGAGCGACTCCTCTTGGAGGCGCAAACGTAAGTCCTCGTTCTTCTCCAGTGCTTGGACCACTTCCACAATCATGTCTTCAAAATCAAAACGCTTTCGTTCTCGTAACTCCTTTTCATAGAGCGCAAAAATTTCAGCAAGCTCAAGCGAGCGTTCGTACTGTTTCGCCTTGGTGTGATACTTTCCTTTCATTTCGCCCCTAAACGCTTTGTTTTGCAAAGCGTCGGGCGAACTTCTGGCTTTGCCAGAAGTTTCAGCTTTGTGTGCGCCAGACTCGTGATACAAGTCATCGGTTGCTTCAAATACTTTCTGTTCTTTTTGAACGAATGTTTTAAACGCCGCTGGAGAGAAGTTTTCTCGCTTGAGTTCTGAAATCGTCGCACGAATATCGTCGAGGTAGTGTAGTGGTGAGGTGAATGGCTTTAAAATTTTCCATGCACCGCTTGCAAGAATGTGCTCAATGATTTCAACTTTTTCTACTTGAGAAAGTGCTTCCGAGCCAATGATGCGCGGGAAGTCATCCGGAAAACGACGAATCACGTCATGGCAGTAGCTGTGGAATGTATGAATACGTACTCGGTATGCAGCTGCGCCAATCATCTTACCCAAGCGTTTGCGCATGTTACTCGCACCCGCTTCCGTAAACGTAAGCGCCAAAATACCATCAGGCGGAGTGTCTGTTTTTTGAAGGATATTTGCGATACGCAGTGTAAGTACGTGCGTCTTTCCTGTCCCAGGCCCTGCAACTACCATAACCGGTCCCACAAGGGCCTCTACGGCTTGTTTTTGCCCTGAATTAAGGCCTTTTATTGCCTTACTGAACTCAGGAGTTATACGGGGTAAGGGCGAGGTCATGCGCTCAGTATGCGCTATAACGCTACACAAAACTACTGTAATGCATGCAGTTTACGTGTGTGCCCCGAAACCACACCCGAGAGCACTTGAAGGTTTTCGGAAAGCTCAGGGACTCGCTCTGCAAGAATTGCACGTGAGACACGTTCCAGATACTTCGCTTTCTCTGTGGCCATATTCCATCCAAAACTCCCCTCCTCATCACGGGAAAGCGCAGATACAAGCAGTAGCACACCTTCATGCTTTGGCACCCGATTCGCGTCGAGATTGCCCAAAATAATTTTCCCTGCCGTTGCCACCGCATCCGGCCACTCATGAGAAAATGGTCCAATGATAAGTGCCTTGTTTGGCATATGAAGCCAATCAAAACCGCGACCAACTGCGATAATTTGCTCTCGGTGCTCCAAGTCGATCGGTGGTCGGTGAGAAGCACGCACCTCACTTACATGTTCCAAATTTCCTCTCAAAAGCGGAACGAGATCTGTCACCATTTGTGGATCCATATCAGGGTACAGGTCTCTGATGCTCGTTTCGATATGCTCCGCAGTTTTGAGCGACTCAAGGTCAAGCGTTTTTCCATCAGTACCATGGAGCACGAGCCCCTCTTCGTCAGTCTCAATACCAACAACAATCGGGTAAACAATGCGCGGCGAGGTTCCAAAAACAGAGCCTGCTTGCACTGCGAGCATGTCCGCTGCTGCGTGTGCAGCACCCGTATCATATTTCCAACCAGCACAACCGCGGTGGTGATCACCCTTTGAAAAGTGATAGGTCACCAAAACTAAAACGCGTCGACCATGGTGGGTTGCATACTTTACATACTCTTTTATCACTTCCTGAAAGAAGGGCCAGCCGAGATCGAACTTACCGCCGATGTTTCGAAATGGTTGAATAATGCCTGGAGGCGTCTTGGTGTACACCGATAAATTGAGACGCCCGTCCATACATTTCCAAGCTGCGATTTCGGTCGGGTGCTCGGCACGATAACGAACGCGGGCAAGACGCGCTGCAGCGGAGCGGAAGGCAGCGCTTTGTTCTTCATTGCGATTTAAAATAAACTCCCTCAAATTGCCTGTATAGTCTTCATGCATAGTTCGAAACTATACTCGCTATTTAGAGAGGCGCAAGAGAGATTTGCACATTTTACATTGAGGAGTAAAGTGTCTCGCTAGGAGGATACGCCATGACCCTACTTGGCCTTGTAACACTCATTATTGCCGTCGGGCTCGTGATCAAAAACCCACACCGACGCGACGATGAAGTTGATGAACGACTTGCATTAGCGCTTACCGCTATCGATGAAAAAAGAAAACAGGGTGTTCCACTTTCATTTGAGGACGTCGCACTCTTACGGGCGCGAAGTTTCAATTGACATACACGAGCGGCAGCCACACGAGGCTGCCGTTTCTTTTCGAAAAAGTTATGCACAGAAAAAAGTCTTTTGTCTATTGTCGAGTTGAAACGATAGGAGTAGGATACCGAGCAGTTTTATTCCAACTGAGGGATAAAACACGAGTCAACAGGAGCACTCTGATGAAATTGAATCCTCATGACGAAGCGCTCATCAATAATTTGAAAGATGGTTCATACGGCGCTCTGATGCCCATCGAGCCCGACCAACTTCCTGACAGAGAAGCGTACTGCGCCATTGTGTGCGGTGATGGCGTTCGGAGAAAGGAAACAACGTCCCATCTTCGCAGTATAACCGGGTGCAATTGCGATCACACAATCGCTCTCCCGGGAGGAGCAAGTTTGCTCGCACCAGAATCGCCGCTGTCGGATGAAGCCACGCGGAAAGTATTGCTGGAAAAAGGCGTGGCACAAGCTCGAAAGTTGCAGGGAACAAAGACCGTGCTTGTCACTGCTCACCTTCCGTGTGGAGCAGCCTATGACGCGGGAATAACCGGCGTACAACTCATTGATCATATCGTTTCCGCGAAACACCAGATCCGTCTGTTCGCGGCTCAACACAATATCAGTGACATCACACCGGTAGGCCTCCTCGACGTCGAGTTCTCCGATGGCAAAAAGAGAACCTATGTCATAAAACGAGAAGGTTGGGAAGCCTGGAAGCAAGAAAACGCAACCCGGCAGATAGCCGCCGAGTAAGGTTACATGTTCTTTGGCGGCGCCCTTGTCGGGCGCCGTCTTTCATTTGACAATGCACGAAAGAAGCATATTGTGACTGCGCGGGAAACAGCATGCACAACACAACCCACAGAGGACAGATGGACCAACTTATTAGTCAACTTTTGGGAGAGCTCATCAAGGGCTCAATCTACGCGAAACTAGCGGCCTTCCTTGCTGTTCAATTTACATCCTCGTAAAGTCCCTCCGCTTCGTGAAGGAGTCTGAACTGGGTCTCAAGCTTCGCTTCGGTAAAGTAGCACAGCGCATGAACGGTGAACCAAAGGTCATCCACCCTGGTTTCTGTTTTCTCATTCCGCATGTCGACACTCTGATTCGGCATCCGGTCAGACAGCAGACTATCGAATTGAAAGATCAAAAAGTCACATTGCGTGACAATACAATCTGGATCGTCTCTGCTGTCTTGGTGTACCGCATCAACGACATCTACAAAGCATTGTTCGAGATCAACAACGTTGACTTCGGTCTTCGCAATGTTGCCTCGGGCAAACTTCGCGAGGTCCTGCAGCACCTCGACACGTTCGAGAAGCTGAAGGAAATCAAAGAGGTGTCAAAGCTCCTGATGGATTCCATGGACTTTGAAAAGCAGACATAGGGCATTGAGCTCATTGGTTTCAGCCTCGTTGACTGTGCACCCGATTCGTCGACGGCGCAGTTCATCTCAGCGCGCGCAAAAGTTCAAATGAACTTTAAAGCGCTAGAGCAAGCAGGAATCGATCCTCGTAAAGATCCTGTTCTCGCCGGCATCATTCTGGGTAGTCTCCAGATGGTTACACCTGTCACAGGACACCGAACAATTGAAGGTGATGTGAGCAGAACATCGCATGTGGGCGCGGACGGCGCCGTGGAACGCCTTTCGAATGCTCTTGAGCGTATGCAGTAAGCCTGAAGGCGGGAGCAATCTCGCCTTCATCATTTTAGTAACTTTTTAGCTGTTTTGCTTTTTCATGGAAGCGAATACGCTCCAATGCTTTCGCTTCAATCTGGCGAATGCGTTCGCGGGTCACGCCAAATTCACGGCCAACTTCTTCGAGCGTGTAGCAGATACCTTCATCAGTAAGGCCATTGCGCATTTCAAGAATCTTGCGCTCTTTGGGAGAGAGCTCATCGAGGATGGAGCTCATTTGTTCGCTCAAAATACGACGAGAAGAATCCTGGTCTGGAGAAGAAATGCTTTCATCGGCAATAAATGAGCCGAGTGTTGAACGCTCATCATCATCTTCACCGATTGGTGACTCAAGAGACACCGTGTCTTGATTGATTTTTTGAATGACATAAATCTTATCGACATCGAGCCCCATCTCTGCCGCAATTTCCTCTGGCAGAGGGTCGCGACCCAAGTGCTGCGAAAGCTCACGCATTTTTTGTTTGTACTTTGCAATCGTTTCAACCATGTGGACCGGGATACGGATAGTGCGTGATTGATCAGCGAGCGCGCGCGTAATTGCCTGGCGAATCCACCACGTAGCGTAGGTTGAAAATTTAAAACCTTTACTGTAATCAAATTTATCGACCGCCTTAAAAAGACCCAGGTTCCCTTCCTGAATCAAGTCGAGAAGTGTTAAATCTGGTGAGCGATTTACATATTTTTTAGCAATAGAAACAACGAGGCGCAGGTTTGATCGAGCGAGGACATTGCGCGCCTCTTCATCCCCCGCAACAATACGCTTTGCGAGCTCTTTTTCTTGAAATCCGTTCAAAAGTGGGTACTGACCAATTTCGCGCAAATACATTTGCACTGAATCATACGAAGCGTCCATTCTCTTGTTTTGCAATTTCTTTTTTTCCAAAAGATCCTGACTCTCCGAGTTTTCAAGCATGTTACCTCCTTCGAGAACATCAATACTTGCAGAAGTAAATTTCGCATACATCTCTTCAAGCAAGATGACATTGTCTTCGATGGTTGGAAACTCACGAAGAATTTCGTCATAGGTGACATATCCGCGCTCTTTACCGAGCGTAATCAAAGCCGCAACTTTTTTATCTTCTTTGCCACGGGCTTTGTCACTTTTGGAAACTACTTTTGCGGCAGCTTTTTTGACTCTGGGAGTCGCTTTTTTGGCAACCTTTTTTACTGGCCGCTTTGGTACGGCTTTCTTTTTTGAAACAGATTTGACTTTTTTGCCTTTTTTTTGTGCCATGTAAATGTGGAAAACGGCCTAGGTACGGCCAAAAAACCGCCAAAATTCGTTATCGGCGTTATTGACTATTTTACACCTTTGTGTGGAGTTGTGCAATACGACTTGTCAACACCTGTATCTCCTGCTGTACCCGCGCCTCTTCTGCCTCAATACCTGCCCGTTCTGCCGCTTTCAATACCTCCCCAAGATCCCTGAGCTCTTTCTCAAGACGAGAGCGCTCGATAAGCGCCAGAAGCTGAGTCAATTCTTTTTGCAACCCTTTGTGTTCACCGTAGCGCTGTTCCCCCAAAAAGCGACACCGCTCCTGTTCAACTTCAGGCAACGCACGAAGTGTTTCAAAGGTCTGCTTCCCCGCCGCATCAGAGAGATGCTTCTCGAACACGACAGTATCGATAGCGGGTTTTGCAACCGAGCGCTGCCACAGAAGGAGTCCGTAGGCATTGAACGCGCGCTGATCGACAGATACCTGCTTCTGCACACCCATAACTGCTGCGGGCTTCTCGCGCTCGTCATCGGTTGGTACACGGGGGACCTGTGTTAGTGCCTCACGAACCGCCTCATCAGAAACGCCGATACGACCTGCAATTTCGCGCACATACGCATCTTTATCAATCGGACTTTGTACATCATGGAGAAACGGGACCACCGCGACCTCTACCATTCGGCGATATTTATCGCTTTGTGGTATTCGCTCATGCAATACGTCGAGCAAAAAAGTGATAATGTCTTTCGCGTGTTTAATAACACCCTTCCACACATCAGGACCTTCTTTCAGTATGAGATCTGCTGGGTCCTTCTCACCCGGAATATGAGCCACTTTCACTCGCATGCCTTTTTGTAGAGCTGCTTTTGCAGCTTTACTGGCTGCCTTGAGTCCTGCTTCATCTGCATCGAGCGCGAGTATAAGGTTGTCCGTCATTCGCTTGATAAGCATGGCGTGCTCGGTTGTAAAAGCGGTACCTGACACTGCGACGGTATTTGCCCATCCCGCCTGATGTGACATCACCAGGTCCATTTGCCCCTCTACCAGAATCGCACAGTTCAATTGACGCATTGCCTGTTTAGCTTTATCAAAGCCATACAAAAGGCTTGATTTGTGGTAAAGGATCGTTTCCGGGCTATTCAAGTACTTGGGCGCGTCCGGATGCGCATCTTTTCCAAAGGTGCGACCTGAAAACGCGACCACTCGTCCTGCAGTATCAAAAAGCGGAAACATAATACGATTGCGAAACTTATCTGCCGCACCCCGATCACCTTCACGCGATAGCCCCGCTGCCGCCATTTCTTTTTCAGAAAACCTCTTTGACTTAAGAAAGTCAATCGCATCAGTCCACCCATTCCCTGCCCATCCGATGCGAAATATTTTGATTGTTTCGTCAGAAAGGCCGCGCTCACGCAGATACCCGCGCGCTTCTTCAGTCATCCGAGATTGATACCAAAGCGTTGCAGCTTCCATGAGTTCAAACAATCTATCTTTTTCATCGTGCTCAGTCTTTTCTGTACGAGAATAAACCAGTGGCACACCTGCGCGTTCAGCAAGGATCTTGAGTGCACCCTTAAAATCGATACCTTCAATTGCTTGCACAAACGAAAACATGTCACCTCCAACACCGCAGCCAAAACAGTGATAGGTTCCCCTGTCGGGCGATATATGAAACGACGGTGTTCTCTCGGAATGAAAAGGGCATCGTGCCTTGAGCGCACCCCCTACACGTGTCAGCTTTACGTATTGCCCTACCACCTCTTGAATGGAGAGTTTTGACTTGATCTGCTGAACCGTGTCTGACATATGAGCATCATACTCTTTTCTTTCGTGAGACAAAAGACGGTACAATTATGACATGTCACTGAATACTTTGACAGGCAAACAACTGAAGCCGCCAAGCATGCCTATCACTTTTTGCGAGTTTGCCACCAGAGCGCGGCACTGTCACCGGGAAACTTCACCCACAACTGGAACACTTCCTTCGTCAACTTTCTCTCCAAACCATTATTCAGTTGCAAGGCCTTCAGAAAATAGACTCAACAAAGCTCACACTTTCCCACGACGGAAAAGTATTGATCTATGACAGTAAAGATCCCATCAAAGATGCTGATAAAGTTTTTGCACGGCTAGTTCGTGATAACCAGGACTATAACGGTGTTGAGTATATTATTAACAAAGTCCCTATGCGCGAACCGGGCACACTCGTCCACAGCGAATTGCGATCTTTTTTTTGGATTGCTGCAGCTGTAGGACCTGACAACAGATTGAAACGGCCACTTCCTATGCAGATGAGAGCACTCCGTGCCGCAGATTCAATTGGTGCTCAAAAACTAAAAGAGATGAACTTGGAGGGGGTATCTTTTGTTTCCCAAACAGGCCATATAGCAAAGGTAAACAACCTTGAAACTATTGGAAACATTCTTCGCATAATCTACCCAACAAACAACCAATCCGAAATAACCGAGCTTTCAAGAATTACCTCGGAAAAGAAAGAGTCAGAAAAGTCGCTGGAAGAAATGATGCAGCGTGTTCGAGAATTGGAGGCACAGGCAGCGCAACTTGCCCCCACATCACCACTCTCAGAACAAGACGCTGCGCCCTCAGTTAGGACTTTTGAAATAAACCCTACGATTGGGCGCTCACTTTTGGCAGGCGGCCTTGCCGTTGCCCTACCAACTGCACTTGTGATTGGGAGCGGCCTCCTATTAACTGCCTCACTCGGAATCGGTCTTCTCGGCGCTGCACTCCTTGGAATCAGAAGACTACAGCGATTCTTTCGATAAGCAATTACTTAAACGATATGTACGACGGCGGTGTCAGCAATTTCGCATCCTTTATCCATGTATGACACGACCAGCCGACGTTATTCGAGCCAGTGCCTAAAATCGTACCGGAAGTAAAGTCCTTTGGAATAATTGAAGGTAGTTCAGAGACCGATGAGGGTTGCGTACGTGATCCTGCCGTCTTTCCTTCTGTCCAGGTGTACAAATATCTTCCATCATACACAACAAGAGTTACCGTTGCGCCTGCTGCAGTCGTCGTACGAAATTCTCCTCGCATTTTTCCATCGGCGATATACAGCACATGACCGCTGCGTGATGTCTGGGAGACTTGTTCATAATTGCACTGATGACTTCCCTTTTGGGTAATAACACTTTGATAACTTGGCGGCTTCGGGACAGCGCCTTTTGGTGTTTGTGTTACCTGAATATCAGGCGTAGTCGAAGTCGTAGTGGTTGCAGTAGTAGCTGTCTCGACAGGTGCTTCAACCTTTTTTGACCCAAGCGTAAACCACAATGCTCCGGCGAGTAGCAAAACGAGAACTCCAACAGTGACTTTATTCATAGGAATAATTAAGTCAATAATATCGAAAGTCTATCACCGCCTAAAAACAGCACAACCACCCGACTAAGGGTGGTTGTGTTTTGGTATCAAGGTAGAAGACGCGAAGATTAGCTCAGCGTCTCCAATTGACACCGGACACTTTCTAGGAAAGTAGTCACAGCCGCCATCACACGTCGACATTCGAGGACTGTGGATGGACTCATGGACTCACTGCCTTGAGAGACAGATGAGTGCTGGGGCTTCCAGCTAGCGTCGCGGTGGCTTCTCACTCGCGAAACTCTCCATGGACTCTTACTCACGTAAGAAGTCTAAACTTCGTGAGTTGCCTTGGGAGCGAACTTTCACGAGTTATAAAAGAATTATATACGTATTTTAATTATTGTCAAGTACTACTTTACCACCAAGAAAGCCCCTCGTCGGGGCTTGCCTTGGAGAAACTAATGGTTAGTTTCGTATGTCAGATCGCTCTGTTTCCTGTGGGTGCAAGAACGCCATCTGCTTTTCGAGTTCCTTGATCATGTCATGCTTCTTAGAACCCTTAAAGCCGGTACCTGCCGGAATAAGGCGACCAATAATCACGTTCTCTTTAAGACCAACAAGGCGATCTGTTGCACCAGAGACTGATGCTTCTGCAAGCTTGCGCGGTGTGTTCTGGAAGGAGATTGACGAGAGGAATGATGCGCGCGTGAGCGACACTTCGGTGATACCCAAGAGGAGCTGCTTCGCACGCGCGGGTTCTTTACCTGCTTCTTTTGCTTCGTTGTTGAGGCGCTCGAGTTCAAAGTCTGCAACAATGTCGCCTGCAGAAACGCCCGTGTCCCCGACCGTAGTAATTGATACGCGACTAAACATTTGCTTCACAATAACTTCCAAGTGCTTGCGCGCTGTTGAAACACCTTGAAGTTCGTAAATGCGCGTAATTTCAGAGATGATGTAATTTTGTGCAAACTCTTTGCCCGCGAGGAGGAAGAGCTCGTCTAAGTCTGCCGAACCATCGGTCATAAAATCACCCTTCTTGACGTTGTCACCAACTTTCACGTTGAGCTGGCGCGCCATTGGGATAAGATACTCGCGGTCTTTCTTTGAAGCTTTTTGATTCTCTGTTGCGAGAATAAGCATCATGTCGCTACCCTCTTTGCGGATGTCGGTTACGACACCGTCAGCGCCCGCGAGAACAGCGGGAGTTTTCGGCGTGCGACATTCGAAGACTTCTTCAACACGCGGAAGACCCATGGTGATGTCACCGCCAGCAGTTGCAACACCACCGGTGTGGAAGGTACGCATCGTGAGCTGTGTACCTGGTTCACCGATAGCCTGCGCCGCAATAACGCCGATCGCTTCACCGATGTCGACAATTTCGCCGTTTGAGAGGTCCATACCATAGCACTTCTGACAGACACCACGAGCGACCCTACAGCCGATTGGTGAACGAACAGTTGCCTCTTGCGCATCCGAGTTTTCTATTTTCTTTGCGTCATCGCGATTGATGAGATGACCTCGTTCAAGACCCGCTACTTCTTCCGCGAGTACGCGTCCAAAGAGACGATCTGAGAATGAGCCTCCGATATTTTCCTTACCCGGACGCTTTATAGTCATGCCTTCTTTGGTGCCACAATCGTCTTCAAGCACAACAACATCGTGAGCAACATCGAAGAGGCGGCGGGTCAAGTACCCGGCACGTGCAGTGTTGAGCGCAGTGTCAGCAAGACCTTTACGTGCACCGTGCGTCGAGATGAAATACTCAATCGGCGTAAGACCTTCTTTGTACGATGAGGTAATTGGAAATTCGATAACTTCACCACGAGGGTTTGTAATAAGACCCTTCATGCCTGCCATCTGGTGAAGCTGGACAACAGAACCACGAGCACCGGAAGTGATCATGTCATGGACCGGACCTGTCTTATCGAGCGATTCAACAACATGCTTGCGCAAATCAGCTGAAACTTTTGCCCAGATTTCAATCGTTGAGCGCTTTCGTTCGTCGTCAGTCAAAAGACCGTTTTCGAAGTTTTCCATTTCTTTCTGCGCTGCGGCAAGGCCTGCTTCAACCATTTCCTGCTTCACACCGGGAGTCCGAACATCTGAAATTGACCACGTAATACCTGCGTGCGTCGCGTAGCGGAAACCGAATTTCTTTATTTTGTCGAGAATGCCCGGGATGCCCTCGAGTTTGTAGTGTGCAACGAGGTTGTGCACGAGAGCACCGATTTTCTTGTTAGTGATTTCTTCGTTGATGAATGGGTAGTCGGTTGGCAACACCGAGTTGAAGAGAAGGCGACCAACTGTTGTCTCAAAGACTTTTCCTTCAAACGGTGCATACTTTGCACTGTCAGATGGCAGCACTTTTATCTTTGCGCGCATATCGACTGCACCGAAGTCATAGGCAGTAATCGCGGCATTGGTTGACGGGTATGCACTTCCCTCACCCTTGAGGCCTTCAACTGACTTGGTCATCCAGTAACAGCCGAGAACGATATCAAGAAGTTTTGAGGCAACAACAACGTCACCAGAACCAGGCTTCAGAACGTTTTTGTTTGCTGACATTATCTTCGCTGCTTCCATCTGTGCCGCTTCTCCAAGTGGAACATGCACCGCCATTGCGTCACCATCGAAGTCAGCGTTGTATGCGGGACAGACGAGTGGATGGACTTGAATAGCATTGCCTTCAATAAGAACCGGTCTAAATGCCTGAATTGACTGGCGGTGAAGTGTCGGGGCGCGGTTCAAGAGAACATATTTGCCCTTGATTGCCTCTTCGAGAATCGGCCACACTTCTGGTGCCTCATCTTCAATCATACGACCTGCACCGCGGATGTTGTAGGCGTGTTCGCGTGCAAGAAGTCCTTGAATAACAAACGGTCGGAAGAGTTCGAGCACCATATGCTTGGGAAGACCACATTCGTCGAGTGCAAGATCGGGACCTACCACAATCACGGAGCGGCCCGAGTAGTCGACACGCTTACCAAGAAGGTTTTGGCGGAGGTAACCGTGCTTACCTTTCAAATAATCAGCGAGTGATTTAAGAGCACGACGTTTGCCACCTAAAATACCCGAGACACCTGCACCCCGGCGCATTGAGTTGTCGAGGAGAGCGTCAATTGCTTCCTGCAAAATACGTTTTTCATTGCGCAGGATAACTTCAGGAGCGTGAATTGCCATAAGGCGTTTCAAGCGATTGTTGCGGTTGATGACGCGGCGATACAGGTCGTTGAGGTCAGACGATGCGTGGCGTCCACCTTCAAGTGCGACCATGGGGCGCAACGCTGGCGGAACAACTGGGAGCCGTGTCATGAACATCCACTCAGGGCGCACCTTTGAGCGCTTGAGAGCTTCTCCAAGCGCAAGTCGCTTACGAAGACGATCTCGGTCTCCTGCCGAAGATTCTTCGTAGTCTTTGCGAACTTTCTTAACGTACTCATCAAGATCAAGTTTCTTCAAAATGTCATAGAGCGCTTCTGCACCAATTGCGGCGCGGAACATGGCGCCGTACTTAACCGCAAAGGTGTGGTAGTTTGCTTCGTCGAGAACAACACCGACACGAATTGATTCGATATCGTGCTTCGCTTTTGTTGCAAGGTCTTTGAGACGAGTCTTTTCATCAGGATTGTTTGCCGATTTTGTTTTTGAAGAAAGTTCTTGCTCCAAATCCTTGAGGAGTTGTGCGCGTACTGTTTCGTCAACGGCAGTAACGATGTACCCTGCAAAGTACACTACTTTCTCGACATCAGTTGCTGAAAGACCAAGCATGAGCGCCATACGCGATGGAATACCGCGAAGAAACCAGATATGTGCAATCGGGGTCGCAAGATCAATGTGACCCATGCGTTCACGTCGGACGATAGCGCGCGTGATTTCCACACCGCACTTCTCGCAGGTAATACCGCGGAACCGCACCCCTCGGTACTTGCCACAGTAACACTCATAGTCTTTTTCAGGACCAAACACTCGCTCATCGAAAAGACCGTTCTTTTCGGGGCGCTGGGTACGGTAGTTGATAGTTTCCGGCTTCGTGATTTCACCGTGCGACCACTCAAGAATACGCTCGGGCGAGGCAAGCTGCATTGCGATTGCTGAGAAGTCTGCTGGGATTGCATCCTTATTTCGTTTTTGTGGAGTCATACGCATTGTTATTCGTTAGTCGCACCATCCTCAATAAATTTCATATCGATACCCAGGCCGCGCAAGTGCCGTACAAGCACATTAAAGGTCGCGGGTGTATTTGTTTCAACGATAGGCTTGCCAGAGACGATGGCGTCGAAAGCAGCCGAGCGACCGACGATATCATCGGATTTAATCGTAAGAATTTCGCGAAGTGAGTGCGCGGCACCGTAGCCAAGAAACGCCCATACTTCCATTTCTCCCACACGCTGACCACCGTTTTGTGCCTTACCGCCGAGTGGCTGCTGTGTGGTAAGTGAGTAGGGGCCGATTGCACGCATATGAATCTTATCTTCAACCATGTGGTGAAGCTTGAGCATGTACATGTAGCCAACCGAAACTTTCTGGCCGAATGGTTCGCCAGTGCGGCCATCGAAGAGCGTGCGCTTACCGTCCTCTTGGAAGCCTGCTTTTTTAAGCTCTTCACGAATCTCTGCCTCGGTAGCGCCAGAAAATGAGGGAACAACCGCTTGGTATCCAAGCTCGTTTGCGGCAAGACCCAAGTGTAATTCAAGAATCTGACCCAGGTTCATACGGGATGGAACACCCAGCGGAGTCAAAATGATGTCAACAGGATTTCCGTCTTCATCGTAGGGCATATCTTCTTCGGGAAGCACGCGCGAGATAACGCCTTTGTTACCGTGGCGACCAGCGAGCTTGTCGCCGACCGAAATGGTGCGCAGCTGTGCGACCTCAACGTGTACGCGCTTGATCACACCGCTTTCGAGCGCGTCGCCGTTTTCGCGAGAAAAGACTTTTACACCGACAACGCGACCACGCTTGCCACCCTCCATGCGAAGCGACGTGTCTTTTACATCTTTTGCTTTTTCACCAAAGATAGCGTGAAGGAGACGCTCTTCGGGAGTCAGCTGGGTTTCACCTTTTGGAGTTACCTTACCAACTAAGATATCGCCCGGGCGGACCTCAGCACCGATGCGAACAATACCGTCTTCATCGAGATTGCGGAGCTTAAATTCTGAGACGTTGGGAATATCGTGCGTGGTGACTTCCGCACCGAGCTTGGTGTCACGTACGACACACACGAATTCTTCCATGTGAATCGAGGTGAACTTTGCGTCCTTTGCCATGCGCTCTGAAAGCACAATAGCGTCTTCGAAGTTGTTGCCGAACCACGGAAGAAATGCCACGCGGACATTCTGACCAATCGCGAGCTGTCCATGCGCAGAGGTCGCCATGTCAGCAAGCACTGTACCTTTTTTCACTGAGTCGCCAACGTGCACGATGGGCCGCTGGTGATGAATGGTGAAACCGTTGGTACGCGCAAAATTGACGAGGTTGTATTCACGCGCTTTGCCTGCGGAATTCTTGACGATAATTTTCTGTGCGTCCGCGCGCGTTACTTCACCAGACTCTTCTGCAATGACGAGGCGTCCTGAATCGCGCGCTGCAACGGCTTCAATCCCAGTACCGACGATAGGGGCTTCTTGTACGACAAGAGGCACTGCTTGCTTCATCATGTTTGAACCCATGAGCGCTCGGTTTGCGTCGTCGTTTTCTACGAATGGAATGAGCGATGTACCGACCGAGAACGGTTGGTTGGTTGCAACTTCCATCAGTGTCACATCTTCTCGTGCGACGAGCGTCGGCTTGCCCCCTTTACGCACCTCAACAATCTTTTCTGTTATCTTTCCATCGTCGCCGCGAGCAGTTGCCGCGTGAGCAATCGTGTGCTGCTCCTCTTCAAGCGCATTGATGTAGACGATTTCGTTCGTCACCTTGCCTTTTGACACCTTTGCATACGGTGTCTCGATAATACCGAACTGGTTTGGACGAGCGTAGAGCGACATGTGCAAGACAAGTCCAATGTTTTTACCTTCAGGAGTATGGATTGGGCATACACGACCATAGTGTGATGAGTGTACGTCACGAACCTCAAGACCAGCACGCTCAGAAACGAGGCCGCCACGGCCCAAGGTCGAGAGTGTGCGGAGATGCTCGATTTCATCGAGCGTGTTGTACTGCTGCATGAGCTGGGAGAGCTGGTCAGTCGTAAAGAACTCACGAACTGCTGCCTGGAACGGACGAGGGTTTACGAATGAAACCGGTGTTGAGGTTTCTGGCTCTACCATTGCCATGCGGTCCTGGATGTTGCGCTTCATGCGTGAGAGGCCGACGCGCATGCGCTGCTCAAGAAGCTCGCCAACGAATCGAACGCGGCGGAAGCCAAGATGGTCGATATCGTCTGATTCTGCCTTCGGATTTGCATTCAATTCTGCAATGGTTGTCACAATGCGAACAGCGTCATCCTTTGAAAGCGTGCTGTTGGTCAGGTGCTTATCGTCGGTAGGAAGTCCCCAACGACGATTAAAGTGGAAGCGTCCCACTTTTGAGAGATCATATCGCTCTGCTGAAAGCGTCGAATCGACATGGGTACGCGCAGCATCCGGTGTGGCGATGTCGCCATCGCGAAGACGACGATAGATTTCGACATACGCTTCTTCAGTTGTTTTTGCTGGGTCAAGCGCAAGCGTCTGTTTAATAGCCTCCAGTGCCGGGGTTCCTTTGAACGCAGACTCAATGTCTTTGTTTGATACAAATCCAAGTACGCGCAAAAGCGATGTGACCGGGAAGCGGCGTTTGCGATCAATTTTTACATAGATGCCGCCGTCAGAATCCGACTCAATTTCAATCCATACGCCGCGCGCCGGAATAATCTTGCCCATGAAGTAGTTTTTGCCTTTATAGGGCACTCCTTCGAAAAAGACGCCGTACGAGCGAGCGAGCTGCGGAACAACGATGCGCTCAACACCGTTAATCACAAACGTGCCGTGGTCAGTCATCCACGGAAAATCAGTGAGAAAAATCTCCTGCTCTTTCTCAGAACCCGTTGTTTTGTTCTTGAGTTTTACGGTGATGGAGAGCGGTGCCTCATAGGTCTTCATCATTCGTTTTGCATACTGTTCGTCCCAACGCGGCGCGCCAAAGGCAAATGACACGATCTTAAGATCGAATTTCTTGCCCGCGTGATCGCAGATTGGGGAAAATTCCTTAAAAACCTTTCCCGTGCTTTCTTCAATAAATGTTTTAAACGATACAACCTGCGAGTCGACTAAATTTGGCAAATCGACCAATGGTTTTTGATAGCGACTAAAGAACTTCTGCGGCTTTGCCGCTTTGTGTGACTTAGACATGCAACAACAACATGTTAAGAATTCAGAGCGTTACTAACGCTCTTTCTTAGTAAAAAGGGCTCTAGCCCCGAGGCCTCTTTTGCGATTGAATGTCACAACTCAATCGGTCATTCGCAAAAAGTATGGGAATTATAGCCATTCGTAGTTAAAAGTCAACAATTTCGTCAAGAGGCGTCTGTGGATAGTATGTATAATTAAAAATACTTGACAATATATATAAACATATTTTATTTACCTCTAAGCTGGAGAAAGACATGCGTCTCATACTCGTGTCCGGCAATGCCCTGTAACAAGGGCATCCCACTCTCTTTTTAGCGTTCGTCGCGTGAAAAGTTGGGACAAGTCCTAGTCCCGTCAAACAACAGGCTGGAATCATCTGCCATTCGTAAAGAGCCATACTGCAGACCATTGAAGAGCGCCCCCTGACCTGTAAAGAGTGACGTGTCACCTACGAAAACGGTGAGCCTCGAGGAAGCAGAGCCTCAACCCCGTGACTTATTCGCTGGGTAATTTTTATTCTTCCTCACTCTCTCCTACTGCTTTTTCACCTGATTCCACTTTATCGAGAGCGGTCAAAATGTCACCAATGCGACCATTCATCGTTGCTTCGATGTTAGACCATGACTGTTTAATACGATGATCGGTAATACGATCTTGTGGAAAATTGTAGGTGCGAATTTTTTCACTTCTGTCCCCAGTACCCACCTGCTGCTTACGATCATCAGCGCGAGCACGATCTTCTGCTTCATCTTTCATCTGCTGCAAACGACTCATGAGCTGTGTCATTGCGCGTTCGCGGTTTTGCGCCTGAGAGCGCTCCGACTGACAGCGAACATCGATACCAGTTGGTTTGTGCACAATACGGACCGCAGTTTCAACTTTGTTAACGTTCTGTCCTCCTGCACCACCGGAGCGAGAAAATTCAACTTCCAAATCTGTGGGATTAATTTCAATCTTGGTGCGCTTATAGATAGGCAAAATCGCAACTGACGCGGTGGAGGTGTGGATGCGGCCCTGGCGTTCCGTTGCAGGCACTCGCTGTACACGATGAACCCCCGTTTCAAAACGGAGCTGCTTGTAGCAATCCTGCCCTTTTATTTCAAATTGTGCTTCTTTATACCCACCCATCGTTGCACGAGATTCGTCGAGGGCCTTATGTGCCCAACCTTGCGTTTCTGCATAGCGTAAATACATGCGAGCAAGCTCTTCTGCAAAAAGCCCCGCCTCATCCCCGCCGACGCCAGCACGGACTTCGAGCACGATCTCGTTTGGCCACTCGCGCTCATTTGGACTCCCTACTATTTTTTCCATATCAAGAAGGAGCTGCTCTTTACGCTCTTCAATTTCTTGAAGCTCCTTTTCAGCAAGTTCTTTCATTGTTGGGTCAACTTCAATGAGTTCAGCCGCATCCTTCTCAGATTGCGTCAGACGCTTCCATTCCTCAACCAGATATCCGACACGGTGGTCGTCTGCATATTCGAGTGGATTCAGGGAGTTCATAGCCACAAGGGTTAGGGTATAGGGTAGCACATAAACCCCGCCGAAGCGGGATGTGATGCAAACAAAGCTATTTTTTAGATGCGACTTTTTTGGTAGCGCGTGTCTTGAACTTCTCGACGCGGCCTGCGGTGTCGATAGTTTTATTTTGACCCGTGTAGAGTGGGTGTGACGCACTTGAAATTTCAACGTGATACACCGGGTACTCTTTTCCATCATCCCATTTGTCGGTTTTAGTAGTCTTGACAGTAGAACCAATCAAAAAACGCTTGCCGGCGGTGACGTCTTCAAAAATAACCATGCGGTATTCTGCGGGATGAATGTCTGTTTTCATGTCATGGAACTATACTGTATTTCGATGTGTGGTGCAAGAGTATGACCCGACCAGGGTACCCGGTCGGGTCGCTTTCTCAATCGCACCATGTAGCATTCACGAGTGCCGCGTTTTTCCCACAATAAAGAAGTTTGTAAACGGACCAGGCCGGTTGCACTCTCTCTGTGGGTGCTGCTACTCTTCGCACTTCAGGTACAAACCGGGAAGAGAAAAACTCCTCGGCAACTTCGTGCACAGTCAGGCTCGAGAGAGGAGCAAAATACTCTCCTTCCGGCGCTTCAAGAAAAGGAAGCAAGAGACGCAAGGAAAACGGCATCCCCTGCACTGGAGAAAATTTCTTGAAATAATCGTCGTACACGGTGGGTGTTACACGATGTAGTAGTACCATAAGTGCCGCTGGATTACTCGCGGTGCCAAGATATTCGGCAGCAGGTAGGTCAGCATATTTCATAGCACCCTCCTTGAGATCATGGTTCTCCCCGCACTCTAGCAAAAAACAAACCAGGGCACCACATCGCTTGTCACCAGGAAAAGTACAGTTGCGGCACCACGCTTGCAAAATCATCAGTCCAGGCGACCGGAATTGGTTCGGGCGGTGGCGCTGACGCATACGCAAAAGCTTTACCAGAAAAGACCTTCGAGTCTTTCGTCAATAAGACCCAGGTCGACGGTACTGCGCTTTCTGCATTCCCTGGATCACTCACTTTCATTGCCGAAAATCCTATCTCAGCCGCAGCACGGAGAACGACCGGTGCCAAGTCAACATACTTACTCGATACGTGCACTGCAAGAATACTCTGTTCGTCTTTCAGATACTGTTCGTAGAGGCGCAGAGCCTCAAGAGTCAAAAGATGGATAGGAACAAAATCATCAGAGAACGCATCGATTGCCAGAATGTCATACGAGCGATTACCAACGCCACGCTGAGACAAAAGCACTCGTGCATCCCCTTCAACAATCTCAACGTGCGCGCATTGCTTTAGATAGGAAAAATGGTCGTGCGCCACGCGAATTACTTGTGGGTCAATTTCATAAAAATCAAACGAGTCTGATTTTTCACAGTATGCAGCAAGCGTGCCTACGCCAAGACCCACGACTCC
>Ga0214923_10000138_pt1 | contig 108268 bp, 91 predicted proteins | sample LL1510_MetaG_FD_177993 | JGI IMG/M metagenome (GOLD analysis project Ga0214923, IMG submission 177993) | Freshwater microbial communities from Lake Lanier, Atlanta, Georgia, United States - LL-1510 | ecosystem: Environmental > Aquatic > Freshwater > Lake | place: USA: Georgia | collected... | reverse complement strand
AAGATTAAATCGATGAATCTACATCATCAAAACGACTTGGATATTTTGGCCATCGCGGCACACCCCGACGATGCTGAATTGGGTTGCGGGGGAACTTTAATCCTTCAAAAGAAGTTGGGCCACAGGGTTGGGATTTTGGATCTTACCCGAGGTGAGTTGGGCAGTAGGGGTAGCGCAGATTTGCGTGCGAAGGAGGCCCGAGCGGCTGCTGATTTTATGGGCCTCGATTATCGGGAGCAGTTGGGTTTGGCCGACGGTTTGTTCGAAGCGACGGAGCCTAATCTGCTTTCGGTTGTGCGGGCCATTCGCTTGACCCGACCGAAGGTCATTGTAGCCAATGCCCTTTCTGATCGGCATCCAGATCATGGCAGGGCAGCTCAGTTGGTGAGCCGAGCAGTTTTTATGTCTGGTTTAACAAAGTTTGAGAGTTTTGGGAATAATAACAAAAAGCAGGAAGCATTCAGGCCAGATGTTTTGTTGCACTACATCCAGGATCATTACCGCAAACCAGACTTGGTGGTCGATATCACTTCCTTTTTTGAAGAGAAGTTGGAGGCTGTACGCTGCTATTCATCACAGTTTTATGATCCTCAAAGCAAAGAGCCACAAACCCCTATTTCGGGCGCTGATTTCTTTCCTTTTCTCGAAGCCAGGGCGAGGGAAATGGGGCGTTTAATTGGCGTCAGTTTTGGGGAAGGATTTGAATTAGTTAAACCACTAAAAATCAACGATTTAAATAGTTTGATTTAAAGTAAATTCTAGCCTTTTTTCAAGGTAATATGGGTGATTTCGGGCCAAATGCCCAGTCGCCCTGGATAACCCAGAAACCCAAATCCACGGTTCACATACAGGTATTGTTTATCGAATTTATATAAACCTGCCCAGTGGGGATAGACCCATGAGCTTGGACTCCATTTCACAAAGCCGGGAATCTCGATGCCGGCCTGCATTCCGTGTGTATGGCCACTAAGGGTGAGATCGATGTGTGGAAATTCGGGTTGCACAAGGTCTTCGAAATGTGAGGGATCATGACTCAATAAAATCTGAAAAGTGTCGTGCGAAAGGCCTTGAGCGGCAGCGGTTAAATCACCATATTTGGGAAATCGACCCCTGGATCCCCAATTGTCGACACCAATAATCGCGATGCGATCATCGTTTTTTACCAGAAATCGGTGTTCATTGCGCATCAAAGTCCAGCCGGCATCTGCCTGAATTTGGTGCATCAGATTCATATTATCAGCCTTCGCCTGTGGATGATCCCATTGGTAGTAATCGCCGTAGTCGTGGTTACCTAAGATGCTGAATACCCCTTTAGGTGCGCGAATTTGTTTCAGCATTGAAAGCCAGGGGAGCGCCTCATCGCTTCGGTTGTTCACCAGATCGCCCGTAAAAACAACACAATCCGGGGATGTTTCCATCGCCATATCAATGCCGCGACGAACGTCCCTTTTGCTTCCAAAAGAGCCAAGGTGCATATCACTGAGTTGTACGAGTGTAAACCCGTCGAAAGAGGTGGGTAGATTGGGGAAAGTGAGCGTCACCCGATGGATGGTGTAGGCGTATGCACCGCGAATTGTGCCGTAAGTGAGACCCACCAGGGGTATGCTTGCCGTGATGAGTGCTGCCCTGCTTAAAAATTCGGAACGGGTAATTCCTGAGGTGGATTTGGGGTCGACAAAATCCATGGGTTCATGATTCCTTTCTACAGATGGGATGCCTTTGGATGCGTCGTTTTGAATATTTCTAGCGGATTTCAGTTGTCTTCGAACAAAATTATTGATCCAAACCAGAAGCCTACGCGCATCATCCAGGATCAGCCACGGAAGGGCGAGCAAGCGCACAATAAACCCGATAAACAGGGTAGATACGACCAGGTTTTTGTTGGAGAGTGCGGCTGGGTGTTCGTAAAAGGTTAAAGAAACGCCGATCAGAGCATAAAGAAGCACACTCAATCCGATGTAGATGCGGCGAACAATTTTGCCTTTATCGCCATTAAAGAGGGTTTTGATGGCTTGAAAAAAATAAACATCGACCCCAATCCAAAACAACAGTACGACCAACAAGAACATCCAGCGCATAGGTAAAGATTACCTTACTCAAACTCATTTGGGGCGAAAAAGTTCGTTAATGGCCAAGAGAAAGCGAAAAACCTGATTGCAGTATGCCTGCTGTACCATAACCAATCCCAATAAAGCCACCCCAATGATGGCGTTTTAGGCGCAAAATGAGCGGTGTGATTTGTGAACCCCAGCGATAGGCTTGTTGTTGGGTGCCTTGGGCTGAGCCAACACGGAACTGTGTTTTTTGTTGCGCCATACCGACTCCGATTTGTCCACCTATCGACCATCGAAGTCGGTTCATATATTTGGTTTCAGTCCAAGCCAACACCGACGCGTTTGTATGGTGTTGTTCGTCAAGTAGGGTGGCTACCAAATATTGTTGGGTAAAATGTTTTCGACAACCCATTTGAAGCCCATAAGACCAATGAAGTCCATTTCGACCGAGTCGAATGCCCCATGCAGCTGGGTAGCCTCCAACCAAAAAAGTTTCGCCGATGGCGCCGGTTTGCCAAAGTGATGTCCATTGGCTTCGCAGGTACGGGGCATCCATCCAGCCATGCCATACATCAATTTGCCATTTGGTTTGGCGGCAGATTCCAGTCCGATCAGGCCAATGGCATTTCCTATGCGTTGAATCGGTTCCTGGTACTTCTTCACCCGAAGGATGGGGTGTGCTTGCGTTAGACCCCCTGTGCACCACAAAGAGTGCTGCTGAACCGGGCATTACTCCCGGGCGATTGCTGTTCCGGCCTGATTGCGGCAAAGATGCCCAATGAGATGCACATTCGGCCCAACCATAAATAGGGTTCAGCGCGGCCGGAAGGATTGTCCATGTCAGAACAACAAAAGCAAACATCCGAGAGGTGCCGTTCATTGGGTAAATTTACCACGAAAAAGAGCGCAATCTATGGGTACATTTGGCATGAAAGCTACGTTTTTTATTGTGTTTTACGCATTTATTATCGCTTCTCAGGATGTTGTAAGTCGGCCTTCACCCATCCCCATGCATTCTTTTAATGGAATGCTGACCAAAGATCTGCCTGCGGAACCAGCCTATCGTGTTCGGTATTACGACCTACATGTGGAGATGGATACCCTGTCGCTTGTGGTTCCACCTGGGCGCAGCAGGGCGGTACTTCCCATTCGGGGCCGTGTCGGCATGCACCTTGAATGGCAAGGCAGTAGAAGAGATGGTCAAATCCATGCGGTCTGGCCAAAAATAGAATTTGACGCAGGCCAACAAATCGTGATCGATAGTGTGTTCATCGATGGACGGCCGTGTCGGCACCAACGACGTGGCGGAAGGGTTTTTGTTGATGCTGCTTTATTGTCCGTGAGCACTCTTAACACTGCAATAACCCTTACAGCTTATTTTCATTCGGAGTTGATTCCCGCAGTCAATCCGCCTTGGGAAGATGGGGTGGTCGTGGCTACAGACAGCAATGAACGTCCCTGGTTGGGCATGACCTGTCAAACTTCGGGGGCCTCCTCCTGGTGGCCGTGCATGGACCGGCGTACAGATGAACCAGATTCTGTTCGTTTGACTTTCGATCTGCCCGATCGGGGAGCAGTACTGGTGACCAACGGCCATCAATGGCCAGCAGAACCCCTGCATGGCGACCGTATTCGGTACCGGTCGGTGGTAAGTAATCCGATCAATCTATATAACATAACATTTAATATTGGCCATTATGAATCATTTAAACTGCCATACCGCGATCCAAATGGTGTGGACCGGTCATTAGAATTTCATATGCTGGAGGGTGGAGCGGAACAAGCCAAGGCGTATTTTGTAGAAGCCCAAACCATGATGCAAGGATTTGAGGCACTCTTCGGGCCATTTGCTTTTTGGCGTGATGGATATAAGGTGGTTGAGACCCCATACTGGGGTATGGAGCATCAATCTTGTGTGGCTTATGGCAACAAACTCACGCGCAATCAGTATGGTTTCGACTTTATTCTGGTTCATGAAAGTGCCCATGAATGGTGGGGTAATGCAGTGAGTGCCTGCCGCCCCCACGATCTGTGGATCCATGAAGGCTTGGCCACGTGGAGCGAGTCGCGTTTGCTCGAGTGGCGGTATCCCGATAGCCTATTGTATATCGATTACATGATGGGTTTGCGGGATCGAATCCAGAACCAACAGGCCGTGGCGGCCAAATCGGGCACGCACAAGCGGCATTTGGATACTGATATCTATTATAAGGCGGCCTGGATGTGGCACAGCCTCAGGCATTCTTTGCCTTCAAAAGCGCGATTTGATGAAGTGCTTCAGCAGTTTTACCACCAATACATCTATAAAAACCTGGATACAAGAGCATTAACAGATTTTTGGTGCAAACAACTGGGCGGACCCTATGAAGGTTTTTTTAACCACTATCTTCGTAAGAAACACTTGCCTATTTTGGTGTGCGATAAAATCGGAGTCGACTCAGCAGGCGTTCATACCCTAAAAGTTCGTTATAAACGGGTGTCCAAAGAATTTCATATGGGCATCGACCTTGGAGATGGTGTTATTAGTCCACATCGCAGGATCAATACCATCGTTCAGGTTAGGGGTGATCTTGAGAGGATGTCAGATGACCTCAAAAGGAAATACCTGATCGAGGTGCAGCTTAAAAACCATCCTCAATAACTTCTTTCTTGTTCGGGGTGCGGTTTTAGAATTTCCGACCAAATGATGGCCCTTCGCAGGTCGGCGTGTGGCAAAAATCCGATGGCATCAGAGGGTGAATTTATCTCCTCGAGGCTTCTGTTCTTTTGGCTTGTATGTTCTAGGCTTCTGTGTTCTGGCACCAATGCTTCCTGGCTGTCGCGGTGGCGCGTGGCAGTTTGGGATCGGGGGCGACCTTTACCACTGGTTTGAGGTTGAAAAGTGGGCCCGGGCGATTCGGGAATTGATTCTCCAAGTATGGGTTTGTACTGTGCCTCAGGTTTAGGCTGTTCCTGCTGCTGCTTTCCTGAAGCATCTTCGTCTTCATTCTTTTTTCTTTTTTTCGTCCATGAATAAATGGTGTAGGCCACCACCGCAATGGTGTAAATAGATGAAGGAAAATCAAAGTCCATTTTCATGAAAGAGCCAACCACAAATATAGTCAAGAATGTTACCCAAATACGTCTTAAAAAGGGGTAGCACATTAGGCCTTTGCTCACTATGTTTGCCCTCCCGTACCGGAAAACAATGAAACTGAAAACCATTGAAATAAAAGGGTTCAAGAGCTTTGGTGACAAAGTTGCATTGCAGTTCATTGATGGGGTAACAGGCATTGTGGGCCCCAATGGGTGTGGAAAAAGTAATGTTGTGGATGCCCTGCGTTGGGTGTTGGGTGAACAAAAAACGCGCATGCTCCGAAGCGAAAAGATGGAGAATGTGATCTTCAACGGAACAAAAAAGCGTCGCCAGGCCAGTATGGCGGAGGTTCATGTTTGCTTTGAAAACACCTCCGGTTTGTTGCCAGTTGAATACCGGGAAGTCACCATCAGCCGCCGACTCTACAGAACAGGCGAAAGCGAGTATATGTTAAACGGCGTGAATTGTCGGCTGCGCGACATTGCCACCTTGCTCATGAACACCGGCGTGGGAAGCGATTCTTATGCCATCATGGAACTTCGCATGATCGAGGACATCCTGAGCGATAAGGATAACTCACGCAGACTACTGTTTGAAGAAGCGGCGGGCATTTCGCGCTACAAAGCGCGAAAAAAGGAAAGCCTTGTAAAGCTACAGGAAACCGAACAAGATTTAAGTAGGGTGGATGACCTGGTCCACGAAATTGAAAAGAACTTGAAAGCCCTTCAGGCACAGGCGCGGCGGGCTGAAAAATATGTGCGGATGAAGGAGGAATACCGCACACAAGCGCTTCGTCTGGCATCAACCCAAATGAGTAGTTTGGGTTCTGATTTGAATCGGCAAGAATCTGAATGCCAGCAGTTATCGCACCAACAAGTTGAACTAGATGCACAAATTGCCACGTCCGAGGCGGCTTCTCAGGAATTTAAAAATAAGCTGATCAGGCAAGAGCAAGAATTGAGGGCGCTTCAAACCCAGGTTCGGGCATACCTCGACGAAACACGAGCACTTGAGCAAGCCAAGCAGTTGGGGGGCGAGAAACTCAGCAGCCTACGGCGACAGGAGCAATTGGTCAGTGAACGATTGTCGTCTGATCAGACGGCGTTAAATGAGTTGATTCGCACACAATCGGATGAGCGTGAGCAAATTGAAAATCAAACCATACAGGCAGCGCAACTGTTCGAACGAAAAAATAATTGCGCAACACAACTAAGCGAAAAACAAGCCGAAACAGACGCTTGTATACGCCAACTTCAAACTAAAAATCAAGAACTACAAAACCTTACATCCCGGATTCATGCCCAGGAGCGACAGCAAGCGGTAGAATCAGGAAAGCAAGAATCGGCCCGACAGGAATTGCTGCGAATCCAAGTGGAGACCAAAAAGGCTGAAGTCGAATGGGATTCAGCCCAGGCGGTGCTGAAAGAAAATGAACAGCAGCGTTCAGAGGCCCATGCCTTTTGGCATGTTTTGAAGGAACAGGTTGGGCAGAGCACACAACAAAAAGCGCAGTTTGTGCAGCAGCGTGACGATTTACGCAGGGATCTTGATCAAATGATCAGGGAGACTGACAAGCTGCGTAATGAACTTCAGCTCACCCGAAGCATGATCGAAAGTATGGAAGGCTATCCTGAGTCGCACAAGTATCTGCGCGATCATGGAAGGTTTGGCTCAACTCCGGTCGTTGTGGCCGATTTGATGCAGGCCGACCCAGAATGGAAGCCAGTGCTGGAATCATTTCTCGAGCCCTATTTGAATCATTATTGGGTACAGACGGCCGACGAAGCACAGGAAGCCGTGTTTCTTTTGTCAGACTCTTCAAAAGGGCGGGTTGGATTTTTCATCAACGACACCCTCATTCAATCCAAATCCCAAGAAGGTGTCTTACCGGAGGGGTGCGTGGCTGCTCTTTCTCTAATTCGTTGTCGGGAAGAGCATAAGGCGCTTTTTCAATACCTTCTTCAGGGAGTTTTGGTATGCGATGAACATGCATTGAAGCGCTTAGGTCCTGAAGTACTTTCCGGGCAATCGAAATGGGTTTTGCTTGGAAAAAATGGCGTACTCACCATTGGCAAAAATTGGATTTCTGGTGGGTCTATTGGACTGTTTCAAGGCAAAAGAATAGGACGTGTCCTGAGGATGGAAGAACTGAATAAAGCGATTGCCAAGTCAGAAAAGGCTATCGATCGGCAACAATCAGCCTTGGCAAAGTTGGAAAGCAAAATCATTGAGCTCAATCAGGAAATCGAGGCGGTACCACTCGACTTCCAACAGGCTAAATGCACAGAGCTGGATCGTGTGGGCAACCAAATCCGTCAACAGATTGCGCTCGCCGAGGCAGCTTTGACCCGAAACAGAGGCAGAATATCGGAATTGGAAAGTTTTTTGGACACAAGCGTAAACCAATCAGAAACAACAGCCCCTGATTTAGGCGCTATGCGCACGGAGCATGAAAAAATCCAAAAAGAAATCCACCAATTACAACCCTTTGCAGAGTCTTTGCGCGTTGAATTGGAACCATTGAGAAGGCAATTCCATGAATTGAGTCTCGCCTGGCAACAATCCGTTAGCCGATTGGAGTCGCAGCAACAATCTGCCCATCAGCGTCAGCAACAAATTGAACGCCTGGAGCACCGTCATGTGCAGGATCGGGAGCAGTTATTGGGGATCAGGACTGAGGCCGAACAGTGGCAAAACCAACAGGGACCAAACGATGAGGAATTGGCGGAGCGCTACCGGCAACAATCAGAATGGAACACACGACAAGGACAGGCAGAGGATAATTTCCTTTCGGCACGTAATCTATTAACCCAGCAAGAAGAGGACATCCGGGTCATGCGACAGCGGAGGGATCAAGTTCTTCAATTGTTCCAATTGGCGCAAAACCGCCTCAATGAGCTGCGTATTCGGGAAACCAGTATACGGGAACGGCTGCGTGCTGAGTTTGAAATGGAGTTAGATGCCCTCGAAGATACAGCGCCCATGGACGCCCAGCAACTTTTGGGCCTGGAGCAAAATTTAGCGGGCCTCCGCAGTCGTCTGGCTGATTTCGGTCCGATTAATCCAATGGCCCTGGAGACCTACAAGGAAGTAGAGGAACGCAATCAGTTTATTGCGCAACAACGCATGGATCTCTTGGAGGCACGCGGTAGTTTATTAGAGACCATTGAAGAAATAGATCAAACTGCTCGGGAACGCTTCCTTGAGGCCTTTGAACTGATCCGAACACATTTTATAGAAGTGTTTCGAACCCTTTTCTCGGATGAGGATGCCTGCGACCTTCAGTTGGTCGACCCGCAACAGCCCTTGGATTCCCCAATCCACATTGTTGCACGCCCAAAGGGCAAAAAGCCATTATCAATCAATCAACTTTCGGGAGGTGAAAAATCTCTGACAGCCACTGCCCTCCTCTTCGCCATCTTCCTCTATAAACCGGCGCCTTTTTGCATATTCGACGAGGTTGATGCACCGCTCGACGACAACAACATCGACAAATTCAACCGGATGATCAAGCAGTTCAGCCGACAGTCTCAGTTTGTCATCGTGACCCACAACAAAAAGACGATGGAGACCACCGACATCATGTATGGCATAACCATGGTGGAGCAGGGGGTTAGTCGGGTGGTGCCAGTCGATTTTAGGTCACTATCCCCAAACTAATCGTTCAATCGAAACGCATGCTGTGCACAGGATTTATTTTTCCTATGATCCAAGTTGCAGCGAGGCATAATAGAAAACAAGCCAGGAGCACAACAGCATTAATGCCCAATGCATCGTCGAAGGGGAGGTGCATAGGCACTGCATCAACATAGTAGTTTTCTTCGTCGAGCGCGATGATTTTCCACCGGTTTTGGACAACATAAACAAGCCAAAACACTAAATTGCCCCAAAAGAGCCCTTTCAGGCAGGTGCCCAATCCCGCCATCACAAACAGCAAACGAATATTTGAATTTTCCATCCCCAACGATTTGAGCAGCCCAATAGAAGGAACCCGTTCGAGAATGAATATAAGCAGGGCCGAAAGAATGTTGACGCCACACACAAGCAGCATAATCAGCAACATGACTTGTTTGTTGAGATCGAATAGGCCAAGCCAGCCAAACAAATTGGCAAAGCGGTCTTTTATGGAATAGGCCTCCCACTGGGGGTCAATGAGTTTCCGGGTAGCCTCCACAACCGATGGCAATGCTTCAAGGTCCGTCAGATGCATTTCAACTTGTCCGACTTGTTGGGGCGACCAATCGTTGATTTTGCGAATCATGTCGAGCGGTCCAATGATGATGGGTCTCCCGAATTCAGCCTCTATTCCCAAACGATAAAATCCAGTTACAACAACAGATCGGGCCCGAATCGGATGTTGAATGAAATAAAGTTTCAGCCTGTCACCAATGGCCAGCCTTAATCTTCGGGCGAGCGATTCAGGAACAAGTACCTCAACTTTGCCAGCACCTGAATTTTTGGCTGGAAGTGTTCCCTGCGTGAGCCATTCCTGAAGCAGTTCCTCGGGGTAGCCCTGTTCGATTCCTTTGAACAAGATGCCCTCGAATTCTTCTTGGTGGTGGGCTATGGCGGCTTTGTAGCCCACTTTGGCGAGTAGGGCAACGCCTTTGATTTCATAGAGTGAATCAAGAAGTGCATCAGTTGGGGCGAAGGGACTGCTTTCGAAATCCCCTGCCGAAGACAATTTTTGCACTTGCACATGGCCTGAGAAGGCCGTAAATTTAGCGGGAATAACCGTTTGGAATCCACCCACGATGGCATACGACAACAAAATAGCCGCAATGCCGCAGGCTGTAACCACGACCGCAAGTCGAAGCATCAGTCGCGTTAGCCTATGGTGGCTGTCGCGGTTCAGCCTGTTCATCAACAACCAGAGTAAGCGTATATCCATGGGTTCGAATGGAATCAAATGCAGATTCCAAGCGGTCAAAAATAAGGCTATACCCTCCTTTTCCGTGTTTTTGGTATTGCTGTTTTCTTTGGCCACCAAACCAACACGTGCTGTTGATTTTTTTGGGGAGCCCCTCAGGGATCAGACGCAAACGCCCATTTGTGGGGCCGACCGATTTCGAATGTGGCTGCCTGCTCTAAAAGGCAAGAAAATTGGCCTTATGGTGAATCCTACTTCACGCGTTGGGCGGATGCACCTGGTCGACTTCATGCGTAAAAAGAGGGTAGATGTACAGGTGATTTTTGCGCCTGAGCATGGTTTTCGAGGAGAGGCTCAGGCCGGTGAAGAAATATTGGATGGCAGGGATGTTTCCACAGGTATACGGGTTGTTTCGCTTTATGGAAAAAATGTTAAGCCAAAGCCCGAAGATTTGACTGGACTAGACGCAGTGGTATTTGATATTCAGGATGTAGGCGTTCGGTTCTACACCTACCTCAGTAGCCTCCACTATCTCATGCAGGCTTGCGCTGATCAGAACATCCCGTTGTGGCTATTTGACCGTCCGAACCCCAACGGACATTTTGTTGATGGACCGGTGTTGGATACAGCCTTTCGGTCGTTTGTGGGCCTCCATCCCATACCGGTTGTGCATGGCATGACCCTCGGGGAGTTGGCCCGAATGATACAGGGCGAGGGTTGGCTGGATTCGGCTCGTGTGTGTCCTTTGGTGGTGGTCCCTATTGATCGTTATCGGCGCAGCCAACGTTATGATTTACCTGTACCCCCGTCACCGAATCTGCCTGATGCGCTTTCTGTGGCACTTTATCCTTCTATTTGTTTTTTCGAAGGCATAGATGCCTCATTGGGTAGGGGTACCAGCAAGCCCTTTCAAATGGTCGGCGCTCCCTGGTTTTTGGGGGGCGATACGACCTTCATGCCCATTTCCATTCCGGGCAAGTCCAACCATCCACCCTACATGAATGTGTCTTGTGTTGGACTCAACTTCACCAATTTATCGGTGGATGATATTCGATCTAATGCCCGCCTGTGGCTTGATCCCTTATGGCTATTTTGTGATCAGGGAAGGAATCGAGACGGTTTCTTTCTCCCTTTTTTCGATAAATTGGCTGGCAATGCCGTGTGGCGTGGGGCTATTTTGCAGGGTGAGAGCGAGTTGGAGGTGAGGTCGACCTGGACCACACCTTTGGCCGAATTTCGTCACAGAAGGGCTCCTTACCTTATATACCCGGATGAGTAAGCGTGTTTGTTCATCTAAATTAGTTTCATTTTCGATCATTCTATGATGGTAGCTTCATCTCAGCCGATTGTGTTTTTTGGTACCCCTCCATTTGCTGCGCACTGTTTGCAGGTGCTGCATCAAGGGGGTATTCATATAGCGGGGGTAGTTACCGCACCCGATAGGCCGGCAGGACGTGGACGAAAACTCAGTGAATCGCCAGTCAAACGCTATGCCTTGGAAAATGGACTGCCGCTGGCTCAACCTGAGCGCCTGAAATCGCCAGAGTTTTTGGCGTTGTTGCAGCAATGGAATCCTGTATTGCAGGTGGTGGTGGCTTTCCGCATGCTTCCTGAAATGGTGTGGAATTTTCCGCCAAAGGGCACCATCAACCTTCATGCATCCCTTCTTCCGGCCTACAGAGGTGCTGCACCCATACAATGGGCCATCATCAATGGTGAAACCCAAACAGGCCTGACCACCTTTCGGCTTCGTCATGAGATCGATACCGGGGATTTGATCGGCAAAAGCACGGTGAACATCGATCCCGATGCTGATTCGGGTGCATTGCATGATTTGTTGCTTGAGGTTGGGGCACCGCTATTGCTGGAAAGTGTTCATCAGGTCCTCGACGGCACGGCATGTTTCGAAGCCCAATCAGTAGATGCCCAAAGAGAATACCCTCATGCACCGAAATTGAAGCCCGAAACGGGACGAATCGATTGGAACGCGCCTTCACAAAAGGTTCATAACCTCGTGCGGGGGTTGGCCCCTGCACCAGGCGCCCACACCTTGTGCATGGGCGAGCCTTTGAAAATCTTGCGAACCCGTCGCATTCATGAGGGCCCCGTTTTGCTGCCCGGACAAACCCTACAGTTCAAGGGGAATTGGCTGGTGGGATGTGGTGATGGCCTATTGATGATTGAAAAACTGCAGGCCGCTGGCGCCAGGGTGATGAGCGCTCAGGAGTTTTTGCGCGGTCACCCCGAACTGGGCGCCGTCACTTTGGGAACATCAAGTAAGACTTGATCCATTATTCAACGTTCATGATCTTGATAAGCGCTTATTTGTAATTGTTCAGATAGGCGTTTAGCCCAATCCGATCGAATGAATCGGGTGTTACCCAAAACACCTACTTCACGGATTCCAAGACGGACATTGCTCAATAAAATGGCGTCCGCGAGTTTACATGCCTCAAGGCTAATGGGTTGTTCTATCGGGATAAGTCCGAGCTTTGTAGCGAGTTCGTCTATAATCAGACTCCGCATCACGCCAGGCAGACAACCTTCCGACAATTCCGGGGTCAAAATTTGCGTGTCTTTGACCAAAAAAATATTGCTGCTGCTGCACTCAACCACCCTGCCATCGGAGTTCAGCATCAGCGCATCGTCCCATCCCTTGATGCGTGCTTCCCGAGCCGCCAACACATAATCGAGTGCCGCCATTCGCTTCACATCTGGAAAGGTAAGCGGAACTTTCCGCTGCTCTGCCACCCCGATATGCAAGGGTGATGAAACTGGCTGGAGATAGGGTAGTGGCGCTGAATCTGTTCGCAACAACAGGCAAGCGTCATCTACCGCCGGACAATAACGACCTTCAGAAACCCGAAATGCGTAGAGTCGCCATACCGCCCCACCACGCAACTGTTGCTGATGATTGTGCGTGAATTTTTCCAAAGATGTAGTCAAGGATGCCCTATCGACGGGCATGTCCAAACCAATTTGCCCTGCACCAAAAAAAAGGCGCAAAAGGTGGCGGTTGAGCCAAAATGGTCGCCCATGCCCTACTGCAATCGTCTCAAACAGGCCATCCCCATAGGTAAATGCGCGATTATGCTCCATAGAGGGGAAGTCACCCCCGCCAATCGGTCGCCAATTTCCGTTTGTCCAAATGAACCACACCAGTCGAAAAATAGGTACAAGTATCCAAATTCCAGACTATTTTGAACTTTTATTTTTTTTTGCTTATCATTGGGATGAATATGCTTCACTTTTTATGCAAACACTAGGTCAATTCATTATAGAACGACAGAAGGAGTTTCCATTTTCGAAGGGGCATTTGTCACGCCTGTTGCGTGACCTCGGCATTGCCGCTAAAATTGTCAACCGTGAGGTGAATAAGGCCGGCTTGGTGAACATACTGGGGGAAACTGGTGGTGTGAATGTGCAGGGTGAGTCCGTAAAGAAACTGGACGTATTCGCCAACGAACAGTTTATAGCCGCCTTGAGTGCTGGCGGTGAATGTTGTGCTGTGGCCAGTGAGGAAGAAGATGATATCATCCCCATCCAATCGGATGTTTCGCGCGATGCGAAATACGTTGTTTTGATCGACCCCCTTGATGGAAGCTCAAATATTGATGTGAACGTCTCCATCGGAACCATCTTCTCTATTTACAGACGGATTTCCGATTCGGGGCCTGGGAGCCGCGAAGATTGTTTGCAAGCCGGTCGGCATCAGGTGGCCGCTGGCTATATAGTCTATGGCTCATCCACGATGTTGGTTTATACCACGGGGCATGGCGTGAATGGTTTTACTTTGGATCCGTCTATTGGTGAGTTTTGCCTCTCGCACCCCAACTTACGTATCCCGGAAGAAGGGATAATTTATTCAATCAACGAAGGAAACTATCAGGATTTTCCTGAGGGTGTTAAGAAGTACATCAAGTATTGCCAGGCTCAGGATCCCGCCACGGGTAGACCCTACAGCTCCCGTTACATTGGATCGATGGTGGCAGATTTACACCGAAACCTCATTAAAGGGGGGGTATTTATTTATCCCGCGACCAAAAAATCACCAAATGGGAAACTGCGTTTGGGTTATGAAGGCAATCCTATGTCATTTATCGTGGAGCAAGCAGGAGGTAAGGCATCCGATGGATACCACCGAATTATGGATATCAGGCCCACAGAATTGCACCAACGCGTTCCCATCGTTCTGGGCAGCACTTCTATGGTCGAAAAGGTGGAAGAACTGATCCGCCAACACGATCCGGTAGCGTCAAATGAGTATTTTATCGGGTAACCGACGAAACATCTTGGGTGCAATGATGAAATTGTCTGGCACTTGAATGAACATTTTACATGTTAGAAGAGCCGAAGGGGCACTGGGGAAGATTCCACGGGTGTGGCCATCATGAATGCACCAATGCATCGGCACAGCACGAACTGGCAAATGCTTCTGGCTTCGCTTTAAAGGTGAGTCCCATTCCCCGTACATAGCCACGGGCTTCTTGGTAGGCAACGTGCGATGGAAATCGAGGGTCTTCATTGATATCAGCATGCACCTCGATTGAGGCACCATGTTTTTCAAGCGGTTCGAGCAATGGCCAGGCAATGTCAATGGACAGTGACACCTCGTGCATGAGCCGCTCACGCAAAGTAAACGGTCGGGTTTCCCTAAATCTGCGCATCACCATGCTGCCACCTTGTCCAATCATATAGATGACGACCACAGAGGCAAATTCGGTGTGCCGTGGGTATTGTTTCGAGTCAGTCCCCACACAAACCCTTAATTTTTGTCCCCCCATCATTCCTGTTTTGACGCGCGCGACCACATAATCGGGTAGGGGAATCGGGATCACTTCCCTTGAGATGGTTGTCCATACACCCTGTACTTCTTTGCGTTGCTCCTTTGCTTGCATGGATTGATCAATAAACACTATGGGCTTTTCCAAAACCATGCACAAAATAAGAACAAATCAAATCATCGGCCTATTTCTATCTTGAGGTCCTCCAGAAATCCTTTCACCTTCATCAGGCGCACAAGCAACTCATGTTTGGGGTCTTTTTCGGTAGGAAGGGGCTTTTGTAGCAGTTGTTCGGCCGCGCCTTTTAACGTAAATCCCCTGTCTTTAACCAGGTGCCTCACCTTTTCAAGCAGGTGTATGTCTGCTTGCGTATAAACCCGGTTTCCTTTGCGGTTTTTTGATGGCTGAATAACGGAGAATTGCTTTTCCCAAAACCTCAGCACAGTGGCATTCACATCAAGTAGGGCGGCCACTTCACCAATGGAATAATATTTCTTTTCGAGAATGTACGGTTTGTAGGGCATTAGTCGAATGATTGATTGAGGGTACCTGATATCTGGATGAGCCGGTCGAATTGGTCGGGGCTAATATCATCATGGAAGAAATAGACCGGATTCACTTTTCGGCCATCTTTGATCACCTCATAATGCAGGTGAGGACCGGTGCTTTTACCCGTATTGCCTACCTTGCCAATGAGTGTACCGCGACTAATTTTTTGTCCTTGCCGAACCGCAAATGCAGAGAGATGTGCATAGAGCGTTTGATAACCAAACCCATGATTGATGATCACTGCATTGCCATAACCGCGATCCATCCTGAGTAATTTCTCAACCCGACCATCGCCAGTAGCATAAACCGCCGTTGAAGTGGGTGCCGTAAAATCAACCCCTTCATGCATCTTCAGTGTTTTGTAGATGGGATCAATTCTGTATCCAAAGCCTGAAGCAATCGAGTTTAAATTTTTATTCGCCACCGGCTGAATGGCGGGTATGGCCGCAAGCAATTGTTTTTTGTCGTTTGCCATGCGGGCCAACTCATCGTAGCTCTTGGTTTGACGGTATAATCTTTTGCCAAGATTTTGTACCCGTTCTGTCGTTTCTTCTATGAGTTTCGTTTGGTTGCGCGACATAATTGAAGCACGCTGGTCTCGGGTGGCTGACCCAGAGCGCACGCGATCCCCGAGGGGCTCTGCCTCAAAAATGACCCGGTAAATTTGGTCGTCACGCTCTTCCAGTTCTCTAAGTGCTTGTTCGGCTAATTCAGTTCTCTGTTGCAACAATTCATATTGCAAGCTCATCTGTTCAATATCTCTCAGTAATCGCTTTTCCTTGGGTGAATCGATATAGGTATATGCTATTCCAACTACGATGGCCGAAAAAACGAGCACGGCCGACACGAACCCAACAATCCGAAGGGCGCGCTGCCACCACCGGATCTCAACTTTTTCAAACCGCAAACGGGTATCGTTGTAGTAGTATTTGATTCGGGCCACAGGCGAAAATATGATTATTTTTGCGCACTTTCAGCCAACCAATCCGATAAGTCGGGGTGAATCCTTCCCCCTCTCCGAATTTTGATCAACCTATGATGAACAACGCTCTTTCTGCAGAACAAGTACGCCAATGTTTTCTGGATTTTTTTCGCCGTAAGGGGCACCACATAGCTGAACCCGCGCCTCTGGTGGTGAAGGGCGATTCGACGCTATTATTCACCAATGCAGGGATGAATCCATTTAAGGATATTTTCCTTGGATTTGCTCCGGCCACCCATACTCGAGTAGCCGATACCCAGCCCTGTCTGCGTGTTTCGGGTAAGCACAACGACCTTGAGGATGTAGGGCACGACACCTATCACCACACTTTATTTGAGATGCTGGGTAATTGGAGTTTTGGTGATTATTTTAAAGAGGAGGCCATTGCCTGGGCGTGGGAATTGTTGACCATAGAATTTAAACTGGATCCAGGTCGGCTTTACGTGACTGTTTTTGGGGGCGATGAAGGGGATGGTCTGCCATACGACAATGAGGCGAGAACCTTTTGGTCGAAGTGGATCGACAGCAGCCGAATTCTACCCGGGTCTCGTAAGGATAATTTTTGGGAGATGGGTGATCAGGGTCCGTGTGGCCCTTGTTCCGAGATTCACATCGATTTACGAAGCGATCTGGATCGCGCCGAGGTAAATGGTGCCTTATTGGTGAACAACGATCACCCACAGGTGCTCGAGATCTGGAATTTGGTGTTTATGGAGTTCAACCGAAAGGCCGATGGTAGTTTGGAACGCTTGCCTCAGAAGCATGTCGACACAGGCATGGGTTTTGAACGCTTGTGTCGTGCCTTGGTCGGGGCTTCAAGCAACTATGACACGGGTGTTTTCCAGCCGTTGATTGAGTCCATTGAGCAGATTACGGGTATGGTCTACGGAAAAAGTGATGCCATTGATATTGCCATACGAGTTGTGGCCGATCACATCCGGGCAGTTACATTTGTGATTGCCGACGGTCAACTGCCTTCAAATACCGGTGCTGGATATGTTTGTAGGCGCATTTTAAGAAGAGCGGTACGATATGGCTATACATTTCTCGGACGTACTGAACCATTTCTACATTTATTGGTTCCGGTTTTATCCGCACAAATGGGGGGAATGTTTCCCCGATTGGGGAGCCAGAAACAAGCCATAGGTGATATTATCAAACAGGAGGAACAGACGTTTTTGCGCACACTTAGCACTGGACTGATTCGATTGGACCAACTGATGAAAGACGCCAGAACAAGTGCCGTTTCCCAGCTTTCAGGCCATCAAGTATTTGAACTTTTTGATACCTATGGATTTCCAGCCGATCTCACAGCCCTCATTGCCCGTGAGAATGGTTTCTCAATTGATGAATTAGGTTTTGAACAGTCTATGCAGGAGCAGAAAAATCGCTCCAGGCAAGCAACCCGACAACAAGCGGGCGACTGGATTCGATTGGGGGAAGAATCTTCGGGTTCTGTATTCACAGGTTACCAACAGACTGAACAGTCAACCGCTATTCTTGCCGCTCGGCGGGTCGAAAAAGCCGGTCAACACCGCGTGCAACTCATTTTAACGGGCACGCCTTTTTATGCAGAATCAGGGGGTCAGGTGGGCGACACAGGTGTTCTCATTCATGAATCTGGACAGACATTGCCGGTCCTCGATACCATCAAAGAAAACGGACAAATCATTCATATTGTGGCGCAGATGCCGGATGAGCCAGAAGGCCATTGGACAGCCAGGGTCGACGCAAGCCGTCGTCAGCGAATCTCTGTGCACCACAGCGCAACACACCTACTCCATGCTGCATTACGTCAGGTTTTAGGTCCTCATGTGCAACAAAAAGGCAGTTTGGTCGGCCCAGATTACCTGCGTTTCGATTTTTCGCATGGGGCCCCTCTGACTGAAAGCGAGGCGAGACACGTGGTTGAGTTGGTGAATCAAAGAGTACTGCAAGCGATTGATCTTAAAGAAGAAACTGGCGTATCTCTCGAAGAAGCGACCGAAAGAGGTGCCATGGCCCTTTTCGGAGAAAAGTATGGTGAAACCGTTCGGGTGATCACTTTCGACCCGAGTTTTAGTATTGAACTGTGTGGAGGCACACATATTCGGAATACTGCCCAGATCGGGAGCTTTTATATTACGGCTGAAACAGGCGTGGCTGCTGGGGTTCGGCGCATAGAAGCGGTGGGCGGACAAGCAGCATGGCAATTTGTGTGTGAGCGAATGGCCGAGTGGCAACAGATCAATGAATCACTGAGATCTCCCCGCAATCTTCCGGAACAAGTCCTACGAATTCAGCAAGAACTTGCTATGTTGCGAAAGGAGCTTGAAAAAAGGAACGAGCAAGCCATATCCGTCCTCCAGAAGGATCTTTCTACGCAATACACTGAACATTCAGGGATGCGTTTCTTGATGAAACAAGTTGACGTTGATCATGCCGATCACTTGAAAAAAATAGCCTCTGGATTGGTCAATCAAAGTGGACTATCAGCTGTGGTACTGGGTGCGGTGCATGCAGAAAAGGCCAGCGTGGCCATTGCCATTCATTCATCCCTGATTGGCTTGGATGGCATCACATCGGGGAGTCTCGCCAAAGCTGCAGGTACGTTGCTGGGAGGATCAGGCGGCGGATCACCACAAATAGCTATGGCGGGCGGCCCAGAAAAATCAAAACTGAAAGAAGCTTTGAATCATGTCAATGAAATGTTTTTAGCTCATTTTAAAGCCAAATGATCCATCTCGTGAAACCAACTGAAGAACATGCATACGAACTGGTGGTGGGCCTTGAGGTCCACGCTCAGTTGACTACCCGCTCAAAGGCATTCTCGTCGGATCCGACCGAATATGGTGCTGCGCCCAATACCCAGGTCAGCCCCATAACCTTAGGACACCCCGGGACGCTCCCCCTCCTGAACCATCAAGTTGTTGAAGATGCCATCCGCTTGGGGCTTGCCTTAAATTGCCACATTAGGGAGCGAAATGAATTCGCGCGTAAGAATTACTTTTACGCTGATTTGCCAAAGGGATATCAGATCACACAGCATACCACGCCAATTGCTACAGAAGGATTTATGGATCTCAAGCCGGCTGATGGACAGGTATTCAGGCTTCGTATCACCCGTGTGCATATGGAGGAGGACGCAGGAAAAAGCATGCATGACCAGGACGCATTCGACTCACTCATAGACCTAAACCGCTGTGGTGTTCCACTACTGGAAATTGTTACTGAGCCCGATATTCGCAGTGCTGCCCAAGCCGGACAATACCTCACCGAGTTGCGGCGCTTACTTCGGTATTTAGACATTTGCGACGGCAATATGGAGGAAGGGAGCATGCGATGTGATGCCAACATTAGTGTTCGAAAGAAGGGAAGCGCACAATTCGGTACCAAAGTCGAGGTCAAAAACATGAATTCTATTCGGCACGTACAAAAAGCCATTGAGCATGAATATGAACGTCAGATAGCCCTGCTTGAAAGGGGGGAAGTCATTAACAGTGAAACCCGGAGTTTCGATGCCGGTCGGGGAAATACCTTCGCACTTCGTTCCAAAGAGCAAGCCAATGACTACCGATACTTCCCAGAGCCGGATCTTCAACCGGTTATGGTGACAGAAGAATGGAAATCGGCAGTGCGTGCTGCCATGCCTCCGCTGCCGGCCGAGCTGCTGTACGACTTCACTACACGATGTGGACTGAGTGAATACGACGCCGGTGTTCTGACCGAAACCAAGGAGATTGCATTGTATTACAATGACGCCATAGCGCACACAAAACACTTTAAAGCAGTCGCCAATTGGGTGATGGGGCCTGTCAAATCCTGGATCAATGCCAATGCATTGTCGATGAAGGATTTTCCGATTTCAGCAAATAGCCTTGCGCGCCTCAGTGATTTGGTGGAAGAGGGTGGGATAAGTCACACTGCCGCAGTTCAAAAGTTATTTCCAGCTCTTTTAAATGAACCCGAGGAGGATCCTTCTGAGTTAGCGAACCGAATGGGATTGCAACAAGTGCAAGACACTGCTGAGTTGACGCGCCTCGCACAAGAGGTGTTCATGGCATGGCCCGAAAAGGTAGCCGCCTACCGATCAGGCAAGAAGGGCATGATCGGGCTGTTTATGGGGGAGCTCATGAAGAAATCAGGGGGAAAGGCAGATCCTAAATTGGCAACAAAGCTTCTGGAGGAGCTTCTGGAAGGTTGAAGATGGTGTCCATTTCTAATTAACGCATACTTAACACGTCATGGTACATACAAACGATAGATTTGTCTCGAACAGCGACAATCATATGCCCACCTACAAAATCTTGCTTGCGGAAGATACACCAGACGCACGTGAAATCATCGAATACACCTTGAAAAAGGAAGGTTTCGAGGTTTATGTGACCCAAAACGGGCAGGAGGCACTAAAAAAGCTCAAAGAAGTGACCCCCGATGTGATTATTCTTGACGTGATGATGCCCGTACTCGACGGAATTGAGACTTGTCGGCAGATCCGCAAAATGGATCGATTCAAAGACGTTTTGATTGCATTCCTCACCGCCCGAGAAGAAGAATTTGTGGAAGTCATGGGCTTTGAGGTGGGAGCAGATGATTATATCCCCAAGCCCATCAAACCTGCGGCCTTGGTGAGTCGGATCAACGCCCTCATTCGCCGTGCCGCCCTTACCCGAAATGTTTCTCCAACCCGTTTAGAGTGGCCACCACTCCTCATAGATCGAGATACCTACACAGTGACACTCAACGGACATGTGGTGCCACTGGCACGCAAAGAATTCGAACTGCTTTATCTGCTGGCTTGTTCACCAGGCAAGGTCTTCAACCGAGATAAGATCTTGGAGTTGATTTGGGGTAATGACGTAGTGGTCATCAACCGGACAATCGATGTGCATGTGCGGAAGCTCCGAGAAAAATTAGGAGATGACTATATTGTAACCATCAAAGGAGTAGGTTACAAGTTTGTCACCCCGTGAAAAACCCCACCCCGCGCGCGCTCGCCTTACTATCGGGCATCACTTTTTTTATTGCATACCAACCCTTGACTTGGTTGATCGATTATGGGGATTTCAATGCCTTTACACTCGGCTGTGTATTGAGTCTTTTGGTAGTCATTTTGGTATTTATTGTAGTTGAGTATTACCTCTACAGAAAAGTAAAGACCATCTACAAGTTGATTTTTAATCACAAAACAGGGAAATCAGACACAGACTTGGCCGGAATGCTGGCGCACAATCCGCTTGCCGAGGTGACCGGCCAAATCGAAAAGTATCTTCAGGAAAAGGAGCAGGCCAAGCCACGCGAACTGGCCCTCGAACAGTACCGAAAACAGTTCATAGGCAATGTGTCGCATGAACTCAAAACACCTATTTTCAACATTCAAGGTTATGTACATAGTTTGCTCGATGGAGCCATGGATGACCCCATGTTGGCACGCCATTTTCTCAAAAAAGCAGCACGAAGTGCTGATCGGATGGAACAACTCGTGCAGGACCTCCTGAGCATTTCTGAGTTGGAGGGGGATATCGACCTCGATTGGGAGACTTACGATATCCATGATCAGTGCAGGGATGTTTGTGAAGCGCTTGAGTTTAAAGCTGGCGAAAGAGGCATCGTTCTCTCGATGAAGCCCGGCCTCCGTCCCCCATTTTTTGTTCGGGCCGATAAAAAGAAAATCCGGCAAGTATTGATCAATTTGCTGTCCAATTCGATACGCTACGGTAAGGAAAAGGGGAGCACCTTCATCGGGATTTATGATATGGACAGCCACTACCTGGTCGATGTGACCGATACGGGGATTGGTATTGAGGCCGAACATCTACCTCGCCTTTTTGATCGATTTTATCGTGTTGATGCGTCCCGTTCGCGCGAACAAGGCGGAACAGGATTGGGCCTATCGATTGTTAAGCATATTGTAGAGGCCCACGGACAGCAAGTTCATGTCCGTTCCAGCCCAGGCAAGGGCACAACATTTGGGTTTACCTTGGCCAAAGCTCCGTTGCAATAATCAAAGGGGGGGCTGGTTTTTGCCACCGCACAGCATTTGCTTCGCGTATATTTGCCCTTATGAAAGCACTTGGTTGGAAGGAGATTGTGTTGTTTGAAGACGATCGCATTATTGTGGTCAACAAGCCACCCCACATCAGTTCGCTCGACGAGCGCACAGCGCACAAGTCTTCGCTGCTTCAAATGGCCCGTGCAGCACACCCCGGTATTATACTGTGTCATCGGCTCGACAAAGAAACCTCTGGTGTTTTGGTCATGGCGCGTGATGAAGAAACCTATCGCCATGTTTCCATGCAATTTGAACATAGAAAAGTGCTGAAATATTACCATGCAGTGGTGGAAGGGATACACAAAACGGAAAATATGACGGTTGATCTTCCTATAGGCTTGGCGAGAAATGGCTTGATGCGCATCGATTTCTCTGACGGGAAAGAAGCGGTGACCCATTTCAATGCTTTAGAACACTTTAGACATTTCACTTTGATGGAATGTCAGCCTGTTACGGGTCGCACCCACCAAATTAGGGTGCACCTGCATTGTCGGGGGATGCATATTGCGCACGATTTGGAATATGGGGGTAGTGTTCCATTCCTATCGCGGATCAAACGGCATTACCGTATTTCTGAGCACCAAGAGGAGCCCCCCATGATACGCAGGATGGCACTACACGCCCGGCGGATTGTTTTGAATTATGGCGATGGGCTAAACCTCGATATTGAAGCACCCTATCCTGAAGATATTCGGGTGATGTTGAAGGTGCTCAATAAATATGATGTTTAGGCGTTCTCTTGTGCCTTAACGCTCTGTGCTTTTTGGTTTTGGGCCATTTGGGCCTTCAATCGTTCCGCTTCCTGCTTTGCCTTATCGATTTTGGATTGAACTTCAGCCCGGAGGACATCAGCGTTTTTCGACATAGAAAAGAAATGTATGTTGTTCTCCCACAAACGAATATCATTTTCCAATTCGCTCAACTTAGTTTGTAAACGATTTCGGTCGCGTCGCACCTGTGCATCGGCATCCTGTCCGCCTTCCGATGAGAGGTCCCGCCGTCGCGGGTTCGGACGATCACTTCCGGAATTGGGCCTGTAGCGATCTGGATTGCTTGAGCGGGAAGAGGCGTGCAATTGATCGTAATGCATTTGGAGGGCATTGCGGTAACGGTTGTGAATGGCCTCTCTCATGCGAAGGGGTAGGGGTGGCGCGGCCGTCCACCTGCGCTGAAATGCTTGAAGGGCTTCGAGGTCGGTTTTATGTTCGCCGCTGGCCACAAACGCTTCCACTTCAGCTGCTAACGATGTTAAAAGTTCTTTGGTCTCCGCATGGCGGGCATCTTGGTCTTTAAAGTACTCCTTTTTTCGGTTGAAAAATACATCTTTAGCGCCTTTGAATCTGCCCCAATACTTCTCTCTCATTTTGTGGGGAAGAGCGTTGCACTTTTTCCAATCTTCTTGCAAAGCGATGAGGGCCTCCGTGGCGGCCTTCCAATCAGTGCTGTTGGCGAGTTCTTCGGCGGCAACACAAATCTTTTCGGCTTCCAGTCGCAGTTGTCCCCATTCTTGTTTCCTATCTTTAAAAAATTGACCCCGTTGCTCAAAAAATGTGGAGAGCAAAGCACGAAAATTAGTCCACAATTCATCTTGTTTTTCACGCGATACGGGGCCAATGGCCCGCCAGTCAGCCTGAAGCTTGTCTACCTGTTGTCCCAATTCGTTCCAGATGGCCGGCGATGTAGGCAGGCCTTTGTCGAGAATGTCCTTCAGGAGGGTCATGACCTCTGTTTTAAGTCGCAAGTTTTCGGCAAAAACAGCATCCATTTCGGCTTGCCGTTCGCGTCTGCGTTCATGGATGCGATCCGATGCCAACTTAAATCTTTGCCACACTTCTTCGCGCTGCTCACGCGGAACGGGCCCAGTGTTTTTCCAGAGCTCATGCATTCCGGCCAGTGTGCCCAAAGCCTTGTTGAGGTCACTCATCAACATGAGGGACTCCACCTGTTCGCACAACCCGATCTTGAAGGCCAGATTCTTTTGCATGTCAAGCTCTTTCAATTCACGGTTGATGCGCAAATTGGCATAGAAGCGATCAATGAGTGCTTGGAACCGCTTCCAAAGTTCCTGTCGTTGCTCGGCAGGTACGTGACCGCTTTCATTCCAGCGTTGTTGCAGTCCTTTTATGGTGTTGGGTTCTAGTTGAATCCCATTTTCTTCTTGTTCGACCGCTTTTGAGAGTTCTGCAAGGATTTCTTCTTTTCTTCTAAGGCCTTCCGCTTGTTCTCTGTCGCGCTGCTCTCGTTCTTGTTGGCGGCGTTGCTGGTATTTGCTTATGGTATCCATAAACAACAAGAACAAGGGGTCGGGATCTGGGGCGTAGTCCTCTTCCGTGCCCCCCGCAGCCAGGAACGCAGCACGTGCCAAGCGTTTCTCCATGTCGAAGCGGTCGTTGAGCACGGAGCGCAACACTGCAATCTGATCCCGCTGGGCTCTGAGGTTGGTGTGCCTACAAGACTCTGTGAGCAGGGTGACCAATGTTGCGGTATCCATGGCATCGAGCATTTCGGCCGTCATCGTGGGATCGTTAACCTCTGTTTCTTCCGTGAAACCTGGGTTCTCGAATTCCTCGTTGGGTTCAACGTCGGTTTGATGGATTTCTACACTGACATCTTTTGAATCTAGTTGTCTTTGTGTGCCTTGTATTTCATCTGATTCAATTTCCGTTTCGGATGGCGACTTGGCGGAAACCGAAATATCATTACCAACGGGGACGTTGGATGTACCTGCTGACCCTACTTCCTGCACTTCGGAAGCCGTCGTTTGGCCTGTACCACTCAATTCTGGTAGCATTGAACCCTGCTCTAAGTCGCCCTGCATCATGTACTTTTAATAACAATTGATAAAAAATGACCTGCAAACTGCAAAAATACGGAAATTTGCAGGCCTTGCCAAAGAAAAAGTCCGATTTAACCGATGAATAACACATCCACAGATTCCAGTCATGCCTTTTGTCTGGTCGAATGTCCGCGCGATGCCATGCAGGGCATTCATGACTTTATACCCACGGAGATCAAGACGGCTTATCTCAACCTGTTACTGGAGGTAGGCTTTGATGTTATCGATTGCGGTAGTTTCGTGTCGCCCAAAGTCATTCCTCAAATGTCGGATACGGCTGAGGTGTTGCATGCTGTGCAACGAGGCAGTAGCCGATCGAAGCTGCTTTGTATTGTAGCAAACCAAAAGGGTGCTGAAATGGCAGCGCTTCATGAACAAGTCGACATTTTAGGATTTCCGTTTTCAATCAGTGAGACTTTTCAATTGAGCAATACAGGGGTGGGAAGAGTCGCCGGCTTGGAAACCATTGCGCATTTAGTGGAACGGTGCGCACGACATCAAAAGGAGTTGGTGGTCTACCTATCTATGGGATTCGGCAATCCGTATGGTGAAGAATATGATTCCTCAATGGTTGGTGAATGGACCCAGAGACTTGTCGAACTGGGGGTGAACACCCTTTCTTTGAGCGACACAGTGGGCCTTGCCACGCCCGAACAAATAAAGTCATTATATGAGCCTTTAAAAAATAGTTTTCCCCATGTTTCATTTGGTTTGCATCTGCATGCGCATCCGGCACACCGCGACGATAAAATTGCCGCGGCTTATGAAAGTGGTTGTAGGCGATTCGACGGGGCGCTACTCGGTTTTGGGGGCTGTCCGATGGCTCAAGATGAAATGGTTGGAAATTTAGCTACCGAACACATTGTTCAATTCGCCAAAAAACAGGGCATTGGCTTGAATCTGGTGACCGAAAAATGGCATCAGGCCCAATGGATGGCCACCGGTATTTTTGGCACTTTTCATTAGTAGAGGTAAGCACAATAAAAAAAATATGAGCAAGGACACATCCGATGCGCCATGGCCTCTGCGCAAAACCAGACTCTATTTTATTTTGTCTGGCTTTTTTATCACAAACGCACTGCTCGCAGAGTTTATTGGGGTTAAAATTTTTTCCTTGGAATCGAGTGTTGGGTTTAAGCCCCTGGACCTTAATTTTTTTGGATTGGAGCATGTTGGCTTCAATCTAACAGCAGGTGTATTGCTTTGGCCATTTGTTTTTGTGATGACGGACTTGATCAATGAATATTTTGGTATGAAGGCTGTTCGGCAGTTCTCTTGGTTCGCCGTTATTCTCATTGCCTATGCTTTTTTGTTTGTGAGTCTGGCCATTGCCTTAGTACCTGCCGGATTTTGGCCCGCGTCTCAAGTCGATCGTGGAATACCTGATATGCAGCGGGCCTACGAAGCGATTTTTGGTCAGGGTCGTTGGATCATTGTTGGCTCGATTGTGGCCTTCCTGATCGGACAATTGGTTGATGTTTGGGTTTTCCATTGGGTTAAATTCAAGACAGGAGAGCGGTTTATTTGGTTGCGTGCAACTGGTTCCACCTTAATTTCCCAACTTATCGACAGTTTCGTGGTTTTGTGGATCGCGTTTTACCTGGGAGCGGATTGGCCACTTTCTACTGTGCTGGGAATCGGCCTCATCAATTATTTTTATAAGTTTGCGGTGGCTGTTTTGCTCACGCCGTTGATTTATCTCGCTCATCATAGCATTGAAGAGTATTTAGGACAGGAGCTTGCAGTCAACATGCGCCGAGAGGCCATGAATTAATATTCATTTAATCTTGGAAGGGAATTTTTGGTGATTTTATCAGTATCTTTGCGGAAATTTTAAAAAAATGATGAAAAAAATTCTTTTCTCTGCAGTCGCATGTGTCGTGCTGCTCACCGCTGCCTCTTGTTCTAAAGAAGGCAAGCTCAACAAGAAGCTGGATGGCACTTGGTCGCTCGACAACAGTTCCAAAACCACTTTAGGGTTACCTTCCACGGCTGTTTTCGAATACACGTTCACCAAAGATGGTGATGGCGGTTCCTTCACTAATTACTTCAAATTCGACGTACTTGGTTTCCCGGTTGAGGATACCATCACCGGAACGTACATGTTAATTGAAGATGAGAAAATCGTACTCACTGAGACTGGTTCAACTGAAAAAGACACGGTAAGCATCACTGATTACTCTTCAACCAACATGACGTGGAGCGTACAAGACGATTCAACCAACATTTCAATTTCAATGACCAAAAAATAATTTTGGTTAAAATTTATGTACAAGGAGAAGCCGTGGGAAACCGCGGCTTTTCTTTTTTATTTTTGCCCTTGTTAAACCAATCACTCTCGCATGAGAACCAAAATCGATAACATCGCTGTTCGCGTTTTGCTGATTTGCCTGGCAGCTGCAATTACCCGCATACTGCCTCATCCTGTTAATTTTGGTCCCCTCACGGCTATTGCCTTGTTTGCCGGTTATCGACTTGGTTCTTGGAAAATGGCCATTCCAGTCGCTATGCTCGCTGCATTCTTGAGCGATGTACTGGTGAATGCCTTGCTCTATAACGTGGTCGATGCACAGTATTTTTTGTCGCCCGTAACCCTCAGCATGTACGGATTCTATATGGCTACAAGTTTGGCATCCACCCGACTGAACCTCAACAAAACACACATTATGATTGGTGGGAGCCTCATCGCATCGCTTATTTTCTTTTTGGTCTCCAACGGCGCCGTGTGGGCTACGTCCCCATCATACCCCTCAGGATTGGACGGATTAATGGCTTCCTATATCGCAGGCATCCCGTTTTTTTCCTATACCATCATGGGTGACCTATTTTACTTGAGTGCGTTGGTATATGGAACTGCCTGGGTTGAGCGAATGAGGCCAGGCTTCATTTCATCTACAGACCAACAACAATAGGGCGCGGATCTGATTGAATCCATTCCCATGCATGGTAAGATGGACACATTTCTCGCAATGTCTCTGCGAAAATTAAACGTTTGAGCCATGGGTCGCGTCTAGCGCGCCCATTCTGAACGGAGCGTCTGACTAATCTTCTCCAAAAATTCCTCGGTATATAAGTAGTGGGTTCCGTGCTCGACTTTTGGCCCATGGGCACAAATGGCCAAATCCTTGGTCATATGACCTTGTTCGATGCAGCGCACACAAGCTTTTTCTAAGGCATCACAAAAATGGGCGAGCGCAGCGTTATTGTCAATTTTTGCCCGAAAGGCCAGTCCACGCGTCCAAGCAAAAATGCTTGCTACCGGATTGGTCGATGTGGGTTTACCTTGTTGGTGCATGCGGTAGTGGCGGGTCACCGTACCATGGGCGGCCTCTGCCTCCATAGCGCGACCATCTGGCGTAATAAGGGTTGATGTCATCAGACCGAGCGACCCAAACCCCTGCGCAACAGTATCAGACTGAACATCACCGTCATAGTTTTTGCAGGCCCAAACAAAATTACCATTCATCTTCAGGGCAGATGCGACCATATCATCGATGAGTCGGTGTTCGTAGTAAATTCCGGCGGCCTCAAATGCCGATTTGAACTCGTTTTCGTAAATTTCCTCAAAAATATCCTTAAAACGACCATCATATTTTTTCAAAATGGTGTTTTTGGTCGATAAAAATAAGGGCCATTTTTTGATGAGTGCTTGGTTAAAGCTGGCCCGAGCGAAGCCCCGAATCGACTCGTCGGTGTTGTACATCGCTAACGCTACCCCATCATCCTTAAATTGGAACACCTCCCATTCGCGCGCTTCCCCACCATCAGAAGGCTCGAATCGCATGGTGAGTTTGCCCTTACCCGATATGAGCACATCAGTGGCCCGATACTGGTCGCCAAATGCATGTCGACCAATACAAATGGGTGCTGTCCAATTGGGGATGAGCCGCGGAATGTTAGAGACCACAATCGGTTCACGGAATACGGTGCCATCAAGGATGTTTCGAATGGTGCCGTTTGGCGATTTCCACATTTGTTTAAGTCCGAATTCTTTGACCCGGGCCTCATCGGGCGTGATTGTGGCACATTTGATCCCAACGCCACAATCGAGAATGGCATGGGCAGCTTCAATGGTCACCTGATCGTTGGTTGCATCTCGATGCTCGATGCCTAAATCAAAATAGAGGAGTTGAACGTCAACGAAAGGCAAAATCAATTGCTCGCGAATGTATTGCCAAATAATACGGGTCATTTCGTCGCCGTCGAGTTCGGCAACCGGATTGGCCACATGTATTTTGCTCATAAGATTGGTTTGGGTGGATTATATTTTGGAGCTGCAAGAACCGAAAAAAAATTAAATAATTGAGTCGATCACTAAAGCGATGCGTGGGGTATGTGGTTGACTTGCTATTTTTGTGCGGATATGTGGAATTCAACGATCATTCAATGTGCAGGTAATCGATGTATGCCCTATTTACTTCTGATGATCTTGAGTGGCCCTATCATTGGTTTGGCACAGGCCCCTAAAGGTGATTTCTTGTGTGTGGGCATGAATGCAGGATCGGCCAATTATCCAGGCAGGCCCGGTAGTAGGGGTGGAGGAGTGTCATTGACGGCCGATATTTATGTGACATCCAGAATTTCAGCCTCCGCTGCTTTTCGCTTCAATGGGTATCAATCCGAGAATGCCACGCAGATTTGGAATTTTGGCCTGAAGACATATGTGTATCGCTTCGTTTACCTGCATCCATCAGCAGGATTTGTTCGTATTCTGGCCCAGCCCATCACGGTGAAACGAGGCGCGCTGTCGCTCGCTGCAGGAGCAACCCTGCCCACGGCCAAAGGCCGTTCGTACCTGAATTTTGAAACGGGTGCGGAGTGGTTGCCCTATTATCGTTCAGGCACCTATTATTTATTCGGCCGCATCAACATCCCCATAGCCCGAAGGATGTATGACGACGAGTAAACACTGGCCGTAAGAATTTGATTTGAACAGACCTAATAGCAGTGTATAAAACTCAGCCAATAAAATCAGGGTAAAGAATCAGGGTAAAGAATCAGGGTAAAGAATCAGCTTCTAAAAAAAACATAAAACAACATACAAAAATGGGATTACAATGTGGGATTGTGGGTCTGCCCAATGTAGGCAAGTCGACCTTATTTAATTGCCTCTCCAACGCGCGGGCGCAGGCTGCTAATTTCCCCTTCTGCACCATAGAACCCAATCTTGGCGTCATTACCGTGCCCGATGAGCGTCTCACCGAATTGGCGCGGCTTGTGAAACCAGAAAAAGTGGTGCCCAGTACGATTGAAATCGTAGATATAGCCGGATTGGTGCAAGGTGCCAGTAAGGGTGAGGGGCTCGGCAATAAGTTTTTGGGGAATATTAGGGAAACCGATGCCATCATTCATGTGCTTCGTTGTTTCGACGACGATAATGTGGTGCATGTACATGGTCGCGTTGATCCATTGGGAGATAAAGAAATCATCGATTTAGAACTTCAGATCAAGGATTTGGAGTCGGTCGATAAAAAAATCCAGAAGACTGAGCGTGCAGCGCATGCCGGTGATAAATCAGCCAAGGCAACCCATGAGATCCTGATGGAATACAAAAGGCATTTGGAGGGCGGGAAGTCGGCGCGAAGTATGCCCCAGGAGCCCCACAATACCGATGCGGTCCGTGACCTGTTTCTTCTAACAGCAAAACCAGTACTGTACGTGTGCAACGTTCAGGCCTCCGAAATCCGGGACGAAAACCGCCATGTAGCTTCTGTACGTGCGATGGCCGAACGGGAAGGAGCATCTGTGTTGGTCATTAGTGCGGCCGCAGAAGCTGAAATTGCCGAGTTGGAGGATCCAGCCGACCGCGATTTGTTTCTTGAAGACCTGGGGCTCACACAAAGTGGTGTGCAACAACTCATTCGGGCTTCTTATGGCCTGCTCAACTTACAGACTTTCTTTACGGCAGGTGAAAAGGAAGTTCGGGCTTGGACGATCAAAAGGGGCACTTTAGCACCGCAGGCTGCTGGGGTCATCCATACCGATTTTGAGAAAGGCTTCATTCGTGCCGAGGTTATTCATTATGCTGATTTCGTGGGCCTCGGATCATGGTCGGCTTGCCGCGATGCAGGCAAAGCAGGTGTGGAGGGCAAAACCTATGAGGTGCTCGACGGCGATATCATGTTGTTTCGTTTTAATGTGTAGCCAGATGAACCTCACTCATTTTGATCCAGACGCGCCTGGTCAGCGCAATGGTCATCTGTTTGGCCTGCCAATAGATCCCATGGAGGCCGAAGTGGTGGTCATTCCAGTCCCCTGGGACGTCACTGTTTCCTATGCCGAGGGCACCGCGGATGGCCCGGAAGCCATACTCCATGCATCGCCCCAACTCGATTTAGAGGATGATTATTTGCCAGAGGCATGGACCTACAGCATGGCCCTAACAGAATACCAGGCTTATTGGCGCGACAGATCCAACGATTGGCGAAAAAAGTGCCGCAAATACATCAAATGGCTTGAAAAAGGAAGAAGTGAGGAAAAAGCCGCTCAGATGGAGGCCCTACGGGAGGAAATCAACGAGAAATGTGCCTTCCTGCATCAGTGGGTGTATCAGGAAGCGCGTGGCTGGTTGGAAAGAGGAAAGATTGTGGGGGTATTGGGGGGAGAGCATAGTGTGCCATTGGGTCTGCTCATGGCGCTTTCGGAGCGGTATGGGGAGGAAGGTTTTGGTATTCTCCAGATTGATGCTCATTTTGATTTGCGGGATGCTTATGAAGGGCTCACCTACAGTCATGCCTCCATCATGCACAACGCCTTACAACTTTCGGGGGTGAGGCGATTGGTGCAAGTGGGAATACGGGATTACGCAACGGCCGAAAAGGAAAGGGCCGAGACCGACCCCCGTATTGTAGTATTCTATGATCATGAGTTGAAACGCCAAGAATATGAGGGGACAACTTGGCAGCAAACTTGCAAGCGGATGGTCGATGCGCTGCCGCAGAAGGTTTATGTGAGCTACGATATCGATGGACTTAACCCAGTTTATTGTCCACATACCGGCACGCCAGTTCCGGGTGGACTAGAATTTCGGGCAGTACATTATCTCCTGGCTGAGTTACATGCCAGCGGTCGGTCTATTATTGGCTTCGACCTCTGCGAGGTGTCGCCAGGCGGTGGAACTGACTGGGATGCCAATGTCGGTGCGCGCGTACTTTATCGTTTGGGCATTCTGGCTGCTTCATCTGCCCGAAAGGCCTGATTTTTTGGTATTTTTGCACCACTAAAATATTGATATGGCAGAAGGTTCTGTTTTGATCATTGGCGCAGGAGGTGTGGGGGCTGTTGTTGCTCATAAATGTGCTTCGGTGCCCTCTGTTTTCAAAAAAATCATGCTGGCCAGCCGCACCCGGGCTAAATGCGACAAAATTGCGGCACAGGTAGGCGGAAACCGGATCGCAACGGCGCAGGTGGATGCCGACGACGTGGCGCAGTTGGTGGCGCTTATGGAATCATTTAAGCCAGAATTGGTGATTAATGTCGCACTGCCCTATCAAGACCTCACCATCATGGAGGCTTGTTTGAGGACCAACACCCATTACCTGGATACGGCCAATTATGAGCCGCGTGATGTTGCAAAATTCGAGTATCACTGGCAGTGGGCCTACCACGACCGCTTTCAAGAAGCTGGACTGATGGCACTTTTGGGCTGTGGATTTGATCCAGGTGTTTCGGGTATTTTTACAGCCCACGCCCTCAAGCATCATTTTGATGAAATCCATTACCTCGACATTGTTGATTGCAATGCTGGAAACCATGGAAAGGCGTTCGCCACCAATTTCAATCCCGAAATCAACATTAGGGAAATCACCCAACGGGGCAAGTATTGGGAAGATGGAAAATGGATCGAAGTTGATCCGTTGAGTATCCGAAAGGACATCTCATATCCTGAGATTGGGCCAAAACCCTCCTATCTTCTGTACCATGAGGAGCTGGAATCGCTGGTCCGCAACATCCCCAGCTTGAAAAGAGCCCGTTTTTGGATGACTTTTAGCGAACAATACATCACCCACCTGAGGGTTTTGGAAAATGTGGGGATGACAGGAATAAAACCGGTTCGCTTTCAGGGATTGGATATTGTGCCATTGGAGTTTCTAAAGGCTGTTTTGCCCGAGCCCTCTTCGCTGGGTGAAGGCTATACCGGACAGACCTCGATTGGGTGCCAGATTCGTGGCATACGCCATGGTCAGCCACGGAATTATTACGTTTGGAACAATTGCGACCATGCTGAAGTGTTTCGCGAGATTGGCGCACAAGCCGTGTCTTATACCACAGGCGTTCCCGCCATGATTGGGGCCATGATGATGATGACCAAAACATGGAAAGGGCAGGGGGTATTTAATGTGGAAGAGTTCGATCCAGATCCATTTATGGCGGAACTTCCCCGATATGGTTTGCCTTGGCATGAGCAGGTCGACGGACAACTGGCGTTCGACGATTACCAATGAGTTTGCCCTGGGATCGACTTCCCTCACCTGCGTTCATTCTCGACAAACCCCTGTTGCGGCGCAATATGCAGCTGGTAGACCAGCTGCGGAAGGACACAGGCATTCGCGTCTTGCTGGCATTGAAGGGCTTCTCGATGTACCATGTTTTTGATGAGATGCGGCCCTACTTAGACGGCTCTACGGCAAGTTCTTTGCATGAGGCCCGACTCGGACAAGAAGATTTTGGTGGTGAAACCCACATTTTTGCCCCTGCCTTTCGACCCAATGAATTTGAAGACATTGCGGGGCGGGTTACCCATGTTTCCTTTAATAGCATCGCACAATTCAACCGTTTTGCTCCTGACTTGTTTCGAATCAATCCGGCTGCACAGGCAGGCATACGAATCAATCCAGAGTATTCGCCGGTGGGCGTATCGCTCTATAATCCATGTGCTCCTGGGTCGCGCCTCGGTGTTCGATCGGTTGAGATGCCTGAGCGATTACCCCAATCAGTTCGATTTCTGCATTGTCACAACCTATGCGAGAGCGATGCAGAAGGTTTAAGCGGTACCTTGGAGGCCATTGAGCAACGATTTGGTCCTTGGTTAGATCAGGTGGATGAACTAAACTTAGGTGGCGGCCACCTCATCACGCGACCAGGTTATGATTTGGCTTTGTTTCGGTCGGTTGTCGCCGATTTTCAAAAACGGCATCCTCATTTATCGCTGCTCATCGAACCAGGTTCTGCCTTGGTTTGGGATACAGGGTATCTTCTTACCCGTGTATTGGACATCATCAACACCAGCGAAACCCCAGTGGCCTTGCTGGATTCCAGCATATCAACACACATGCCCGATGTCATTGAGATGCCTTACCATCCGGCTGTTTTGGGTGAAGTTCCCTCTAGCAATAGTGTTTATACCTATCGCTTTGGTGGATTAACTTGTCTGGCTGGCGATTTTGTTGGCGATTACAGTTTTGATCGACCGTTGCAACCGGGCGATCCTGTGGTATTTATGGATATGATGCACTATACCATGGTCAAAACAACCACTTTTAATGGGGTCAATCTGCCCGAAATCGGTATCTGGGATGGCCTTGAATACCAGACGATGAAAAAGTTCGGTTACGAAGATTTCCGTTCACGTTTGTAGGTTTGTTCCTACTTACGATCATAGTCGATGACCAATTGATCATTCAATGGTTTCCCCACACAGGTCAGACAATAACCCTGTTCGATCTCAGAACGTGACAATGCTTCTTGTTCACCGATCTCCATGTCGCCCGATACTTTGAACGCCCGGCACATGCCACAAACACCCATGGTGCAAGCATAAGGCAAATCGAGACCGGCGTCTAATGCTGTTTCCAAAATATGCCGACCAGCGGAAACGTCAATGCTGTGCGTGCGTCCTTCGAGAATGATCTGCACTGAATGGGACGATTGAGTAGCCGTGCTGGAAGGCTTTGAAACAGTGGAAATAATATTTTCGGTTGCTTGGTCTGAAACAGTAAGCACAAAACTTTCTCTGTGAATCCGATCGGGATCAAAGTGGTGTGATTTAAGCCCGACTTCAACTTCATCCATCATGGCCTTGGGGCCACACAAATAAAAATTAGCCTCTCTCAGCCTGAAATCCGGCCAGTCACTGATCGTCTGCATGATGCCATCCGTTACTATCCGCCCGGTTCTACAGCCATCAAAGGGCTCGCGACTTAGAAAATGTTCGACACGGAACCTTGATGGGAAGCGGGCTCGTAAAGCGTTGATTTCGTCGTTAAATAAGATGTCCCGATAACTTTTGCTTCCATAAATGAGGCAGATTCGGTTCTGGGCATGCGCGAGCGCAGACTTCATCATGGAGAGTAGGGGAGTTATGCCGCTTCCCGCGCCCACCAGCACCAGATCGGATAGGCCAGGATTTTTGTAGTTGAGGGAAAAATGGCCATATGGCTCCAATACCTCAATACGATCACCTGTTTGAATATGGGTATTCAGGAAATTTGATGCCAGCCCACCTTCAACCTTCTTCACACACACGGCTATTTGTGGTAAATCCTCGGGCACCGAACAAATCGAGTAGGAGCGACGCAGAGATTTCCCATCGATGTTCAACAACAATGTGATGAATTGACCGGGCCAGAAATTTTGTATGCGATTTTGTTCATCTAAAAAGACCAATTCAACCGAATCAGTTCCCTGAGGAATGATCTGTGCGACCTTCAGCGTTAGATTATTCATAGTGGAAACAACAACTTTGCAGCAGTTGAGGTTTTGAATTCAGTAAAAATGACTTAAAGTGATGATGAAGCAAAACGTTGGCCCACCCAAACAAAACGACGATTCAGGTAAAGCGCATCAGTAAATGAAGCGTTTCCAGCAGGGTTTCCTCCAGTCACGTGAAAATCTGAAAAGGCAGCATGTTGGTTGAGGTAAATTGGACCGGTAAGATTCACTGAAACGGGCACGAAAATTCGCGCCAGCTGGTCGGCCATATCTGCCACGCGTTCAGGATCTGTACAGTAGATGCCACAAGAAATGGCGCCATGACGGCGCGACAAGTCCAATACGCGCCTGAGGGATTCATCGGTCGATGGTGTGCATATAACCACACCGATGGGACCAAACCACTCGCGGTCATAGGCCTCCGTCCGGGAAGCATCAACTTTTAACAACAGCGGGGTGGCCACACGAGCATCGGGGAATTCTTCATTCGCAAAAGAACTGGATGGCAAAACAACGGCATCCGAAAATTCTGCCGCAACACTGGCGATGCGGTCTTTTTGCGCGTCTTGTTGAAGGGCGGCCAATACCCCAGGCGCCATCTTAGGGTGACCAGAAATATTGTTGAGGGCTGCGGTGAACAACTCCATGAAGTCGTCGACAGAAACCATGCCCTCGGGCGTTCGAATGCCTTGATGAGATACAAAGAAATTCTGAGGTGCCGTACACATTTGTCCCGCATACAAGGACAGCGAAAAAGCCAGGTTGTCGCAAACCGCCTTGATGTCGGTTACCGAGTCGATGATCACTGGATTTACACCAGCCTTTTCCGTGAACACTTGTTTCCCTGTTTGTTGTAAACCTTCCAATTGGTTACCAAACGATGTGTTACCGGTATAATCGATGATGCGCACATCGGGGTGCCCGGCGAGTTCCCATGCCAACGGAAAAGCCAGTGTGTCGGGTGCGAGTTGGATTACATCGGGTGTAATGCCCGCTTCATTGAAAACCTTTTGCATTTCGGCAACCACAATGGCAATTGGCAGAACGGCTTTCGGGTGGGGTTTAATGATGACACTATTCCCTGTGATCAGGCTCGCGAATACGCCTGGAAGCGTATTCCATGTTGGAAAGGTCGAACAACCTATCACCAATGCCACGCCCCGCGGCATGGCCTTCCAAGTCTTTTGTAGGGTAATGTTGAACTTGCCCATGGGCTTATCCCAAACACAGGATTCTGGAACGCGGCGCAACTCTTCCATACCCATGGCGATCACTTCCATGGCACGATCAGCGGCGTGGGGTCCACCAGCTTGAAAAGCCATCATAAACGACTGCCCTGTGGTGTGTTGCGTGGCGTACGCAATATCAAAAAAACGTTCCTTCATCCGATCCAAGCATGCTGCTAGGATACCGGCCCGTTCATTAAATGATACCTTACGCCAAATGTCGAGGGCTTTGGAGGCCGTTTGAACCAGTAATTTATCGGCGAAAATAGGGTACCGGATGCCCAATCCGGTTTGAAGGTAGGGAGATATTTCTTCACCCTCGAATCGGAGCGGTTTTTCTTGCAATAGCTCGGTGAAATCGTTGTTCAAACACGCCTGAAATCTACTCAGTGCCCATGCTGCTGCATCCTCAGGATAGGATTTCGGATTTTCGGGAAAAGGGGCGTAATAGGTTCTCTCGCGGTTGGCCTGAATGGCTCTTTCAATCCGTTCTCGATATTGTTCGTAATAGGACATAAACGTATTGTTGGTGGGGGTTTATCGGAAAGTGCAAAAATACGGGCTTTCGTCCTTGTTGTCGACCCATCACGTACCTTTGTGTGCCAATGAACTACGATATGAACCAATCTTTTCAAGAGTTGGAGCGGCGAAGAGCCGTTGCATTGCAGGGAGGGGGGGAGGCCAGAATCGCGGCCCAACACAAAAAGGGAAAATTGACAGCGCGGGAGCGGGTCGATTTGCTGCTGGATGAGGGTAGTTTTGAGGAAATGGGGATGCTCGTTACCCACAGGTCGCATGAGTTTGGCTTAGAGAAAGAAGTGTATCCGGGTGATGGCGTGGTGACGGGTTCGGGCACCATTATGGGGCGACCTGTGTTGGTATTTTCTCAGGATTTCACCGTTTTCGGAGGGTCATTGAGCGAGGCACATGCGGAAAAAATATGTCGACTTATGGATATGGCGATGCGCTTAGGGGTGCCGGTCATTGGCCTGAACGACTCTGGTGGCGCACGAATACAGGAGGGTGTTGTATCATTAGCGGGCTATGCCGATATTTTCTACAGGAATGTACAGGCTTCAGGCGTGGTGCCCCAGATCAGCGCTATTATGGGCCCCTGCGCAGGCGGAGCGGTGTACAGTCCGGCGATGACCGATATCATTTTCATGGTAGAGAACAGCAGTTATATGTTTGTTACCGGTCCGAATGTGGTGAAAACGGTGACCCACGAAGAAATAAGTTCGGAAAATTTGGGTGGCGCTTCAACGCATTCTGCGCGATCTGGTGTTTGTCACCTGAGCTTCCCGCATGAATTGGCTTGCTTGGAAGGCATCAGGCGTCAGTTGTTTTATTTGCCACAGAATTGCGAGGAAATGGCCCCCATATATCCTTATTCGGCGCCTGCCAACAATCCGCTTGAATGGCGCCCAAAATTGAATGAGTTGATTCCGTCGTCTCCCAACCAGCCTTACGATATGCTTGAGTTGATGGATGAAATTCTCGACCCTGAGACACGTTTTGAACTGCAGCCCGACTTTGCTGGCAATATGATCACTGCGTTTGGATTACTGGGGGGCCGAAGTATTGGCATCGTGGCCAACCAGCCGTCCTCCTTGGCAGGCGTTCTCGATATCAATGCCTCGCGAAAGGCGGCGCGCTTTGTTCGGCTTTGCGATTCATTCAACATACCTTTACTTGTTTTGGTGGATGTTCCTGGCTTCCTGCCAGGGACTGATCAAGAATGGAATGGGATCATCGTTCATGGTGCCAAGTTGCTTTATGCTTTTAGCGAGGCTACCGTGCCACGGATCACAGTGATCACGAGAAAGGCTTATGGTGGCGCCTATGATGTGATGAACAGCAAGCATATTGGGGCCGATTATAATTTCGCTTGGCCTTGTGCTGAAATTGCTGTTATGGGTGCGAAAGGAGCGGCAGAGATCATTTTTAAACATGAAATTCAGGCAGCACCCGATCCTAATGCCAAATGGGATGAGAAAGTAGCCTTATATACCGAGCATTTTACCAATCCATACCAAGCCGCTGCAAGGGGCTATGTTGATGAAGTCATTATGCCTTCAGCAACCCGGCGAAAACTTTTATCGGCTTTTGCCCGAACGGCGAACAAGGCGGTGCGACATCCGCGTAAAAAACACGGTAACATTCCGTTATAACACATTTCTATATTTCAGTTTAATTTTTTCCGGTTTAATTGATTCATGATGAACCTCCTTCAAAAACTCCATTTGGCACTCACTTGCTTCTTGTTTTTCTTCTTGATTTTTATAGGCGTGCGCTTGGCACCACAGATTTGGCCAGCCGACGCACCAATTCGGTCAGGAGACGCTGTCATTGAAGGGGTTGATTCCACTCTGTTGGTCGATCAGACCGATTGGTCATTCCTCGATTCGGTGGGAATCCGAAGAGACTCTGTTCTGATGCCGCAAAGGGGATTAAGAATTGTGTACATCAATGCAGATTCTCTTTTGGAAAATTACCTGTATTATCAAGATCTGCGTGATAAAATGATTCGAAAGGCTCAGGCATCCGAAAAGGAATTGGAGACGGAGGCAGCCAAATTGGAAAAGGAAATAGAACAGCTTCAAAAAAAGGCTGCTGAAATGTCGGAAATTCAGCGTTCCGCTGCTGAGGAGGGACTTATGCGCAAACAACAAAATGTAATCAGTTTACGCGATAATTTAACCGCCGAATTGGAGCGTGAGGAAGAACAGCTCGACCGTTTATTTCGTGCTAAAGTTCAAGGCTATTTTCGAGAGTTAGCCAAACGCGAGCAATATGATTATATCTTATCTTATCATACAGGGAGCAACTTATTGTTGGGTTCGGACGGGTTGAACATTACCCGTCGTGCTTTATCTGATTTAAATGCGGCCTACAAAGCCGGCAAGTAGCCCCATAAAATATTACGATAATTTATATTATGTATAATTAAAATATGTTCACTTTCTGGGATCGCGATCTGTTGTTTCCTCATCCATGTGATGTGGCCATCATCGGCGGTGGCTTTACCGGATTGTCTGCGGCCATTACCATTAAGCGCTACCGTCCCACCTGGCATGTGGTGGTCATCGAATCTGAAGCCACAGGAACCTTGGCCAGCGCCCGGAATGCGGGATTTCTTTGTTTGGGCAGCCCAACAGAATTGTTGCGCGACATTCAAAACCATGGCCTCCCGGTTGTTGAAGAAGTCCTCAGATGCAAAATACAGGGCGCATCGTTATTGTTGCATTACCTGAAAAAGACTAAACTAACATACAAAAAATCAGTTGGTTATGAGTTTTTTTCATCAGATTTTCCTGAACCCGTCGGATTGGATGATCATCTTGAAACGCTGAATGGCTTGATGCGTGCGGCGGGAGCTCCCGCCCATTATTTTACGTATTTGAATCAAGCGCCGAGGGCTTGGTGTCCTGCATCGCATCAACCTTCTTGGGTGAAGATGGATTGGGAAGGGCAAATACATCCAGCAGCAGCTGTTGCCCGATTAAGACTTCAGTTCCTGAATTTGGGAGGTGTCATCAGTACCCATCATCGAATTGAGTCTATTGACATATTGCCTGGATGTGTCCTCTTGCAATCGGCCTTAGGAACGGTACAAGCGCGACAGCTGCTGTTGGCCAATAATGCTTTTGTATCCCAATTGATCAAATCGGTTAAGGTTGATGCGCACCGCGCTCAAGTGATGATCACTGAGCCACTGAATCAACTGCCTTTTCGTGGAAACGTGCATTTTCGTGAAGGTTATTTGTACGCACGTGATGTAGGTCAACGATTACTGATTGGGGGTGGTCGATTTTTGGATTTTCAGGGCGAGCAAACGGATCGATTGGGAACGACGGATGGTATTCAGTCGTATCTACGCGAACAACTTTCTAAGCTCACTGCGATTCACCTTGATGATTTGCATGTAGCGGACCAATGGAGCGGCATAATGGGCTTTACGCCGGCCCAATTACATCCCATACTGGAGGTCAAATACCATGGAAAAATTGTTGTTGCTGCAGGAATGAATGGAATGGGAACGGCTTTAGGTCCATATACAGGGAAAAAGGCAGCTGAAATGTTGGTTCAGGAGCGTGAAGGCCGTGCGATCCACCTCCCACAACCCGGCTTTTTTCCCACATCGCCAAAACCGAGGGATTCTGCCCGAAAAAAAAAGCCGAAACGTAGTCAATAACCCATTTCAGCCAACCAACGCTCCGCATCCAGGGCGGCCATGCAGCCCGAGCCAGCGGCAGTAACCGCCTGACGGTAGATTTTGTCTTGTGCATCCCCTGCTGCAAAAACACCCGGGATGTTGGTTCTGCTGCTCCCTGGTATGGTTACAATGTAGCCCGTTTCATCAAGAGTTAAATAGGACGAAAACAAAGCAGTGTTGGGTTGGTGTCCAATGGCCACGAAAAATCCCTGAATCTCAATTGTTCGTTCGGATTGATCCAGGTTGTTCCGTAGCTTGACCCCCGAAACTGTTTGTTCGCCCAAAATTTCGAGCGTTTCATGGTTCCAAAGCACTTCAATGTTTGGGGTCCGTAAGACCCGTTCTTGCATGGCTTTTGAAGCCCGCAGGGCGTCGCGGCGAACAACCATATAAACCTTCCTGCAAAGTTTCGCCAGGTAAGTGGCCTCTTCGGCTGCCGTATCACCCCCTCCCACGAGCGCCACGTCTTGTCCACGGAAGAAAAAGCCATCACAAACAGCACATGCCGAAACACCGAAACCGTTCAGCCTCTGTTCTGATGGCAGTCCCAGCCATTTTGCTGAGGCTCCTGTGGCAATAATCACTGCGTCCGCTGTGAGCACGTTCTGTTGGTCAACCACTACCTTTTTGGGCGTGGTGTTGAAATCGACTTCCGTTACAATGCCATAGCGACAATCAGCACCCATTCGTACCGCTTGTTTTCGGAAATCATCCATCATTTGTGGGCCTTGTACGCCATCAGGATATCCTGGGTAATTTTCTACGTCGGTCGTGATGGTGAGTTGTCCACCAGGTTGCAGCCCTTCATAGAGTATGGGCTTTAGGCCAGCGCGCGCGGCATAAATTGCGGCCGTGTATCCGGCAGGACCCGAACCAATGATGAGGCAATGTGCGTGTTCATGAGTTGACATGCCGCAAAAATAAGGTAGAATTGAATGGGGCGATTACCGAATGATGTAGGTGTAGTGGTAATTTCCATATCCACCCCAAACCCCCAAACCTTTCCCCCTGATGGATCGTATGTTGGTGGCCACCACTGTTGGTATGGCAAAAGGATTGCCACTTCCCCCTGTTGCACTGGCCAGGGTATTCCAAAACTGATATTGAGGCAAGTCAATGCTTGCCACTTTTACATAAACGGTGTCGCCCACCTCAAAAAATCCAAATTCGTTGAAGGTCGTGGAGTCATTGAACAGATAAACCTCCTTGCCCCTCGGCAAAACAAAATCAATGGTTTGTCCATTGATGAGTTCATCGCTAAAGGCTGAGGCAAAGCCTGAACTCCACTGTGCCTCCTGATTCCTTCTGGAGAAAATGCGCACGCGGTCACCCACCAAAGGCCCGTCGACATATCGGTAATAGACGGTTGCCAATTGGGAGTCCCTACGGCTGGGCACGAGGTTACCGGCCTCAATGATTAAATCGGCTTTGGTCCGGTGCCAAATGGAATCGACATTGAGTGGAGGTAAAATGGTGGTTTCGGCTTCCAATTCATGATCAGCCGTAACTATCCTGATGCGGTAGCGGTCCCCTACCCGACCACGAATGTGGTTTCCCTTGTAGTTGAAAAGGGTGTAATGTTGAAATTCCAACGATGGCCGTAGTGTATCGGTCACCCCCTCCCCCTCAACAATAATTAAGGCATTGGGCACCTGTAAGCCTAATACAGTTTGAAGATCTACTGGATCGAAATAAGGTGCGTTACGGCTCAGGCTTACTTTCACCAATGAATCAGTTTCGATCAGTCCATAAACAACCAGGGCCTCTTTTGGCGGAGGTAATTCCAAATCAATGACCCGTTCACAACCCGAAAGAATGAACATGAATATAATAAATAAAATATTGACAATCAACTTTATATGTAAATTCATGTCCTTTAAAACTTAAAGTTGTAGGTGACCGATGGAATGATGGGGAACAGGCTCACCTGTCGGGCTTCTACCCGCAGACTTTGTTGTTGCAGCGACCCCGTGTTGTTGAGGTATACGAAATAGGGATTCAGCCGGCTGTACACATTATAGATGGCAAATACCCATTCATTCTGCCACTTACGGCCCTGATTGCGCTGGGGTTTGTAGACAGCAGCCAAATCCAAGCGGTGATAAGGCGCGAACCTGAAATTGTTGCGGTCGCCAATTTGATTGATGATCTGACCTTCAAAAAAATAACGCGATTCTGGCAATGTGTAGGCATTGCCTGTCGCATAAACAAAAGTTGTAGAATAGGTCCATTTCCTGTTTCGTTCATAGGAAGCCACAAACGACACATCGTGTCGGCGGTCGAATTTATAGGGAAACCATCGGCCTTGCATAATATCGTCGAAGCGGCGCTCAGATTTCGACCAGGTATAGCCCAACCATCCTGTGAGGGCTCCTGTTCTTTTTTTAATAAACCACTCCGCACCATAAGAGCGACCTGAACCAAACACAAAGTCGTTCTCTATATTCAAATTGAATCCATCGACAGCGCCATCGCGAAAGTCGATTTGGTTCTGCAGGCTTTTGTAGTAGATTTCTACCGAGGCTTCCCAATGATTTTTTTTATCATTCAAAAAATAACCCAGGGCGTATTGTATTCCCTCTTGCGGCCTGACTTTACGCGTACTGGGTACCCACAAGTCGGTGGGCAGGGCATTCCCAGAGGAAGAAGCAAGGTGAATGTATTGGAGGTTTCGTGTGATGCCCAATTTAACCGATGAATGCCTGGATGTGCTCAGGCGAATGAGTAAACGAGGCTCGAATCCACCATAATCCACAACTTTTTTATGTTCCTGATAGGCGACTTCCTCCAATAATTCCAACAAATCGGTATTGGAATAGCGTTGATAGAGGTATGGCCCCACCTGACGGTAACCCGACCATCGGATGCCGCCTTGTATTTGCAGGGCATCGCTGATGTCCCAAACATCTTGGGCGTAAACAGCCAATTCGTTGGCGTTCAGTTGCCTTAGTCCGGGTGTTCCAAATGTATTTTGGCCCGTGCTCGCCTCCACCACCGAGGGGGTAAAACCATGCCTGGTGTATTGAGCACCCACTTTTATACGGTGACGTAGTGAAGCATAATAGTCGGCATCTACTTTGAGGCTTTTGTTTCGTACACCTGAATTAAGTTTGAATTGAAATTGCGATTGGGTGACCTCCGTGGCGAAGTCAAAATCACTGTAAATAAGCGTGGTGTTCACAAATAACCGCGGTCCAAAAATGTGGTTCCATCGAAGGGTACCCGTGGCATTGCCCCAGGGAATATTGAATCCCAGACCGATTTCTTGATTTTTAAAGGTAAAAACATCACGACCAAAATACCCGCTGGCGAATACCCGGTTTTTTGCATTGATCTGGTAGTTAAGTTTGGTGTTGAAGTCATAGAAAAAATAACCACTTCCTTTGGCCACCGCATCGGGCGGTATGAGGGGGTTGACCAATACATCAATATAGGTTCTCCTTCCAGAAACGATAAATGATCCTTTGTCGCGCTTGATCGGCCCCTCTGTGGTTAGTCGCGAAGCAATTAAACCAATTCCTCCTTGAGTTTCGAAATTCTGGTTGTTGCCCTCGCGCATGCCAATGGCCAAAACAGACGATACCCGTCCGCCGTACTGCGGTGGCATACCTCCTTTGATGAGGGTCGTGTTGTTGATGGCATCCGCATTGAAGACCGAGAAAAACCCAAATAAATGGGAGGCGTTATATACAACCGCTTCGTCCAATAGAATTAAATTTTGATCCGGACCACCTCCACGAACATAAAATCCGGTGTTGCCTTCACCCCCTTTTTGGATGCCGGGGAGCAGCTGTATGGTGCGCAATATATCGGCTTCACCCAGGAGTGCCGGGAGAGATTTCACTTGCTCTATGTTCACTTCTGCACGTCCCATACCCGCCTCTCGGGTGTTTTCATCGGCCCGGCGGCCTTCAACCACAATTTCCTCCCGATTAACCGCCATCGACTTGAGTCGGAAGTTATGTTGCGTATTTTGTTTCATGGTGATACGCAACGTGTCTGGTGCATAACCGAGGTATGTTACAACGACCGTGTACGACGAAGCGGGAAGGTTCAGGGCAAAATAGCCGTAGTCATTGGTTGTTGTTCCTTGTTTCAATGGCATTACCCAAACATTGGCCGCAACCAAAACTTCACCGCTCTCAGACCGTACATAGCCGCTCAGAGTCACTTTTTGTGCAGAAGTCTGCGAGGAACTGGTCAAAAAGAGTAGAAGTCCCAAAATAAATGGGACGAAACGAATAGCGCAAGGCGACATATGATGAGGTCAGTTTTTTATGATTCGAAACGACTTTCTATCATCCGTCGTTGTCCATTTAAAAACATACAAACCGGCCCTCATGTTTGGTTCAAATTCAATAAAAAGTGTTGCACGCCGATCATGGAGGGAGAACTGTGCGGTGCATCGAAAATTGTTGCTCCGTCGGCCCAAGGCATCTATAGCAGAAAGAGTATAATCTTGATCGATTCCATTCCAAGGGAATTCTACGACAACTTCATTCGTACAAGGATTGGGATAGACCAAGGCATCCGTGAGTTGATTCTGATTCGTGGTGGGGAGCAATTGCCAAGCACGTGAAACATCAGGGATCCCATGGCCGAAAAATGTATCGGGCGCCGCCGACCAATCGCCACTCATTTCCAGGGCCTTGAAGACTTGCATCGATCGTGCATTTGGTCTGGATTGCCACAAGCATGCTGCCAGTCCGGCCATAATGGGACCCGAAAAAGATGTGCCACTCACATAGGCCACGTCTTGCCCAGTAAGATCGCAGCTCGCTGCTCCTGAACCTACAGCCATAACATTAGGCTTTATTCGTCCATCGGAGGTGGGGCCCTGACTGCTAAAAGCAACCCTGTTTCTGTTTCGGGCTACGGCCCCTACTGCCAGTACAGAATCGCCATCAGCCGGCGCAGCGATGTACTTCCAGGCAGAATTGCCATAATTACCCGCACTGGCCACCACCAATATCCCTTTAGAAGCTGCAAAGTCGGCCCCTCGCGTAATGCGAGCCGTTTGGCCATCCATATCGCTGTAGGTATGGTCCATCAACGCATCGTCGAAGGTGGAATAGGCCAAAGATGTATTGAACACATCTGCGCCAGCACTATCGGCTCGTTCAGCCGCAGCTACCCAATTATCTTCTTCGATTTGATTTTCGGAACCGCCTATATTGTTTTCGGTGCGATACAGCAGATAAGTGGCGCCGGGAGCGGTACCTACCAATCGACCTGGCCACCAAGCGGCCAAACAACCCATCACGTATGTACCGTGTGCGTCGAAACCAAAGGGGTTGGGTGTGAGGTCCACGAAATCCCAGGTGTCGGCAATGCGGTTGCCCCATCTCAGAGAATCGAAGCAGGATAGCCGGTCGACTTCAATAAATCCTGCGTCGAAAACGGCAATCCATACCCCTTCACCTCTAAATCCTCTGTTGTGGAGCCATTCCCCTTTGTGCAGGCTAAGTTGTTCCCAACCCGCCCCATATTGGCCCGAATCAGCTGATTGACGTGGCGTTCCCTCCTGGAGGCCATGCCATGCGAACTTGCTCGGTCTCGGATGCTCGTTGTGGTGGGTAGAAAGACCGTTTTTGCGGGTTGAGCGCACAAAAGGAAGGGCTTGCACACGCGCCAAAGTTGGCGCATCAGGTGCTTCGATGGTCGCCCCATTGAGCCATTTGGAACTATGCCGAACAATGGCTCCAGCAGAGCTGACGGCTGCAAGGTAGGATGGATTAACGGGCAAATCGGAACTGTCTATAGCTATGCCTTGTTTTTGTCGGCGCTCTATCGCGCGAGCAGATAAATACGCAGCAGGCTGGTCGAGTCGGAAGGGCGTCCCCGATTTATCGATAAATTCTACCCAATACCGGTTGCCGGTCTGTGCCCATCCCTCTAATCCTACCAACATCAGAAAGCAGCAACCAAGAATGAAATTTTTCACGTTAGATTATTTATTTGATTCAAGAAGGACCGATTCTCTGATCCACCCACCACCCACTACATCCCCTTCATCATAAAATACTGCACTTTGTCCGGGTGCGATGGCTTTCACCGGGCGGGAGAATTCTGCATATATTTCGTCGCCATCTTGCCAAATGGTCGCGGCCTGCCCCGGGTCTTTATAACGGATTTTGGCCAATACCTCCATGCCTTCGGCAGGAATACGGGGGTATTTTTGAAGGTTGATGCGATCTACGCGCATGGCCTGTCGATCGAGTTCACCCCATTCCCCAAGAACAACGGTATTGGATTGGGCGCGAATTTCTGCCACAAACATCGGTTTGCCAAAGGCCATATCTAAGCCCTTGCGCTGACCTACCGTATAAAATGGGTAACCTCGGTGTTGCCCCAATACCTGTCCATTCCGGTCAACGAACAATCCACCTTCTACCTGCTCGGCCAATCCATCAACCCGGCGCTTTAAAAATGATCGATAGTCGTTGTCGGGAATAAAGCAAATTTCATAACTCTCAGGTTTTTTGGCCAGGAATTCATAGCCGCGGTCAATCGCCAACTGCCTGATTTCCGACTTTCGGTAGTTGCCCATGGGAAAAAGGGTGCGGCGCAGCGACTCCTGGCTCAATCCCCAAAGGACATAGGATTGGTCTTTTCCGCCATCCACCCCCTGTCCAACAAAATATCGCCCATTTTCTTGTTGGATCCGTGCATAATGCCCTGTGGCAATATAGTCGCATTGCAGCATATCGGCCCGCCTGAGCAAGGCGTCCCATTTGATGTGGGTGTTGCAGAGCACACAAGGGTTGGGAGTTCTCCCAGAAAGATATTCATCCACAAAATTTTCGATCACGGCATCCCCAAACTCATCCCGCAAATCGAGGATTATATGGGAGAAACCGAGCTGAACAGCCACTTCCCTTGCGTCGTTGATGGAATCGAGACTGCAACAACCTGTTTCTTTTTTTGAACCACCCGCAGATGCATAATCCCATGTTTTCATGGTCATTCCGATCACTTCATAGCCCTGCTCGTGGAGCATCACGGCAGCCACAGTGCTGTCGATGCCCCCACTCATGGCTACCAATACCCGCTTGTTTTGCCCATTTTGCATAACCCACAAAAATACTCAATATACTGACCCCAAGCCGCCCAACCAATGGGCGAAATTCTCAAATTTGTGCTTGATGTTTGGTTATGAATAAAAGCTCCCCACAATATCTCAAGCGAATTGAAGACCTATTTAAAGCAGGGGGCTACACCTTACGGTACGAGCGCGGGCACTTTCAGCCGGGAACATGCATCCTACGGGATAAAAAAGTGGTGGTGGTGAACAAGTTTTTCACCACAGAAGCCAAAATTGGTGCTCTGAGTGAATTGGCCTCCGAAAGCGAGTGGGATCTACACGTACTAGCGTCTGCCCAGCGGAATTTGCTTATCGAGATTTGCCAAACCCGGCTTAATTTGTGAGCGTGAAACTTACTTTTTTGGGAACAGGGACTTCTCAAGGCGTACCCGTTATCGGTTGTGCCTGTTTGGTGTGTGTTTCGAAAGACCCGCACGACCAACGCCTGCGTACCAGTATCATGTTGGAAGCCAATGGACGGGTGGTGGTGGTAGACACTGGCCCCGATTTCCGCCAGCAAATGCTTCGTGAAGGCGTCTCACGACTTGATGCTGTGGTGTTCACACATGCCCACAAGGACCATATTGCTGGTCTGGATGATGTCCGTCCTTTCAATCACCGTCAAAAATCAGCGACCCAGATCTATGCTTCTACGGAGGTTCAACAGGCGCTCAGACGCGAGTTTTATTACTGCTTCGACGAGCACCGATACCCTGGCGTGCCTGATTTGACCTTGAATACCATTCGAACTGAGGCGTTTACGGCGGCAGACATACCATTTGTTCCCCTGCCGGTGATGCACATGAACCTGCCCGTATTAGGATTTCGTGTTGGAAATTTGGCTTACATCACCGATGCCAACCATATACCAGAAGAAACATACCGCAAAATTGGAAGGCCCGAGGTGCTGGTACTCAATGCTTTGAGGCACACCCCCCACCCCTCACATTTCACCCTTCATGAGGCCATCGAGGTGGTTGAGCGCATCAAGCCTCAATACGCTTTTTTCACACACATCTCGCATCAGCTGGGTACGCATGATGATGTTGCGCGTCAGTTGCCAAAAAATATCTTTTTGGCCTACGACGGCTTAACGATGCATGTATGAGACCGATTCCCTTCCTACCACAGAAAGGAGCGCTGCAAAGTCACTTTTTGTTCGTGAACCTATTGGCCCGTGCCTTGCATGATCAATTGAAGGAAAAAACGATCGCATACATCGTTTCTCCCAGCCTTACACGCATTCAAATGGCGTTTGGGAGCGAGCCCTTTGCTGTATTGGAACTAAACTGGTCGGCCGATCAACCCGTGCTGTTTTGGCATCCCAATGGCGCAGCTATGCCGGAGTCTTATGAAAAGCAATTATTTCCGGCATGGGGCCAACAAGTCACTGGGGTATGGGGCTGGATTTTTGATCGCTGGATAGAAATCACATTGGATCATGGTGGATCCATTTGGATCAAGTGGTTCGGCCGAAATGGTAATGTTTTGTACCACGACGGGGAACGAGTGCATTCGGTCTTCAGGCGGTCACACCAGGGTGACTTCCAATATACGCCGCCTACAGACGGACGAATCGATAGCCCGAATCAATATTTGCCGGCCAGTTATGCCAAAGTACTGCAGTCAACCCTGTTCGTGAATACTGAAAAAGCGCTCTTTTTATCAAAATCAGAATTTTTATTTTGGTGGACGCATGCCGGTGTTTTTGTGGATGGAAGGGAGGAACTACCTGTGCTTCGCCCGTCTGTTCGTCGCGATGAACCTTGCTCTAACCTTTTGGAGGGCTTCAGCCAATTTGCTCGTCAGTATGCATCAGCATATGCCTTTCAGCGAAATAGAGCGTCAATTCTGGATCGTATTTATAAATGCAATCAGTTGTTGGAGCAGAAAATAACGCGCTTGAAGGCAGAACTGGGTGGTTTGCAAGAGGCGGGCGACTACCGCAAGCAGGGCAATAGCTTATTGACCTACCCCGAGCTCTTTCAGCCCGTTGCATCACTGGTTCGTTTGCCCGATTGCGAGGATCCCAATCGCATGCTGAACATCAGGGTTGACCCTACCCGATCCAATATTGAAAATGCCGACCGGCTTTTTGCCAAAGCCAAGCGTCAGCACCTACAACGCGAACACCTGCAGCATCAACTCAACCAAAAGTGCCAAGAGCATAATGACCTCAAACAGGCCAATGACCTTCTGACTCTTGCAACAGATCAAAAACAATGGAGGAAAATCAGCGCTCAAGTTCAAGGGCTGACATTGCCTCAGGATGTTCTGCTTTTCTTCAAACAAAAAGCCAAAAAGGAGACATCAAGCATTGGTCGGAAAGCATGGGCAGTTTTTGACATTGACAGCTGGGAGGTTTGGCAGGGACGTGACGCCAGGGCGAATGCGGAACTGCTCCGTATGGCCCACAAAAACGATATTTGGATGCATGCCCGAGGTCATGCCGGTTCACATGTCTTGATTCGGTCTGCCGGAAGGCCGGTCCCCCAAAATGTATTGCTTCAAGCCGCACGCCTTGCGGCCCTCAATTCTAAGGGAAGGGGTGAGGAAGTGTGCGCCATTTCCTATACCCAGCGAAAGTTTGTCCGGTCGATCAAGGGCGGTCCCCCCGGTAAAGTAGTACTGGATCGAGAGGAAGTTATTTTTTCACACCGCTCAGATCCGGCCCCTTCATAATCTTTATTTCCCGATTTTTGACGTCACTGAGCCCAACTGCTACGAATACTCTTTTTAAACTTTAACTATATTCTGATTGTTTTTTCATGAACCTACACGACACCCTTCCGTATTTCGAATTGAAAGGATGCGACGAAAAAATACATTCATTGATGGATGTATCCGACAAATCCTGTATCCTCATCTTATTTATTTGCAATCATTGTCCTTATGTTCAGGCCTACCTCGAGCGCATCGATCAAATCATCGATAAATTCTACGAGGATAATCTGGGGGTAATCCTCATCAATCCAAACGATGCCAAGCGTTATCCTGCTGATTCATTTGAAGCCATGAAGTCAGTTGCGGCCAAGTACAAGTGGGAATCGATTTATTGGCATGATGAACACCAGGATGTGGCGCGAATTTTCGGTGCTTCGCGAACACCTGAGGCTTTTTTGTTCAATTCGTCAAGGGAATTGGTGTATAAGGGGGGAATCGACGATAGTTGGGAAAACCCACATTTGGTGACCCGCATCTGGCTCGAGGACGCTATTGAATACACCCTCGATGGTTTGGAGGTGGATTTTCCAGAAACCCAACCCGTCGGTTGCAGCATCAAATGGAAGGAAGAATGAAGACGCATACTGAATTGGAGAAACTGATTGACGAGGCGTGGATGGATCAGGTACTTTTGACGAATTCGGATTATCGTGGGGCTATCGAAGCCACCATCGAGCAACTCGACCAAGGGCTGGTTCGTGTTTCGACCTACCAAAGTGAGACCGATCAATGGATGACCCATGAATGGATTAAAAAAGCCGTGTTATTGTATTTTAAAATATCAGATAATATTGCTTTAAGTGCAGGCCCTATGAATTTCCGCGACAAAATTCCGGTCAAATCTAATTTAGCAGGCGCCGGCGTTCGGGTGGTTCCGCCTGGTGTGGCACGCTTTGGTTCCTTCCTCGCACCTGGGGTGGTGCTGATGCCGGGTTACATCAACATTGGCGCGTGGGTCGATGAGGGTACAATGGTTGATACGTGGGCTACCGTGGGCTCGTGTGCCCAGATTGGGAAACGGGTTCACCTGAGTGGTGGCGTTGGCATTGGAGGGGTTTTGGAACCCATACAAGCTCAGCCTGTTGTGGTCGAGGATGATTGTTTTATTGGTTCACGCTGCATTTTGGTTGAGGGTGTTCGCATCGGAAAGGGTTCGGTGTTGGGTGCCGGACTAACCATTACGCAAACCACGCCCATCATTGATGTGACGGGTACATCTGAAGTCATTCACAAGGGATATGTCCCCCCCGGCTCGGTGGTCATCCCAGGAAGTCAACCCAAGACATTCCCTTCAGGCACCTATTTCGTTCCTTGCGCTCTGATTGTTAAAAAGGTTGATGCGCAAACGCGTTCCAAGACCTCCCTGAACGATTTGCTTCGTGATTTTCCACTAAGTCTCTGATGGTCATTGGCTTCGATGCGAAGCGATTGTTGCACAACCGCACTGGACTGGGTAACTACGCACGTACACTTGTCGCCTCGCTACTGAAGCAAGCGCCGCAAAATGAGTATCATTTGTTCTCACCCGAGGTGGGGGAACACAGCCCCAACTGGTCGCACAAAAGCCACCCTTCACTGATCTACCATCATCCTCAGTCACAGCGTATGGCACAGGGCATTCGAAATAGCCTGTGGCGTACCTATGGCGTTGCAAAAATAGCCGCACTGTCAGGTGTGCAGATCTACCACGGCCTCAGTCATGAGCTCCCCTTCGGTTTGTCGCGCCATAAAATTCGCAGCATCGTGACCATACACGATCTGATTTTTATGCGTCATCCTGAATGGTATCCTTTTGCCGACCGCTTTTTTTACCGACAAAAGGTGATGCGTGCATGTCAACAAGCCGATTTAATCGTGGCCATTAGTGAATGCACTGCCAATGACCTGGTGGAATTGCTCAAAATTCCAAGAGAACGAATGGTGGTGATTTACCAAAGTGTGTCGCCCGAATTTACAACCCAGACTGTGGATTGCAGTCCTACAACTGAATCTGAAGCGCTCCCTCAGACTTATATCTTGGCGGTAGGCAACTGCGATACCCGCAAAAACTACCAAACCGTTTTGAAGGCCTATGCCCAACTGCCTCAAGATCGCCCCCACTTGGTACTCACCGGTAGGCGCGGTAGTGACAGGAAAAAAATAGAGGCCCAAATACGAAATGAACATTTATCGGACTATATCATTTGGCGGCAGCCATCGGATGCCGAATCCTTAGCCCGCTTGTACCGAGGTGCCCGTTTCTCTGTGTATTTGTCGCGCTACGAAGGGTTCGGCTTGCCTGTGCTTGAGAGCATCGCGTGTGGCACCCCAGTTTTGGCCGCACAGGGTTCTAGCCTGTCAGAAGCGGGTGGAAATGCGGCTATTTATGTTCCATCTAATGATGTTGAGGCTGCGTCTATGGCTATGCGCCGACTCCTGTATGACGACAACTTTCACCAAAATCTACAACAACTTGGCGCAACGTGGGCGGAACAGTTTTCTTCTGTATCCCTGGCAGAAACTTGGCTAGATGTTTATGGCCGTCTCACCGGACCAAATCCCTAAATAACTTTTCGAATTTTTCTACTTTGGGACTCACAACGGCCCTGCAATAAGGCTGTTCACCATTTTCACGAAAATAATTCTGGTGATAGTCTTCCGCCTTGTAGAATTCAGATGCCGGCTCCACACCTGTAATGACCGGGGCATCAAAAACTTTGGATGCATTGAATGCCTCCTTTATTTTTTCGGCCGTCAACTTCTGTTCATTTGAGTGATAGAAAACCACCGATCGATATTGAGTGCCTTCATCTGCTCCTTGTCGGTTTGGGGTAGTGGGATCATGCGTTTTCCAAAACACTTCCAAAAGGCGCTCATAGGGAACGATCGCAGGATCAAAGGTGATTTGCACAACCTCAACATGTCCGGTGAGTCCGGAACAGACTTCTTTATAAGTTGGTCGGGCGATGCGGCCACCCATATATCCCGATATCGCTGTATCTACACCCTTAATTTGTTGGAAAATGGCTTCTACACACCAAAAACAACCCGCACCGAGGGTGGCGGTGTCTAATTTTCGGGTCGAATCGGGCAAGTTGAGCGGGTCAGATGCCGATTTGGAATGTTTGGGTGCAGACATATTCTGATGGTGTGATGATTGAGTTGGCCAACAAGACAAGAGGAAAGTGGATGAGATGACAAGGGCCATTAAACGAATGATGGTCATTCGTCCTAATTTTATTGATGATGGATGATAGGCTCCAATTGTGCAGGCGAGTACCGAATCGATTTGAGGGTTTTGTTGTCTTGTTTTCGGTAAACCAAAAACTTAGCGCCATGTTCCTCCATATAAGCCTCTTCTTTCTTGTGCTCGGCATACCATTGAATGGTATCATGAGCCTCTTCTGGACTTGCACAGGCCTTACTCATATTGGAGCGTTGCACCTCTGCAAATAAATCAGGGAAACGATCAGCGAGACCGAATTCAAGGATGGCTCCACTCAACACATATTGCAAATCGCACAAGGCATCAGCTGCGTCCACAAGATCACCACGTTCTACCGCTTCCTTTAATTCATCCAATTCTTCTTGGATGAGCTTAATGCGCAGCGTCGATCGTTCAACCGAAGGAATGCTTGGTTTGTCAACGATGGGGTGACGAAAAGTAGCGTGGAAGGCGGCCACCTGATTCAGGCAATCCAGCGTACCATAGTTTTTTTTTTGATCGATACTCATCCGTCGTATGCACGAGTTTCCTCGTCGCGGTCGAACTGGTCGAAATCATAATCAGGCATCAACTCATTCTTGACATGCCCAACAGCATCGTTCAGACCATTAACGAATTTGTTAAAATCCTCTTTATAAAGAAAGATCTTGTGCTTCACGTACTGACCCTCTTCAAAACCCCGCTTGCTCTCGGTAATAATGAGATAGTAGTCATTGCCACGGGTCGCCTTAACATCGAAAAAATAGGTGCGTTTGCCCGCCCTCACCCTCTTGGAGTATACTTCGTCGCGCTGACGTTCTCCTCCGTATTCAAAATCACTCATGTTTTAGATTTAAAGGCTCAAATCTAAAGGCTGGGCGACTAAAAACACATACTTGTGAAAAAAAACTTCATATTTTTTTATTCCAAGCTTTCCGTTACTGAATCCATCGAGACTGGCTCGTTTTGTTGGCGTTCGCATAAGCTCTTATAAAATCCATCTTCCTGACTCAAAGCATTGTGGCTGCCGCGTTGAATAAGCCTACCCTCTTCCAATACAATGATCTGATCGGCTTGTGCGACCGTCGAGATTCTGTGACTCACCAAAATCGTAGTGCAACGGCGCGTAGCCCTGCGAATCGACGCTAAAATATGCTGTTCGGTATCGGCATCGAGTGCACTTAAGCAATCGTCGAGAATGAAGATATTGGGTCGCTTCAATAGAGCGCGGGCAATAGCAATCCGTTGTTTTTGTCCTCCCGAAACATTAACGCCCCGTTCGCCCAACAGGGTATCAAGGCCGTCTGGTAAGCGGTGAACCCAGCCATCCAACCGTACGTCGCGGAGCACCTGTTCCAATTCTTCGGGCGTTGCGTTTGGATTGCCCATCAATAGGTTATTGCGCAGCGAATCACTGAATAAAAAAACATCCTGGGGTACATAACCCAATTGACTTCTGTAGTAACCAGGATGATGGCCCCTCAGATCAATGCCATCAACCATCACTGTTCCATCTTTGGGATCCACCAACCGCAGCAATAACTCCACCAATGTGGTTTTGCCTGCACCCGTTCGGCCGACCACACCCAATGTTTCACCCGGTTTCAAGCTCAGATCAATCGGCTGTATGGCGGGGTGTTCGGCGCCAGGGTATGAATAAGTAGCCTTTTCGAGCCGAAAAGCCCCTTCAATGTCAATTTTCAATCCAGATTCCGGATCAATTTCTGGTTGCTCCAAAAGGATTTGGTTGATGCGGATTTGAGATGCTTTGGCTTGTTGAACCATAGACGCCACCCATCCTAAGGAGGTAACCGGCCAGGTGAGCATATTCACATAAATCACAAACTCGGCGATATTTCCGGCACTAATGAGACCCTTTTCGACTTGTAAGCCACCTACATAAACCGTGAGAATCGTACTCAACCCAATGAGTAATAAAATCAGCGGGAAAAACAAGGCATCGGCCCGACTCATGCGAAGGGAGCGGTGTCGGAATTCATCGAGATCATGATCGAATTGCCTGCGAAACATGGGCTCTAATCCGCATGCTCTGATGAGTCGAATGCCCGAAAACATTTCCTGAGCGGCACTGTTGAGGATTCCCAATTGTTGTTGGATGGAGGAACTGCGTTGTAAAATTTCATTGTTGATGCGAAAAATGGCCCATGCCAAGACAGGAAGCGGAATGAGTACATAAAGTGTCAGTTCGGCGTTAACCCTGAGCATCGCGCCAATGACGACCACCACCAACGAAATCATGTTGATGATGTACATGATGCCCGGACCTGTATACATCCGCACCTTGCCCACGTCTTCACTGATACGCGCCATCAAATCCCCCGTTCGGTTGCGTTGATAAAATCCCCGCGACAATTTCTGAAAATGAGCGTATAATTCGTTTTTTTGATCGAATTCAATGCGCCGCGACATCACAATGATGGTTTGCCGCATGAAAAACATAAAAATGCCCTTCAAAACCGACAGTCCAATCACCAAAAAGGTAAAATAGAGCAATTCGTCATGAAAACGCTGCCATTCCGGTGAGGTTGACTGACGGGCAAGGGGATCCTTGAAGAGCGTTATTTTCGCAGCGATTAGGTCTATGGATGCCCCGATGAGGCGCGGTGGCCAAACCCCAAAGTAGTTCGAAAGTACCACAAAGACAATCCCCCCGAATAAGTGCCATTTGTAGCGCCACAAATGAGGGTTAACGGCTTTGAGTGCATTCACTCTGCAAAAATACCCATTTATTGAAGTCGTTGGGCAAAGCATAGGAGGAATAGGCTATTTTTGCGCCTCGTTAAATTTTTATTATGACGACCTACAACCCCAGCGAAAACGATACGCCAGCATTGAGTATAATGGAACGCATGAATCACGAGCAATTGGTCTATTGCTTCGACGCAAAAACAGGACTAAAAGCTTTAATCGCCATCCACAGCACTGTGTTGGGGCCAGCATTAGGAGGTACCCGCATGTGGATGTATGCGAATGAAAATGAAGCACTCCATGATGTATTGCGGCTATCAGAGGGCATGACGTATAAAGCATCTGTCGCTGGGCTCGATTTGGGGGGTGGCAAAGCGGTGATCATCGGTGATTCCCGCCGCGATAAAACACCCGAACTCATGCGCAAATACGGAGAGTTTGTAGCGCGATTGAACGGACATTACATCACGGCAGAGGATGTGGGTACCTCTAAAGCCGACATGGGCTTCATTGGCGAACGAACACAGCACGTAACGGGACGTCCAGAACAGGATGGTGGCAGTGGTGATCCCTCCCCTGTGACCGCCTTCGGCGTATACCGAGGCATGAAAGCTGCGGCCATGAAAGCATGGGGTACGCCTGATTTAGGCGGTCGAACGGTGGTGGTACAAGGTGCAGGCAATGTGGGTCGTTATTTAACCGGACACCTCTTGGCAGAGGGTGCCCAAGTTCGGGTATGTGATGTTTTCGACGATCAAATTGAACGCATACGCGCTGAGTTTCCGCAAGTACAGGTCATTTCCGCAGATGATGTGTACAAGCAAGAAACTGATATTTATGCGCCATGTGCTCTGGGGTCTACCCTCAACGACCAAACGATTCCAGAACTTCGATGCCGCGTGGTGGCCGGAGGGGCCAACAATCAATTGGCGGATGTAGAAAGGAATTCTAAGATGTTGGCCGAACAAGGCATCCTTTATGCACCTGATTTTGTAATCAATGCGGGTGGTCTGATCAATGTTTATTCGGAGATCAAGGGTTATACCCGTGAGGAAGCGATGGAACGCACAACAGCGCTTTACGAACAGACACTGAAAATTCTGGAGCTGGCAGATCAGTTGGGTGTAAGTACACATGAGGCTGCTGTGCGCACGGCCCGAACCCGTATCGATTCTCGGACCCTTTTGGCCAAAGCCTGAACAAACTACTCCCTATATGTTAAACCGACGTCACCTGCGCGTGAAAATTCTTGAAACCCTCTACGCTCATCATTCGGATGCCCATCCGGACGCCAGGAAGGTGATGGTTGATATTGACGCTTCGGTGCAATCAATGAAGGTTTGTTACCTGTTGTCTCTTCGGTTGTTGGCAGAGATAGTTCGGTTCACCAATCAGTGGGCTGATCAACGAGAGGCTAAAATGATGATGGCAGTGCGCAGAATTCATGAAAATCGCCGGTTTGCAGCTCATCCCTATCCATCGGATTTGGAAAGACTCGAGCGCTACCGACAGGCAGAGGTTTCCTATCGATTGAGGGGTTACCCCTTGCCGGATACCGATCAAATGACCATGCTGTTTAAAGAGGTTGTGGCGTTGGAGGCCTACCAAAACTACATCAACCTACCCGAACAATTTCCGCTTGAAGATTACAACTTGTTGCACGTGATTTACAAGGAAATTCTGTTGCCCAATGAAATGATCGATGCCTATTTTGAGGAGATCAGCATTCATTGGGAAACGGATAAGGAGTGGATTGCCGCTGCTGTCATCAAAACGCTCAAGGAAGGCAGTCGTGTGGGTGGATTAAGGCTGGTAGACATGTCGCGTGACTGGCCTTCAGATCTCTCATTTTGTTCTAATATTGTTCAGGAAGTTTGCGACCGGGCGGAGTTGACAGATGCTCGGATCAAACCCTATCTCAAATCATGGGATTTGGAACGTGTTGCATTTATTGACCTGCTGATTCTGCGTATGGCCTTGGCTGAAATGGTTATGGAGCAACAGATCCCGGTTAAAGTTACCCTGAACGAATATCTGGAATTGGCCAAATCGCACAGTACACCCAAGAGCAGTATATTTGTTAATGGGGTTCTCGATGCGCTGAGTAAAAATCTTCAAGCAGAGGGTATTATTGTGAAATCTGGTCGTGGTTTGATCACTCAGAGTACAACCAATGTCAGGAATTCTTAGGCCAAAATTCATGTATTTGTGTTTTCGTTTTGAAAAATCGATGTTTGTAATTCCATTAGCCGTCGTTCTTTGATCAGTCATTTCAAGAAATCTCTATCACCCTGTTTTATGTCCAGTTTCTCCCATCTTAGGCGCATTTTCATGTTGGTCATGGGTATTTTCGGGACCGCGTACCTCCTCTCATGCGGCTCAGGGAGTTCTGATGTGAGCCATGAGGCTTTAAATAACCCCTTGTCTGCTGATACCGATCTCGATCAGGTGAAGTCTGAATTACCGGCAATTCTGTTTGAGCGCACCGAACATGATTTCGGTACTCTACGCGAAGGTGATATAGTGGCCACAACCTTTAAATTCAAGAATACCGGCTATAAAGAGTTGATTATTCAAACGGCCAGTGGTTCTTGTGGTTGTACGGTGCCGATGTTTCCAAAAACGCCGATTGCACCGGGAAAAGAGGAGGAAATACGGGTAGAATACAATTCTGAGGGTAAAAGTGGACTCCAAGACAAGAGTGTGACAGTGGTCACCAATTGTATCCCGAATGTCACAACACTGAGAATTAAAGCCATGGTTCAAGACCGATAAAATTCTAATATGCATACATACTTTTTTCCTGCGCCTCAATTGTTGATGGCGCCTCCAGCGCAAGGTGGACCCGCATCAGCTAATCCAATCATGGGTTTACTCCCTTGGATTCTGATTTTTGTGGTGATTTGGTTTTTTATGATTCGGCCTCAACGCAAAAAGGATAAGGAGCAAAAACTATTTAGAGATCAGTTGGGCAAGGGACGATGGGTCATCACCATCGGTGGTGTGCATGGGAAAATTCTGGAAGTTTCGGAAACCACCTTGGTGATTGAAACCGAAGGACAGGGTCGGTTGAAAATCGAAAAGTCAGCTGTTTCGGTCGACAGCACACTCGCGGCTTATCCAGATTCGCACAGTGCGGTCACCAAAAAATAAGCTTGAATCGCTTGCGTATTGGCCTTACGGGTAATATGGGAAGCGGCAAATCAACGGCCGCCAAGATTTTTCGTTTTTTGGGGGTACCTGTGTTCGATGCAGATGCTGAAGCACGTGATTTGCTCGAGTACGACGATGAGACCCGCAGGGGGGTATTGAATATTTTCGGTCAACAAGCATTTCATCCGAACGGACTGCCCAATCGGGGGTTGATTGGCAAAGCGGCCTTCAAGGATTCAGAAAAATTAAGGGCGCTAAACAACATCATTCATCCAAAGATTCGGATTCGGTCTGATTTATGGCATGAGGGACACAACGAAGCCTATACAATTTATGAGGCCGCACTGCTGGTGGAAAGTGGCAGCTACGAGCGCTTAGATGCCTTGGTTGTGGTTTCAGCACCATCCGCCTTGAAAATTAACCGTGTTGCAGCGCGAAATGGTTGGTCTCGCCGCCACATTAGGGAACGTCTAAAAAATCAAAGGAAACAGCGGGAATTGCTCATATTGGCCGATTATGTCATTAAAAATGATGGAAACCACCTGTTGATCCCGCAGGTTTTATCCATACATGGAGAGATCCTCAAGAAATGCGGGAGAGCTGCCATTAAGCCCTCATTTTAATGCGCCAGCCTGCCGGATAACTGCGCGCCATTGATCGGCCATGGCGTCTCGACCAGCCCAATCCTAGTCCTTTATACCGTACAATAAAATGACCTTCCGGCATTTTGCCTGGACTAAAATCACGGCCAGAAAGATACCACAGAGCTTCACGTTCGTTCAAATCGATCGATGGGAAGGAGTCCCAACTGCATTCCGAGAGGAAGGCCGATTCCTGGCTAGGTGCTGTAAATTCATTGGGATACAATCCGCCCAGCGTCATTCCGGGCTTGAGGCATTTATTCCAATTGTATGCCTTATAAGTGCGCGCAACTGAATCAGAAACGAGCCAGAGTTGGTTTTTTATTTTGACGAATTTTACATCGCTGTGTTTCAATAAAACCTTCGGATCGACTGTCTCGAGGCCCATAGAAACCACAGCGCTATTGGTCGTTTTGAATGAATGGGCTGTTACAGATACAATTTCTGAGGGCTTCTTACGAAAGCAACAAAAGAAGAAGGCCTCCCCCCTGCCCTGATCAGGCAACATCCGAAAGGCTGCCCCTTCGGGCAGATCAGGATCTAGTTCGGAAGCGTCTGTCCACCCCCAATGTGCCGGCAGCTGAAGTAATACTGGTTCAAGATCATGTTTGAGGAGGTATCTCCAGGCATGTTCATTCTCCTGTGTTGCAAGTGTACAGGTAGCATATATGATCACACCGCCCGGAGCAAGGCAGGGTAATATGTCATTTATTATCGATTGCTGCAATCGAGCACAAGATGCTACATGTTCGGGCGACCAGCGGGTCACCGCTGCAGCATCTTTTCTGAATAACCCCTCTCCACTACATGGAGCGTCAACAAGAATCAAGTCATATCGAAATTCTGATTGCCCAAATCCTTGGGCATCCCAATTCCAAATGCTGATTCTGGGGTTGCCCCATTTGGTCAGGGTTTCTTCTAAAATCGAGACGCGAATACGGTTGACTTCATTGCACATTAAATGACCCCCTGGAGTCAGATGCTTGGATAATATCTGGCTTTTTCCGCCAGGCGCGGCACATAGATCAAGTCCCAGATTAAAGGTTCCTATTTGCTTCAGCACATGATCCAAGATTTGAGAAGATGCATCCTGTACGTAGTAGGCCCCTGCATGCATCAGGGGATCCAGGGTGAAAATGGGGCGCTCTCCTAAATAAAATCCTTCATCACACCAGGGAATGGGCTCTGGGCGCCATCCCTCAGGAACTTGACAGTCCGTTGTCCATTTCATTGGGTTTGTACGGATGGAAACCGTTGGAACCCCAGTTTTTAGCGCATCGATGATGGAAGTGCCCCTTGCTGGCCATTCACTTTCGAGCCGTTGGCAAAAACCAACGGGCAGTGAACGACTAAATTGGGCATCCACTGAATTAAATGGTATTTGGGTGCTTTTTACTTTCCACCCAGCGCATCACGCTTTTTCTTCATCTCCATCGACTTATCGTTGAGCTTGAGCTGCGCATACAATTGCTGCAGAGAAACCATAGTATTGCTGTCTTTCGGGTCGAGTTCGTGGGCCTTTTCAAGATACGGTTGGGCCTTTTGAAAGGCTTCTTTTGCAAGCGCAATCGCGGCGTCGTATTCCTTTTGTTTGCTAAACGGTATTTTATTGGCCTCATTCATCAATTCTGCAGCCCCATTGAAGTACATAGCCCCTAGGTTGTACCATCCATCGAAGTAATCGGGTTTGATGTCGATGCTCCTTTGATACGACACCGCGGCTTTGGTTTTATCACCGCTTTGATCCAGTGCAGAACCCAAAGCAAAGTGTAGTGATGAATTATTGGGGTCGAGGGCTATTGCTTTCTCGAGTTTACTGACCACCTCTGATGTTCGTCCTTGTAACAAGAAGATATTCAACTCGTCGATGATCAAGGCCACCTCGTTTGGGTATTGTTTTTGGCCCTCATTCAAATAGTTCAACGCGGCAGCCGTGTCACCTAACGCCTTCTTGTTGCTGGCCAGGGAAACATAAATTTGGGGGCTTTTGAAGTTGAGCTTAAGCAGTGCATCTAAAAATTGAATGGCTTTTGCGGGTTCTTTGGCCTTTTCGCTGGTCAACGCGGCGTTAAACAAAACGTTCGTGTCGTTGGGATTATCGATCAGCACCAGTTCAAAATCTTCCATGGCGGCTTTATAATTCTTATTGTTATAATGTTCTACTCCGCGATTGTAGAGTTCCCCGACGATTGATAGCATTTTTTTGTTGATATCCGCACCAAAATCGTCTTGGGTGTCGAGTGACTTGCATTTTCGGTAACTCTCCAGCGCAACCAGCAGCGGATCTGCCGTCACCAACTTTTGAAATTCAGGGCGATCTGTTCCAAAAATAGCCAGATAGACCTCTCCTCTGTAGTACCATGCTTTAGCAGAGCTCATTGTTTTCTCATGCACCACAGCCTCCTCGATGGCGGGCAAAGCGCGGTCGAGTTCGCCGCTTCTTAAGTAAATCTGGGCACTTTGTACTTTCTGACTTTGGGCAAAAACCTGACCGAGAGTCAACGTTGACATCAAGGCAATCAAAAGGGCAGTTTTCATGGTTTTAAAGGGTTAGTAGAAGTGATTATTATTCAATGGGCATGTTTGGGTTTGTGTCGTCGGTTTCATTGTTTTCTGGTACAATGAGATCTGTTTGGTCTTCAGCCTCAGCGTCTTCTTCCAGAGCACCTGCATCCCTTACTCTGGTGATGGAGGCGATGCTCTCTCCATCTTTTAACTTGATCAAACGTACGCCTTGCGTGGCCCTGCCCATGACCCTGAGTTCATCGGTCTGCATGCGGATGGTCACACCACTTTGGTTGATGATCATGAGTTGATCTCGGTCGATAATGTCTAAAACGCCTACAACCCGCCCGGTTTTCTCGGTGACTTTCATCGTTATTATGCCTTTTCCACCACGGTTGGTGATTCTGTATTCGTCGATGTTGGTTCTTTTGCCGTAACCTTCTTGAGAAACAACCAGAACCGTGGTTGAAGGGTCGTCTACACAAATCATGCCGACCACACAATCTTCGGAATGATCGAAGCGAATTGCGGTTACCCCCATGGCGGTTCGTCCCATGCTGCGCACTTTTTGTTCTTCGAAGCGAATGGCTCTTCCACTGGCCAATGCCACCATGACTTGTGAGCTCCCGGTGGTGAGGCGTGCTTCTAAGAGTTCATCTCCCTCCTGAATGCCAATGGCATGGATGCCGTTGGCCCGCGGTCGACTATACGCTTCTAAACTGGACTTTTTAATCTGGCCCATGCGTGTGCAAAACATCACGAAATGGCTGTCCAGATAGGCGTTGTCGGTCAGATCCTGAACGCTCAGATAAGCTTTGATCTTATCGTCGGGTGCAATGGAAATCAGGTTTTGAACGGCCCTACCCTTTGTATTTTTTCCTCCTTCGGGTATTTCATAGCAACGCAACCAAAAACACTTGCCTTGTTTGGTGAACAACAGCATGTAGTGGTGGGTACGGGCAACAAAAATATGTTCGATGAAGTCTTCATCCCGGGTGGCACCACCGATCGCACCGCGACCTCCACGGGCCTGAACCCTGTATTCGGTGAGTGGCGTACGCTTCATGTAGCCCAGATGTGATATGGTGATCACTACATCTTCGTCTGCGATCATATCTTCCATGCGAAAATCGCCTGATGCATAGACCAGCTCAGAACGGCGATCATTGCCATAACGCTCCCGTATATCGTTGAGCTCATCAGAAATAATCTGCATACGGAGGCTTTTATCGTCCAAAATGGACTGAAGGCGGGCAATGAGAGCCATCACTTCTTCATATTCTTTGCGAAGTTTCTCGCGCTCCATGCCGGTGAGGCGCTGCAAGCGAAGCTCCAAAATGGCTTTTGCCTGGATTTCTGAAAGTCCAAAACGTTCGATGAGCCCATTTCGCGCTTCTTCCGGCGTGGCGGATGAACGAATCAGCTGGATCACTTCGTCCAGATGGTCCAACGCAATGAGATATCCCTGAAGTATATGGGCCTTTTTCTCCGCTTCACGAAGCTCATATTGGGTTCGGCGCATGACCACCTCGTGGCGGTGTTCTATGAAATGCACCATCATATCACGCAGGTTGAGGGCTTCAGGCCTTCCCTTGACCAAGGCAATATTGTTTACAGAAAAGGTACTTTGAAGGGCAGTATACTTATATAAATGATTCAGGACCACACTGGCGATGGCGTCACGTTTGATTTCATAGACAATCCGCATGCCGTCACGATCGGATTCATCTCGTATGTCGCTGATGCCCTCGATTTTCTTTTCATTGACGAGTTCTGCCGTCCGCGTGAGCATGTCGGCTTTGTTCACGAGGTACGGAATTTCCGTAACAATGATGCGCTCACGACCATTTTCCAATGCTTCAATGATAGCCCTTGCGCGGATGACCACGCGCCCACGACCCGTAAGCAAGGCTTCGCGAACGCCTTCATAGCCATAAATAATGCCACCCGTTGGAAAATCAGGGGCTTTAACATAGTTGAGCAACTCTTCGCAGCTGATTTCAGGATTTTGTATGCAGGCTTGCAAACCATCCACAACCTCCCTCAGATTATGTGGCGCCATGTTGGTGGCCATGCCGACTGCAATTCCGGACGAACCATTCACGAGCAAATTAGGAAAGCGGGCGGGTAAAACGCGAGGTTCTTCAAGTGAGTCGTCGAAATTGAGTTGAAAATCGACCGTTTCTTTTTCGATGTCCGCCAACAACTCTTCTGCGGCACGTGTGAGTCTGGCCTCTGTATAGCGCATGGCAGCAGGAGAGTCGCCATCAACAGAGCCGAAGTTGCCCTGACCATCCACCAAGGTGTGACGCATGCTCCAATCTTGCGCCATCCGCACCATCGTATCGTAAACAGAACTATCACCATGGGGGTGATATTTACCAAGAACCTCCCCCACAATACGCGCTGATTTCTTGTAGGGTTTTCCCGCATTTACCCCCAATTCGTTCATCCCAAATAGAACGCGACGATGTACGGGTTTGAGCCCGTCTCGCACGTCGGGTAAGGCACGCGAAACAATCACCGACATCGAATAGTCGATGTAGGCCGTTTTCATTTCTTGATCTATGTTAATGGGAACAATCCGCTCTTCCTGCGACATGAATGCTTTTTTGTAGTGAAATTAAGTTCAATTTTCTGGGCTACTGATAGGTGTAGTGGTTTGAAAATAGAAGGCACGAAAATAGCGAAAATGTGACTTTTAAAGTCGGTAATAGAGGCGAATTGGGATAAAATCGAAAGGATTTGTTCACATCGCTCAACATAACGAACTTTTTCTCATTATCGCAGACAATATCAGTATCGATATTGGTTTCGCCTAAAAATAAATGTTCACATCCCTCGTTACCACCTTGTCTTAAACATATGAGTAAACCATACTTTCTTTTCCTTCAAGCAGGGGATCCAGCATTGGCTGTTGATAGTTTGTCGGCCATTGCGTCATCATCCGACTTAAACCTTTTGGATCTGACCTTAAAAGGTGGATTTTTTATGATTCCGCTGTTTGTTTTATCGCTTGTGGCGGTGTATATATTTGCTGAACGCTACCAAGCCATCCGAAAAGTTCGGGGCGACAACCAGAGTTTCATGAATATGGTCCGCGACTTTATGTCGGGAGGCAACTTAAACGCTGCGTTGAGTCTTTGTCAGCGTACCGATCACCCCCTGGCCCGTATGATTGGAAAGGGTGTGCAGCGTGTTGGTCGTCCTCTAAAGGACATTGAAACATCCATTGAAACAGTGGGTAAACTTGAAGTGGCTCAATTGGAGAAGAATTTGGGGACTTTAGCGACAATCGCATCCGTGGCACCGATGGTAGGATTTTTGGGAACGGTAACCGGGATGATTCGGGCCTTTTTTAACATGTCGCAGGCCGGCAACAACATCAACCCCTCAGTTCTGGCTGGGGGTATTTATGAGGCGATGGTGACCACCGCTGCTGGGCTCATCATTGGTATTATGGCCTACGTGGGATATAACTACCTCGTGGCCATGATGGAGAAAGTGGTCAACCAGCTTGAAATTCGGTCGGTTGAATTTTTAGATTTGCTCCACGAACCCGATCAAGCATGAACCTGCAATCGAAAAACCGGCGCAAGGCCGAGTTCAATATGTCGTCGATGACCGATTTGGTCTTCCTTTTGTTGATTTTTTTTATGTTGACTTCGACTTTGGTGGCCCCCAATGCCCTGAAAATTCTACTTCCTAAAAATACTGGCCAGACACTTGCACCCCAAAGCGTAACCGTAGGCATAGATCGGGGTCTTCAACTCTATTATCAGGACCAACAGGTAGATGAGCGTGGTTTAGAGGCTGCTTTATCACAACTTTCTGGTAGTCAGCCTGGTGCAACACTGGTACTCAATGCCGATAAGACGGTTCCCATCGAAAAGGTGGTGACAGTAATGGGAATGGCCAATCGGCTCAACCTGAAAATGATTTTGGCCACTGAACCATCTGAATAATTGAGATCATTTAAAATGGCAACCGAACAAACTAAAAATGACGATCAAGGCCGTAGGCGGAATGGCCTGATCGTGAGTGTAGCCATCCATGGTCTGTTTTTATTGATCATGCTTGGTTTCACGCTCGAAGCACCATTCCCCCCGCCCCTGGAGCAAGGGATTGCCATTCAATTTGGTGGAGAACTAAATGGGGATGGAAAAACCGATCAGCATCAAAAGAACCGCGCGGCATCAGCCGAAGAACGGCCACGGGCAGACGCGCCTGAGACAACGGAACAAAAGCAAAAAGGTGGCAACAAAAGATGGGTGACCCAAAATCAGGACGAAGCTCCATCCATGCGCGAAGAAAATGCCAAGCCCAGAGCACAGAATGAATCCAACCCGATCGACCAAAGAGCCTTATTTCCTGGAAGTACATCCAAAGAGAAAAGCGGAGATTCTGGAGCGTCTGGCCGGAAAGGAAGTCGGGAAGGCAAGCCGCAGGGTGGACAAGAGGGAAATCCCCGAAACAATGGTTTGATAGGTTCGCCCGATTTTTCCTTACAGGGTAGAAATTTATTGTCGTGGGACAAGCCCAACGATGATTCACAGTTACAAGGGGTGGTGGTGCTGTCAATCTCTGTAAATCTACAAGGCCAAGTAGTACAAGCCGAATTGAATACGAAAAAATCGACCATCAGTCGCCCCGATATTGTTGAAAATTGCAAACGCTCGGCACGAAAATTCAGATTTAGTGCGGCCGACAACCAAACTACTCCCCCCTTTCAGTCGGGTACCGTTACGTTCAGGTTTGAGTTGGATTGATCACAGATGCACCATACGGCTGAGGAATACGCACAAACGCTGCAATACCTTTATGATCGCTTACCGATGTTTCAAAGGATCGGTGCGGCGGCTTACCGCAATGACTTAAGTCGGATCCGTGCTATGGCCGCGCATTTGGGCCATCCAGAAAAGAAATTTGTTTCGGTACACATCGCCGGCACAAACGGTAAGGGTTCCGTATCTCATATGTTGGCTTCAGTTTTTCAAGCGAGTGGACTAAAAACAGGGCTTTATACCTCCCCACATTTGATTGATTTTCGGGAGCGGATTCGCATCAACGGCCAGATGATGTCGAAAGAGGAAGTTGTGGCCATGACCCGACGTCTTCGCAAAGACCTTGAACAACTTGAACCTTCGTTTTTTGAAATGACTGTAGCGATGTCGTTCCAGTATTTCGCCGATCAATTGGTCGATGTGGCCGTCGTAGAAACGGGATTGGGTGGTCGACTCGACGCCACAAACATCATTCAACCAGTTTTGTCTGTGATCACCAATATTAGTTGGGACCACGCTGAATTGCTGGGCCCGACATTAGCCGATATCGCCCGTGAAAAAGCGGGTATCATTAAGGCTGATGTACCTGTGGTGGTGGGTGAATTTCAGGAGGAAACAGCGCCTGTATTTCAGTTGGTGGCCAATGAGAAACGGTCGCTGCTCCAGTTTGCATCCCAAAAGTTTCAACTTATCAGTGTAGGCGAGCATTCGGATGGTGGCCTCTGGGAGGTGGTTCGTTTAGGAAAAATTGTTGATTCTGCCTTGTTGTGCGATTTGAGGGGGCATTATCAGTCGAAGAACATCGCCACCGTTTTAGCTGCTGTTGAGGTTCTCCGTGGCATGGGTTGGAATATTTCAGATGAAACGGTTCGAATGGGATTGTCGCATGTGCAGGAGCGAACAGGACTGATGGGTCGTTGGATGGTGTTGGGGCATTCCCCTTTGGTGGTGGCTGATACAGCACATAATGAGGCAGGCATTCGAGCGGTAATGGACCAGGTTGAACGAACGCCATACCAAAAATTACATATTGTTTGGTCGATGGTATCCGATAAGGATCGCGCACGAATCTGGTCGCTTTTGCCCAAAAATGCTTGCTACTATTTTGCCCGGGCAGATGTGCCTCGTGGATTAGACGCGAATGTACTGCGTATGGAAGCCGAGGCGGAAGGTTTGAGCGGGCAATCATTTGCTTCACTCGCACAAGCTTTGGAGGCGGCCCGGCAGGCTTCAGGTCCTCATGATTTTATCTTGATTTCGGGAAGTACTTTTAGTGTCGCTGGAATTCTATAGCATTGCATCACTGTTTTTAAGGGCATGGCAGAGGTTTATATGTATACTGATGGGGCGGCACGCGGAAATCCCGGAAGAGGTGGCTATGGGGTTGTTTTGATGAGCGGAACAGCCCGAATGGAACTTTCGGCAGGATATCAGTACACCACCAACAATAGAATGGAGTTAATGGCTGTTCTGGCTGGATTGAAATCACTTAAGGGCAATGGGCACCAGATCTGGGTCTATTCCGATTCTCGCTATGTGGTCGATGCCATCAACAAGAATTGGTTGAAAGGATGGGAGAAGAAGGGATTTGTCAAAGTCAAGAACCCTGATTTGTGGAAGGAACTGATACCCCTTCTTCGTTTATGGTCACCCCGATTTATTTGGGTGAAAGGGCATTCCGACAATCCATACAACAACCGGTGCGACCAGCTGGCAACTCAAGCGGCCGACAACGCGGCAACGCTGGTGGATTATGGCTACATCAATCATTCATCTAAAGATTGATAAAGTTCTTTATTTTAGTGAATTAAGAATAATTTTGCTCTTATTTGCTTTGAGAAAATCGATCAGTTGACGAACAGCACGCGCCCGGTGGCTTATGCAGTTTTTTAGTTCGCTGGGCATTTCGGCAAAGGTCTCGTGGTATCCATTGGGCATAAAAATGGGATCGTAGCCGAATCCGCCCGCACCACGGGGTTCTAAAGTGATTTGACCGGCAACGCTTCCCTCAAAAAAGTATGCAGTATTGGCCCACATCAAGCATATGATGGTTCTCAATTGGGCCTTACGGTTGACCTGCCCCTGCATGTTGCTGAGCAAGAGGTTTATGTTTTTGGTGCTGTCTGGAGGTTGACCAGCAAAACGTGCTGAGTGTACACCAGGCCGACCATTTAGGGCATCAACTTCTAAACCACTATCGTCGGAAATGCAGGTTTCATTCAATCGCGCAAAGGCAAATTCCGCTTTGATCCGTGCGTTTTCCTTGAGGTCAAGGCCGGTTTCATCGATTTCGTCTTGTAATCCTGCCTCCCCTATTCCACGGATGTTCCAGCCCATTGGGTTGAGCAGCGATTCCAGCTCCTGAATTTTGTGTGTATTGTGTGATGCAAACCAGATATGACTCATGCCAGTAGCGATTTTTTGAGGCTGCTCCAAAGCAGTTTTTTCGCACTTGCATCTGTTTCAAGAGAACCAAGCGTCTGGCATGGGATAAATTTGATGTCATGCTGTTGTTCCATGTGGTTTGGTTCAATATCGGACAAAGCACCAAAAGCCAATACCAAACGCGCACCTGCGAATGTTCGGATGGAGTCTTTGGTTTGGATTCCGTAATTGGTTTCGATTTGATTTTGAGATAACGCACAGGCACTCAAGATTTTGTTTAAAAGTGACTGCTGACTATCTGTAGGTGACTCTGGCAGCAAGACAATGACTTTTCCAGCATAGGGAGCGGGTGACTGCGCCAGCATAGGCGCTATTGGCCCCCGTTGATGTTCAGATGCATAAATCAGCGCTTCATCGAAAAACAATCTTTGGAATAGCTCAGGCGATTGAATAGTACCCCAATCTGAAATTTTTGGCATCTTGAAGTGTGTTATAGTAAAATATAAGGTTTTGACTTAAAATCCGTACAAAATTAAACCTACTTCATGTATTTTTGTAAGTCGTAATTCAAGCGAATTTTCGCTAACAAAAACAAAATGCAAGGACTACAAACTACCTGTGTCGACGTCTCCCGACTATCTCAAGTTGATTTTGACAACCTTCCTTTCGGATCCACTTTTGCAGATCATATGTTCCTCTGTGATTTCCGCGACGGGAAATGGTGCGATCCAAGAATAATGCCCTATCAGTCGTTGTCTTTAAGCCCGGCGACCTCGGCTTTACATTACGGACAGTCAATTTTTGAGGGTTTGAAAGCATTTCGCCAAACGAGTGGTCGCTCCGTTGTTTTTCGTCCGGAAGACAACCACAAGCGAATGAATAAATCCGCCGAACGTTTGTGTATGCCCGCCATTGGCAAAGAATTTTTCATGGATGGATTGATGGAGTTGCTTCGAATCGATGAGGCTTGGATCCCACAGCATCAAGGATATTCTTTGTACGTTCGTCCATTCATGTTTGCTACCGACGAATATGTTGGAATTCGACCATCTGAAAACTACCGTTTTGTCATTTTTTGCTGTCCAGTTGGGCGCTATTACCAAACGGCGATACATGTGAAGGTGAGCGATGATTATGTGCGGGCCTTCCCTCGGGGTACTGGCTATGCGAAGGTGGCTGGTAATTATGCTGCCGGTATGATGCCCCTGAAAAATGCTCGCCAACAGGGTTTTGATCAATTGGTTTGGCTCGATGGCCGGGAAATGAAATACGTCGAGGAATCAGGTACGATGAACCTGTTCTTCCAAATTGACCAAAGCCTGGTCACCCCCATTGCCGATGGGACCATCCTGGAGGGCATTACCCGCGACAGTGTGATCCGAATGGCCAAAGATGCGGGTTATAAAGTAGAAGTTCGTAAAATATCTATTGAAGAAGTTTTTGAGGCCTACAACCACGGACGTCTCTTGGATATGTTTGGAACGGGTACTGCGGCCACTGTGGCCCCCATTTCTAGTGTCACCTACAAGGGTTTTCGCATGGAACTTCGTCCGACGCAAGAGCGGGAAATTTCACTTTATCTGGGAAAGCATTTGGAGCAGATGCGAATGGGTGAGGTTGCTGATCCCTATGGGTGGAATGTTCCAGTGTTGTCCTAGCATCATACATATTTTACCCCCAATCATACACTTCAATGTTTTTTAATTTTTGAGTTTCTGAATCCTTTATTTGAATAAATTTTGTATGAATTTATCTTCTCGGTTTGCCTGTGGGTATTTGAATTTTTCGATTCCCCTTTTTATTTTTTTGAGCCTGTTGGCACAAACAGCTTTAGCCCAGAATTCGATATCGTTTGAGCAATACACACTGCCTAACGGTTTGAAGGTGATCCTCCATGAAGATAGGCAAACACCTATCGTGGCGGTCACTGTGTCCTACCATGTAGGCAGTAAGGATGAAGACCCTACACGTACGGGATTCGCTCATTTTTTCGAACATCTTCTGTTTGAAGGAAGCCAAAACATAGCGCGGGGCGAATACATGAAATTGGTGAAGGAAAACGGTGGCGTTCTGAATGCCAATACCTTTAAAGACCGTACGTTCTACTTCGAAATATTGCCGTCTAATCAATTGGAACTTGCGTTGTGGATGGAAAGTGAACGGATGCTTCATGCGAAGATTGATGATAAGGGAATCGAAACGCAGCGGGAAGTGGTCAAGGAGGAGCGCCGTCAGCGTTTAGAAAACACACCTTATGGTGGATTGCTTGATGAAACGATGTCGCGCACTTTCAGCCGGCACCCCTATCGGCGTTCGGTGATTGGTTCTATGGAACATTTGAATGCAGCGAAAAAGGAGGAGTTTTATGCATTTTACAAGAAATTTTATGTCCCTGACAACGCGATACTCAGTATAGCGGGCGACATCAATTTCAAACAGACTAAGGCGTGGATTGAGCGTTACTTTGGTGGTATTCCTCGCGGAGCAACGCCAATTAAGAGAATTATGCTGAAGGAACCGATTCAGAAAAAGGAGGTTCGTGATCAGGTTTATGACAACATACAGTTGCCAGCGGTCATTCATAGTTTTAAAACCCCAGCATTGGGGGCGCCTGAGTATCACGCGGTCAATTTGTTGGCCACCTTGCTCTCAGAAGGTGAGAGTAGTCGCTTTCAAAAGAGTATTGTTAACTCACAACAAAAGGCATTGTTTGTGGGGGCCTATCCCATTGCGATGAAAGAGGCGGGTGTATCGCTTATGTTTGGTATTGTGAATATGGGGGTTGAGCCCAATCAACTCGAGGAATCAATGGAGCGGGAGTATGATCGGGTTCGGACGGAGCTGATCACGCAGGAAGAATATGATAAGCTGATCAATCAGGTTGAAAATACATTTGTGAATTCTCTTGCTACCGTAGAAGGCATTGCTGAGACTTTATCCGATTATTGGATGTATCAAGGCGACCCGGGAATGGTCAATAAAGAAATGGACCTGTACCGAAAAGTGACGCGTGAAGACATTCGCGAAGCGGCACGAAAATACTTGGTGCCATCGAACCGAACCAGTTTATATTACTTACCCAAGCCAAAATCCTAAAGGGATCCCCATTTTCTCACGTATGAAATTATTTTTTTCTTTTCCAGTCTCGGTATTTTTTGTTTGGGCCGCGACCATTGTAAACGGACAAAGCCTTGATCGTTCTGTTCGCCCTGCCCCTGGGCCAGCACCAGAAATCAATTTGTCAACCCCTGAACGGTTCACGCTTGACAATGGCATGAAGGTGTTTGTGGTGAGCAACAGCAAGTTGCCTACCCTCTCCGTTTCCATGGTTTTGGATTTTGTGCCGCCCGTTGAGGGACCTCAGGCCGGATACATGGACATTACGGGTTCATTGTGGAGAACAGGTACAAAAAGCAAGTCCAAGGAGCAAATTGACGAGGCCATCGATCGTCTGGGTGCCACGCTTTCCACCAGTTCGGGCGGATTCTACGCCTCGTCTTTGTCGCGCTACAAGACTGAATTGTTTGAAATCATGAGTGATTTGATTTTGAACAATGAATTTCGTCAGGAGGAACTCGATCGAATCAAAAAGCAGACTATATCAGGACTTCAGACGGAAAAGGACGATGCAGGCGCCATTGCAGCCAATGTTCGTCGTGCTATGGTGTATGGCAACAACCACCCCTACGGACAAATCACTACCGAACAATCTGTTGCGTTGATCGATCTAATGGTTTGCCGCAATTTTTTTGACAATTATTTTCGTCCGAATTTGGCCTATATGGCCATTGTTGGTGATATCAGTCGGGCGGAGGCTGAGTCATTGGTGCGCAAGGCATTCGGTTCATGGAAAAGCGGCCCTGCTCCCTCACCGTCCTATGCTACCCCTGAGCCACCTTCAGAAACCAGGGTGGTGATTGTAGATCGCCCGTCTGCGGTGCAAACGGTCATAAACATCGTTCATCCCGTTTCTCTTCCGCCCAGTTCGCCCGATGTTATCCCTGTTTCAGTGATGAATACCCTGCTCGGTGGTGGAGATGCTCGCCTGTTCAATAACCTTCGTGAGACGCATGCCTTTACCTATGGCGCCTACAGCAGCTTGTCCAAGGATCCATTATCGAGCATGTTCAACGCCAATGCTCAGGTCCGAACCGAGGTCACTGACAGTGCGGTACACGAGTTTTTGTATGAATTAAATCGATTACGGGATACAATTCCTCCCTTGAAAGAAGTCGATGGCATTCGGAAATACCTCACTGGCACGTTCGCCATTGCGCTTCAAAACCCACGTACCTTGGCTCAGTTTGCCATTGAAATGGAGCGCTACGGCTTGAAGCCCGACCATTACCGAAATTACTTGAAAGTATTAAACGATGTTTCCCCGATGATGGTGCAGGGGATGGCCCGCAAACATATTTTTCCGGATCATGCCTACATCATTTGCGTTGGTCAGCGTGCTGCCATTGAGGAGAAACTAAAGCGTTTCGACGCCAAGGGAAGCCCTCTGATTGTGGATTTATATGGCAGACCAGTTGATTTGAGCCAGCAGAAGGTCGACCCCGACAAACCCACTAAATAAATAATGTTTTTAGTTCGTTGGCTTCTGATGGTTTCATTCGACCCGCCAATACCAGCCGCAGTTGTCTCCTTTTCAAGGCTTCATCGAATAATTTCTGTTCGCTTTCATTCTGAGGGATGAGTTCTGGTACCTGTATGGGGTGCCCGCTGTGGTCTACCGCTACGAATGTAAAATAGGCTTCATTGCAGCGGAAGCGCTCCCGTGCAGGGATGTTTTCTGCCCAAACCTCAAGATGGACTTCCATAGAGGTATGGAAAGCGCGTGTTACGCGCGCAGTGAGTGTTACAAGATTCCCCAGGCGTATGCCCCGTTGAAAACTCACATTGTCAACGCTGGCCGTAACAACTGTTCGACTGCTGTGTTTTTGAGCGGTGATGGCAGCACAAATGTCCATCCAATGAAGCAGTCGTCCGCCCATAAGGTTATTCAGCACATTGGTATCGTTAGGAAGGACCAACTCATTCATCACCGTGACGGAATCGCTGGGTTTTTTTCCAACAAGACCTGAAGATCCTTGAGGTTGTTCTGCTGAGGTGGTCATATTTAGCGTTGAATGAGAATTTTTTGGGTGTGGATGATGCGGTCTGATGTAGATAATTCCAAAAAATACAAGCCATTTGCGACTTCTGTGATTTCTGGATTCTGCTGTGTTTGTATGGTTTGTTGTTCCACTATTCTGCCTCCTATATCCCTCAACCGAAGTTGAAAAGTCTTGTTTTCTTGAATTTCAGAATCCGGGAGCATGTCCCAGCGAATCCGTAGAAGTCCATTCGTTGGGTTGGGATAAAATAATGGTGAAGTAACGACCTTACGGTGATGAACGGCTGCTGGAAAAGACAGTGAATCGTCCAAAACTGGGCGGATCATCCAGCTGCCTGATATCGACGAGGGCTGCCACGTTCCTTGCACACTGGTCCATTTAACACCCTGCACTGGTGAATTGCGATCTAGGCCGATGTTCAATAAGCGCGTGGAAAGTTGCTGCCACCCCACGTAAAATGAATCGCGAACGAGTACGGGCGTGTCGAGAGGATAGAAAACGAATACGCCCAGACTATCTGAATGCTGTGGTTTCTGTCGCTCCATTTGCGTGAGCATGGTCTCACCACCCGCTAAGCTGTTTTCACCTATGCGCGACCATACTTTTAGGTTGAATAACTCCCGTGCAGCACTTTCCGCTGCTTCGATGAAATACATCCATACGCCTCTTAGGGTATCCGGCGTAGCTACATAAAATTTATAAGCGATACTCGTGCCCAATAGGTTAATTCCATAGCCTGTTTCGGCAGTCCCATCGTCGTAAGCATAATCATTCCATAAAGAGAGCCGGGTTCTTAATGTGTCATTGGCTCGCCGATCGTCTGGATTTGCCTGAATGATGTAGGTGAAATCAAGGTTTAGGCTATCGCTGTTTCGCACCGGAATGGCAAAAGAGGGATAATCGATGGTGCGGCTACTGAGCGCTGTAAATGGTGAAATTATTTGAGTGGGGGCACTTTGTACCAGGCTGTTATCGGCCGCATCGACGCAGGTGTAGGAATGAGCCATGTTTCGGTCCACTATTCCCAAGTTAGTAACAGGCAATGAGATGGGTGATGAGGGGAAAAATCCTGGCACTGATAAAAGCTGTTTGTAAGGAACCCTTCTCAAGGGTGCCAATGGCGAATTCGGAAGTTCTTTGATGGCGACATCCGTGTAAAGTGTATCGGCTTGGTTGCGCGCACGCGCCAAAGTCACATAGTCGATGTGCCAGAGATCCACCAAACCAGTTAAACTACCGTAGGCGGAGATGCGAAAGCGAAAACCTGAATGGAAATAGCGGGGGTGCAACAACCCGAGCAACTCTTGCCGAAAGGGTTGTAAGGCTGTCCCGCGCTGACTCCATTCTACGCGCCAGACAGAATCTGATCCCCAAAATTCTACCGACAATGAGTCAGTCGACTCCGGTTGCTCGCCGTGACCAGCAGGTTGCCAGAAAAAACTGAGGTAGACCGAGTCGGCGACACTCAGATTTTGAAGGTTTACAGCCTGGGATGTGAGTTGATCCGCTAAACCCCTACTGCTCGGCACGGTGTCATAGGCGCGGCCCGATGGATTAAGTCCATCGAATGTGGCAACGCCAATGGTTGGCGGGGAAATAGCCAAATCAGTATTGATGTAAACAAAGTTATCGGTCCAAATTGAAGGTGAAGGCCATATTTTGGTGTTAGAAAAATCATCAACGAGGGGAAGGTTAATGGTGTCGAGGCTGTATGTAAGCCGTTGCAGGGTGCCAAAATTCTGTAGTGCCTTTAATGATGTGATAGGGGTTGTATGTTCTTGGGCTTGTAGGGGTAGTGCAATAAAAACCAAGGCTGACAAGAAGAACAGTCTCAACAGAAGTTTTGAACCCACACTGTGCATGAATTTATTTTTAAAATATCCTCTATTCGGGAGCGATCCAAACATCGATGGGTGTTAGGGTTCTGATCAGTTCATCTGAATTGGATTCTGGAAATTGGCGCACAATGAACGCCCGATCAGCTGGTGATATTGTGGTCTCCTCGATGATTTGTCCCAAAAACAATCCGTTTTCATGCAACAACATACGGGCCTCATCGACGTTCAGTCCGACCAGTTCTGGTATGGGAATCAAGGAATCAGGCACACTCATTCCCACTTCTAAATCGAGTTTGGTGCCTTTTGCTACTAGGGTTCCCATGGCCATGCTGCGGCCTTGTAGTCGCACATCCAACACTACATTGTGTGCAATGTCTGGCCGCGTGGAGATGTCTCCTACTTGCAGTCCCAGTCTTTTCAGGTCCATCGTGGCTTTTCGAAGACTAACATCAACCAAATTGGGCAGTCGAACCATGGGCACTTCACCGGACACTATGCTGAGGTAAACGGTCCTGCCCTCTTTTACTTCACTGTTTTCGGCTGGGTCTTGCAGGCAGACAGACCCTGGAATCGCGCCTTCTACATACAAAGTATCATGGATTATGCCGACTAATCCTAAGGTCTCGAGCTGTTGTAAGGCGAGGGTTGCGTCGACTCCAGCGAGGCGAGGCATCACCACGGCTTGTCCGTGTCGGGTAAATGCATCAATGCCTTTGTCGAGGACAAAAAGAAAAAACAAGCCCGTTAAGCCCATCAATGCGATGTGCCGCGCCCATGCTGGGAATTTAGGCGAATGTCCCAGATTCATGTGAGGGCAACTTTAGGAACTCTCTTTCGGCCCTCCACCAATATCTGCTGGATGAATTCATCAGGCTTATATCCTTGAAGGGCACTTTGGTGAAAAATACAGGTGGCGGGTGTCATGCCTGGGAGTGAATTTACTTCAATTATCCATACTTCCACCTCAGGGCCCGAGGTATGTTCAAAGATGCGTACGAATGCATCAATTCTGCAGTAGCCACGCACCTGAAGGATGCGCGCCACTTGTTCGAAAACCAGCTTAACCTGATGGCTAATTTGGTCACGCTCGATGGGGTTGGTTGAAAAACGTGCCGGGGTAATGTTCTGCCCTTCCCCTGCCAAAAATTTCTCCTCGAGGCTGAGGATGCCCTTCCCAGCCAAACTTTCACTGGGCTCAAATACTTCATAGGATGTCGTCCCATTCTCCTCGAAGTGGATGAGCATTCCTCCGGTCACCTCAAGGAAGCGGTCGGCTGCTCCTTGTTCGATGCATGCTTCTATCAGAACCCGATCGCGGGCCTCCGCAGGATGTTGTTGCCCATTCTCATCAACTGAACGCACTAAATTGGAGGATAGATAAGCAATAAGGTCGTGAATGCTATCGATTCGCGCAACACCCGAAGAACAACCATCATCGACCGGTTTGGCGATCAGGGGAATCGGCATTTCACCAATGATGCTGGCCGCCAATGCTTCAATATCAACGGCCACATTTAAGGCGTTCGTGTCGACCAATCGCGCTTTTGCGACCTTAATTCCGTGCGATTCAAGCAACCTGTTGGTGCGGTATTTGTCGATTGTGAGCGCGGAAGATTCAGGTCCAGATCCATTGTATGAAAGACCTACCTCCTCGAGCGCCCTTTGAAGGGTCCCATCTTCACCCGGGCGCCCGTGAAGCGCAATAAATACCTGCTGAACCCTTCCGGCCAGTTCCTTGAGGTCAATTTCTCTTGGTGCTGTGATGGGTCTGCAGCCTAAAAGTTTGGCGATTTTGGCGCAACGTTCACGGGTCTCAATAACCATTGGATGTTCTGCATAATTGGCTAATTTCCCTGCAATATCATCTGCGTGGTCTTTTAAATGCAGGTTGATGGGGATTTCGAACAAACGAAATTGCTCATTGTTGCCCGTTAAAAAGAGGCTAATCGGATCGAATATGCCGGATGAACTGAGTTTTTCATAGACATTCCTCCCCGACTCCACAGAAATGTGGCGTTCTGAAGAGCTTCCTCCCATAATGACCGCTATAGGGTCTTTTTCAATCACACTATTTTGTGATGATTGAAGCAGTAATTGTAGCTTCCTAAAGGTGGAATGCGATTTTATGTTGACTGAAGGTGCCGTTTGGGCTTCTGATGTAGTAAGTTGCCATTCCTCAGGATCGGCAGAGCGCCGTAAGGACGTATAAACTATGTAGGTTAAAAATTGACTGGGATTCATGCCTACTTCTGCCGCTTGATGGAAAAAGAAGGATGAGGGCATCATGCCTGAAGTGGTGTTTGGGTCGTTGAGATAAACCGTTCCGTCTTGGTTTATGAAACCATCTATACGGGCATAAACCTCAAATCCCAGCAAGGTGTAAAGGCTTTCGCAAGCGTTTTGGATACGCCTGATTTGATGGTCGGGCAGGTCGATGGGCGTGGTTTTTCGGGCCTGACCAGGCAGGTATTTGGCTCGGTAATCGTAGAATGTAGCGGACGTAGATTTTGGCTCAAGCCCGTTGTGCGAACTAGAATCAGGAAAATCATGGTGTAGATGAACTCCAGTTGGGGGCAAAGCAATGGGATCTCCAGTCTCAGATTCAATAACAATACAGGAAAACTCATCGCCCGTTAAAAATGACTCGCCCAAGACCACTGATTCGTGGTCGAGTGAATCGAAATAGACCGAATTCAACGTCGAATCATTCCCCAAATGTTGGTTAAGCCAGTCGACCAACTCAAGAGCATTGTAGCATACACGACCATCGGAGCCCCTTGCTGGTAGTCCAATGCCACTTTTCGGGTCAGCCCACTCTTCAGCCAGTAGCATTTTTTGCTGGTCCGGCAAGGTAGTCCATTCTTTGCTCGTAACAACACGCCTAAAAAATGCCTTGTCTAGAGCAGCATAAAATGATTCAGGGTCTTCTGTACTGAGGACGCTCATTCCAATCGAGCTGCCCTGGTTTGTTGGCTTGATCACCATGGGAAAGCCCAATGTTTCGCTCCATTTATGGAACAAATCAAGGCGATCTTGATGTTCGCTTACAACCCAGGTCCGTCGGTCGATCGAACAGAAGGTAGGAACAGGCAAACCCATTTGTTTCATGATTCTTCGCTGGGCAAGCTTGTTCATGCCAAGGGCTGATGCACCGATCCCCGATCCAGTGTAAGGAATGCCATGGTACTCAAGGAGGCCCTGGATTCTTCCGTCTTCTCCATTTTTGCCATGAAGAGCGAGGAAAGCCAGGTCAATCTGATCCGAAAGCTCATCCCAGCGAACAGTATTCCCCAGCATGGAGCGCCATTGTGCGGCTTTCGAGGGCTCCATAGGACCTAATTGTTCAGCATAAAAGGCATGAGCACCGGCTTGAGTATGCTTCGGATAAAGGCTGGAATCCGGATAAAAATCACGAATCGACCCCTTGTAGATCCATTTCCAATCTATGAATACCGGCTCGCCAATGGAATCGACGAATATAGGTATGACTTCAAACAGTGATTTATCGAGATTATCGACAACAGTACGACCTCCTGCAAATGAAACTTCCCGCTCGCGGCTGTTTCCCCCCATCAATACCCCGATCCGTATTCGATCGTTGGATTCGCCTCGATTAGAGTTAGTCAAGGTGCAAATGGGCTTTACGCTGAAGCAGCAATTCCTGCGATTCTCTTCGGTCTGGATCGGGAACGCAACAATCGACCGGACAAACAGCCGCGCACTGTGGTTCCTCGTGGAATCCCACGCACTCGGTGCATTTGTCGGGCACTATATAATATATGTCGTCAGATATCGGGGCTCTGCGTTCGTCGGCCTCGTGCGATTGGCCAGCACTATCGGTAAAATGGCCCCGAACGCCCGTACCGTCTGCATAGGACCAATCAACCCCACCCTCGTAGATGGCGTGGTTGGGGCATTCCGGCTCACAGGCTCCGCAGTTGATGCATTCATCGGTAATGATTATGGCCATCCAGTGTTTGGGGGTTTAGCAGTGCAAAATTCGTGCTCATTTCAATTCAATCAGCCTTCGATAAACAAAAATGAAGTTAATTTATGAATTCAGGTGGGCTATGGCTAGTTTTGGCACCAAATATTTTTGAAAACAATTTTCATCTTGAATCCATTTGACATTTTGTCCTGCGTTCGTGATGCGCTCACTGAAGCGGGTGACCCCACCAATCGGGATCAACTCTATTCAAACGCCATTGCCGCCAATCCATGGTTCACCTTCAATGAAATTGAGCGGGCGCGCTTAGGTTGGCTTGCAGCATTGGAAAGTCATGCTGTAGATTATTGGATTGGCGGTGTTTGCATGGCCCAAAATCCTCGGCGCGTGGGTTTGGTCTTGCCCGGCAATATTCCATGGGTCGGCTTGCATGATGTCTTGTCTGTCTTGGTGACTGGTCATAGGGCTATGGTGAAATGTTCGAGCGACGATTCAGTCCTGATGTCGTATGTGCTGGAACGTTTGAAGGCATCATCACTTCTGATGGAGGGTCAGCTTGAAGTGGTGGACCGACTCATCAAACCTGAAGCGGTAGTGGCCACTGGAAGCAACAACAGCAGTCGTTATTTTTATCACTATTTCTCACATATTCCCCACATTATCCGCAAAAGCAGAACTTCTATAGCGTACATCTCTAAAAATTGCAGTGATGAAGAACTGATGCAGCTCTCGGATGATGTATTCTCATACTTTGGTTTAGGGTGCCGCAATGTGCGCCATCTGATGCTGGAGGATGGTTTTTACTTGGATCGTCTGCTCCAGATCTGGAAGGAACGAGCCAACAGTTGCCTGGTACATTCCAGATATGCAAACAATTTCGATTTCCAATTGGCCTTGCATATGATGAACAAGGTGCCTCATCAGTTTGTGCCCGGATTCATCTTAAGGCGTGATGATGCGCTGTTTAGCGCGTTAAGTGTTGTCACATGGCAATATTACGCTGACCAATCGGAGGTGGTTCATCGGCTGGAATCGCTGCGCGACCAGTGGCAATGCGTCGTCGGACCTGTAGAAGGCATAAGCGGTGCCTTGAATTATGGACATAGTCAGTCGCCTGCACTTTGGGATTATGCCGATGGAATAAATACCCTCGAATTTCTGCGTTCGTTGGTTTGAGTTCATTCATCCGCCAAATGGAAATGGTTCAGGCTTTTTAGGGACTGGCCAATAATTGCGTCAAAGTTTCAACGACGAAATCAACCTCCTCCGCTGTGTTTTGATGGCCTAATGAGAAGCGTACATGGTGTCGGGTGGTGTCGGCCCCTACTCCTTGCAATACATGACTGCCTACTTGACTTCCAGATGAGCATGCGCTGCCGCCTGAGGCACAAATGCCATGGATATCGAGATTAAAAAGCAACATTTCACCATTAGGGTGCGTCGGGAAAGAAACATTCACCACAGTGTAGAGCGCGTTTCCATCAACATCACCATTGAATGAAACTTCCGGAATGCGTTCGCGAAGCTGGGTGATGAGTCGCTCGCGCAGCGCTCGAATGTGTAATTCCTTGGCGCTTAAATGCGAATAAGCCAGTTCAAGTGCCCGGGTCATGCCCACTATCGAATGCAGGTTCTCAGTGCCCCCTCTTTGTTGTCGTTCTTGAGCCCCTCCGTGGATGAAGGGTCCTGGTTGTAGTCCAGCCCTTATATACAAGAAACCCACCCCTTTCGGACCGTTGAATTTGTGGGCCGATGCGCTGAGCAGGTCCACTGACATTTGCTGCAGGTTGAAAGGGAAGTACCCCACGGTTTGTACGGCATCAGTATGAAAAATGGCCCCATGCGTCCGACATAATTGACCCACCACATCCAAATCAATCATGTTCCCAATCTCATTGTTGCCGTGCATGAGGCTGACGAAGGCATTGGGCGATGATGAGAGCAGCACCTGCAGATGTTTGAGGTCGATGTGACCATTCGCTGTTAACTGAACCCACGAAAGGGGAATGCCACGGTGTTTGCCCAAGTATTCGAGCGTATGGGTGATCGCGTGGTGTTCGATGGGGCTGCTGATTAGTCGACCGATCCCGCCACGGTCGATGAGGCCATTGAGGGCCGTATTGTCGCTTTCTGTTCCCCCCGATGTGAAGAAAATTTCAGAAGGGGCGCAGCCCATCAATTGAGCGATGCTGCGTCGCGATTTTTCCAAGACAGCCTTGGCCGTCCGACCAGCGGCGTGAATCGACGAGGGGTTGCCGTGGGTATGGTGCATATGATCAAGCATGGCGGCAACAACTTCTGGGTGTAGTGGCGTTGTGGCCGCATTGTCGAAATAAACCATGCGTGTCATGCGATTAGATTTTCGATGTGATTAATCATTTCGAGTGCCAACGAATCTGCGCGTCCTGTTTGCGGGCTTTCTGCGTAGATCCTAACAATGGGTTCGGTGTTGGATCGCCTGAAATGAACCCATTCACGCGCGCTTTCAAAATCAATTCGGAGGCCATCTTCGCGATTGAGATTCTCATGGGCAAAATGCTCGGCCATCTGATCGAATAATTGACTGGGATTTACATGCTCAGGAAGTACCATCTTGTTTTTGCTCATGTAGTATGTTGGATAAGATGCCCTGAGCTCTGATAACGTGCCACCTCGCCGGGCCAGGTGGCTCAATAACAAGGCAATGCCAAGGAGTGCATCGCGACCGGCATGCAGTTGGGGATAGATAACACCACCATTCCCCTCCCCTCCTATTACCGCACCTACTTGAGCCATTTTTTCAACCACATTGACTTCACCTACGGCGCTGGCGAAATATTTCCGTCCATGCCGTTCGGCAACATCCCTTAATGCCCGGGTAGAACTTAAATTGGAAACCGCGTGGCCATTTTCATGCATCAATACATAATCGGATACCGCAACTAAAGTGTATTCCTCTCCAAAAAAGCGACCATCCTCCGAAACAAGTGCGAGGCGGTCTACATCCGGGTCGACCACGATACCCAGATCACTTCCAGATTCTTGTACCAACTGAGCGATATCGCCCAGGTGTTCGGGTAATGGTTCAGGATTGTGTGGAAATCGTCCATTGGGGTCGCAGTGAATCTTATGAATGTGTGCAACACCCAAAGCATGCAACAGTTCGGGTACAGCCGTACCGCCAGTTGAGTTTACCGCGTCGATGGCAATGCGGAAATTCCGCGACCTGATGGCCTGAACATCAACCAATGGCAGCTCTAGGATCATTCTGATGTGCTCGGTAATGGCTTGGTCATATCGGCGACACGTACCGAGCTGATCTACCTCCACATAACGAAAATGACCCTGTTCAGCCAGTTTCATGACCGACTCTCCCTGAGTTCCCGAAAGAAAATGTCCTCTGTGGTCAAGCATTTTCAATGCATTCCATTCAGCTGGATTGTGAGAGGCCGTTAAGATAAGTCCACCTGCAGCCTGAAGGTATGGCACCATCATTTCAACAGTTGGGGTTGTGGAAAGTCCCAGATCAATGACATCAATTCCCATGCTCATCAGGGTGGCTGTGACAAGGCGATTCACCACATCACCCGAGATTCGGGCGTCACGACCAACCACCACGACCTTGCCTTTGTTCTGGTTGACCAACCACGTTCCGTAAGCCGTAGTGTAGCGTACAATGGCTAAAGGGCTTAGGCCATCATCTGGTGCACCACCGATGGTTCCCCTGATTCCCGATATAGATGCTATTAATGTCATAATAATAAATAAAATATATATTATAATTTTTCTCAAAAATAATCAAGAGCGGTATTTTATGATCATCAAAAGATTAAATGGGGCTCAAATGCTCAGGTAGCCTTCAAAAACTGAGGTGGCAGGTCCAGTGAGTTGAACATCCTTGATGACCTGATCAGCTAATGTAAAATTAACCTGCAAATGGCCGCCAAGGGTCTCAATATTGATGGCATGCTGTGTTGTAGTGCTGCCTTCATGGGCTTCGTATGATGCATACCATGCAGCAGCGGCAGTAACCCCGGTGCCACATGCCATGGTTTCGCGCTCCACACCACGCTCAAAAGTTCTGATTTTCAGGTGGCTTTTAGCCAAAATCTGTATGAAGTTGACATTGGTTCCGCCCGGGTTGAATTGCGAATGATGTCTCCAAAGTTTTCCTTCCGAGTCCACATTGATTTCATTGAGTTCATGGGATGGGATCAAAAAATGTGGTGATCCGTTGTTCACAAACCAACCGTGTAGGGTTGTGATTGGCGCTGGGAAGTCATGAAGCGATACAGTAACGAGGTCATCTTCTATGGTAGCGAGATGATCGCCATCGTGGGCTTCAAACCGAAATATGCCGTTGTTGTCTGGCCTCATCCCTAAATCGTAGGCGCAGCGTACGGCGCATCGAGATCCATTGCCGCATAAGCTCCCCAGGCGTCCGTCTGCATTGTAATAATCCATGCGAAATGAATGCTGATGGGATGGCATCAAGAAGATTAAGCCATCAGCGCCTATTCCTGTATGCCACGTACAGAGTTCTCTTATTTTTTGCTCGCTGAGCCCATGAAAGGAATCAAAATCTGAAGGGTTTTGGACCTGGTCGATAATGATAAAATCATTTCCACAGCCATGGTATTTATAGAATTTTAGACCCTGCTTGGACATGCTTGTCAATGACATTTTTTCATTGAAGGACGAAAATGAAGACATTTTGTCGTGTTCTTGTTGGGTAGAATGCACATTCAAAACGCAGCCACGAATATAGGATACATAGAATGCACATTCGGTGATTTCGGCCTATAATTTGAACCATGCCGATCATGGTTTTCCTTGTTTGTCGATGAGGACAATAAAATTAGACTAATATCATTTAAAACTGTAAAAATTTTGAATATGAAAAAATGGATTTTGCTTTTCTCTCTTGTGACACTTGGTTCATTGGGTGGTGCTGCCGTTGCGATTTGGTATATGCCCAGAGCCTCTATGGCTTTTCCAAACGAGCAAGCCCCCATTCAATTAGCGAGTTTCCCAGATCACATCATGGAGCACCCCAATTTTGTGGCGGCCTCTGCACTGGCAACACCGGCTGTTGTTCATATTAAAACAAAGCAAGGGGGCGCTTCAGGGGTTTTAGAAGAGGAACTCGTCGATCCTTTTCGCGACTTTTTCGGTCGTGGTTTTCAAATGCCGCGTGGACCACAGCAAGGCTCGGGCTCTGGGGTTATTTTAACGCCTGATGGATATATCGTTACCAATAACCATGTCGTTAAAGGGGCCGATGAAATTGAGGTGGTACTGAATGACAAGCGAAGTTTTAATGCGACCGTGGTTGGTACCGACCAAAATACTGATTTGGCGTTATTGAAAATTGAGGCTTCGGGATTGAACACCCTCACTTTTGGGAACAGCGATGGTTTGCAGGTAGGCGAATGGGTCTTAGCAGTAGGTAATCCATTTAATCTGAACTCTACTGTTACAGCGGGTATTGTTTCCGCGAAGGGAAGAAATATCAATATTTTGGGTGGGGGTTCCAGCATTGAGGCCTTTATTCAAACCGATGCAGCGGTCAACCCGGGCAACAGTGGCGGCGCATTGGTGAATGTAACAGGCGAATTGATGGGAATTAATACAGCCATTGCCAGTCAGACCGGAAGTTATGAAGGATATTCGTTCGCGGTCCCAGCAAATATTGTGGCTAAAGTTGTTGAAGACATCAAGAGATACGGAACGGTACAAAGAGGATACCTTGGGGTTCAGATTCAGGATGTGGATGCGTCTCTGGTGTCGCGCGAAGGTTTGAAGGTTAATTCAGGCGCTTATGTTGCTGAGCATATGGAAAATAGTGCAGCTAAAGACGCTGGGATACGTAAGGGTGATGTCATTGTCGAAATCGACGAGGTGCGTGTGACCGCCACCCCGCTTTTGATGGAAGCGGTGAGTCGTAAGCGACCAGGAGAATCTGTTCGGGTCTTGGTTGATCGTTTGGGGGAGCGAAAATCCTTTAATGTCATTTTGCGTAACGCCGAAGGCACAACAGGGCTGGTTAAAGTGGAGTCGGAAAAAACCGCTGCATCTGCATTGGGTGCAGTTTTCGAGTCTGCGTCCCGCAAAGAGTTGGAGAGCCTGAAAATTGATCAAGGTATTAAGGTTAAATCCCTTTCATCGGGCAAACTTGCACAGGCAGGCGTACGCTCTGGTTTTATCATTACCAGGGTCGACAAATCTCCTGTAGGTAGTCCAGCAGAGCTTTCTCGTTTGCTCAGTCAGTCAAAAGATGGGGTCTTGCTCGAAGGCTACTACCCCAATGGTACAAAAGCGTATTACGGAGTGGGTATGTGACGATTGGCCATTCTTTTATTCTTCATTGTGAGCTTAAAACCGAAGTCAAAATTTAACTGAGATAAAAAAAGCCATCTCGCAGGATGGCTTTTTGGTACTTGGCGGTCTCGTAGGGATTCGAACCCCAAACCTTCTGATCCGTAGTCAGATGCTCTATCCAATTGAGCTACGAAACCAAATAAAGTGCAAAGATAGCAAAAAATGACTTTAGGTGTGCGATGAATAGCTAGTAAGCACAATTTCTAACGAAATTAGCGTCATGTGTGGTCGCTATTCACTGGTTAGTTCTATACGGGTTGTGGAAGAGCATTTTCAACTACCAGAAGGCAGCAATTTGCCACATTTTGAGGGCATAAACGCAGGGCCTGGTTTGCCAATGCCTGTTTTGAGTAGTGGTGATCCGTCACGACTTACCCTAATGAATTTCGGATTTGAAACCCGGTGGACTGAATCTAAGCGACGTTTGTTATTTAATGCTCGTTCGGAGGGCGATCACAATTTGGATGATGATCCTCGCTACAAGGGTGCTCTTGGGATCTTTACTAAGCCTGCTTTTCGCTCAGCCATACGGAGTCGCCGCTGTTTGGTGCCTGCCGACGCCTTTATTGAAGGACCCAAAATCGAGCGACTCAACAGACCTTACTGTATCTTCCCATTCAATCCAACAGGTGTATTTGCAATGGCTGCGGTTTGGCAAGAATACCCGCCCCCTCCGGGTGAGTCCAATATTCGAATGGGCTTTGCTCTAATCACTACGAGCGCCAAGGGTGTAGTTGCCGAAATTGGTCACCATAGAGCGCCAGTCGTGTTACAGCCGGCCCATTATCGCGACTGGCTTAACCCTAATAGCAGCGCGCAATTGCTTTCTGAGATCTTGTATTCCGAGGATTCCAGAGAATGGAACGCCTACCCGATCGATTCTCGTGTGAAAAGTCCGACCCAACATTCAGCTGGGCTTTTGAAGGCCATTGGGCCATTGATGTATCCTCTAGAGCAAACCATTATAGACGAATCATGGATTGTGAAGGGATTCGGGTTAAACAAGTCGCTGCGTTCGGGTGGATATGGCGTACAAACCAGTTTATTTGATTGATCCATTATGCCGCTTGTGGCGGTCCACCCGAGCCGATTTCTTTCACGTCCTCTTCGTGACGACCCGAACGCACATAGGAAGGAGCGAATCCGAATCGCTCGCGAAAGCGAGAGCTGAAATAGGAAATACTTTTAAAGCCAGTCATCATAGCAATTTCAGATACATTACCTCTTTTGCTGGCCAACAGTTCATAGGCCACCTGCATCCGATATTCCCGGATATATTGATTCGGCGTTTGTCCGGTTAGTCGCGTTACCCGGCGGTCAAATTGACTAATGCTCATGGCCATTTCATCAGCCACGTTGCCTACATACAAATTAATTTCTCTAATGTTGTTGCCAAGGAACCGATTGACCTTCTGCATGAAAAACTCGTCCTCCATGACCATACTGGAATAAGATGCGGGCAACAAGCTCCGTCGTCGTGCATGGGCATAGGAGGCCTCTCGATTGCGAAGGAGGGAGGCCACCAATGGATTCAATTGGGCCAAACCGAACGGGCGCTCGAGACATGCATCAGCACCCGCTTCATAACATGCTGTCTGAATTTCACGAAAGGGTTGGCCAGCCAACACCAGTAGTGGGATGTGCTGGAATTTTAGGCTCCGCTTATATTCTTGAAGTGATTCCACTGATTTATGGATGTCGTCGGGGAGAGAAAAAATTAACAAATCGGGCTCCGACTCTTCCATCATTCGAACCGCTGTGGAAAAACGTGAGAAGTCGCGTACAAAATAGTTTGCACGCAGATGTTCAGCCAAAATGCCGCGAAAGGAATCGTGTGATTCTGCGATGTAAATGGAGTTGAGTTTCATAAATGGTACGATTTAAGTGAATGGATGAGCCAATTTCTCGTCTTCGAGCGTATCCACAAAGTGTTTGGGACATAACTTATCCCAAATTATCCACATGATTTTACATATGTGTAAAGGGTAAGTTGACACAAGTATGACAAATCTCAAGCGTAGTGGCCAATCGCTTGTCGCAGGTCGACGAAACCCGGACTTTTTTTCAATTATTGACGATTCCTTTAAATGAATCTGCCCTTCAACATGACGCGAATCGGGGGAATTTGACCAAAATGGTATGGCAAAGTCGACCAATCATTCAGGCCTGAAATGAACACCAGACTGGCTTCTTTACCAATCCCCACCGATCCTGTGCGATCAGAAAGTTGGAGCGATGCAGCCGCGTTGATGGTCATAGCATTCAAGGCTTCCTCCGGCATGAGTCCCAATTTGAGGCATGACAAACTGAGTGTAAAAAATGGATTTAAACCCGGTGCGGATCCTGGGTTGTAGTCACTGCCTACCACCACGGGCACCCCCGAATCTGCCAACAACCGACCGGGAGCATAGGGTATGCCCAAAAAGAATGAGCACCCGGGCAGCAATATGGGGAATGTTGCCCCATGTTTCAGCGCATCAAGGTCATCTGAATCCAATTCCTCTAAATGATCTACGCTCAGAGCGCCACCCTCAACGGCTCGTCTCACAGCACCCATTACAGTAAATTGATTCACATGGGCCCGCACACCCAATCCCAACTGATGACCACACGCCAGCACGGCATCTAAATGCACAAGGCCAAAATAACTCTGCTCACAAAAAATATCGATAAAATCGATCAGCCCTTCACCTGCCCAGATGGGGATCCACTCCTGGGTAACCTTCTTCACATAGGAATCCATATCTCCCTTGAATTCGGGGGGAATTGCATGCAAAGCGAGGCAAGTCGACCGGATATTCATGTCGGGGTATTCGCTCGCCAGTGTCCGGGTCGTTCGCATCATCTTGCTTTCCGATTCAAAATCCAGCCCGTAACCGCTCTTGATTTCAACGCTACCTACGCCCATGGTCCGCATGGTTTCCAATCTTAGCCTGCTTTCATCGATCAATGCAGCGAATTCGATGCTCCTCAGGGCACGAACGGAGTGCATGATTCCTCCACCCGATGCAGCGATTTCTTGATAGCTCGCTCCTTGGAGTCGGGCTTTCCATTCATGCTCCCGAGTTCCGCTGTGCACCAAATGGGTGTGCGGGTCAACAAAAGCTGGCATAACCCAAGCTCCTTTGGCGTCCCAGACCTCTGTATTTGGCGGTTGGCGGGGTTCGTCGGTCATAGTTCCCCAGCCAATAATCGTCGATCCCTCGATCAGGAGCCAGGCATCTCGTAGCGCAGGCCAATTTGATAGGTGCTCGCCACTACGCTGAAGTAAGGATTCTTCTGAGATTCCTCCAATTCGACCTAAATTTCTGATGAGAATGCGGTTCATCATCTAATCACCTGAATGAACCGGACCGAAAAGTACGCTCGTACCCATTTCTACTGACCTTGTGCGAGGGAATAACCTACTTGTCCATCGAACAAATAAAGATTTTCACTTTTGATGCAGTCAAGTCCGGCGGCATTTAGTGCCTCCATTTGAGATAAAACCTGACCGAATTCAATGGTGGAACCCTTTTCTGTCGCTTCGAACCTACACCGCCAATGGTCTGTACAGAATGTATCAGCAAAACCATTCGGATACACCTTCACTCCGCGGTTCGACATCACCACCAATTTTAATCCATCAATGGTTAATTGATCTAAAAGTGCGCCTAAGTCATTGGGTTTGATGTTGGGGTAGTCCAGAAATATATCGACCCCGGTAAGCGTTTTGGTTTCAGAGGACATTCTAAGGTTCCAGCTCGATGGCTGTATGGGCTTTATCTGCTGGGCGTAGGTAATGGCCTCCCTTTGTACGGGAATAGAACCCAGGCGTTCGATCACAGCATCTGCGAATCCTTGCGTTCCAACACGAACTTGGCTCATGCCTGACTTATATATGTCGCCTGTATGTATACCATCCTCGAGCGTCTTCAACCAGGCATTATGTAGCGCGGCTGCAGGCTCAGGAAGGTTGATGTGTACCAGCATCATGATCGCGGATAGGAGTAAACCTGAAGGATTGGCGAGGTCTTTACCCGCCAAATCAGGGGCAGAACCATGAATTGCCTCAAACATAGCACATTTATCGCCCACATTCGCACTGCCACCGATACCCACTGATCCACTCAGCTGGGCCGCTACATCCGAAATGATGTCGCCATATAAATTTTGGGTGACGATGACGTCGAACATTTCTGGGCAATCCGCAAGGCGGGCGGTTCCGATGTCGATGATCATGCTGTCCGCCTCAATGTCGGGAAATTCAGCCGCAATGCGGTCAAAAACCCGATGAAATAGACCGTCTGTGACCTTCATGATGTTGTCCTTGATCAGGCAGGTTACCTTTTTGCGGCCATTGTTTCGGGCATATTCGAAGGCATAACGAACAATTTTCTCAGAGCCTGGTTCAGACACCAACTTCAAGGTCTGATAAACTTGTCTGGTTTGTCGGTATTCGATTCCTGCATAAAGATCTTCTTCATTTTCTCTGATAATCACCACATCCATCTTGGGGAAACGGGTGAAGACAAAGGGAGAATAGGATATGCACGGCCGAATATTGGCGAACAACCCCAATGTTTTACGGGCTGTAACATTCAGCGATTTATAGCCACCACCAAATGGCGTAGTAATGGGTCCCTTGAGGAATACCTTCGTTCGAAAAAGGGATTCCCAGGCTTCCGACCCAATTCCCGAAGTGTTTCCAGATAAATACAATTTCTCACCAATTTCTATGGTTTCGATGTCTAATGGTGCACCCGATGCTTCGAGCATTCTCAAGGTGGCGCGCATAATTTCAGGACCAATGCCATCGCCGTGGGCTACGGTGATGGGGATCAGAAGGTGTTCGTTTTTCATGCCTGCAAAAATAATCCATGCCAGGCATGGGCGGGACAATCAGCAGGATTTTTCCTCGTAAGCGAACAAAATTAGGCGTTTATCCGTTTTGCGGCTGAATAAAATCTGAACCAAATGAAAAAGACATTTTTGATCGGCGCAATCTTGGCTATGACACTGCTCGCTTCTATTGCAGGCTATGTTGGTGGATCATTGGCGCAACGTCCTTGGCACGCGGACTGGCTTAGGTTTGGTGTAGATGAGCCCTCAAGTTTTGCAACGACCTCATGGCTTGCTGCTGATCGGGGTGGATTAGCAGCCAGGGGTAACAGTAGCCTATGGGCTGGAGCATCGGGCACGCCACCTGATTTTGTTCTGGCTTCAGAGCAAAGCACCTCCGCAGTTGTTTACCTCAAAACTACAGGTACAGCCGCGCAGCGGTCGTTCAATGACTGGTTTTTTGGAGACTTTTTTAACCAGCGACAGGAAGCAGTGGTGAATTCGGGCTCAGGTGTCATTGTATCATCCGATGGATATATTGTCACCAACAACCATGTGGTCGAGAAGGCTTCGCAAGTAGAAGTTGTACTCACCAACAAGGATTCATACATGGCCAAAATCGTTGGAACAGACCCATCTACAGATTTGGCTTTGTTGAAAATAGAGGGCGATCGATTGCCGGTCATCACTTTTACCAACAGCAATCGTTTGAAAGTTGGTGAATGGGTACTGGCTGTTGGGAATCCATTCAATCTTACTTCCACTGTTACGGCAGGTATCGTGAGCGCCAAAGGCAGAAATTTGAATCTGGTTAACAATCTCTTTCCGATCGAGAGTTTTATTCAAACAGACGCTGCCATCAATCCTGGTAATTCTGGGGGCGCTTTGGTGAATACGCAGGGCGAATTGGTGGGCATCAATACGGCGATCATTTCGCGGACAGGGGCTTACAATGGCTATGGATTCGCCATCCCTTCGAATATTGTTCAGAAAGTGATCCGTGACCTACGTGAGTTCGGGTCTGTACAGAGGGCGTTTTTGGGAGCAGATGTCATTGAAATTGATGCGCGTGTGCGAAAGCAAGCCGGGCTCACCTCAAATGCTGGCGTTATGGTTGGGACTTTAGCGGGTTATGGACCGGCCCGTGATGCAGGTATCAAGGAGGGCGATGTCATCAAAGAATTTGATGGACAAGTCATCGACAGCAAGTCCACTTTCGATGAGTTGCTCAGTTATCACAGACCTGGAGATGAAGTTGCATTGGTATATGAGCGATCAGGCAAGCGACAAACGGTTCAAATTAAATTAACCAATACCGAGGGTGGCTTAGGAGCGGTTAAATCTGAAAAGTTCTATTCCGCAGAGCTCGGAGCTCATTTTGAAACCGTTAGTAAATTGGAGAAGGACCGGTTGGGCATCGCAGGTGGCGTCAAAATCAGCCAGGTTGGCCAAGGCAGTTTAAGGAGGATGGGCTTGAGGGATGGCCTGATCATCATTCAAATCAACCGTACACCTGTCACAGAAATCGAGCAGTGCATCGACTTACTCCGACACAGTCGTGGACAAGTGACAGTTGAGGGGGTGGACCAAAGTGGCCGCAAGTCCTACTTCACTTACTTCAGTTACTGAGGACTCTTTCGTTTATCGATGTCTTTTTGTTGCAGATGCCTCATTTTTTGCTGCCTCCACCCGGACGAGCAATGGATTCGCGCATGTCCGTATCTGACTTTAAATTCTGCATCCGGTAGTAGTCCATCACCCCGAGTTGGCCATTCCTAAAGGCATCGGCCATGGCAATGGGGATCTGCGCTTCGGCTTCAATTACCTTGGCCCGCGCCTCTTGTGCGAGGGCTACATGCTCTTGCTCGAGCGCAACAGCCATGGCCCTACGTTCCTCCGCGCGTGCTTGAGCGATTTTCTTATCTGCTTCCGCCTGATCCGTTTGTAAAACGGCCCCTATATTTTTCCCTACATCTACATCCGCAATGTCGATGGAGAGGATTTCGAATGCCGTGCCCGCATCAAGACCTTTGGAGAGTACCACTTTAGAGATTTTATCAGGATTCTCTAATACCTCTTTATGGTTAACTGCAGAACCGATTGAGGAAACCACCCCTTCTCCTACCCTGGCTAAAATGGTCTCCTCACCTGCTCCACCAACAAGTTGTTTGATGTTCGCACGAACGGTCACGCGTGCCTTGGCAATCAGCTGAATGCCATCTTTGGCCACGGCCGCCACAGGTGGGGTGTCTATGACGCGCGGGTTTACAGACATCTGTACGGCCTCGAAAACATCTCTTCCGGCCAGGTCAATGGCCGTTGCCGCTTTGAAATCGAGTGCGATATTGGCCTTTTCGGCCGAAATCAACGCACGAATCACATTATTCACATGTCCACCTGCCAGGTAGTGTGTTTCAATTTCATTGGCATTCGTTCGTAAACCGGCTTTGGTGGACGTGATGAGTGCATTGACAACAACACCAGGGGGCACTTTTCTGATCCGCATCAATACAAGATCTAAAATGCTGATTTTAACCCCAGAGAACACTGCGGTGATCCAAAGGTTAATTGGAACGAAATACAAAAACATAAATAGCAGCAGCAGAATGCCGCCTAAACCGAGGAAAAGTGCGCCAACTTCAGACATGGGTGGGTGGATTAATGGGTTTAATTTGTACAAATATTCTATGAAAATCAATCTCGGTCACTATAAGTTCATCTCCGGGTTCTGCCCAACCATCTCGGAGCTCCACTTCTCGGATTTCCCCATTGATTTCAGCCATTCCCTTGGGGCGAAGTCGACTGATGGCACGCGCCGACATTCCAATTGAAATCGGATTTCTGGTTTCTGATGGCCCTGGTTCGGGAGAATGGGCGTCTTTCAGGGTACTTTTGAGTGCAAAGTTGCCCCAAAAACCAGATCGAAAGGCACGCAAGAGCACTATGATGGTTAAGGAAAGGCTTGCAATCAGAATGTAGTGGCCAATCGGTTGTCCGTATTCTGAATAAGCCATCCAAATACCAACGACCATAAGCATAATTCCCGCTATACCGACAAAAGTAACGCCCGGGACTAAAAAAACCTCAGCCATCAACAGCAGCAAACCCACCACCAACAACAGTACTATACCTGTAAGCATGCCCAAGGAGAATTGTTATTGGTTAACGTCTATGGTAAAATATGTAGAACGAAGATACGTAAAAGTAGCATTTAAGCCCTATAAAATGCTGAAAGAGCGTTAAACTTCTTAAAATTCTAATTTCCGAATTCCTTCGCTGGCCGATGCCTGAATGCAAGTAAATCTAGAAGGGATTCGGTGAAAATCGGGGTTCGGATCGATGTACCAAGCGGGCGTGTTTGGTTTTAATGCGTGAATCAGGTTGGCTGCGGGATAAACCTGTAGGGAAGTGCCAACCACCAGAAAATAATCGGCACGTTGTACCCATAGTGTGGCCGTTGACATGAGGGGCACCTCTTCCCCGAACCATACGACGTTTGGGCGCATAGCGCCCTTTTCTGCCTTCCATGCATCATGTTCCTGATCTACATGCCAGGTAATTGTTTTTTCAGGCTCTTTTTCGCTGATTATCTGATCTAACCTTCCGTGCAGGTGCATCACTTGCGTGCTTCCTGCCGCTTCATGAAGGATATCTACATTTTGTGTGATGATTTGTACATCAAACTGTTTTTCAAGGGCAAACAGAGCTGTATGGCCATCATTGGGTTGAGCTGATAGGGCATGCCGCCTTCGAATGTTATAAAATTCGATCACTTTTTGCGGGTTCTTTCGCCAGCCTTCGATCGATGCCACTTCATCGATCTTGTATCCCTCCCAGAGCCCACCCGACCCTCGAAATGTGGAGAGCCCAGATTCTACACTCATGCCTGCTCCTGTTAATACCACGAGCAGTGGCTTGGTAGTCATGGGATTGATTGATATTGATGTGCGATTCGCCGGGCAATTGGGGCATGTGACTTCAAGTCATCCATTCTCTGTTGGTGCGATGGGTGACTGCTCAACATAAGCGGGACGTTAGTGCCCTTGGATTCTTTGGCCATATTTTCCCACAATAAATAAGATTTTGAAGGATCGTAGCCCCCTGCAGCCATGATGATTTGTCCGAGTCGATCTGCCTCTGACTCATGACTTCTGCTGAATGGCAGTAAGGCGCCTAAGTTTACCGCCAACCCGAATGCTTGTCCAAAAAGTTCACGTTGTTCTGGACCCTCAAGATCCAGGACCAATGCGGTGATGAGTCCTCCTGCTTGAGCAATCATCGATTGTGACATACGTTCATTCCCGTGTCGTGCCAGTGCGTGTGCCATTTCGTGACCCATAACTGTGGCTAATGCATCGTCTGTTTGGCAAAAAGGCATTATTCCGGTGAAGAAACAAACTTTGCCCCCAGGCATACACCAAGCGTTAACTTGCGGGTCATTCACAAGCGTAAACTCCCATGCGAAGGGAATGGAGCCAGTGGTACGGTGGTGCTTCTGCATCCGCTCAACAACAGATGCTAATTTTTTGCCAATTTCTTCGACTCGTCTAGCGTCGGAAGTGCCCTTCACTACTTTTGATTGAGCAATCATCGCCTTGTATTCCTTCGCAGCCATGTCAACCAGTGTAGTTTCACTGAGGAGGGTTAGGCGATTTCTTCCAGTGTATGGGACTTTGTCGCATGTCGACGACAGAAAAAGTATGCATAAACACAGCAGCAACATCTGAATCCGCCTGAATCCAACTGAATTAATTTTATTTTCAATCTTATGTTGCATGACTTTGCTGATTCGCAGCTATTCGATGCTCACGGACAACCCTTCTTTTTGCAGACCTTTATAGGGCGGAGTTAATTCACTCCTCCCTCCTTGTTTGACTGTGCATTTTCCCCTAAAATGGGTGATCCAGGCACTTTGCTCGGCCTGCTCCTCGGTATGTTTACAATAATGAACGAGTAAATGAATGACCTCCGCAAATGAATGGACGTCGTCGTTGTGTAAGATGAGTGATAGTGTTGATTCGGTTTCCGCTATAACATCAATTCCTTCTTCGACTTCGGTTTTATCCAATGATTGAATCTGGGAGTGGTATCTGGAGATCATTTTCATAAATTGATTTAGTGTTAATGAGCTTCACCGGATCATTTTAACCAAGATTTGTAGTTAAATGCCATTTTAACTGAGTGAATGAGGTCAATGCAAACGACAAACAAACAAATAGCATAAAAGTTCCCGATGATCGATGGATTCAACGCTATTCATTGAGGATTGCCCGGGCTTGTCTAAGGATCAACAAAGGATGCATCGAGTGATTCCTTTCGACTGAGAACTTGATAAAAAGTTGATTCATCCGATTCCCTGTACAATTCCTTTTGTTTCTTTTTGGCCAAAGATCGCTCTTCTTCAAAAAGTTTAGTGTAGTCGGGATCGGTAGAATAGGTATAAAACGAACCATTTCTGTACTGTATCAGTAGATCCTTATCGCGTTCGGGCATGACCAACAGATTGAACATTTCTGATTTGGGGAGTCTCCGAAACTCCACAAATGCTGGATAGTGCTTGTTGATGAATTCGCCTCCAGCCCTAATCACGCCCAATTGTTTTGATGCGGAGAAAGATCGTTCATCTGAATCCCAGCGCATTGGTTGAAGCGCAAAACACCATGTATGGGGCGACATCGGGTCTTGAGGAAGTTGTTTAGAAAGGCGATAGTTCAACAACAACTCACTTTCCTGATCTGCTGGTATCAGTGTAGAAAGTGCCGACTCAAACCAATCAGCGGCAGTGACGACCCTGGTCATCCTAAAGTAATTGCCCGATAATAACCCCCCGAAATACTCAAAGCCTTTTTCGGGAAGAACATCACGAACAAACATCAAGGCATCTACAGTGGTCTCCTGATTCATCAGGTTATGCTGCATAATGCCAGCTATGGAGAGCCATTGCTTTGATGAAGATTGACTTAAGCACCATAATCTGCCCGATGCCGTGAACATGCTGTCGGATGGTGAGAACATGAACTGATGCAATTCGTGACTTGCAGATGTTCTGTTCTTGGGTTCAATCAGTTTATATTGGGATGAGTCTCTGTTGTACACGATCGTTCCTGTTTCTATATAGGCCAAAGCAGAGTCGGAGGGATTGCGTTTTTTACCCAGCATTAAAGGATATATGAATGCACGCGAAGCATTCAAAAAGAGGCCCGTGTACAATGGTTTTCCGTTTCCATCGACCCAATGGGATAAGTGGACACCTTTGTCAGTTTTTGGATTATACCGAGTGTCAATTTTAAAATATGAAGTAAGCGAGGCCTTTTGCATGTACTTCAGGCCACCGACACCTGAAAAAAGTAGGCCCACAGAATCTCCTTGGATATCGATTGTTCCTCCAAAGCCAATTCCGGGTGCCATGACAAAGCCTGAATCTCGGTAGACTCTTGCACTGGCGCGACTAATTCCAAATGAATCTACGCTTATTTCTTTAAGTCTAATCCGTTGCGTCGCTTCCCCTTCAACTAAATAATTGTAGTAACCCGTGGCCAGATAGGACTTTCGGCTGTTGATGCTCACTTTAACCTCTATGGCCTCATGTGCTCGTGCAAGCGAGTCCCACACAATTCTTGCCCCTTCCATGGGTTGGATTTTCGATTTTCGGCCTATTTGAACGGTACCATTGGGGGGATAAATCCACGCATCGGCGCATGGGATGTGGTCGATGCCAAACAAACTGAGTGAACCAGACTGGAGTGACAATCGGGCATGGGTGGCTTCGAATTGAATGCTGTCTGACTCTGGGTCAGTGGCCAGGAACATGATTTTTTCCAGTCCCCCAGAATGAACTCTTCCAAGTACAACAGCAGCGGAATCGAGGTTCCACCCCAAATAAGGGAGCCTCAGGCCGTAGTCGTTATAGGGAAGATTAACCGGGGAAAGGTCAAACTCCGATTCAAATCGGGCTTCCTTATTGCGGTAATCCATGTTGCCCTTCAAAGAATCGGCGGAAAGTAGCCGTACAGTCGCCAATTCAGATGCTGGGTTTGATGGTACAGTAGGTCCACCACGGTCCATTTCAATCCTGCAGAAACGAGCGCTCCAACTTTGCCGTTTCCAATCAAATTCTTTGCTCGCAACCCTTTGTGCCCCCCTGTTTAATGTACCGCTGGCCATTAGATGGGATGGGGTTAGAGAAAAGTCCCCCGTAAATTCTGTCTGACCATCAAAAACTTGAAAAGAGTTTTGAAGCGCAAAGACAGATAAACTATCGTTTTCTGGTCGCCATTCGAATTTTCCTTCTCCTGTTTCAAATTCAGGTGCAGGTCGTCCGTAGTCGGCATCATTGCGCACCTTCATCCGCCGAATAGGTCCGCGTGTGAGACCAGGTAAAAAAACCAGTGAGTCAGATCGGATTTCGGAATTCAGGAAGTAAAAGCTTCCAGATCCGGTGAGTCCCGATCCGTCAAGTGAAAGGGCGACATCAGCACGAGCTTTGTCGCCATGCACGGGGCGGCCACCGGCTATAAAAGGTGATGTGAATCCTAAGGAAAAATCAGGCATGAGCCTCAGTGGCTCGCGAATGGGTGGAAAGGTGGGAGATACGAGCTCACCTTGCAGGCGCAGACTATCTAATGCGTCATCGAAGTCGAGCCTACCCAAGGAGAACTCATCAATGCGGTAAAAGAAATCTTTTCTGTTGTACGCGCCCCCTTGGATAGAAGGGTCATCGAAATACACGAAGCTAGGTCCTATGGTGTTAAAGTGAGGGAAATTATAGTCGGGTTTTCGGGCCGACTTCATATGGGGTGCGTCAATTTGTATGAGTCCACTGATGTCCTGTATGACTGTGCGCAGCGGTATCCGTTTCCAACGGCCTCGCTCATCACGATCGTCTGAGAGGGAGAACAGTGTAAGTGAACGTGCGGAGTCAACCCTTACTTGGTTTTTCTGGTAATCAAATGAAAAGGTTTTTCCCTCAAAAGCTAAAGGACCAGCCGTAAATCTGCCACTCCATTTGATGTTATATTCACTATTGACAATAATTTTGCCGTTTTTTGGGTGTAATATGACTGAATGGGAGTCATTTAAGGCCACCGCACGTACACCTTCTATCTGGAGTGAACCGGTGCTCAGGACATATTGGGCAAAAAGCCCGGATGCCGGATTGGAGAGTATTTTGATATGATCGTAGTCAGAATTTTCGTCGCTTTTGTTGAAATACCGCTCCAATTTGGGCAGTACCCTGACCAATTGCTCTTCCTGATCGTATCCCACAAAACCGGCTTGAGCCAGTTGTATGAATAAATTCTGGACAGCTTCAGAGGTCATTCTCATGGTGCGGGCATAATCGCCGGCCGCTACCACCTCCTCTCCGGTACGCAATATGTATTGAATGAAAGCCCATAATTCATTGGAACCAGAAGCCGAGGTAATGGACAAGAACTCACGAGGATCGAAATATGACGTAGATACGAATAAGGCTGTCGAGTCATTTCGTCCCAAGTAAACCTTGAATTGAAGGGTGTCTAAACCTTTTTTCCAATACAGTTGTTCGCAATAGGCTTGAACTTGTGGTATGGATAAGATAAATGGGCTTAAATTGGGGGTTTTGAGGGGCATTCGCAGCCACATTTCATCTGTTTCAATCTGATATTCGAAGGAAATGCCAGGATGCTGTATGCTGTCGCCCCCTCTGCGAATGACCACAGATGCAAATGGGCTAACAATCCTAGAGGGCGAAAAAAAAATACTTGAGGCCGCTACAACCACTTCAGTTTGGGGGTCAGGCCTCCAGCTTAGGCTGGCAAGTCGGTCTCCAAATGTGCGCAGGGCATACCGACGGCCAATGAGCGAATAATTTCCCAAGGTGATCGATTTAGGTAGACGCGCAGGAATGGTTCCTACTGGCGTGTTGCTTTCAAACCTCGGATGGTTGGGCTCTTCATCTGTGGCGCGACCGGTTCGAATGCGATCTTGCCACATTCCAGCTAATTTCTGTTTAAGACTTGTAGTGAACAAAAGTGCCGAATCGCATTTGGCCGATGGGGTTTTTAGGTTGATGTCCACTTGGTTTAAAATCGCATAGATTGAGTCGGAAGGTAGTCCCAGTCTCGACCAATCCGAACGCCCCGAAACAAGCTTGATTTTTCTTTCGATCAATTGTCCGCTCACGCCTTCAGCTTGTATGGCGAATGAATCATCCATGGCAACACACCAAATTGTGGCTTTTGAAATCCTAAAGGCTGGCGTTTTGTTGTTGTTCAGGCCAATCTTGAAGTCTTGAGATTTTTCAAGCCGCCAACCGAAAGTCTCAGATCGGTGAATCCACCCACCCCCTACCAGGCCCTCGGATATCCGTTGTACTTCTTCAATTTGTTGGGTTTGCGGTCTTGAACTTAAAAATATTGAGAAGAAATCGTGCCACTCATCGAATGAAATGATGGGTTCATCGGTCTGGCTATAGGCCAATATTAAGCGAACGTAGGATCCCAAAAACGGATAATCGGGCAAATTGCGGTTGTCCATTTGTTGCAATGTCTGCGTCACGCTAAGTTTATGTTCAGCGCTTAAGTTGGAATCCCAAACAAGGGCAAATTGCTCACCGAGGGTGCGGTAGGATTTATCCTGAACCTGTTTTAATCTTGTCGTGATCAGTGCGCCTGCATCTTGGGGCGGCTGGCTTTTCGGTGCATTCGTTTGAGCGGATGTGTCTAACGTCCCGAGCACAATCATTAAAACAATAAACACCAAAAGTGATCGATAGAGACCACCACGCAAATCCTCATTCATCGCTGGTTTTTATAAAAACAGAAACTGCCCATCCTTCTTCTGTGTATCGTGCATCCTCCAAAATGCCCAGCTTTGTAGCTGCTTCAGCTATTCGTTCATGATCAGCAGGGTAATAGCCACTGCTGATAAACATTCCTCCCGGTTTCAAATGCTCGTTCATTACGCTCAAACCTTGAAGAATAATGTTTTGGTTGATGTTGGCTATGATCACATCAAACGTTCCCTCAATTGATTCGAATGACCCCTGTAGGGATACCAATTCGGTGTTGTTTCTGATCGCATTTTCCCGAGCGTTGATGGCCGCCCATTCCTCGTGATCAATGGCCATCACAGTTTTCGCGCCATTTTTTTTTGCGTAAATGCCCAAAATTCCTGTTCCACTTCCCATGTCCAAAACTTCCTTTTCGTTCCAATTCATGTCGAGCATTCTGCGCAATATTCCTAAGGTTGTTGGATGGTGGCCTGTGCCAAATGACATGTGTGGTTCTATAATCAATTCCAATGCATAACTCGGGTCGGTGGGGTGAAAGGACGCCCTAATGTTTAGTCGTTTTTCAATATGTACAGGGGGATAGTTTGATTCCCAAACTTGATTCCAATTGACTTGAGGTTCTTCTTCACAGGCCATAACAACCAAGCCCTTTTCTTTCAGCGCTACGAATGCCTGTTCAATGATTTCCTGATTCCTGGGGTTTTGAATACACCAGGCGATGAGCTCATCGTTGCTGTTGTCGTCGAAGGTATCGAAAGGCAATTCCGATAAATAAGCGAGCCAAACATCCTTATTGTCGGAGTTCACCTCAAATGTGTAGCGCAAATACCGCATTGCGATTAGCGTGCACAAGCCTTAACGATGTCCACGAAAGAGCGTGATTCGAGCGAGGCCCCTCCAATTAGTCCACCATCAACATCAGGCATATTGAATAATTCTGTTGCGTTATCCGCTTTGACGGATCCACCATATAGGATGCTTGTTGTGGTCGCCGTTTGTTCAGAGGAGTGGATTTTGAGCCACTGACGGATAAGGCCATGAACCTCAGATGCTTGTTGCGGTGTGGCTGTTTTCCCCGTTCCTATAGCCCAAACGGGCTCATAAGCGATGACAAAAGGCAGGGATTCTTCCCATAGACGTTCAGGTAAGCCTTCGCTTAGTTGTTGCTCAATGATTTGGGTCACCTGACCAGCTTCTCGTTCTTGCAGGGTTTCGCCAACACAGTAAATCGGACAACCACCAGCCTCCAATACCCGCAGTATTTTCTCACGGCAACTGGAACTGGTCTCGTTGTGATAGGCTCTGCGTTCACTATGACCCACTAATATGTATGAAACCCCAATCGACTGCAGCATTGCTGCAGAAATTTCGCCCGTGAAGGCCCCTTTGGTATGAGTACTGCAGTCTTGAGCACCCCAAGACAAATTCATTGGACGATTTTTGAACAAGGAGATCAGGCCCGTTAGGTGCAGCAAAGGTGGAATGAGAATGGTATGCACCTTTCCTGTTAATTCAGCCGATAGCATGGGAATCATTTCAGAAACCAACTTCTTTCCTTCTTCTGGTGTGGTATTCATTTTCCAATTTCCAGCCACTATTCTTGCTCTCATATTGAGGTTCATAAAGTTAGCGCTCCCAATTTCTTTGAATCGATGTTTCTTCAAAAACGGCCTTCATGATGCGTTCCTCGGCTTCATCGAAGGCTAATTTTCTGCGTTCCATGACGCGGCCTGCTGTTTGTGAGAATTTATCAAACCTAAAGGTTTCTAGGCCCTGAGCCCCCCCCCAACAAAATGATGGGAGAAAATTTCTCGGGTATCCCGCACCAAAAACATTTGCCCCGACCCCAATCACTGTGCCTGTATTGAGCATTGTATTGATCCCGGTTTTTGCATGGTCGCCCATCACAAGTCCAGCGAATTGTAGGCCAGTTTGTCTGAACCGCCCCAAATGTTCGTCCCACAGCTTCACAGTTTCATAATTGTTTTTAAGATTTGAATTATTGGTGTCTGCGCCCCAATTGCACCAATGACCAATTATAGACTGACCCATAAACCCCTCGTGCCCCTTGTTGGAATAACCCAACAAAATTGAATTGGTGATTTCACCACCAACCTTGCAATGCGGCCCAATACTGGTGGCCCCATAAATTTTAGAACCCATCTTCACTTCTGAATGAGGCCCCAAATAGAAGGGGCCACGGATCATAGCGCCCTCCATGACCAACGAACCGGCGCTTAGATATATAGGACCATCCGTGGCATTTAAATAGGCATGCTCCACCTGGGCGCCAGCCTCCAAGTATATATGTTCGGGTGCAATCGTTCTGTTGGTGGATGATGCATTGGTGAGGTGATGACTTCTTTTTTTTCTCACTAAGTCGTTGTTGATTTCTTCAGCATTCCTAACAAATAAATCCTCGGGGAAGTTGATCAGACGAAACGGCCTTGCTTCGTTGATCTCTGTTAAACCGAGTGACCGGAGAATTTCGGGATTTGTTTCTAGGGTAGCTGCCGTTGTTTTACACATGATGACCCGTCCTGACTGAGCAATGAAGTGCTCGGCTGGCAGTTTTTGCGTGAGCTCAATTGCAAAATCGTCGGGCAGGCAGGCGCCGTTGATGAATAAGTTATCATCTTTTGCTAAAGATGGATATCGAATGCTTAAATAAGACCTGAAAGTTTGATCAGATGCTTCTGTGCCTAGATCGAGTGCCCATTTTTCCTTAATACGCAACATACCCACCCTTAATTCACATGCTGGCCGGGTATATGTTAATGGAAGGAGATGTTCGGATTGAACATCATCGAAGAAAACTAGATTCATTCCCACAATATAAGGAAAAATCAAGATTCAACTATTCTGAGGCAGTGTCTTTGGCCTTTTTCACTTTTTTGGGTATCGACACGCGCATGCCCTCTTCGGCGTTGTAGTCTAGTTGAATTTTATCACCCTCTTTTAGCCCACCAGAGATGACCTTTTCCGCGACCACATCTTCCACGTATTTTTGAACGGCTCTCTTCAAGGGACGGGCACCGAATTGTGGGTCAAATCCTTTCTCAATCAGAAAATCTCTTGCTGCATCGGTCAACGATAGTTCGAATCCCAAATCCAGTAAGCGCTTGCAGACACCATCGAGCACAAGATCAATGATCTTTAGAATTTCTGGTTTATCCAGTGCATTGAACATGATTACATCGTCCACCCGATTCAAAAATTCGGGTGAAAATGTCTTTTTAAGTGCATTTTGAAGGATGGCATTGGATTCAGTTTCCGTTGCATTCCGTTTTGCGGCAGTATTGAAGCCCACGCCTGTTCCAAAATCTTTCAGTTGACGGCTTCCAATATTGGAAGTGAGGATGATGATGGTGTTGCGAAAATCAACCCGCCGCCCAAGGCCGTCGGTTAATTGACCGTCATCCAACACCTGAAGAAGAATATTGAAAATGTCGGGATGGGCTTTTTCAATTTCATCGAGCAAAACTACCGAATAGGGCTTTCGTCTGACCTTTTCAGTCAATTGCCCTCCTTCCTCATAGCCCACATATCCAGGGGGTGCTCCTACCAATCTCGATACGCTGAATTTTTCCATATACTCGCTCATGTCAATGCGAATGAGCGACTCCTCCGAATCAAATAAATAACGAGCCAGTTCTTTGGCGAGTTCCGTTTTGCCAACACCAGTGGGACCTAAAAAAATGAACGATCCAATGGGCTTTTTAGGGTCTTTCAATCCCGCCCGGGTTCTTTGAATGGCCCGTGAAATAAGGTCTACTGCTTTGTCCTGACCAATCACGCGGCCTTTTAGATGTTCGTTCATGCTTGTTAAACGCAAGCCCTCATCTTTGCCCACACGGGTGACCGGTATGCCCGACATCATGGCCACCACTTCAGCAATGTTCTGCTCATCTACAATATGCCGCTGTTTCTTCGACTGTTCCTCCCATATTGTGCGGGCATCCTCGAGTTGATCGATCAATTTCTTCTCGGTATCGCGTAAGCGAGCGGCCTCTTCATATTTTTGAGAACGCACAACCTGCGACTTTTGCTCCTTGATTTTTTCGATCTGTTCCTCCAGCGCAACAATCTGTTCTGGCACGTGTATGTTGGCAATGTGAACACGTGCACCTGCTTCATCTAATGCATCTATGGCTTTATCGGGCAGAAATCGATCTGCGATGTACCGGTCTGTGAGTTTTACACAGGCTTCTATGGCCGAATCTGTGTAGGTGACATTGTGGTGCTCCTCATACTTCTCCCTGATGTTGCCTAAAATTTGAATCGCTTCATAAGCTGATGGTGGATCAACCATCACTTTTTGAAACCGACGATCCAGAGCGCCATCTTTCTCGATGTATTGCCTATATTCATTTAAAGTAGTGGCACCGATACACTGCACTTCGCCCCGCGCCAATGCGGGCTTGAACATATTGCTTGCATCCAATGATCCACTGGCACCACCAGCGCCCACCAAGGTATGGATTTCGTCGATAAACAATAGAACATCAGGACTTTTTTCTAACTCACCCATCACGGATTTCATTCGTTCTTCAAATTGACCCCGGTATTTGGTGCCTGCTACGAGTGATGATAAATCCAGCGTCACAATTCGCTTGTTGAACAGCACCCGTGAAACCTTTTTTTGGTGGATCCGCAATGCCAAACCCTCAGCAATCGCCGTTTTTCCTACTCCTGGTTCACCAATGAGTATGGGGTTGTTTTTTTTGCGGCGACTCAAGATTTGCGATACTCTTTCAATTTCTTTTTCACGTCCAATGATGGGATCTAATTTCCCCTCTTCGGCGAGCTGTGACAAATCACGACCGAAGTTATCCAATACAGGTGTTTTGCTTTTGGGATTTGTGTAGGCTTTTTTACCACTTTCAGAAGATTTTTTGTCATCCTCCAGATAAGAATCATCGCCAGACGAGGCACGCGGTGTGTCTTCGCGGTTGCGTCCCTCAAGCATTTGGTCTAGTTCTTCCTTAACAGCCTCATAAGTGATGTCGAATTTTTCGAGAATGCGCGTGGCTAAACTTTCCTCTTCTCTCAAAATAGATAACAATAAATGCACGGTACCGACAAGTTCACTTTTGAAAATTTTCGCCTCTAAAAAGGTGATTTTCAATACTTTTTCAGCCTGTTTTGTGAGGGGCAGATTATCGGCAGAACCCATGGAATTATTGCCGGTATCTCTGATCGCATCTTCTACTGATTTTTTTAGCCTGCTCAGGTCGACACCCAAACTAATTAGGGTTTTTATGGCTTGGCCATCTCCCTCGCGAATTAAGCCGAGTAAAAGATGGCACGGATCGATGTAATCGTGGCCCAATCGCAATGCCTCTTCCTTGCTGAATGAAATGACATCTTTTACTTTTGGTGAGAATTTAGCGTCCATGTGTCGGATTCGGGGTTATACGTACAAAAATAGAAGGCAGGACGGACAATGCGACCTACTTGTCCAAAACAAAACAGCCCAGAAAAAGTTCCGGGCTGAAGGAGGTCATCTGCTGAGGCGAATCGTGTCCGTCACTTGTGCTTGATCAGAATTCGGCCTACTGAATGCAGTCGGTGGCCATTCGCTTGGATCAGGTATAATCCGTTGGGTGTTCCAGCGGGAATGGAAAGTCGGCTGGTTTGAATTCCTGACTCGTAATTCAAATGTTGGATAGATATGATGCGCCCGGTTAAATCTCGAAGGATCAATTCAATTTGTTCGGGTTGATTTAATTCAAATTCAATCATGCAGAAATCTGAGGCTGGATTGGGGTAAACGCGCATGTTTTGCATGGAAGCTGATCGTTCCAATATCCCACTTGTTCCACCGGAACCACCGAAACCATGAACGTCAGCCCGGTTTCTGGGTTGAAGTTTCCAATTCGAAAAATTAAAGGTGAGAATGCCTCGAATAAAATCCAAACGCTGACTCAATGACAGGGAGTCTGTATTGAAATTCTGACCCAAGTCA
>Ga0214923_10000137_pt1 | contig 109173 bp, 104 predicted proteins | sample LL1510_MetaG_FD_177993 | JGI IMG/M metagenome (GOLD analysis project Ga0214923, IMG submission 177993) | Freshwater microbial communities from Lake Lanier, Atlanta, Georgia, United States - LL-1510 | ecosystem: Environmental > Aquatic > Freshwater > Lake | place: USA: Georgia | collected... | reverse complement strand
CCTTGTGACTGTTCTCTCTCTTACTCCTAAAATCTCCGCTGCCTCACTTCGGGTTAGCTTTGCTTCTAAAAAATCACTTACGGTACGGTATGTCAGTTGTCCTTGCTTACTCATATAAATCCCCCCAACCTCATTCATGATGCCCCCAATCAAACAAAGTAAATCAGGGGCTTAGTTTATAAGGGGGGTGACAAAATCGCTTCGAAAATGAGGGGCGACAAAGTCGCCCAGTAATAACAGCCTGTAAAGAGTTTAGGAGATTTGACCGAATACTAGCTAACTGGGGACTCGAATGACAAAATTGTATTTGTGCTTTGGGATCATCGTTTTATCAACCTCGATTTACGCTTATGAAACACCGCAGCACATCAAAGAGCGTTATCGTCGACTTTACTCACTCTCTGTCGAGTCTCAATCCGATGGAACTCAAAGTTTTCATCACGGAAAACTCTTTCGCAGAAACGGACTCTATGTTCTCTCGGTCTCTGGTGACCCCTTCGAAATGGCTTTTCAGCACGGCAAATTGTTGAAATCTGAAATTTCAAAAGGAGCCCTTCCCCAAGTCGCCAAGATCGTCGAAAATTCGGTAAGAAACGCATTTCCAGCCATTCCTCTCGTCACCGATTTTGTCATTAATTACCTCTACAAAAATTACACCGACCAAATACTCAAAACGGGAATTGAGATGCAAGGTGGCGACCCCGAAAAAACAATGCTCGAAGCTTGGGGTTTATCCGAGGGAGCTTCAATTCCTCTAGACACAGTCCTCTACGGGGCTTTTGGGCCTGAAACTCTCCAAGTGATTTTAGGAAAACAACTCTCTGGCAATCTCATTTTGCCCAAAGGCACTCCCTCTGGAGTGATGCTTAAAAACTGCACCGATTTCGCTGTTCGAGGGGGCTACACCGAAAAGGGTGAAATGATCATCGGTAGAAATACAGACTACCCGCTTAATGGAAGTTTTGACCGGTTTCCCACTGTGGTCTACTACCATCCGACCGACGAAGCTCAACGATACATGGCAGTGACTTCAGCAGGTCTTCACTCTGCGGGCGTCATAGGTTACAACGAATCGGGTCTTTTCTTAGGTGTTCATACTATCCCGACCCTCGAAGTTTCCGAAGAGGGCATTTCTATTTTCCTTGTGGGTCAGGAAGTTTTGCGATCAGCAAAAAGTTTTGATGGCGCCATTGACATTTTCAAACGGTATAAACCGGCAGCCGGCTGGGCTTACACTTTAGTGAGCACTCAGGAAAACCGCATGGCTACAATAGAACTCACGAATAAGCGAATGGCTGTCAATGAATCAAAGGGTGACCTTCACGTCCAAACCAACCACTTTGGAAGTCCTTCGATGCTCGAAGCCAATTTAGACCTGAACGCTTCAGTCAATGAAGATACCCGTGCCAGAAAATTAAGAGTCGAAAATCTCGCTCATCAATGGAAGGGGAATTTTGATAGTTGGCATGCTGTAAAAACTCTTTCTGACAAATGGGATCCGATCCATCACAAACCAAGCGGGTTGGGCAATGTGGTTGCCGTTCACACGACTCTATCAAGCGCTGTTTTTGATCCCTATCGAGGGCGCGCTTTTGTGGCAAGCGAACTTGCTCCAGTATCGCTCACTTCTTTTGTTGAAGTCCCCTTGATAGATCTGTTTGACCCCTCAACTTTTACTTCCGATCTCTTTTCAACTTTAGAAAACTCAAGCTATTTCGAAGATTACCCAGAAATCGCTCAGGCCGAGCAAATTTATATCGAGGCAAAGACGGCTTACGAAACGGAACTGAACCCCACAAAATCCTACCACATCTTAAAACAGGCCGCTGTTTTGGACCCAGACAATGCTGCTTACAGTTTTGTTGAAGGCATCATGGCCTTAAAAGCCAACCAGACAAAGGGGGCCAAGAAAGCATTTGATCGCTGTGAAAAATCAGATTCGAAACACCACCGCTTGCTCGGGTATTACTACAACGGCCGATTGTTGGCAGATTCGGGCCGAAAGAAAAATGCCATCGAGAAATTAGAAAAAGTTCTCATGGATGCAGATCCTTTAGAAGAAGCCCCTCTCATCAAAGCCACCCACAATGCACTCACAAAATTGCGTAAAGGATTTTCTCTGAAACTTAACCCTGGCACTTTGGCTCTTTTTATGCCTGAAGCAGATATGGTGCAATATTAAACCTTAGGAACTCTTACTATGAAAGCTCTCCTTGTAATCGCAATCACAATCTTCTTTTCGGTTCCTTTACGAGCTGAATATGATCCCAACCACTCACAATTCACTGAAATTTTAAAGACTCATGTGAAAGATGGGGTTGTTAACTACGAGGGGATCAAAAAATCCATTGGGAAGCTGGAGTCTTACATCCAGCAGATCAAATCGGTCACATCGATACAATACACTTCATTCGGCAAAGAGGAAAGAATGGCCTATTTGATCAATGCCTACAATGCTTACACATTAAAACTCATTTGCGATTTTTATCCCGTAAAATCAATTCGAGATATTGGCAGCAAAGTGGGGGGCAATCTTTTTAACAAAGCCTCAAAGCAGTGGAAAGTTTCCGACTACGAAATCAACGGCAAAAGATTCACGCTCGAAGCCATGGGTCATCCAGTTACACTCGATGAAATTGAGCATGAGCACTTACGTCCCCAATTCAACGACTCAAGGGTTCATTTTGCGCTTGTTTGTGGAGCTGTGAGTTGCCCTTTTCTTCGCTCTGAAGCTTACACGGCCAAAGAGCTTTCTAAGCAACTCGACAATCAGGGAATACAGTTTCTAGCAGACCCTTTCCGAAATCGATTTGATGAAAAGAACAACACACTCTACCTGTCAAAAATTTTCGATTGGTTCTCGGGCGACTTTAAAAGAGATGCAGGAAGTGTAAGAGATTTTGTTAAAAAATACTTACCCATAAAACTTCAAAGCAGTTTGAACGACGATACTTCTATCTCCTTTATCGAATATGATTGGTCACTCAACAACGTCGCAGGGAAACAGCTGTAGTTCTCTACCCCTCCAAATTAACCAACATTCCATCTTGGGAAGGAGATTGCGTAATTTCCCAACGATTGTTTTCTGGGTCGACTACAAGAAAACTCTTCTCGCCCCATGGATGCTCTTTGGGAGGACCACTCACTTTTAATCCTAACTGTTTTGCGATTTCGTAAGTAGCTTCAACATCATCAACTGTTAGTCCATAGGAAACCTGAGACCGATCTGAGGGCAATCCAAAAAACTGCGAAGCTTTTCCAACGGGCTTAAAAAATGCGACTCGAAACCGGCTTGGCAAAACAAACTCACAAAATTCGGGATTGGAAAAATGGGGCTGAATCTTAAAAAGTGCAGAGAAGAATTTTTCCATAGCTTCCACATCTGCCGACGCTATTACAAAATGGGAACAGGCTTTCAGCACATTTGCACCTCTTTGCCTAGTATGCTTTGACATGGGCATATGTCAAAAACTTTGACATATTCGGGGGCTCCATCCCTATCCTACAAGTTTTTTAACTCCCCTACCCTATTCACTTTTTTTCCAAATTCCGAGCTCGCAATAGATGGTCTAGATCGTGCAGCCTTTCAAACTATACTGTAGTTTTTTTGGAATTTCACTCGAGGGGGTAACGTGAAATCGGTCCAAATCACATCACTTTTGTTAGTTTTTGGTTTAGCGAACATTGTATGGGCTAGAGATTGTGGCGGCAAAAATGGGTGCGGCGGAGCGACTCCGCTGTTTGATAGCATCCCCATCACTACTGGGAATTTTGCAGGCCGCGGAGGCTCACTATCAACCCCTTTCTCTAATCCCGCAGACATAGCTACGGGTACTTTTTCGTCTCAGCTCAACGGTCTGGACGGACTTACTTTTGATTCTCGCGGAGCTCGGGTTCAAGGGCGGGATGGATTTCTGTATGTTGCAGGGCAACCTATCTTTATCGGTGCCAATGGGGAGGTTTTAGTAAAAGACCCAGTTACAGGCCAATTTCTCCCAGCCGATGCCAATACAACTTCACAGGTTTTGGAAAGATATCAACGATGGGCCGCAAAAGTAGCGAATGGTCAATGCCCTAATGACACGAGGTTTGCTATTGCACAAAGAGCTCTGAATGGAGGATTCCTTGGCTCCACTGGTAGCGGATTCCAAGGGGGAATCCACGGAGGGCTGGGCAGTCCATTTCAAGATGGATTAAACCCATTAGGAAATCTAAGCCAATTAGGGGGATCCCCCCCTGCTTCGGGTTTGCTAACGCCGATTGATCCCAGCATACCAAGCGGTTCGGCTCCGCCTTCAAGTCAAACTCCCCCAGCAGCAACACCTCAATCCGGAACACCACCATCAACTCCGGGCACAGGCAGCCACAATCTTGAAGCGACTGAAGGGACTTCTGGGCCGCGACCCGTTGAGCCTGTACAGCCAGCAGACCAACAATTTCACAACAATGTCGATAAAACGAATCTGCGAGTGTTTAAAGACGATAAGGGGAACCTTTTCTTCCTTGATAAAAATGGCGTGGGCAAACGAATGTTTGCTGGCAATGGAAAAATTGCTTTTGAATTGAGCTCTTTTGGTGAAGGCGGAGAACAGGAAAAGTTCTCACGAAGTTTTGCCGACTCCAGATTCGGTAGCAGTCATATCGAAGTGGAGAAAGAGAAAATGCAACTTACTTGCGGAGAGTACCAAAAGGACTTCACTGAGATTCAAGGCGAGGCGGCAGCACAGGCACTTAAAGATGTTCAGTTCCGACCTCTCCCGGAAATTCGTGTACCGCATATCATTGCGCAAGCAGAAAGCGGAGAGCATATTTATGTCAGCAAGGACAAACTCAATCCGCTAAAACCCAATTTCAAATTATACATTGGGAAATCGCCCGAACTTGGCGAAATGAAAATAACCCAGCCACCAACTCTGGACAGTTCGGGTAGTCTTGCGATCATGACCGAGGGAGGGACCTTTTCGTTCCCATCAAATCAACCCTGGGTTGCCAAGCCAAACCAAGCCGGGGAAGAGCCGTTCAAACTCAAAAAAGTTGAAGTTGAGAATATAGACTCTAATCAGCTTGAAAAAATCATTGGTAAAGCCTTGTTAGAAAAAAACACATCTCAAAAACTACATACCCTTTGTGACCAGTTCGAAAATCCTTAATTGTGTATGACTCTCCACTTACATCCGTAAGAAGAGTTCCGATAAGGAGATAGATTTAAGTTCTTCAATCATTTCCATCACCAATTAAGGAGCAATCATGAAAGTTAAGACATACAAAAATGGCAAAAATGGCTTTACCGCTTATTTAAAAGACCTAGGAACCGGCTGGGAAGCTGGTTTTACAAACGGGTCCAATAAACCTATTTTTGTTGGAAACTTTATTCATGCTAGCGAAGCCAACGAATGGTACACCCTGATGAATGATGAAATTACGAAATTTAACAAAAAATTCACAGTTGGCTCAAACTGCCCTTCACAGTGGTACACAACTTTTATGGGGGCGCATCTTTATAAGCACTATTACAACTTTATTAACAGAGTCTTGACACAGCATAGCCGCCGCTATGAGCAATTTGTTGAGCGGGAGACGCGTAAATATCGTCAATTAAGCAAAAACTGGTATCCCGGTGAAAAAGCGCCTTTCCTAAAGGCGTCGTAAGTTGGTTTCACATGACTGAAAAGGCCCTGTTTCAACAGGGCCTTTTTTATTTGAAAGCCCCCTTCAACAGGAGTAAAAATAAGAACAAAAGGAATAAGTAGTGAACGAAACACCGCAAACTGAAATCAGTAAAAAAACCCACCCCAACTCCGATTATTTCCTCAATAAATTGGAGCTGGTAATGACCCAAATTGATGTGGTTCGCTTTTGGTTTACTCGAAGTTGGCGCATTGGAATGATGATGGCCAAAGGAGGTTACTTAACCTCTGAAAGAAAAAAATTATTTCGAAGACTTGGTGAAGAGGCCTTTTATCAAATGCAAAAAGGGGACATGAGCCTTTCCGACCTTGTACCTCTAACCCAAGAGATCAAAGATTTGACAAAAAAAATTGAAATTCAAGAGCTTTTGATTCGCAGGCTCCGTTTCGGAACTTCTTATCAGAAAAAAATTAATCCCGAAGCTCTTCAAGAGCCCAAAATATCGTAGGACTATTTATGTTTTCTTTCACTGAAGAACAAAAACTACTTATTCAATCGGTCACAGCTCTGGCGAAAGAACATTTGGCCCCTAAAGCCGAAGAACTTGATGAAACCGAAGGATTCAACAAAACAGCATTTCAAAAAATGGCTGAATTGGGTCTTCTCGGAATAACTGCAGATGAGGTTTATGGGGGAGCAAATCTAGGCGCTCTGGAAACGACCCTCGTTATGGAAAAACTAGCTGAAGCTTGCGCTTCAACTACCCTTTCATATTTGGCCCATTCCATTCTTTGTGTGAATAACATTCATGCCAATGGTTCAGAGGCTCAAAAACAGAAGTATCTACCGAAACTCATCTCAGGAGAATGGCTGGGCGCTATGGCTATGACTGAGCCGGAAGCCGGAAGCGATGCTTTGGGGCTTCTGACAAAAGCCGAAAAAAAGGGGAACAAATACATCATCAATGGCGCTAAAACCTATATCACAAATGGTCCTGGGGGTGATGTGTTTGTCGTCTATGCGAAAACCGGCCCCTCTCGTAAAGATGTAAGCACATTTATTGTAGAGAGCCGATTTCCTGGGTTTAAAGTCAGCAAGAAACTTAAAAAAATGGGAATGAGAGGTTCTCCCACTGCTGAATTAGCGTTTATTGATTGCGAAGTACCTGTAGAAAACCTCATTGGCAAAGAAAACGATAGCATTGCCCATATGATGAAAAACTTAAATCTTGAGAGGATTACTATCTCAGGAATTTCACTTGGAATAGCTACAGCCTGTTTGAATTATTCCACCCGCTTCGCTCAAGAAAGGCATCAATTCGGAAAACCCATCGCCCATTTTCAAATGATACAAGAGAGAATTTCAGAAATGGCAGCCCAACTCGATGCGGGCCGAGCTCTTTGTTATAGCGCTGCTCGCCGTTTTGACTCAGGAGATTCAGACCCCACTCTAGGAGCGAAGTGCAAACTTTTCACGGCTCAATTAGGGACTCAAGCTGGGCTTGATGCTATTCAAATTTTGGGGGGAGCGGGTTACATGAAAGAATATCCCGTCGAACGCTACATGCGAGATGCAAAACTTTTAGAGATTGGTGCCGGAACCAATGAAATTATGAGAATCATCATCGCTAAGTCTCTTTTGAACTTGAAGGACAAATAATTCGCATGTCATTACTTTTTTATCCTTCATGTCAGGCGGATGAGGCCAGCACTCGCTCAAAAGCTCAAACTCTTTATCAAAAGCTTATACTTCCCAATGCGCTCGACGACGATCGCGCCGAACGTTTTCGTCGAGATGTTTTTTTAGAATTCGGTAAAGCTGGTCTCATTGCTCAATCTGTCCCCAAGGAATTCGGAGGCGGGGGAGCCTCTTATCGTTGTCATTATGCTGTGATTGAGGAACTAGCCCGGGGCCCCATCGCTTTTTCGGTCACTATCGCGGTCACAAATCTTGTCATGGGAGGTCTGCTCGCTTTCGGCAATGAATCCCAAAAGAAAACCTATTTACCCAAACTCACGTCGGGTGAGTGGCTGGGAGCTTTCTCGCTTTCAGAACCACAATCTGGAAGCGATGCTGCAGGCCTTATGTTGAAAGCCACTAAAGTATCAGGTGGATACTCTCTGACAGGAAATAAATGCTGGTGTAGCAGTGGGGGCGATGCAGATCTTTATTTAGTCATGGGCCGAACGGGAGAACACAAAACAAAAGGGATTTCATCTTTCCTTGTTACTAAAAACACAAAAGGCTTTCGAATCGGAAAAAAAGAGAAAAAAATGGGCCTCAGAGCTTCTGCTCTGACCGAACTTATTTTTGAAGATTGTTTTATCTCAGACGCCCAAATGTTGGGGAAAGAGGGAGACGGCTTTGCAGTAGCTCTTTCACAGCTCGATGCAGGCAGAATAGGAATCGGCACTTGTGGAACCGGAATCGCTTTAGCGACTATCGAGCGAATGCAAAAAGAGCTCAATGGAGATTTTGGAAAGAGTTGCTTGTTTAAGGATGCTATCTCCCAAAAGTTCGGTGAATACTATTCAAGACTTCAAGCTATCAAATTACTGGTGACGACGGCAGCTGAACTCAAAGACAAGAGCCAAGACATTAAAATTTTAGCCTCTCAAATCAAATTACTTGCATCCGATTTAGCCATGGAAACAAGTCAAGACCTTGTTCACTTCTTGGGAGAACGTGGCTTTAGAGAGGAAGAAGAGGTAGAGCGACTTTTCAGAGATGCTAAAGCATTGCAAATTGTTGAAGGCACCAATCAGATTCAACGATTGGTTCTTGCCAGAGAAATGGAGAAAATGGTTTGAAGAGTTATCATTTACCTGGATTTGGAATTGAGCTAACGCAATTAACTTCCTCTTTTTCTGAGGCTCTTAAAGCCAAACACTCCCAACTATTTTCTTCCGCAAAAAGAGAACTAGATGAAAAATTCACAAGTAAAACAGTAGGCTTTTTTGACTGGCCCAAAACTATATCTCAAGAAGAGGTCTCAAAAATTACCCGTCTTGCTCGAGACCTCAAATCGAAATACCAAGGACTTTTAGTTTGCGGTATCGGCGGGTCTCATCTTGGTGCAGCCGCCGTTCTCGAAGCCCTAAGGTCCGAGGCCGAAGAAAAACATTTCCCAATTTTTTGGTTGAATAATGTGGATCGTTGGGCCATGGATCGTGCGCGAACTTTTGTAACCGAGAGAAAAGTAGCCTGTCTCATCATTTCCAAATCGGGGAACACCACTGAAACTCTTTCTGCTTTTTTTCACTTACACTCCCATCTTGACTCCAAAGGTATCGTAATTATCACAGATCCCGAGACTGGGGAGTTGAGACGCTGGGCAAATACACATGGCTATGCAAGTTTAGCCGTTCCACCCAATATTGGAGGACGCTTTAGTGTGTTAACATCGGTTGGACTTCTCCCGATTGCACTAGGTGGGGTTGACATTTACGGTCTGCTTGCTGGGGCTCGAGATTTCAGACACTACTCGGATTCTCTTGCAGTTGATGCTAACCCTGCTTACCAAGTTGCAGCAATGTCCTACATTTGGGATACCCATTTTGGACATCACACCCAGTATTTAATGCCCTATCAGAGCAATCTAAAGCTTTTAACCGATTGGTATGTTCAACTCTGGGCAGAAAGCCTCGGGAAAAAAGATATGTCCGGAAAAGCCGTAGGGCCGACTTTTGTTGGAGCGCTGGGAACAAGAGATCAGCATTCGTTACTACAACTCTTTAAAGAGGGGCCAAGCAACAAGTTAGTAGGCTTTATCGATGTGGCACCCAGCAAAACCCCTTTAACTGTAGGTCCTGCTCCAGTGCCTACTCCCGATTTCAAATATCTCTCAGAACACTCATTCGAGGAGATTAACTCGAAAGCCCTTCTTGCAACGGCACAAAGTCTTGAAGGGGCAAAAGTGCCCACTTACCGATTTATGTTTGAAAAATTATCCCCAGAAACCCTTGGCTCTTTCATACTCTTTCAAGAATTTGCTTGTGCTATTGCCGGAGAGTTTTACCAAGTTAACGCATTTAACCAACCTGGGGTTGAAGAGGCCAAAAAGCTACTAAGACAATCTTTATGATATAATTTTAATATTATGTCAGACTCTAAACACAATTCGAATCCCAACATCGCAGAAAAATCGGAACCTACAAAAACTCGAGCTGTGGATGGGAAAACGATAGCAGATGTCATTGAAGAAGCTAAGACTAATCCTCCAGCCATTGTCGTGATTACTGGTAAGCCGCTCGGAAAATATTTTCTCATCACCAAGGAAAAAATGCTGTTGGGTCGCGAGCTCAACACAGACATTTGTATTCCAGAAACATCTATTTCTCGAAAACACTCCGAGTTTATCATAACGGAAAACGGAGTGACCGTGAAAGATCTCGGGAGCACCAACGGCACCTTTGTAAACGACAATCGACTTGAAGCCCAAGTGCCGTGTCTCTTAAATGATGGGGACCACATTCGCTGTGGGAATACGCTTTTTAAGTTTGTAAGAGAGGGACAAATTGAAACTAGGGCCGGTCTCAAAAATTATGATTACTCAACCGATAGCTTGACTGGAATTTTGAACCGAAAAGCTATTATTGAAACAATCCAAGAGGAATTTAATCGAGCCAAAATAAGTAATTTACCACTGGGTTTTATTCTGTTTGATATTGATCATTTCAAAAAGATAAACGATACATTTGGTCACCCAGCAGGAGATTACGTCCTCAAAGAAACCTGTGACCTCATTAAAAACAAAATGATCCGTCAAAGAGACGCCCTAGGAAGGTATGGCGGAGAAGAGTTTGCTCTGCTCCTGCCCCAAACCAACTCTCAAATAGCAATTGATGTTGCTGAAAGGATCCGCTCTGCAATAGAAAAGCATCCCTTCATCTTTGAGAGTAAAACGATTGCAGTGACTATTAGCCTTGGAGTTGTAGCTCTAGACTCCTCCAGCAAAACAGCAAACGACCTCATTGCTCTTGCTGACAAAGCTTTGTATGACGCAAAAAACCAAGGAAGAAACCGGGTTTGTGTCAGGTAAATCTTCTTACCTGCACCCTTTGAGTGGACCTACAAAGGGTTCAAACGGCCAGTCGGCCGAGCTAACGTTGCGGAATTTGTAGGCCGTTTGATGTTTAGTTGAACTTAAAATGAACCTCCTTTAGGCCCCAATAAAGATCAATGCATTTGGTCCTCTATAAGTACTCGACCCTCTTAATAAATTGCATCGGTCCAGCCCTTTCTAGGTCCACTCAAAGGGATCAGGTATTAAAATATCAAGCCCCCAAACATTTAGGCCTTGAATATTTCATTTACGGAAGGCAGCTGCACCCCGCAAATCCAACTCAATATTTCTATCACAGAAAAATTCACGACATCATCGGGCCATATCCTGAGAGCGACCATTTAGCGATGGACTTATGGTTCTATCTTGAGTGTTGTTCGAATCGACAAATTAATCTGAAATATGTCGACAAACACTGGGGTAACTTTAGAGTCTATCCTGGCACAAAAACATCAGACAACCAACATCTCCACAAAACTATTCGCCGAAGTTTTCAACGTCGCTATATAGCAAAAACCCAGTTCATCCCCCTCGTAAAAGCCCTAACTCTCGGATTTTACGAACTTCATAAAACTGCTCTTAAAAAATTGGTGAGAGCGGTTAAAAAAGCCTCAAAGTAATTTGGCTAAAACTTTGACACTTCTCCGTGATGTGATTGCCTCGTCTAATCACTAGGCACATTTTGCTTTTTACCCCTAGCTGGAGTTTTGGCACTGCACTTGAAGTCTTTTAAAGGTAATTCAATAAGGGTTATCTCGGGGGGAGAGCCATGCACCGATTCCGCAACATTCTTTTGATCACTTTATGTCTATTTTCTTTGGCCAATTGCCGTCGCGGAGGCGGCATGATGGGCGGCGGGGGACCTATGGAAGGTGCCGGTCCCTGCGGCCGATGTAACCCGGGCCCTCAAGGCGGAGCCCCGTTTGAGAGAGAGCGATTGAATGGATTCAACGATTCAGCCCCCTTTCCGACTGAACCCAATATCGATCCCAATCTTCAAGGAAACCCAATTCAAATTGGCGGAGCCCCCACAGTTCAAGATCAAGGGCTAGAAAGAGGGCTTTTTGAGGAAAATGGCCCTACCGTGCCGCCCGTCAGCATGAGTGAAATATCTGCTACTCCGGCTCCGGCTCTACCTGAAACAGAGGAAGAACAATCCAAAGACCCCTCTCTCGACTCGATTTTACCCGACCGTGCAGTAAGCTCCGAAAAACCCACTCACAAATAACGCGCAGCGTTTTTCCAAATAGGGTTTTGCCACTTTCCGTTTGGGTCTCAGCGAGCTAAGGTTATCGCTTTATGGCTCTTACGGAAAACTCCAAACTCTCAGAAACGGGCCCGCGAAGGATTCGTAAACTTTCTTCCAATGTCATCAACCAAATTGCGGCTGGTGAAGTGGTCGAACGCCCTTCCAACCTTATTAAAGAGCTTGTCGAAAACAGCCTGGATGCAAACGCAACACGAATCGAAGTCCACTTAGTTGAAGGAGGACTCAAAGAGCTCACCGTGATTGATGATGGGCACGGCATTTTTGAAGAAGACTTAGCTTTAGCAGTCGAACGACACACTACGAGTAAACTCAAAGAGCTTTCCGACTTAGAGGAGATTGGAACCTACGGATTTAGGGGTGAAGCCCTCTCCAGCATTGCATCAGTGTGTGATTTTTCTATTCGAAGTCGAACTCAAAGCGCCGAGCGTGGACTTTCACTTCATGTTCCTTTCGGAGAAAGTTGTTCGATAAAACCCATTGGCTGTCCCCCTGGCACTCAAGTTACAGCGAAAGATCTTTTTGCACGAATTCCAGCGAGGTTTAAATTTTTGCGCTCCCAGACTACAGAGCTTTCCCATTGCATAAAAACATTAAGAGAACTCGCTTTGGGAAATCCTCAGACCTCTTTTTTTCTGTTTCACAATGGAAGACTTCTGTCTCAGTACACATCGACAAACCGGATGGACCGGATGAAAGAATGTCTCAAACCTGAATGGGAACCTCTCACATTTAACGACAAGATGGATGAGATGAGTTTCGAAGCTTTTCTTTCCCCTCCTGAGTTCGCTCAGGATAGAGGGGAAATCACACTCATCATTAACCAACGCCCTGTAAAAAACAGATTTATTCTATCCAGTTTGAAAAATAGCTTTCTCGAATTTCTAGGCCCCAACCTCGAAGTGTCTGGTGTTTTTTATTTAGACATTCGAGGTGATTGGGTTGATGTGAATGTTCATCCCCAAAAGCTAGAAGTTCGCTTTTACAGACAAGAAAAACTCTATAGTTGGTTAATCACTTCGCTTCGCAAGCAGCTTCAGTCGAAAGGCTTTAAGAGCCATGCCTCTCAAATTTCACAAGCAGCTTCGGAACATACTTTCAATCCCCTGCCCTACGCTTCAGAATCTTTTCTTCAAATTGGATTTTTAAATTCACACTTTTTGTTATGTGAACCGACGAATGACAAAGGAACACTTTACATCATCAATCGTTTAGCTCTGCAGAGAAGAGATTTATATCAAACGCTTGAGCAAAATCTGTTGGGTGGTAAAACTAGTACAACCAGTCTTGATTTAGCTGAGGTTATTCACCTTTCAAGTCCCCAGCTAAAAACTTTGGAGCATTTTCTTCCGGAACTTAAACGCTTGGGTTTTGAAATATCACTTTACAGCGATAAAGATATCGCTGTTCAATGCGTACCGAAATTCTTTTCTGGTGCGGACACGAAGGGTTTCATCTTAAAGCTATTAGAATTACTTTCAAGGATGGCCCAACCAAAAACTGAAACTGACAAAATCAACACCTTATTACATGTAATCATCAACCTAGAGCCTCAATCCGAACATCTCGGAACCCACTTTGACCATAAAGTCTCATCGCTCAATGGAATCGATGAAAGCTGGACTTGCCCGAACGGCCACCCTGTTTTATTAAAAATAACAAAAGACCAACTCCAAGACTATTTTAAGGAAATATGAAAAGACAACTTGCTATAGCGATCTTAGGGCCCACAGCTTCAGGCAAAACTAAACTAGCTGTTCAACTCGCAAACAGATTAAATGGTGAAATTGTCTGCATGGACTCAACCACCGTTTATCGAGGCCTCGACATTGGTTCCAGTAAACCCAGTGCCGAGGAAAAGGCTGGAGCACCTCATCATCTACTAGACATTGCGTCTCCAAATGAACCTTTTTCGGCCTTCCATTTTGTCCAGCTCGCCGAGAAGACCGTAAATGATATCGCATCTAGGGGAAAGCTACCTATTATTGTTGGAGGCACCTATTTTTACTTAAGAGCACTTCAATTTGGGATGTATGAATTACCCAACATCGCCAGTGAAGTTATCGAAAGCTTGGAAAAAGAATTCTGCGAAGATGACAAAGTAAACACGCTTAAAATGCACGACGAGCTCAAAAGGAAGGATGCAAAAGCTGCTGAAAACATTCATCCGAATGATAAATATCGATTATTAAGAGCCCTTGCTATTTTACGAACAACCAAAGAGCTTCCAAGCCAACTCAAACCAACCCCCTTTTCCGATGCGCAAAAAAATCGACTGTGGATGAAATATGCTGTGACACTTTCCAGACATGCCCTTAATCAAGCTATTGTAAATAGGTCAGAAAAAATGCTTGCTGCTGGAATCGTTGAAGAGACTCGAAAATTACTTGAGCAATTTCCTGATGCCCGTTGTTTAAACAGCATTGGTTACGCTGAATGCAAAGCATTTCTCGGTAAAAAAATTACTGAAAAACAACTCCGAAATGAAATCATTGAAAAGACTCGCCAACTGGCCAAGCGACAAGTGACTTGGCTAAGAAGCGATCCCGAGGTGCGATTCATAGATTTTCGAGATGTCGATAGGGTCTGTCTTGAGGTTGAAAATTTAACTGTAGCACTGAATGGATAGGAGACCCCATATGCAATCAATGACCGGATTTGGCAGAGGCGATTTAAATGTCGGAACTTCTCAAGTTTCTATCGAAATAAAATCGGTTAACCATCGGTACATGGACGCTCGCTTTCGACTTCCATCGAGTCTAAGTTTTTTAGAGTTACAACTTTTAGAGATCTTAAAGAACTATTTCGAGCGTGGTTCTTTTGAAATTAATGTTCGACAAAAGTCTCAAGCCCAATCTGAAGGCAACGGTTCATCCTCGAAGTACTCCATCGATGAAGAAGCAGCGAGATCCATTATTGAAGGTGCGGAAAAACTTCACTTGAAATTTGGCACAGCTAAACTTCCCTCATTAGAGATGCTCTTTCAATCGGGAAAAGTTTTTATCTTAAATGACAACTTAGAACCTGTCCCCGACCTCGTTGAATCGTTCAAGAGTAAATTCGAAACTGTTCTTAAAGAACTCCAAAAAATGAGAGAGCAAGAAGGGGCTAAACTCAAATCCATTTTAACGCAAGGCATCTCTGAACTTAAGACCAGTTTGGAAAATTTAACTAGATTGGCCCCCCGACAACCTATTCAGATTAAAGAGCGATTAGAGACTCGGTTGGCTCAATGGAAGCTTTCAAGCCCTGCGGATCCCCATCGAATGGAATGGGAAGTGGCCATGGCCGCTGAAAGGCTTGATATTACTGAAGAAATTGACCGGTTAAAAACACACGCCGAATCTTTTCTTTCTGTTTTAAATCAAACGGGAGCTATTGGAAGAAAGCTGGACTTTTTAACACAAGAATTGCATCGTGAGGTCAACACTACGGCAGCAAAATCAGCAGACATAGAAATAACGCAACTGGCTGTGAACTTAAAAACCCAAATCGAAAAGCTAAGGGAACAGGTACAAAATGTCGAATAACTATCAAGGGATAACGAGTTCGGAGTCTCACTCGGACCGAATGTTAAACATCGGTCACGGAAGCTTTGTGAAAGTCGATCGGATTTTAGGAATTTTTGAAGCCGGCTCTCTTCCCATGAGACGATGGAGAGACAAAGCTTTAGAAGAAAACAGATTAGTAGATGCGACTAAGGGCAAAAAACTGAAATCGCTCATACTAACCGATTCAAACCATGTGATTCTCTCGAGCGTCGTTGCCCAAACACTTAACGATCGCTTGTGCGAGAGGCGTTCTCCCGCTGGAGCTTCGTTAAGACCGCAGGAGGAAAGGCTGTTTGTCTCCTAAACGAACCCATCACACTCCATTGCCGAGATTGGTGGTTATCTCTGCCCCGAGTGGCGCTGGAAAGACAACATTGTCCTCGATGTTGTTAAAAGAATTCCCTCAACTCCAACGGTCGGTCTCAACAACAACCCGACCCAAGCGCCCGAATGAAGTCGAAGGCACCCACTATCACTTTGTCGACGATTCGACGTTTCAAGATAAAATTAATCAGAATCTATTTGCTGAGTGGGCACTTGTTCACGGAAAACGCTACGGAACAACTCGAGCCACTGTCGATTCGCTTTTGGCCCGAGGTAAAAACCCTGTCTTTGACATCGATGTTCAGGGAGCCATGAACCTTCAAGCTCTTTATGGCGATCGCGTCTTATTGATTTTTATTCATCCCCCCTCAATGGAGGCTCTTAAAGAACGCCTAGTACAGCGCAAGGGAGACTCCGCTGAGTCCATTGAAAATCGTCTTAATAATGCCTATAGTGAAATCAAATGGAGTCAGAAGTACGACTATCAAATTATAAACGACAACCTAGAGAGAGCATTTCAGGAGCTGAAAACGATCATCCAACACGAATGCTTTGAGAAAGAGAAATGAGCAAAACTCCCATCATTCCGCTCGTAAGCTCTAAGCCCAAAGAACTGGCCGATCTCATCTCCTGCGTAAAACAATACAACCCAGAGGCCGACACCAGCCTCATCGAAAAGGCATACCTATTCTCAGAAGAAGTTCACAAAGGTCAAAAACGAAGCAGTGGGGAGAGTTACTTCCATCATCCTATTGAAGTTGCATTTATTATTGCAGAATTAAGACTAGATACCGTGACCGTCGCGACCGCTCTGCTCCACGACACTGTGGAGGATACTGTAGCGACTTTACCTCAAATCGAGGAGCAATTTGGGCCTGAAATAGCAGCTCTTGTGGATGGGGTCACCAAAATTAGTCAAATTTCTTTCCAAACGAGCGAAGAGAAACAGGCCGAAAACTTTCGTAAGATGGTTTTCGCAATGGCGAAAGACCTTCGAGTTATTTTGGTAAAACTTGCCGATCGAACCCACAACATGAGAACTCTTCAGCATTTACGTCCTGATAAACAAGCTAGAATCGCTCAGGAAACTCTGGATATTTATGCTCCTCTAGCGAACCGCCTTGGACTATCAGCAATGAAACGGGAACTTGAAGATCTCTCTTTGAGGTACTCAAAACCTGAGATTTACTACAAGCTTGTGTCTCAAGTTTCAAAAAAACTCAAAGAGCGAGACCAATACACAAACGATGTCTTGGCGATGATTGAAGGGGCTCTTCAGGAACACGGCTACCACAATTCCAATGTCACCGGACGACCCAAACATTTTTATAGTATTCATAAAAAAATGGAAAAAAGAAATTTAACCTTTGAACAGGTTTATGACTTAACTGGGTTTAGAATCGTTCTTGGAACTGTAGAGCAATGTTATGGGGCTTTAGGACTTATTCACTCGCTATGGACACCCGTTCCTGGTCGTTTCAAAGACTACATCGCTATTCCGAAAGCCAATTTTTACCAATCCCTTCACACGACAGTAGTAGGCCCGGGAGGGGAAAAAATAGAAATTCAGATCCGCACTCAGCAAATGCATGAAACGGCAGAACGAGGCATTGCTGCCCATTGGGCCTATAAAGAAGGAAAAAACATATCGGCAGAGACATCGAAATTCAGCTGGCTCAATCGACTCGTCGAATGGAACAAAGACCTTCAAGATCCCAATGAGTTTCTAGAGACTGTAAAACTCGACCTCTTTTCGGAAGATGTCTATATTTTTACTCCCAAAGGGAAAGTCATCGAATTTCCCCAAGGGGCAACTCCTCTTGATTTTGCTTACACTATTCACACCGACTTGGGTCATCACTGTATCGGGGCCAAAGTCAATGGGCGAATGGTCTCACTCAAATACAAACTAAAAAGTGGTGACACCGTTGAAGTGCTCACATCCCCGAACCAAACCCCTCACAAGGACTGGTTAAAACTTGTTAAAACTTCGAGAGCCAAGAGCAAGATTCGACAATTCATTAAAGTTCAAGAGCATGAGCGTTCCATGATTACGGGAGAAATGCTCCTTGAAAAAGAGTTGAAGAAAGAAGACGTCAAATTAAAATCTCTGATCAAAGAGGGGATCCTCCAAAAAGGGGTTGAAGCATTTTCACTGAAATCAGTCGATGACCTATTCAGTGCTATCGGCTATGGGAAACTGTCCCCCAAAAAAGTAATAAGCCGACTTCTTCTGCCTTCCAAAGAGAAAGAAGCTGCCCAAACAAAGGAACCTAAAGAAACCAAACGTCCTTTGCAAAAAATTGTGGAAGAGGCTTCTAAAAAAAGCACAACTCGGCAAGTGGTTAAGGTCAAAGGGATCGAAGACCTTTTGGTGCACTTTGCCAGATGCTGCAGCCCTGTGCCGGGAGATTCTGTTGTCGGCTTTATTACTCGAGGGCGAGGGATCAGTGTTCATACCCGAAAGTGCCCTAAGATTTTTGACTCGGACCCACATCGACTCATTGACATTGAATGGGACACAACTACTGCGACTGAAAGAGCAGTCAAAATAAGAGTTATCTGTGAGGACAGACCAGGACTTCTGGCCGACATGTCGGGCGTTATCAAGGATCAAGATGCAAATATCACCCGAGCTCAAATTGGAACTACCAAAGACAAGAAGGCGCTCTGCCTCTTTTCGATCTCTATCAAAAATTTAAATCATCTTTCCAAAATTATTTCGGCCATCGAAGGAATTTCCGGAGTCTTAAGGGCTGAACGGGTTCAGAAAAAAGATAGATAGCTTAATCTTGAAGTTTCTTTTTTGATTTTCCGACCGGAATTAACGCAATAGATGGAACTGATTCTTTTTGCTGAGCCAAATCCTGAGCGTTGTTTTTCAAAGCTTGAGCTAAGCTTCCAGGAATTGAGAGTAACCCTGAAATTACTATCGATTTATTTTCATTAGATGGGAGTGGTTTTGCTCCATCTAAAATCCATTGCTTGATTTGATGAAAATCAAAGCTTGCCCCCTTCCCTCGATTCTGGCTTGCTAGAAGTGCTGCTGCACCTGAAACAAAAGCTGTAGCTTGAGATGTTCCCGACATCGTGGCAAATCGAGCCCCAGGGACAGTGCTTAATATACCAAGACCGGGGGCTGCCACATGAACTGTCGTCCCGTAATTACTCGAAGAAAGTAACTGATTTTTTTGATTCACAGAAGCTACACCAATAATGTTATCGACAGGATAGCTAGCAGGATAATAGGGGCTAATCGAATTATTATGTCCGTCATTTCCAGCTGCTGCTACCAATAAGACCCCTTTTCGATTGGCTTCTTCAACGGCCATTCTTTCGGTCGAAGCTGGCTCCGACCCGCCTCCGCTATAATTGATAATGTGAGCTCCCATGCGGACAGCGTATTGAATCGCTCTCACGGTGTTTTGTAAATTGTTCACTCCGTTACTTCCAGAGTCATAATACTTTAAGGCCATAATAGATACATTGGGGCAGACTCCGGTAGCTCCTATCCCGTTTGAGCTTTGAGCGGCAATAATACCAGCAATGTGAGTCCCGTGCCCGTGAGAGTCAAAGGGCAAGGGCTGATTGTTCACGAAGTCCCATCCAGCAACGTCATCTATGAAACCGTTGTTATCATCATCTAATCCATTGCAGCTTTTATCCCGGCACGTTGTCGAATTAGCCTCTTTAGGATTCCAAAACCCCACTTCACCAGAGTTGGTCCAAATATTATTTTTTAACTCAGGATGAGTGTAATCTACACCCGTGTCTACGACAGCAACAACAATCTGATTAGAGCAAGGAGCAACCTGCCCCAGGATCGGCTGAACCAGCGGAGTAAAGGAGTCAAAAAAACCAATATCTGAAAGCCCCCAGTCCTGATGTAGAAGTGGATCAACTTGATTGTTAAGAGTTTCTTTCTCTTTTGCTCTTACTCGAGACCGATTTAAAATATCTTTTGGAAAAGCTGGATAAGAAACGGAGTTGTTTTGTCTGGATGAAGAGACTCCCAACTCTTTCGCCTCAGTTTGAAAAGAAGCAAGCAGAACTAGAGCACTCATCACAATTACAAAATGCTTTTTTAAGGTATTGCTCCACCCACCGCAACATTTCACCGCTAAGTATGCCGAGACCAACGAATACCTCCACCCACCCGGGGACTTCTCTCGAAGACATTGAGTCTACAGAGTCGCTCTCAGGGTTTCCCCTGGATAATAGTCTAAAAAGCAACCCCTATGCCACGAATCTCGTTGGGGTAAACCACTGATTTTGAAAGAGGGTTTTTGAAGGACCTAAAAAAAGAGTGAAAAAGAGGACGACAGTTAGAAACAAATTACGTCACTGTCAGAGCACTAAAAGAATACTTGGAGTTTTAATTTTAACTCTGCACTATAATTGAGGTGTGTTTCCTTTTTCCCTAAGAGGGGATTCATGAAAATGCAGCTCATTTCGAGTTCATAACTCTTAGCCTTTCGAATCGGGAGCCTCTTGAAACACCCTATGTTTGGGATTCTAACTAGTAAGGTCGCGTCTTGGGAATTACTATGATGATCTTTGGAACAGCTCTTTTTTGCTCTTTCACCGCTCTTTTTTCATCGGTATTAATGGGATCACAAATTGAAGAATTAAAAACTGAAGTATCTGAAGACGAAGTTGTTGTCGAAGAGCTTATCGAAAAACTGGAGACAACTTTGAAAGCATTGAACCACCTGCAAAAAACTAAACCGAAAAGTTGAAGTTTAATATCTACTTAAGGCTTTTGCGACTACTGATAGTTCTCGGCAAGGTGTAATCAGGCAATTTCATTGCTACCAGATTGGGAGGAAGGCTACCTCCGGTTCTCATAGCTTTGTAATAGAGATAATTACGCAGGACCAACTTGACGTAATTTCTAGTTTCGGTCACTGGAATAAACTCAACAAAAATATCTAGAGGTTGATCTCCAAATTTTTGCCACCATCGGCCCGTTCTTTTTAATCCTGCATTGTAAGCGGCGGCGATGAGCGCATAATGAGGTGCTAATTTCCGCAATTGATTCAAGTGATAAGTAGATAATTTAAGGTTTTCTTCCGCTTGAAAAAGAAAGCGATCACTTGCATAGGGCTGATACTTCCAACTGTGACTTAAACTTCTCGCAAGACTAGGCATCAACTGCATCAGCCCTCTAGCATCAGTTGAACTTACGGCGCCGGGGTTAAATGCACTTTCCTGCCTCATGATCGAGTAAATAAAATCTTCATCAATGTTCCATTCCTTGGCGAGCCATCCGACTTTTTCCGAAAAAGGTCTGGGAAACATCTCTAAAAACTCACTGTGAATAACGGGCGTCCACTCCTGAGTGGGAGACTGATTGGCACTCACAATGGCTGAAAAGGTTTTCATCGACTCTAAATGATTCCCAGCGGCTCGGTATAAGTGAGCAATATAAAGCATCGAAAGCAAATTTTTCTCAGGATGATTCTTTACAGCATTGAAAGCTTTCCCCAAGTAAAGATTCGCATCTTTCTTAAGGCCCGCTTTCAGTCTCTCCTCCGCCTTCAGCAAATATCTATTCACGCTGTTTGGAACTTCAAAGGCATCATCCAAGTACCGCTGGCTCGCTTTGGAATCGACTTCAGGAATTGAAAAATTTTCTCCCCGTTCACTCGAAGCGAGATAAAGATAATAGCCAGGTAGAGGCAAAGAATTTAGTTTTTTAAAATCGGTCTCGGCTAGTTTCGGATCAATGGCTTTTCTAAAGCGATAGGTCCAGTAGCTCCTCCGAGTTTGATTTGAAATAGACTGATCCTCATCGCATTGTTTGGAGTAAATTTCTAGAGCTTTCTGAGGGTCTTGTTTGGAAAAATGGGTGAGTGCTAGCAAGAGTGCTGCATTGGCAGCTTCGCTTGAGCAAGATTCTACCTCCTTTATTTTTTGGTAGGCTTCGGTAATAGCGGCGATATCTCCTACATCGTGAGCGATTCGGAAATAGAGATTTAGAACCTTCAATCTCTCGGCTCGACTACTTTTTTTGATTAACTCTTCCTCTGCAATCAACTCTTTAGCTTTATTTAAGGCCTGTTGATTTTCGTCTTTGTTCCAGAGCTGGTAAACCTGCGAATAGGCTTTTTTAAGAGCTGGGTTCTGAATTCCGATTTTTTCTTCCTCGCCCAATTCTTTATTTTCCAAAAACAATTCTGTCTTGATATCTTCATTCTCAGAGACAATGGGCTCGACCTCAAACCTCAACTGTTCAGTTTTACTCAAGAGCTCTTGAAATCGGGGCGAACCTACTTTGACATGCTTAGCTTCCAAAGTGTAAAGATCCATCAACCGCTTTTTTTCAAGAATCGTTAATTCCGGCTTAACTTCTAAAAGCTTGCACTCTTTGACAGTGCTTGACGAAAAAATCTCTTCGGGAAATTTTTGAAACGTTGCAGGAAATCGAACGGGTTGATGTTTAGTGGCACACTGGCATAATAGGAGAACGCTGAATACAACAACCGTCATTGTCCTAGTAGCCATGGCTCTATTCTAATCCACAAAACTCATGGGAGAAAAGTAATGAAGTCGAATCTGTGCAAAAGAGTAGCCCTTTTAATACCCCTTACGCTTGCCCTTAGCTGCACCAAGTCAGAACACCCTAAACTCAAACAACTTGAAAAGCAGCTTTCAGCGGCTGAGGAGTCCTTGTCTGAGATTGAAGCCGCTATAAAAAAAGTTCCAGAACAAAACCATGGTTTGCTCCTCAAGCTTAATCAAGACAAACAGCTCGCTATTTCTCGACTCGAGAGACTTAAAGAAAACCTCGTAGAAATCGCTCCTGACAAAAAGTGGGTGCCAAAAGCCACTGAAAATTCTGAAGGGGGTTCGGGGGGGCATTAAATTGGCGGAGGGAGAGAGACTCGAACTCTCAAGACCTTGCGGTCGCCGCATTTCGAATGCGGTGGCATACCAATTTGCCTATCCCTCCAAAAGAGCCCCCATGTTCCTCTCGAAAAGCGATCTTGTAAAGCCCTCGATTCAAACTTCTCTCTTGTGCGAATCACCAACAATATCAATTACATATCGTGGCACTAAATAACCAGGAAGACGTTTTCTCATTTCGTCCACAATGGCTCTACCACGGTCCTCATCCACAAAAAAATGGCTTGTACCTTGAGCCGAATCTAGTTGATGCAAGTAATAGGGCAACACTCCTGCTTCAAATAATCTCTCACACAAATGGATGAGAACGTCTGATTCGTCGTTTACATCTTTTAGAAGAACCGACTGATTAAGAAGAACAGCTTTCTCCCGTAGCCGAAATAATGCTTCAAGAGCCTGATGAGTTAATTCTTTGGGATGATTGAAATGAGTCACCACGATTGGACGAAACCTCGTACTCGTCAAAGCATCCACAAAAGTCGAATTTACTCGAGATGGTAAAGTCACAGGAACCCGACTGTGAAATCGAACTCTTTTGATGTGAGAAATATGAGACAAGGCTTGAAGTGTCTGTTGAAGAGCCCCCTCACTGACCATAAAGGGATCTCCCCCTGAGAAAATAACTTCCTGAATCTCAGTTTGATTTTTTAAATATTGAAAAGCGTCAGTCAGTGCCCCCGAAAAGAGATCGCTTTTCAGTTCATTTAAAAGTGATTTTCTAAAACAAAACCGGCAGTACATACTGCAATTTGGTGTGAGGTGGAGAAGAACTCGGTTGGCGTATCGATGAGTGATTCGGGGAACGGGTTGATGTTGTAAGTCCTGCAGGGGATCGGCAATTTCCTCTTTTTTCGAAAGACTCTCTTCCCAACGGGGAATAGCTTGCAACCGAATAGGGCACATCGGATCACTCTTATCGATTAAGCTCGCATAATACCTTGGAAGGAAAAACTGATACTTTTCCGATACACTTTCAAGCCTCTGCGCTTGCTCTTCCGTTAAAAAACCTTCCGAAACTAGTTCTTCGATCTTTCTAAAAGCAGTAGCTATTTCCTGTTCCCAATTCATCTCATCGCCTTAGATATTCTGTAAGTTCTTATCTTTAAAAAACTTTAACCAATAATCGATCGATTCTTCCCACAGTCCTTTGGCGTCGCCAACTGTTTGTCCAAGCTTCCCACCGAAGAATGGATTTAGTATTTCATCCATTCTCATCTGGGAAAGATCTCTTGCCACACTGTAATACTCCTCCTCGGGCTCCGAGGGTTCTAGACATTGAACCAAAAACTTTTCTCTTACAAGAACGCCTAAAATAATTTTTAACTTTTCAGAGTCTAACTGACTTATCGATTGCAAAGCACCTACTCTTACAGGCCCCTCGCCTGCTTGAAAGGCATTCTGGGCGCGAGCTAACATTTTAGATATCCCACGGCATTCAAGCCAAGATGGGCTCCACCCTTCTGGACCTAAAACCTCTGTTCCATGGGTTACTAAATAGGAAACTTCAGCTCCTAAAATGATCACCAACCAAACAAAGTAGGCCCACAACCCCATTAATGGAACAATAGCCGCTTTTCCATAGGCCGAGTGAGTTCCGAATCTAAAATAGGTTTGAAGCGCAATATTTGTAATTTCAAGAGCTACAGTCGCAAAGAGGGCTCCCCAAAGCGCCGATTTCCACTGCACTCGCTCCACAGGCAAATAACGATACATCGCTAGCAATGTAATAAAAATGAGTAGAACTGGAACCACACTGCTCACAAAATTGAACGTCGAGGCTAAAACAGTCATGAAAGATATTTTTTGAACCAATTGCTTCATCACAATAGGTAGCGAAATACTGGCCACTAAAATAATCGGCGCAATCGCAGAGACAACAATAAAGTTTCGAGCCTTCTCGACCCAAGGGCGTTTTCTATCGGAAGACCATATATGGTTCATTGTTGCATCGATATTGCTATAAACCTTGAGTCCAACCCAGGCTAAAAAAGAGAAAGCAAAAACACCCAATGTTGAGCTTTGTTGAATGAGTGTAGTTAAATAGACTTCACTGAATCTGCGGATATAACTTGCAATGTAATCACGGTGAATCTCTGGAATCTGATTTAAAAAGTTTTCTGTCAACGTAGTCAGAGCTTGCTGAACCATCCCAACTTGAGAAAAGACAGAAAAAAGAAAAAACCCTCCCGCGAGAAGAGGTAAAATAGAAAAAAGCATCAGATAGGCCATCGATTCTGCTCGCACCTGAACATCATCTTTCACAACTTCATGGAACAATAAAAAAAGCCCCTTTTGGAATTTTAAACGAAACCTATCCCATTGATGAATAGCCGTTCGCTCTTTGAGTTCCAGCTCTCTTACCTGTTTTCGTATTCTTAAAAGACTTTCCGATTTGACTGACATGGTTTCCTTTTTACTCTGTTTGTGGGGTGTTTATGGGGTAATAACTTGCTTTGACTCAATCCTAGTCATTTCAAAACTTACTCCCTGCCCAAGCCACCAACTTTCAAACAGATCTTGATAATTCGGTGAAAGAAAATATCCCGATTGGCCCCCGGGCTGTGAAAATTTAGAGTTTTTCTCATTTGAAAAGTCGATGATCATTCTCATCGAAGCACCATTTTTGGGTTTATTCACACGAACCACTAATCCGTCTCCAGACATTCCTCTTGAGGGTAAATCGATCAGCCTAACCAAGAACTGGGGAAGTTGACTTGAAAACGGGTGCTGAACCTGAAGTAAGTTTCGTTGTCCCCACTTAAGTTCTACTAAATCATTTGGGGTTTTCGCTAGCTCCTGTAGAGCCTCTTTTGCAGACACTACAATAAGTTCATCCCAAGATTCAAACTTTGGATTTAAGAGATTGATAGGCCTGTGGTCGAGAAGATTTTTAACTAGCGTGTCTTTAGAAATAAGATCTTCGACCTCCTCTTGTCGATATCTGGCAGTTTGATGAACAAATGGGGCCACACAATTTTTCTGAACTTGAAGCCTAAACTCTTTCATGATGGGATAAATTGAAGAATCAAGTGCTGCTAGACCATCCCACGATTTAACCCTGCTTAAACTCGAATCTAATAAAGGCTCATTTTTTAAAGCTTCAGTAGATAACTTGCTCACCGACTCAACCCAACGGTCGCGATACCATGCGTGAACAGGTGAATAGAGATCGTTTTGGATCTTGGCCATTTGCTCGGCATCAAACTTAATATCTTGAGACAGTAAGCTTTTAATTTGATAACCCCGCACTGGAGAAGGCCAGTCATGGCCCCAGATTTCTTTTCCCGGCACCTCGGGCCACATGTTCTGATTACCATTCGCAATAAACCCTTCTTTCGGATTCACAACTCTGGGCATTGCAGACCAAGGGACATACCCAACCCAAGGTCCTTGCATGATCGGCTGGCTTGTTTTTCCATGATGAGGCCTTCCCCGAGGAATTTTTCCCACCATAGCCCAAGCTATCTGATTATCTTGGGTAGCTACCAGAATATTTTGAACGGGACCGCCCCAGTGAGATAGTGCGTCCCACAACTGGTCTAAATCTCGAACTCGATTGAGTTCAAGGGGATTTAGTTCCGCTAGGGCCTTGGGGTCGAGAGCAGTCCATTGCAGAATTCTTTTCGATTTTAAATTTGTTTCAATTTCCTCTTCGATATAGGGCCCAAAAGGGGTGTCCCAAAACGTGACTATTTTCGACTCTCCATCTTTGATGAGAATTGTTTCTTTTCGCTCAGACAATTCCAGTTTTTTACCTTTGAAAACCAGGCCATTCTGAGGCTCAAAATGAGCGTCCAAAAGGATAAAATCCTGAACATCAGCGCGAGAATTTGTAAACGACCAAGCCATGTAGCTATTTCTACCAATGACAATTCCGGGGATTCCAGGAACAGAGACTCCTCTCACATTTAAAGATTTTGATTTAAGTTCACTTCGGTACCAAATGTTGGGCACTGTCAAATTTAGATGGGGATCCCCAGCAAGGAGAGGTTTTCCAGTTTGAGTTTTAATACCCGCAACAGCCCATGCATTACTTCCGTAAACATCTCTATCCTGCGGTTTTTTTACAGAAGGAATGAAAGCCTGAGTTCTAAAACTTATTTCGCTAGCTCCAGGCACTCTGACTGGGAACGGAAATCCTGCGGGTGTTTTAAGAGGAGAATCTAAAAATCCGAAATCCCAGGTCATGAATTCAATGACCGATTTCTTAAATTGCCGATGAAGTTCATTGTAGGCCAGCTCTTCCGAGTTATTTGGATCGTTTAAAGCCTCAAACATACTTAAGACAACAAGCAATCCATCCTCTGCTCTCCACATTTCAGGTTGATACCCAAGTAGTTTGATCTCCCAAGGCAGAGTTTCATTTTTTAAGTAGTCATTGACTCCTTGAGCGTAAGACTCCCATACCTCTTGGGTCTCGGGTGTCATTTTTTGCAGAGCCAAAACTGCGACTTGTGAGAAGCCTAATCTTCGATGCCAAACATCAATTGCGAGAGCCTTATTACCGAAAACTTCACTGAGTCGTCCCCTCATTTTTCGTCGAATGAGTTCCATCTGAAAAAATCGGTCCCGCGCCGTGGCTAAACCCTGAGCACGCAAAACATCTCGATAATCATCACTCTCAATATAGGGGACACCAGAAGTGTCCTTGATGATTGATACTGTCGATTTAAATATAGGGCGTTTGAGATTCTCTTTGGAGTTTGGGAAAAACCGAGTTAGCCCAAAAACAATGCCCCAGAAAACAATGAGCACAAAACCAGAAATAACAGATAGAATAATTGAGCTGCGTTTCATTGGAAAATCGAACGAGGTAATCTATCTCCAGTTGCCTTCTCCATCGGAGTTTAAATCAATCACTCTTCCTCGGTTAGAGCGACTCACATGAACGCGGTACTTTCCTGATTCTCGACTGAGCGACAAATTGCATACCCAAGACACGACACTCACCCACAGCGAAGCTAAAAAAGCAGCCGAAAAAGAATCGACTGCAACTCCCATCACTAAGCTTCCTGCCCATTTAAAAATCACTGCATTGATCACAAGGAGAAAAAAACCCAGACTCACTACCGTGAGTGGCAATGTGATAAAAATCAAAATGGGACGAACCAGCAAATTCAGAAGCGCTAAAACAGCGGCCACTGCCAAAGCAGTACCCAAACCGTCAATATAAACTCCTGAGACTAAGTGTGGTGTTGCTAAAATTGCAGCAGCAGTCACTAACCACTTCACAAGAAACTTTGGCATTTTCGCTCCTTCTTTAAGCGGGCTAGTTATAACACCATCCCTCTAAACTTCGATTAAATTTATTCATTTTACTCTTCGTAAAATAGTGTAAGTTATTCCGACTAAGGAGACTCAATGGGGCTATATTCTCGAAATAATTGGATTTTAAATAGTTTTTTTCATCCCCTGTCCACAAAGGAAGTCTTAGAGACTGTCGAGCGAAAAATCAAAGACAGACTCCCCCATTCTAAGGGAACAATGGCTCCGGTGGTTCTGCTCGACTTAGATTCCACCCTTTACGAAGTGGGGCACCGGACTCTAGCTATTATTCAGGAGTGGAATCGAAAGCCTAAGACTCAACTTAAAATTCAATCGGTTTTAGATAAAGTGACTCTTGAACACATTGGATACTCCTTAGTAGACATGGCTCAGAAATTGGGTCTTGAACCCGAGCATCCTGATACACAAGAAGCCTTAACTGAGCTTAAACCGTTTTGGTGGGAGCGGTTTTTTACCAATGACTATTTGCCCCACGATAAACCTTACCCTGGGGCTGCGGAATACACACAGGAGCTATTCAAACTCGGCGCCCACTTGGTTTACCTCACAGGCCGAGAAGAAAGCAAAATGCATCACATGACAGTCCAGAACTTAAAACGAGACCATTTCCCTTGGTGTGAGAAAAGGACAACTTTGGTCATGAAACCCAGTGGAACTGTTTTAGATGTCGCTCACAAAAAAAATGTAAAATCCTTAATCGATAAGTTGGGAAGTTTGGTGGCTTCGTTTGAAAATGAACCTATCAATTTAGTAGCTCTATCAAATGTATTTCCAGAAGCGATGCATATTTTTATGGACACCGTCTACAGTGACCATCCGACGGAACCAGGTAAAAACCTTTTTAGAATCACAAGTTTCTCAAGAGAAGACTAAGAAGTTCGGGAGATAAAGAATTGCCCCGTTCAACAAAAAAACTAAATTGGTTTCTCTGGGCAACTCTCGTTGTTCCTCTAAATCATCTAACTCCAGAATGGTACATTCCCTCATATTCCAACCTAAAACCTAATCGAATTTCTTTCGGCGCTAATGGATTAAAAATCGATGTTAGTGATTCCTCAAGCCCTCTCTTTTATGCCTTGCAAAAATCGGTACCCATTAAAAGTATTTCGATGAGAGGAAGGGTCTCTCATTTTTCAGGACTCCCCAAAACTATGAAAGAGGGCGATATTCCGGATGACTGCTTATTGAGATTGGGATTGGTCGAAACAACCCCGGGCGGCCCGAATTGGCTTCAAAGACTAGTTTCTCCCCGATGGGTTAAAGACCTATTTGAGATCTTTCCCAATCAAACAATAAAAAAAGTGACTTTCCTAACTTTAGATCCTTATCGAAAGGTTGGGAGTTTTAGAACTCATCCCAAAAACTCTCTAATCATTGAGCAAGTTGCCGTCTCACTAAAAAACTCAGGACCGTTCCAATTAGATTATGAGTTCAAAGACCCTCTAACCACTCAAGCTATTTGGCTACAGTCGGATGGTGATGACTCTCATACTCAGTTCTTTGTGGAGATAGAAAGTTTGAAGTTAGAAACTATGAATTGAGAGTGGGGGCCCCGTGGGTCACATTCAATAAATCGGCAATTTTTTGCCCAACATCGTCGACATAATCCTGAGGGGTCGAAGCACCACCTGTAACTCCGATTTTTCTCTTTCCATTGAACCATTCTGGATTAAGTTCGTTCATTTCTTCAATCAGGTAGGTATCAGGTTGATACTGTTTGCATATCTTAACCAGTTTGTTGGTGTTACTGCTGTTCTTTCCGCCTACAACAACAAGAACATCAGCTCCTTTTGCCAAAATTTCAGCCTCTTCCTGTCGGATACTGGTCGCATCACAGATGGTGTTGTACACCGCGACTTCACTAAATCTCTTGCGACAAGCTTCAACAATTTTATCTAGCACTTTCACTTCGATCGTAGTTTGAGCAACAATCCCGACTTTGGAAACGTCAGCTGGTATTTTCTCTAGATCCTCAACTTTGTAAGTCACTAAATAGTTGTCTTTTGCGAAATAGCTCACGACTCCTTTGACCTCAGGGTGATTTGAGTCACCTACCAAAACTAAATAATATCCTTTGTTGCCGAGGCTAGCGGCTATTTTCTGGGGTTTCTTAACCAAGGGGCAGGTTGCATCAACTACTTGAACCCCCCTAGTTTTAAAGTCCTTCTCAATTTCTTGCTTAACACCGTGAGATCTCAAAATTACCGTGCCTCCAGTGACCTCAGTTTGATCCTCGACAGTTTTAACCCCCTGAGCTTCCAATTCTCGAATGGTCTTAGGATTGTGAACAATGGCTCCAAAGGAGAATACTGGATTGTTTGAATCTTTACCCTTCGTAGCAGCTTGCTGCCCCAGTTTAATGGCCCTCACTACTCCAAAACAAGCTCCACCGTTAGGGCTTATAGTAATTTCAACGGAATCATCATTGCTAAAAGACAAAGACCTTTTTGATATAACCTCTGGGTTTTTATTAGAATTTGGGTCAGTGGTTTTCATAGATGGCCCTCTCTCTGGGTAGATTATCTGGGCCCATTCAGCATTGTCAACGAAGCTAATTTAAGCCAAGCCAAGATTTAATTTTTTCGAAAAGGCCAGACTCAGATACTTCTGCCATAATCGATAAGTTTTCAACACAGAACACAGAATGTTTAATACCTGATCCCTTTGAGTGGACCTACAAAGGGCTGGTCCGATGCAATTTGTTAAGTGGGTCGAGTACTTAGAGAGGACCAAATGCATTGTTCTTTATTGGGGCCTAAAGGAGTTTCATTTTAAGTTCAACTAAACGTCAAACGGCCTACAAATTCCGCAACGTTGGCTCGGCCGACTGGCCGTTTGAACCCTTTGTAGGTCCACTCAAAGGGTGCAGGTAAGAATGTTTACACTTCACATATTGCTTTTAACTTAATGTATTTATTGAATTTGTATTAGTTACATTTAGATTGAAGGGGCCTCTGTATACGTTTTGTTCTAACCACACAATTCCTTCACAATTTCTAGTCGAAATTCTCGAGTTTTTCGTTTGAAAAGCCGACACAGTGAAGTGAGGTTGTGATGGAGTCATTTCGAATAACTTACGCTTGGCAATGGGCTTGTTGTGTTGCTTTGGTCCTGGTGACTTTAATACTCGCTTAAGCAGGGATTGGATAAAGAGTTTCGGTTGAGGAATCCTTACGTAGGCGACAAATTTGCTGGAAGATAAGTGCCCCACAGACGAGACCAATAATGTTGAATAAAACATCCTCGCCGCTAGCCCACCGTCCTGGGATCGTGGTCTGCATCGCCTCGGTCAATCCAGCATAAAGTACCAACCATAAAGCATATCTCGTGCGAGTCTTCTCGGTTTTCTCAAGAAATGCGAAGCTTGCCAGAATACCTAGCACAGAAAAAGAGCCAATGTGAAGCGCAGCCGAAGCTGGGGCGGAATGAGTATCTAAGGGGGGATTCTGAGATATCTCCTTGCCTAAAATGACCCACGGATTTTTAAGCAACAACTCATAGGTCAGCAGCGCAATATATCCCCAAAACCAGACGAACCGGCACCTGTAAATAAATGCTTTCACGGTATTCCTAACTTTCGGTTGAGTACTTTAAGAAGACGAGATTCTTTAATTATAAATCAGACGGAAGGGAGTTTCAAACTATTGCAAAATAAGGAGTTCGCAACGCGTCTAGGCTTAGAGATTGAAGCCGTTTACCATGTTACGATGAAATCTATACTTCTTCTTCATTTGATTATTTCGTCGTTTAGCTTTGCGGGTTTGCCCAACGCAAGCGCCCCCTCAGACGCAAATGAAATAGTAAAAAAAGCGGATGAGGCAAGGTATCCCTCAGGACAATTCTCGTTTTTTGTAAAAGTCACCGACACTGATGACAGCAACCAAAATGAAACAGTTTATTTGGTGCACACAAAAGATTCTGACAACTCTCTAGTTGAAACTAAATCTCCGGAACGAATGCGCGGGCGTAAACTACTCATGAAAAAGCGAGATCTATGGATGTTTTTACCCAACCTCAAAAAACCAACTCGAGTAGGTTTCGAACAAAGATTAACCGGTGAAGTTTCCAACGGGGATTTAGCTCGAACTAACTTCGCAGAAGATTACGACGCCAAGCTCGTCGGAGAAGAAAAAGTCGACAGCCACAATTGTTATAAACTTTTATTGAGCGCCAATCACAAAGAGACAACTTATCGTCAGATTGTTTATTGGGTGGATAAATCTTCCTTTTTCCCAGTTCAAGTCAAATTCTACGCTTTATCGGGAAAATTATTGAAAATAGGTAAATACTCTGGAGTAAAAACTGTGTTGGATAAAAGTAGGGTTACCCAGTTAATTATTACCGATGCACTCCATAAAACAAGACAGTCCACACTTAATTATTTTAATTTTCGCAAAGCAAATTACGACGACACGTTTTTTAGTAAAGAGTCCCTAAGTGATTAAACTAGGCTTTCTTACCTTTTTTTTGATGGCATCCCTAGCCTTAGGGGCCATTGTTGAATCTCATATCGATACTCAGTCTAGAATAGGTTACCACACAGTTGCCCCCACAGACCTGAGTTCTCACCGCCACGAGTTGGACGTTAATTATCTTGTGAAATTTCCCAATCCTTGGTCGTTAGGATTTGGTTTAAGGGCTCTTGTAGAAGCTGCCTATGCGTCGAATAGCTCACGATATCCCGACCCCGTCAGAACACGAGATTCTCAAGATATCATTCTTCGAGATCTCTTTTTGCAGTACAAAGGGGGCCCGCTAACACTCAAACTAGGGAGTCAGCAAGTTGTTTGGGGAGAAGCTTTTGGATTCTACTACGCCGATCTCGTTAACCCGAAAGACTTTAGAGATTTTGGAATAGGCCCTCTAGATAGAAATCGGCTACACATTCCCATGATCAATGCCAAACTAAACTTCGATGACAACGTCATCCAGCTTATCTATGTTCCAAAACCCTTTTTCAATAAAACTCCGTCGGTGGGAAGTGATTTTGCTTTTCCCTTTTCACGATTCTTCCCATCACAAGACTTTACTTTCAATGATGAACGAACACTGCCCGTAAGTATTAAAAACGCAGAATACGGAGTTCGTTTATCGCCTAACATTAGCGGTACTGACCTATCTTTCATCTATTTTAATTACTTCGACAGAGCTCCAGTCTATGAATCCGAAAATAACTCGGGATCAATCAATGTTTTGGGCAAGCATCTTCGTTTGGAAACTCTGGGGCTGACTCTATCTTTACCTCTCAGCACGTTAGTACTTCGAAGTGAAATACTCTTCCACCGCAATAAATATTTTAACTACTTCGATGGCTCTTTGAAACCATATGAGTCTAATCAATGGGTTGGAGTCCTAGGGTTAGATTACATCGTAGGAGATAAATGGCGATTGGGCCTCCAAGTATCTGAAAATTATCGCGACAGAACCGTTTCGGGCGCTATCGACTTACAATCAACTCAGCTCATTACTGGCCATGGAAGCTTTACAATAATCAACTCTCAGGTTTTTGATTTGCTTTACGCTTACGCTCCTCACGATGGCAGCAGTTTAACTGAGCTAAGCTACCTCATACCGCTCAGCAAGCGAGTGGAAATTCTCTTTGCTGCAGATCTTTTTAACGGTGGAAAATCAAGCCAATTTGGTCTTTTTCACCCTGCGAGTCGCGGTTACATTCAATTAAAGACCTACCTTGGTAACGAGACTAAAATTTAGCTCCCAATACCGACAACCATTCATACGTTATAAAAAGAGGCCCCTTCCACAAATGGGATAATCCAGTTAAAAACGCAGGTCGGTTTCCCTCGATTTTGTGCCCGAGTAATTGAAAAAACCATCCCACAACCAACGCCACAACCACAATGAAAGCAGAGTATTGAAATGACATAAGAGCTACTTCTTCAGCTATGAGAAAGAGCGGACAAGTCCAAGCTGCAATAGCCAGAGCCAACTTTTTATGAAGCTGGTAATAAAAAACAAAACTTGAAATAAAAAATAAAGTCGCGGCTGATAACGGAATATTTATTGGAAAAAAACGAAACCAGCTTAAGCCGCAATACAAAGAAAAAACAATCAGTGGAATACCCACGTAATGTGAATAACAGTTAGCTTTTGTCTTGTGAAATGCCTGATAAGATTCGATTTGTTCTTTCCAGTTGAGAGATTTACAAAAATGATTGTCCACAGTTAAAAATTCTATAACAGCAAGCCTATGAGAGCAACCATTCTACAGCAAGTGAATGGGTATCCAAATTATCAAAGCAGGTTCTGAACAAGAGACAACCTTAAGATTCGGAAACTCAGTATTTCCATTCCGTGTTATATGAAGAAAACCGTTCTGAACAATGTTGTATTTCCTACCTGATGCACGCTCGAACGCTTCACAAGCTCCCCTAAGACATAAAACAAAATGCTCGTTTGCCGAGATCGGGAATTGATATTCCTCACCTTGAGATATAACTGCAGTATAAATCATACCCTTGGTTCGGCCTCGCTTGAGAAATACGTTCAAATCGACCACTGCAGATGTGATGATAGCTTCTGTCTTTAGATCCCCATTGAATTTATAAGCAACAAGAGAATTAAGTGTTTTCTTCTTACCATCGGAATGAGAGATTACGATGGGCCCACCGTCTAGCAAACAAATCACTCTGTCATAGCCCTCATAAACTGAAAAGGGACCTGAGCTTTTCACGAACGCAGAGCTTACTCTCCACAAAAGATCAGAACCAGGACTTCGAGCCAGTTCTCGAGTGAGGCCCTGCCCATTTTTCCACTTTTCAAGTGGAAGCGCATCGAGCGCCCCCTGAATTACCACCAACTCTTTTTGAGAAGCTAAAGCTGAGATCATAGAATCAAATATTATGACGCAAAGCCTGAACAATATTCATTTTGGCCGCTCGATAGGCTGGTAACACAGCAGCTAAGACCGTAATCATAACCCCAAGTCCGCCGCCCTTAAAAATGGAGGAACCAAGAACTTGAATCTTGATAATAATTGGCGAACTAGCTCCAGGAAAAACGACTGGAATATTCATTGAATTAAATAAGTAGGCCAATAAGGATCCACCGAGACCTCCCAGAAGAGCTCCGCACAACCCTAAGAAAAAACCCTCTGTTAAAAACTGCCACACTACAGATTTCCTCTGCTCTCCAAGAGCTCGGATAGTGCCAATCTCGCCTGTTCTCTCCATAATGGACATGCCGACTGTATTTGCAATACTCAACAAAACCAAAGAAAATAAAATAAATTTCACGATGATGTTTTGCAACTTGTTAAACATCGCGACCTGCTTATAAAGGCTCGCAAGTTGAAACCATGTCTTTAATTGAATGTCCTCCGAAAGCCCCGCGAGCTTAGGTGCAAGAGCATCCCGAAACTGTTTGGTGTCCCATGAAGAGTTTAAGCCGAACACAATTTGCTCAACACCCTCAGTGTCCAAAAGTTTCTGCGCAGTGGAAAGAGAAATCAACAAAGTACTATCGTCGAATTCAGAAATATCTGTTTGAAAAATGCCGCTAACCTCGAGGTCCAGGGCATTCATTACGCCGTCGTAAGTATGAGTTAGGAGACTTACACTATCTTTAGTTTTTATTCCGAGTTTTTTAGCAAGTCCACTCCCGATGGCAACTTGAAATCCGTTCCCAGAGGTCAAAGCCCCTCCTTCTTTGAATCGGAAATACTGGTTTCTTGACACCTCTTTACTAGGGTCTATTGTCACCGCTCTTGCACTAATTGAGGCGTCTTCTTTGCTAAGGAGGCCAAAAAACTCCAAGCGGCCGGTCGCATATTTTACTCTAGAGTCCTTCTCCGCCTCTAAAATAAACTGTCTATAATTCGAAATGAGGTTGTGTTTAGGTTTAAGGTTTGTTTTTTCCCAATAAGATTGTCGTGCTAATTGAACATGACCTGTTTGGGTCTCTATCGTTGTTTCCCTTAAGCCCTCAACCATATTGTAAGTGAAGCCCTCAAAGATAACGATTGAAGCCACTGCGCTAGCGATCATAAGCACGCTCAGAACACTTCGCCTTCGATTTCTAAAAGCATTTCTTATTGCAATTTTAACTCTAAGCCACATTTAACAACTCGTTGTCTAGGGTTTGTTTTCCATCCACCAAATGAATCACTCGATGAGTACGTTTCAAAACCAACGGGTCATGGCTGGAGAGCAAAAAAGTAATTTGCTCCTGACTATTGAGTTCCTGCATGAGATCCAAAATTTCACACGAGGTTTTTTGATCGAGATTAGCCGTAGGTTCATCAGCCAAAATAAGCAACGGCTTTTTCACTATGGCTCTTGCAATGGCTACTCTTTGCCGCTGCCCCCCACTGAGTTGACTGGGCCGGTTTTTATAAAAATTTTCAAGTCCCACTTTATTTAAAGCTTCCTGAGCTCTTTCGATACGCTCTTTCGAATGGACCCCCGTCAATAGTAAGGGATACTCAACATTTTCCAGTGCATTCAAAGTTGGAATGAGATTGAAAGTCTGAAAAATAAAACCCAGCTTCTCAGCGCGAAATTTTGCAAGTTCGGGAACACTCATGTCACGGGTAGATATTCCTTCAACCTTTACATCTCCAGAAGTAGGCCTCTCAAGACAACCCAAAATATTCAGAAGTGTGCTTTTTCCACTTCCTGAAGGCCCCGCAATCGCAGTAAAAGCATTTCGCTCGAGCTTAAGACTCACGTTTTGAAGTGCCTGATGGACGTGACTTCCCAACATAAATGTACGGCTCACGCAAATGGCCTCCACCAAAAAACCCTCTTCAGTTTGTTCAAACACAGAAAACATATTTCCCCTCGTGTTTATGTTTCGGTTGAGGGCTTTGCTTTGTTAATAAGAATTGTTTAGAATTTTTTGTGGGCAGGAAGATTGTGAAGCAATTAACACAATCGCTTCTCTTTTAGTCGATTTTCGCAAGATCGAAGCTTTTCAATAACCTCATTCATATCTACAGTGGGGAAACTTGTGTAGAACTGCCCCACAGCTTCAAAATCGGATGGAGCCTGAAGGTAAACCAGTTGATTACATTCCTGCCGAACATCCTTAATCCGCTCTTGAGGCAGTACCGGAATAGCAGCAATTAATTCTTGAGGTTTTTTTGAATTAATCACTCGGAGAGCACCCATAAAAGTCGCACCTGTGGCTATCCCATCGTCTGTTAATATAATGGTTCGTCCTTCCCATTTTGCTAGAGACTTCACTTTTCGAATCTGAGCACTGCGCTCAGCAATAACCCCTGACTGATAGTGTATTTCCGATTCGAGATAGTCTGGATGATCCTTTTTTATTTTTTCCCCTAGTGGAGTGAGATAATTTATCCCCGACTCAACTATCGCACCAATCGCTAATTCTTGATTCCATGGGCAACGTAATTTCCTGACAATAACTACATCGAGTTCTCCCATGGTTTCATCAGCCAAAACGGCTCCTAACACCACTCCGCCTCTTGGGATTGCTAAAATGAGTGGATCACGGCCCCTAAAATGAGTGAGCTTTTTTGAAAGTAGCTTGGCAGCCTGAAGTCGGTCGGAATAGATCACTCTTGATGCAGTTTGCACATCAAGTGCCAATCTTCCTTGCATCGCTTATTCGGTCGATAGCTGACGTGACTTTTTGATAAGTTTTTTAACTTTTACGAGAGAAGCTTCTTTGGAGTTCTTTTCCCAAAGAAAAGTAAATCGCTCACGGTATTTTTTGACAACTTCTGTCTCATTGAGAAAGATACAATTTTCTGAGTTAGACCTCGAAGCCGGACCCGTCCAATTAAAACTTCCGGTTTCGACCAGAGAATTATCAAAAACAGCAAATTTATTATGCTCAATTTTATATTTGCTATGTAGTTTTAAATTAAAGCCTTCGTTTAAAAGCGGTAAAGCTGAAGAGGACTTCTGAGCAGCTTGAATAGAGTCAGTTAATATCTCAATTTTTATCCCTCGCTTTTTTGCTCCTCGCAACGATTCGACAATCTTTCGATTGTTCAGACTATAAACCGCAACTACGATCTCCTGCTTAGATTCCTGAATGGCTTTTACTATTCTATCTTCGCAGTCAGTGGATGGAGAAAAATAAACCTCTGTCCCGAGCAAAACACGGCTGAACACTAAAAAGCTAACTGAAGCAATCTTGAAATGGCCCACCATGGCTCATCTTCTCACAAGCGAAATCATCAGAGAAATTATTTTTTAACTAATACTTCACCATGCGGGGTCAGAATTTTTTGTTTTCCTGATTTATCGGCTGTTTCCACTTGCACTAATGTCATACTTGAAGCAGTTCCACATTGATTGGTTGCGCTAAGATGGTATTCGACCGATTGATTGGGTTGAGCGATGGGGTTACAAGAAGACGGGTCGCTTAAGCCCTCTTCGGGTAACCACTGACAAGTAACGCCAGGGGTGAGCTCTACGCCTATTTGAACTGATTCTCCCTTCTTAATTTCGTTGAGATATTTTTGAGCTGCACTCGGTGGAATACAAGTAGGTTTATATTTTACTATTCTAGCACTCACGCCGAGCCCACGATTGAGTCTTCCATTACCACACTCCCACTGAATTCGAGAGACTCCATTTTCACCATGACTTTTTCCCCAGGAATTCCACACGTGGGCATTTCTTTTACCATTTTCTAAGTCCCAACCTACAATGGCCACCATATGATTTCCCCCTGAATTGATCGCGCTACAGGAATTGTAGATTCCAGGTCCTGACATCGAATAGGAAGCGACAGTGACCACCAATGGCCCCTTGGCATCGTGCATCGCGGCCATCATTTCCGAAACTTTGGTGCCCTCACGAAAACCGCCCTCTTTAGTACGCTTAGCTAACGAGTATCTTTTAGAATCCCCCACATAAGGCGCTGAAATTATTTTGGGCTCCCAACCAGTCGAGACCTGAGACGAGCTGTATTTACAACTCTTGTCATAACCGGCATACGCAAAATCTGATTCCTCTGGAAGTCCGTGCAGCAGAAAACTAACAGCTTTCATATAGCCGCCCTTACATGAACCCGCCTTTGAACAAGAAAGAATAGTTTGTATCGAGTGGTCGACTACTTTGCCGTCATGAACTGCACGAGCTATTTCGAGGCCATGATGTGTAGACCAAGCCCAACAATCACCGCACTGCTGTTTTTTGATCTCTGGGATTCCATTGGGCATAAGATCTCTTAAATCAAACGCATCTGGAACCGCATTTTTCTTGGGAAGATACCACTCGACACCATCTTGGTAAGCCCAATCTCGATCCTGGATAAGTCCGGTTTTAGTCTCTAACCCCTCGAAAAACAGGGAATCGAGCTCCACTTGAAAACTGCAGCGATTCTCAAGCGAGATTCCGTCGACTCCTACGGCTCCTTTCACCACCCCCGCTCCACAATCTTTAACCACCCTTTCCAATTCCGCTTTTGGCGCCTGATATAGGGGACTCTCCAGATCGATTCGACCGGGGACGACTTTCAACACCTCGATCGGTAAAGAATTATTCGCATTTAGACTCGTTGCAAAAAACAAAGCTGTCCAACCAAGTAGGTGTTTCATGGAGAATCTCCTTATCGATTTCACTTCACTTTTGAATGGGATAAGTTTAGGTTACGACAACTCTGATAAAAAACAAGTTAAGATAGTTATTAACTCTTGTTACCTCAAAAAATCGACCGACAAAGCCCCTAATTCAACTGACTGAATGCGCAAAAGGGACTAAGATATGACTATGCTGAGAATGAACTTAACTCATAAAACATTTTTGTTTTTTCTAACGATGTTATTTTTCGAGGCAAACATCATGGCGTTTGAAGAACCCCAATATTCGGTCACTTCTAAAACAGGTAAAATAGAGATCAGACAATACCAAGCCTTTTTAGTAGCCGAAACAGCGGTCAGTGGAAGCAGAGAAAGTGCTGGAAGTAATGGGTTTAAAATCCTCGCTAGTTACATTTTCGGAAATAACAAAGGGGATAATAATATCGCAATGACCGCGCCTGTAATTCAAGTGGAGGAACCCACTTTCAGTGTCACCCAGCCTTCAGATAACACGAACTCAAAGGACCCCAAAAATCAAAGCTGGACTATTCAATTCATGATGCCAGCACAATACAATCTGGAATCGCTTCCTAAACCTAGGGACAGCAGGGTCAAATTTAAAACGATACCACCCAGAAAAATGGCCTCGATCACCTATTCAGGACGGTGGACAGAGTCTAATTATCTTGAACATCTCGATATCCTCAATCAGGAAATTCAAAAAGCAGGTATAAAAACCAAAGGAACAGCATTGTGGGCTAGGTACAACTCTCCCTTCACCCCTTGGTTTTTAAGAAAAAATGAGATTTTAATTGAAATTGATTAAACTCTATTCAAAGACCGGACTTAACACTTGTCCATTGATTTGAACTGATCTGTTATCCCGTCCCTTTCGAAAGATATTAAGTATTTTACCCGTAGGGCTTTTGATTTGACCTTCGACAGTCCCTTCTTTTGTTCGGTCGATTGAAAAAGATACAACTTTAACCTCGGAAGCTCCCCAGAAAACACGGTAAGGAACCTTTTTTTGCAAATCACCATAAAAAGCTGAGATGAATACCCATTCTCCGGTCTCCGATTTGTAAAGACCACCAAACACTTTGTCTCTCAAACTCAGCATTTGCTCCTCACCAGCTCCCGAAAGAATAATGAATTTTTCCTGTTTTTTATCTAACATTAGCGCGCAATTACCGAACCATGCACTTTGGGTTCTAGGATTGATCAAAAAGGTTAAGCCTGAAAGATCGACTTGCAGCAGTCTGGCCATTTGTTGCTTCATGCCTTCAATGTCTTCAGAATCAACTTGGTAAGAACCATTCTCTTTTTTCTGACCTAGGGCCTCCAAAGTTTTTCGATAATAAGACATGAACTCTTTCATGGACTGAAACGCAGGCGGCTTTACTTTTCTGGGGGCAGGATTATTTTTTTCTGTATTGATAGAAGTTTCTTCTTCGGCATCTCCCAAACTCACGCTCCGAGGTTTTTCATCCTCAAATCTCCTGGATGGACTTGAGCCACAACCACTTGAAAAAAACCAACTGCCCACTAACAAAATTGTCATGAATTTAAACATCTTTGAATTGTATCAAAGACATCTAAATTTTGAAAAAACTCTCACATTTCGTTTCTTAAGAAAAACCCAACTTTTACCGAACTGCGTTAGAACTCTTTCTTGAGGATATGAGTCTCAATGAAAAAAGCTTTCCAGATAAAAACTAAACCTGCAAATCAGGATGACCACTCCGAATCTAGGCTTCAAATCTTAACTCAACATGCCTCCGAACCAGTAATCCCCCCAAAATTCTCATGGTTTCAAAAAGCCATTATTCTAACCATTCTGTTCCTAGGGCTGCTCTTCTCTTCAACAGTCTACTCTGCAGGCCCCGATATATTAAATGTAGAACCAAAAAAACACGAGTTCGGAAAAGTTTGGGAAATGAGCAAATCTGGACAACTAAAAACTTTAGCGATGCTGATTGAAATGTATCCAGACCACGATCTTTATTTCCTAGATCGAGATGCTAGGCTTTTAGGACAGACCGGCTTGCTCATTGGTGAGATAGAAAAGGAACACTCATTAAAAAACCGGATCCATTTTTTGAATGTCTCAAGAAAAAACATCAAAGATCCTCTTCTGAACGAATATCTAAAACAAGAAGGAATTTCGACCGATTCGCTAGCGCAAGGGAAAAAGGTCCTCTTTATTGACACAGGATTTATCGGTAGCCTCCCCCGTCACATGATATCCCTTTTTCCCAAACACAAAGATCAATTCAATGTACACATGATTGTTGCAGCTGCCGACGACAGAGAAGACAGGAACCCTTTTCCTTCGACGAGAGTCTTTGGAACTGAATTCTCAGAGACATATCCCAACCAAGATATTTTTGATAGTTATATCGATGTCGTTCATCAATACGCTCGGTTGCCAAAATCGGATCTGAGGTCAGACTATTATGTGAAAGACCCCAATGGAAAAATCATTCCTGAATCTCATTTGGGCTCACGGGACCAAAACGACGGGGAGATTAACCCCATTAAAACCAGACAATATGAAGAAGATCTCAGTTTTTATATGAGAGATTCCAACCACCGTTTACTGTTGGATAAATTGCGGCGCGAATGGAGAACTGCCCACTCACTTTGGAAACAAGGAAAAAAAAATGACCTCATCAATGAATTGAAACGTTGGGTGACTGCGAAGGGACCTCAGGGGCTCGCTATGGCGATGGATTTTATTGAAATGAATCATACGACTCGAGTAGGTGACTTCACTTTGACCCCTCAGGATGTAGGAATTAATCCCCAAGAGTTCAACTACAATGAAGAAAAACTGATCAAAAGTAAACCTGCTGGCTGGCGCTTTAAGCCATGTCGAGCTCTTTTAAAATCCGTCAAACCTTCATGAAACGAGGAGTCCTTAAGTGTTTGTAACTTTTTACCAATGGCGAATCAAATCGGACAAACAGGAGCAGTTCATTCATGCGTGGACTGAGATGACTAAGCATCTCCAACAAGACACTCCTCAATTGACTGCATTCCTAGGCCAAACTCCTCAAGGCACTTTCATTGGATCTGTTTTTTGGCCTAGTCAACAGGCCTGGGAAAGCCAAAACACTCAAAACATTGATGTTTTTCTGCAAAATCGCCTTATGGATGCCATCGAAGAAGTGGAAAATGTTATCCCAATTCAAGTGATTAAAAATATCAAATAGCCCTAACCAAAACCTAAAACTCAAAAAGCTTGCCGTACTGCAAGCTCTGAACTAGATCAACTCGACAAGTAGCAAACAACTTTGATTCTCGTATAAGCTGAAAATGGGTTCGGCGTTTCTACTAGACACCGTAATGTCTAACTATGAGGTAATTAAGCATGCGCACTTTGTCTTTGTTGATTTTTTTAAGTATTCAATCCTATCAATCTTCATTAGCTAGTTTCGTGGCTGAGGGGTCGTTTCCGGCATCGCCAAATGAAAAATTAACTCCAGGAAGCGTTTGCAACGCCCCAGACTCCTTTCGATATCCTGAGCGAATCGCATACTGCGAAAGAGACGTATCGAGAGAACGCAAAGCGGTCATATTTTCTACTTACGATGTTGAACTTGGTTTTCACACTCGAGAAATGAACCGAGCTGATTTTAAAATTGATCATTACATTCCGCTTTGCATGGGTGGTAGCAATGAAGATGAAAATCTTTGGCCACAGCACAAAACAATTTATCAGCAAACAGATCCTATTGAACCGGTATTGTGTGAACTGATGTCCTCAGGGCAAATGCTTCAAGCAAAAGCCATTTCCATTATTAGACAAGTCAAAAGAAACCCTGAAACTTCGGGTGCTGTTCTAAGAGATTTGGAATCTAAGCTAAGACACTAACTTACTGAATAACAGTGGTTGACTGTCGGACTGCTGTTGAGGCCTCACATACAATAGAGTGTTCGACTTTGTTCGTCTTACAACTATAAAGCAAACGATTGACCCACAAGTGGGTTAATTCTTTCTGAGGACTCACCCACAAGAAATTTTTAGTACCGAGGGATGCTAGATTCGCTTTGTTTGAAATCGAACTCGCCAAATCCCCGAAACAAAAAAAATTAAGTTCTGATGACAACTCTCCAGCCGGCAATCCTAACCCACAACTCCTAGTTTCATCAGAAAAAGCGACTGCTACTTGGTCGGTTGCAAGCAACGATGGGGATTTTAGCTGAAAAATCTCGAAGTCTGAATTAGACCTAATCACTCCTCGAAAATTAGGACCCAAAGTTACTTTAGACGGATTGGACATAGAACAACCAACCGCCATTGTAATAGCCCAAAAAAGAACAGATAAACCTAGCTTCATGGATATTCTTAGGGTACCACGAACTTAAGCCTTGAAAGAGGACTCAATTGTGTTGTTTATTTCACAATTAAGATAACTAAATATGAAGCACTCTCAAGATTTTATAGACTTAGAACATCAATTTGGAGCCCATAACTATCATCCCCTGCCTGTAGTGTTGTCACGTGGCGAAGGAGCCCATCTTTGGGATGTTGAGGGTAAAAAGTACTTAGACTTTTTATCGGCTTATTCAGCTGTCAATCAAGGACACTGCCACCCCAAAATAATTGAAGCCCTTGTGAAACAGGCTGGGGTTCTTACCTTAACTTCGAGAGCTTTTCACAATGACCAACTTGGACCCTACGAAGAATTTATAACTCGCTATTTTGGCTTCGACCGCATGCTACCTATGAACACAGGCGTTGAAGCTGGAGAAACGGCGATTAAATTATGCCGAAAATGGGGTTATCAAAAGAAAAACATTCCAGAAAATCAGGCCAAAATTGTTTTTGTGCAAGGTAACTTCTGGGGCCGTTCAATCGCCGCAGTTTCTTCCTCAACGGATCCCGTCACCTACAAGGAATTCGGACCCTACACTCCAGGTTTCGAGATCATTCCCTACAACGACCTAACGGCCCTTGAAAACGCAGTCAAAGCCCCACATACCGCAGGCTTTATGGTAGAGCCCATTCAAGGTGAAGCGGGAGTAATAGTTCCAGATAAAGGATATCTTAGAGGTGTCAGAGATATTTGCTCTAAATACAAAGTTCTCTTCATTGCTGACGAAGTACAGACCGGACTTGGACGAACCGGAAAACTTTTGGCGTGTGATCATGAAAATGTAAAACCCGACCTTTTAATATTGGGAAAGGCTTTATCCGGAGGGGTTCTTCCAGTTTCAGCGGTACTAGGCAGTCATGAAGTGCTTTTGTGTTTAAAACCAGGAGAACACGGCTCTACTTTCGGCGGAAATCCCCTAGCCTGTGCAGTAGCCAAAGCCGCACTTGAAGTTTTAAGAGACGAGAAATTGGCCAAAAAAGCAGACCACTTAGGCCAAATCTTTCGAAGTGAATTGGAGGAATTAAATTTAAGCTGGATAAGAACAGTTCGTGGAAAAGGTTTACTAAATGCCATTGAAATTGACCCTAACTACAGACACTCAACGCTTGAGATTTGTTTAAAGTTGGCAACTAAGGGCTTACTAGCTAAACCAACCCACGGGCACATTATTCGGTTTGCTCCACCTCTAGTAATCTCTGAAAACGATCTTCGACAAGGGATACAACTCATAAAAGAAACTTTTAACCAATTTTAAAATCATGACAAAAATCCATCTCATTCTTGTGAAGCTCCTCAACTTGCGATGGAAATTGCGAAATCATTGCCAAGTCCTTTTGTTCCCACATTCCGTGAAAGATTCAGCGATGAGAGTTATCTTTACAACACCGATGGTTATATCGCTGATAGTTTAGGATTTCCTGTTGTCTTTTTTAATGAGCATCTAAATCGACGAACGATCGAAAAAATCAACCATCACTATCATCAATCTACCGATACTTCGTCCAATTTAGATCTGGAATATGCAACCCATATTTCCAAAGTTGCTATCACGACACTTTGGAATGCGGCGCTCAAATAGGTGAATACCTTCAGTGATTGCTGTTTATTTTCCTAAAAATGGCTATAACCTAATCACCAACTTAAACTGTTGCGATCTTTAAAAAAGATTCTATTTTTCTGTCTAGTCTCTGTAAACCCATCAAAACTTTGACATCTGTCATGGTCGTTTTCATGCGCAAACAAAATAGGCAACCCTTTTGCAGAAGAGTAATTTCACGCTTGAGGTTTTGAATTGGGGATTTTATGGACCGTTTGTTCTTTTTCTTGTGTTCTCTTTCATTACTATTGCTCGCAAGTTGCAATTCGAAAGAGTCTCTCACTTCGGGAGCCATTGAAGAGCAACCTACTCCCATAACAAATCAGTTCTATCATTCTATGTCTGTCTTTTGGGGAGCTAACGACCCCTCTTATGCACAATTAAAACTTTCCGGAGATACTCATCATGCTGTAGAAAGCGCTAAGTTTAACAAAACTAAACTTTCGTTAGGTGGAATGATAAAGACCAATCCACGGCCACGAGACATCTTGTTCCTCGTTGATGTTTCTGGTTCGATGCAATTTGGACAGCCGAATACTTTACCAGGTTCAGACCCTCTGATTAATGGAAGCTGTGGAAGGCTTAGAGCAGTTCAAACAGCTATCCAAGCAACTCGGGCGCAAGGTATCAGTCGATTTGCAGTCGTGACATTTAACAGAGTAGTTGTTCGAAGCTCAGGTGGCTATTTTTCAAGCCTTGAAGAGATGTTTCCCAACTCTGTTCTCTCAGATATTTTTTGCGCAGGGATTGATGGCACGAATTACACAAATGCGCTCAGGGAAGCTATCACAGTGCTTAATCAATCACCCGCATCTCATCTTAAAGAACTTTACTTTCTAACCGATGGCGAGCCCAAGGATATCTTTCCTGACTCACACACTCGCTGTGACTATCGCTATGCTTATTGCAACGGAGCTAACGAAGCCAACTTTATCAAAAATTCTATGGGGGCCATGCTAGGAACACTGATGTTAGGAGAGAATCCAACTGGGAATATGTATCTCGAGAACCACATTGCGGGAGTTGGGCCTTCGGGAGAACTCCTCCATATTAATGCTTCAAATTCGGTAGAACTCGTTGAGAGTCTATCTGTGCTTAGTCGAGATAATATTACAGAGGGAGCCATTGCTTACCGTGGAATGCACCAAAACACTTGGAGCTACATGAATATGCTCCCCATGGTCTCGCAAGGGAAATTTAAATCTCATGAAATTGAATTTGATTCGACCCTCTTTCCTCAAGGAATCGAAGTGCGGCTATACTACAACACTGAAAGAGGCCACACTCATACTGGGTTTGCCTCAATTACTTGGAGTGATTGATTCGCAATTGTCTAAGAAACGTCCAACTGAAAACCCATTTGAGCCTTCCACAGCTGTAGACTCCTAGTAGACACCTCCTCGCCCCGTCGAAATCAAGACTTTTTGAGGCTCACCAATTGCACAAGAGGGCGGCCGAGGTGCTGTACGTATGCGGATGTGGCTCCCGCTTTTTTTCTTTTCTTTTTTGCTCACTCAGGGCTTTTCGGCTCCGCAATTTACCAAGTGTTCAAAAACACTTCGTAACTTACTGACTCCGAAGCAGGACACGAGTGTCGAGCTCGAAATCGAGAACACGGACCCCATTCTATCACTTTTAACAACTACCGATGGCACGCTCGCCCCTTTACTTCCCCCTAAACCCGGTTTTTCATTTTTTAGCTTCAAGCTTCCACCCTCTTTTGGAAGTGAGTTTCAGGGTTGGTCTTGGGAACGACTCGCCCAAGAACCATGGGACAACTTAAACAACCATCAAAAACGGCTTTTTTTAACTTGGGTAACCGCTAGGAAAACAACCCCTTTCTTCCAAGATCGTGAAGTTCCAGGTATTCGTTTTAAAGACAGAGCTAGCCTAACCTTTAAAAAATCGACAGAGTTTCTTGGAAAACAGTATGAACCCGGAAATCATGAAATAGACATTTCGACTCTTTTCCGGAAAGTGGAATATGGAACTCCCAATCAGAACCCCAATATGCTTGAGCTACACTTTAGAACCCATCGGCCTTCCGGAGATGTGTCATCGGGAGCTAGAATCTTCCTAGAGGGGATTGACGTTGCTAACACTCATCAGCACGTGCACGTCGTCACTCCTCTGAACATCAAAAGATTTCAAGAACAGGGACAGCTTCGCTCGGTCATGTTTACCGACCTCTATCGAAGAGCGAATCTCATTTTAGAAATGATGTCTATTGTGGAAGAGCGTTTCAAGGGTATCACTGTCCGTCGCTCTGGCAACGTTGTTTTTTGGGATAACCTAACGCCCGAGAAATTGAATAATGTTTTTGATCACCTCGAAAAAAGCAGAACCCTTGGAAGACAGCCGCCACTAGGTACAGTGGCAAAAATGGCCTTCGTGGGTTTTCGAGGGGCAGACACTTACGACGATCCCTCTTTGGTCGGATTTGAAATTCGTGGGATTTCTCAAGGTTCGAACCCTGATTATATACGGAAGTATCTCAACACGCTTCAATGGGCTCTTAGTCAGGACCACTTTGGAGTTACCCCGACAGAGATGAAAGAATGGATGGATAGTCAGCCTAAATCTGAACAATTGGATATGGGGTCGACTTGGTACAATCAGCCTTGGGAAGTGTTAAAAACCAATGGAGTCGGTCATAGGTTTGAAGAGCTTATCGAACCCTATTTCCGCAAGCACTTTTTTAATCTCGAAGAAAATAGAGAATTAAAAATGCTACTTCACAACTGGTCAAACGACCCTCTGCTTTTCAACAAGCCAAAGCTCTTGAAACATATTCGAAGAAAACAGGAAGAGGCTTTGGAGAGACTCAATGAAGGTAAAACTTCACATCAAAGAATAGTTTCAGATTTTTTGATTCAATCAGGTATTTACGGCATCTTCACGAGGTCTTTAGGTCAGTAGAAGGGCTCTATTCATTTCGTTAGTCATAATTTGCAAAGCTTCATCAATACCCATCCCTGGCTTCGCCAAACATGTTGTGGGTTGGGTCGCCAAAGCAACGTGTACTGAGGCTCTTGACGAAAGATCAGTCTCAACACAGCTCCCACCGAGCAGACTAAGCACTTTATATTTTTTTAACCCAAGAACCGCATCGACCGACTGATCCAGTCCACCTAGGTCGGGCATTTTAATATGTATCATATGAGCTGCTCCCAATCGTGCAAACTCATCAATATCCTCTCGAGTATTGGCCCATTCATCGGCTACCAGCTCAGTCGTTAATCCCTGTCGTTTTAGCTCATTTTTAAGTCGGATGAGCTCTTCGATCGTTTGCTGTTTACTTTCTCCTAAAAGAACACTTTCAATTCTTAATTGAAAGGGCGCCACGTTTTTTTCTAACTTTGCCAAGTAGGCTGCAATTTTATCCACTGAACCGTTAAAAATCTTTCCAATGGCACCGTGAACATCAAGATGGATAACTGGAGAATAATCTTTGCCCCCCAAGGTCTCAATTCGTCCCCTTAACCAATCCGCATACTCCAAAAGGAATTGACCAGTTTCTCCCAACTGACTGGCAATATCGTCGATTTGACCATGGGGCAAACCCGATAAACGATTCACAATCATTTTGTCGGCATTGACTTTACGGTTATTTCCAGAAGAGCCCTGAATCGGGACTCTGTTCACGCTGTCGGTGATGCCCCACTCGCGTTGGATAGTTTTCCACATCTCTTCGCGATGAAGCAGGGCTACAGACTGAAGCAAGGCTTGGCTTATTCCATATTTAATCGCACGATGAACCCCCAGAAGATTAACCTCGTTCATCGCCTCTCGAAAAGTTGTTAGTTTTTTATTCCTTAAAAACGGGGCTAGGATACTATCAACCTCTTTTAATCCATCTTTGGATCTAAAAATGCTTTCACGTCCAGTTTTTCCAGCGTAGGAGACCCCCACGCAATCTCCCCAACCCCAAAGCCCTTCCTCAGTCTGAATCCCAATGGAAACTACTTCCGCAACTTCTCGGATAAAAGTGAACCCATCAGTTTCAGCAGGAGTGCGCCACCGTTCGCTTTCGACGACACTTTTTTTCTGCAAAGTCGCAACATCTTCACAGTAGTAAGCACCTTGACCACAGACCGCACGAACTTGAATGATTTTTTTAGAAAGACTCAAGAATTTTTCCCTTCTTTTCTTCTTAAAGACATCAAGACTCTCCAGCTCAAAGCAAGTGCACAGCCGATTTCAAAAATAAGCGCCGGAAAACCGCCAATCACTGACAGAGTCTTTATTCCATCTAAACCTTGTGAGAAAAGCATAGCGATCGCCAATAATCCGATACAGGTTCCCCAAAGCAATTTCATTTTTAAGGGGGGGTTAGGGTTCTCAGGATTGACATCTCGAGAGGACATGGCGGCCATTGCTACGGTATTAGAATCGGTTGCTGTCACGCAAGAAACACATAAACCCACTAAAAAAATAGGAATAATCCACTTCGCTAATGGAAACTGGGAAAGCACAAAAAACATTACACTCTCGGCACCTTGGGTTGCCAAAATATTTTCTAGGGGTAGCTTTTGAACCAGATGCATATGAACGGCCACGGTGCCAAAAACCGAAATCCAAATTGCACCAAAGGAAGCTAAAACTAAAAGAAACATGGCAATAAAAGAACGCACTTTATATCCGTAACTAATTCTACCCAAAAATGTCCCTGTGACAGGTGCCCAGGCTAACCAATTAGCTAAATAAAAGACGGGCCACTCTCCTACCCACTTATCAGCTCCGTTATTAAAATCTGCAAACGTACTACGTCCCCAAAAAGTCGTCGTAAACTGCTTTAAACTCACCCAAGTTTCACTCAAGATGTAGCTGGTTGGCCCAACGACAAAAAAGAATAGAATGAGAAAAAGAAAAAGCACCGTATTAAAATGGCTAAATCTTCGTATACCCTTATCTAACCCTGCTAGAGAAGAAATGATGTACAAGAACAGTAACACCAACCCGACTATACCCCAGACCTTAGGAGAACTAGCAAACCCAGTTAGATGCGCAATCCCACCTGCGATACTGAGAACACCGGTCGCCAAAGAGGTTGCCATACCAACAACAAGGCAAAACAGAGCGATAGAATCGGTGAAAATCCCCACCCACCTCCATCGCAAAGGATAAAGGCAGGAGCCAATGCTGTAAGGCTGCTTGTCGTTAAAAAAGGCCAAGGCAAAAAGCAGAGCTGGAAGTGTGTAGATGGCATGGGGAATGAGAGTCCAATGCATGAATAGAGTCGATAGAGCAAAAACGCCTGCTTCTGGAGTATTTGGAGAAATTGATAGGCTCTTAGGTGGTCGAGTCATGTGAAAAATGGGCTCCGCACAGGCCCAAAATAGAATCCCCACTGCGGTCGTCGTACCTAAAGCAATGGCAAACCAATTCCAAAAACTAAATAAAGGTTTTGCCCCCTTTCCACCGATTCTCATATTTCCAAGTGGAGAAACAGCTGCAACAAGAAGGAGAATAAAAAAGAAAAGCCCTGACCAACCATAAAGCGCTTGTGCTTTATTCAATACAATCAGCTTAAAATGATGGGCGATGGTTGCTACTTTCTCTGGATACTTAAAACTGAATATAACTACGGTGCCAAGAAACAGGAAAGTAGGCCAAAAAACGAAGCCCCTCACCTTTTTCACGAGTATCGAACCCAAATGGACTTTAATTTGGTGTATTCCTCAAGAGAGTTCCGAGCCATCTCTTTTCCCCAACCGCTCTGTTTGACGCCCCCAAACGGGGAAGCAAAATCATAACACCCATAATGATTCACAAAAACCATTCCGGCATCGAGCTGGATGGCCACTCGATGGGCCCTTTTAGCATCATCGGTGTAAACACCAGCAGCCAAGCCATAATGGGTATCATTAGCTATTTGAACTGCTTCAGCCTCATTTTTAAATTTTATGAGGCAAAGAACAGGGCCAAAGATCTCCTCTTGAGCAATTCTCATCGAATTTTTGACATCGCCAAAGATAGTGGGCCGAATAAAAAAACCACCGTTTTCTTCGGCGATAGGATCCACTTTTCCCCCTGCCAAAAGAGTAGCCCCTTCCTTTTTACCGAGCTCAATATAATTTAATATCTTATTAAAATGGGCCTCATGAGCTTGAGCACCTTGATCCGTTTCTGGACTAAACGGGTCACCACACAGGACCGCTTGTGCTTTAGGAACTATTTTGGCCACGAAAGCATCATAAATCGCTTCATGAATGATAAATCTCGTGGGCTCGCTACACTTTTCTGCTTTATGGGAGAACATCGCTTGAAATGATCGAGCGACTACTGCATCGAGGTCTTTCACATCATCAAAAATAATATTGGGTGATTTCCCTCCCAGTTCCAAACTCACTCTTTTGAGATTCGAAACTGAAGCGCCTTCTGCAACTTTTTTACCTACGACGGTTGAACCCGTGAAAGAAATTTTATTAATTCCCAAGTGTCTCGAGAGAGCTTCTCCCGCCTCCAAGTCTCCCGTCACTAAATTAAGCACCCCTTTGGGCAGAACTTTAGCCTCTTGGATGATTTCACAGAGACGAACTAAAGTAAGCGAAGTAAAAGGGGATGGTTTAACTATGACTGTGTTCCCCATGGCCAAGGCTGGAGCAATTTTCCAGCAAGCTAGCAATAAAGGAAAATTCCATGGAACAATTAAAGCACACACTCCGAGTGGTTCATGTTGAGTAAAATTGATGAACCCTTTTTCAACAGGAACCGAATCTCCATAAACTTTGTCGATCCAAGCTGCATAATAATCAAACACATCAGCCGATTCCGGCAAATCATCAATGAAACTTTCTTTATAGGTCTTGCCATTATCGAGAGTTTCAAGAGTGGCAAGTTCTGCCCGGTGTTCACGAATGAGTTGGGCAATTTTGTTGAGCGTTTCGGCTCTTTGTCTTCGAGTCAAATTTTTCCAATCTGAGTTTTCGAAAGCTTTACGGGCTGCAATCACAGCTAGATCAACATCTATTTTCCCAGCTTGGGCGAGTTCAGTTAGTTTTTCTCGGTTAGTGGGATTAATACTGGAGAATGTCTTTCCCGATTGGCTTGAAGTCCACTCTCCGCCTATGAAAAGACTTTTTGAAGTCTTAAGCCAATTTTTTGCCCAATCCAATTTTGCAGGTTCAATCGACATAGTTAGATCCCTTGTTTTAGAGGACTTGTTCGCCCATAACGGATTTTTCTTAAGTAATCGGAACTCATCACTCCAGGTTCATCTGCATACCCAAAAAGCCCGATAAGCCTAGAGGTTTCTCCTTGAATTTCTGTCACACGATGAATCGAGTATCGCCCCTGAAAAACCAGTAATGTTCCGGGGTGATTGGGGATTGTTACAACTTTGGTTCTATCACCTTTGAGAAGTTTACCCACATCTTCGTAGTTTTCATTTTTGGGTGCTCTTATTCTAGGAGCATATTCAAATTCTCCACCAACTTCAGAATTTCTTACAGCAAGTGAAGTCACAAAATCGCTCTGATCAAAATGCCACCGCAAGTAATCCCCTTTTTTCATAACTGAAAGATTCAAAGCCCCCATCGGATCTGCGTATCTATAAAGCTTGGGGAGACTTAAAACCTCTCTTATGAAGTTCATAAAGGGCTCCCACTCGTAGATCCTTCTTAATAAAAAATGTTCTGGAAATTGATCGTAGCCAACAGCACCCAATGAAGTGGACTCTGTCCATCGACGAATGTGATTCTCGGGAAGTGAAGCTTCTGGTTCATCCAAATAGGCATTTCCGGTGAGAGCATTCCAGTAAGCTGCTTGCTCCATCTGAACAGACTCTTCAGTTAATTTTTTTACTCCGTGCGGGGTTAAAAAGCCGGTCATCTCTGCGGCTCCCAATTGATCAAGCTGACATTTTGCTCGAGAGATGACTTCTTTGATCTTCCTATTTTCCAAATCCAAAATGGGATAAACTTCCAAATCTACAAGACCTTGAAACCACTGATTTTCTAAAGCCATACGCCCCCTCAATAAAACACGGGCCACAAAATACAACGCTACGCATAATTTACCAAGTAAATTTTCATACCTGATCCCTTTGAGTGGACCTAGAAAGGGCTGGTCCGATCCAATTTGTTAAGTGGGTCGAGTACTTATAGAGGACCAAATGCATTGATCTTTATTGGGGCCTAAAGGAGTTTCATTTTAAGTTCAACTAAACATCAAACGGCCTACAAATTTCGCAACGTTGGCTCGGCCGACTGGCCGTTTGAACCCTTTGTAGGTCCTCTCAAAGGGATCAGGTATTAAATTTTCTGTTTTGAGCTGAGTTAACCCATCTAAAAAACCGTCTTTAGTCAATCAATCCAATAACCTAAGCACTGGAACCCCAGAGGATGTTCCAATCAAAATCCCTGCTTGATTAAATTGTCTAGCCAAGTGAATCGCATCTTTTTCAGAAATGCCTAAAATCAAGTAGCTCTTCTCAGCCGGCCAACTGCCATCTTGAGAGCATCCCTCGCCATCGAAATAAAGATACTTCTCTCTTCTGAGAATGGAATGAAGGTGTTCATTGCGGTTTCGGTTTTCTTCATCACTGAGCAATTTCGACTGTGGATTTGAAGCCGTAATATAGGCCCATTCCTCAGTTTTGTTTTGCATCAGAAGGTCAATAAGATCTTGGTTCCGTTCCCCGACCTTTAGAATCAAATTATTTTGAGGTGTGTGAACCTTGTATAAGGCTTCGTGATAGGCTTTTTGAAGGTCTTGGGACATTTAAAAAGTCTTTCTGAACAAAGCATAAATAAAACACTGCTCACTTCCCCATGGAGTGTGATGGGGTTCTTGTATCAACTCTCTCAGTTCGTACTTTGGCCCTAACTCTCTTGATAGAATCTCTGGGTCATATCTTCTCACTGGAAGACCACTGCACTTCTCGGGACCTGCTAAACAGAAAGCAGCAATGACCAAAAAACCATCTTTTTTGAGAGAGCGATTCACTTGCTCGAGATACAGTTGCCGATCTGCTTCTTCCGTAAAAAAATGAAAGACAGCCCGATCATGCCATAGATCAAAGTGGTCTTGTTGGAGTGGAGTTTCTCGAATATCTCCCACGAACCACTCAACTTGTTTCGATTTCGAGCCTAATTGCACTTTGGATCGATCAATCGCATTTTGGGAAATATCCAGTACCGTAATTCCGCTGTACCCCTTATCAACCAGATTTTTTACCAATACCGAATTTCCTCCACCGACATCAATGATCTTAGCTTTTTCATCAATTTGAGCCTTCTCAATGAGCTTCATCGAATTTTCAGCAAGTGGCTGATACCAACTCATTTCAGTATCATTTTTTAGCTCGTAGATTTTTTCCCAGTGGGTCTTTAAGTTCATCGCAAATCCTTAACTTGTCTTTAGACGAACGGAGCCCTTTTGAAAACAAAAGAGCAATCGTCTTTAAAATCAGCTGCCTTATACGCAGCGCTCCTTTTTAAGGAGTAAAACATTTGTTACAACCCTTACAATTTAAACTTAAAGGAGAAGTCAATTCATGAAAGTACAAGCGATGAAATGGTTAGGAGTTTTTGGTTTATTATTTGGAACTTTAGGTATTGCAGCAGAAATACCCATGTACTTTCAAACGGCAACTCCTCCTGTAGTGGTTTTTAATCCACCAGCCAAAAGCCCCCTTGCTTTGGCTAATGAAGCTTTCTTGGTAAAATATGGGGCTGAGTACGGAGTTCTCGGCACAACCGCTGGAATTCAAGGACAACTGGTTGTTCTTGTGAACGACATGCAAATTGCTTCAAATCTTTGGGCCAAAATGGTTGGAGCAGGAGACGCGTACAATGGATTGAATGGTGGCATGTTCCGATATGCAGATTACTCCACACCCGTGTACAGCGATTGGCGGTTTGTCGGAAGAATCCAAATCCCTGAAAACAATATCGGTCGTTTGGTCCTTTTAAATGGCACTCCTGCTGTTCGCGGATTTTTAGTTGTCATGGATAATCAGTGCGTGTTCTCCAAAGCTGCTGTCGAGACAATCAACAACGTCCCTGTTCAAGCCACACAACTCATATCAAGTCAAAAAGTGGGTTATACTGGCATTGGCTACGAGCACTTAGTGAACGGAGGCGCAGGAGCGCTTCTCTCTTCAATCTTAGTGACAATGGGAGTTCATCACCCATCGGGACCTTGGAATCAAATTTGTCCCGTTGATATTTATATTCGACACTAAAGGCTTAGGGTCTGTTTCGCTCGAACAAAGCTAGTCTACCTTCAGATTTTAATCCGGCTCTCGATGGTTTCCGGGGAATTGCTATCCTCTGGGTCATCTTGAGCCACTCCTGTTTCTCGCATAGCAACTCTCTTTTCAGCCATATTTGGTATTATGTATCCAACGCTGGTTGGGTAGGTGTGGATATGTTTTTTGTGCTTTCAGGATTTCTTATCACTAGAATCTTGATCAAGTCCCGAAATTCCACAAATTATTTCAAAAACTTTTATGTTCGACGCATCTTAAGAATATTACCTGCTTATTATCTATTTCTTTTTGTGTTTTTTTTTATTTGTCCGAGAGTCCCCACTTTGGCGAAACTTTTCCCGATAGAAAAGAGCCACTTCTCTTGGCACCTCTTGTTTGTTTCAAATCTTCTATTTTCAAAGCTTAGTTACTATCCAGGGTATATTGTTGATGTGAGTTGGTCACTTTCGATTGAAGAGCAATTTTATATTTTTTGGCCTTTGATGGTCTGGAGACTTTCTTTAAAACAGCTTCGCTGGACTTGCCTCTTTCTTCTCTTATCATCTCAAATATTAATTTGTTTTGAATTTTTGAAAAGTGGCAACTTAAGCTCTACCTATTTTTTCACTCTTACAAGGTGGGATGGCATTCTGGTGGGTAGTGCTCTGGCAGCAAGTATGGCCGAGCCAAGTTTCTTAAAAAACCTGATAAGACACCGAACTACAGTTTTACGGTTAAGTTTGTGTTTATCTGTTGTCGCTTTTACAAAGGGGATTCACACCTCTTCTCCCCTAATTCAGATTTTAGGCTTCCCATCTTTAGCCGTTTTTTTTGGTTGTTTAATTTCGAAGTTGACCGAGCCGAGCTCGGTTTATCGATTTTTCGCCCAACAACCCTTGATGATTTTGGGAAAATATAGCTATGGTCTTTATCTGTTTCACAAGCCAATCGTTATAATCCTAAATAAAGTTTGGATGAAGCATTTTCATTTTCCATTTTTTGAACGAATACCCGATGTCACTATGCTTTTATTTCAAATTATCTCAGTACTAGCCTCGCTTTTGTTCGCTCTCGTCCTATTTCGTTTATACGAAAGACCTTTCCTAAAACTCAAAGAACATTTCCAATAACTAACGACTGCCGTTTTTTGTCACCCGCATTTGATTCGGTGCGTAATTTTTGCTATAAGGAGGCATGCGTAATTGTCTTCGTTTGCTCTCATTAGTGCTGCTAATCGCCGCATCCACAAACCTCTGGGCAGGAGCACTCTCTAAAGCTGAAGAACACAATATGCTCAATAATGCTTGGAAGCTTCCATCAGAGCTCTCTGAAGCCCGAATTGAATATCTGTTACAAACACTGAGCGATGAAATTTTCGACAAAGGCTTTAGATACATCGGGGTCGAAGAAGATCTCTTTCACGGTCATCTTCTTTTTGAAAGAATTCATAAAGACGGTGAATCGACACTCTATCCCAGAGCTATTTTGTATCACACTCAAGAAGAAGCCCATAAAGCACATTGGGAGAAAACTATCGATCCCAAATACGACTACTTAAACGTAGCCAATAGAAACTGGATTCAATGGTTAAGCGATGACGCCAATGAAGATGGGACATTGATCGAGAATGCAAAAAAATATGTCGACGCTGCGAAAAAAGATCCTGCTCAATTCGAAACAGACTTTGCCGAGCCCCAAGAAAAGTTACACTACACTATTCATGCCTCTAATTTAGATCCTCAAAAATTAGGTTTTGTTCTTGCTGGTGAACTTCAATTTGAGTTTGAACTCTTTGATGAGAAGAGAGTAGATCCCTACCCCGATTACATGGGAGTCAAAGGGCCGATTCAAGTTAGGCTTCCCGGACAAAATACGACTAAGTTAAATCTTTCCACGCGGACTATGTTTCTCGAACGTAATCAGCGTCCTTAGGTTGCCTTAAGAACATCGCATCACAAGCCCCTTCTTTTTCAATAACTCCATTTGCACCTTTCTTGTGTTAAAATTTTCGTTCACCGTTTTTCTAACCTATTAGCGAGATAAGGCCCATGAAGACACAATTAGCACTGATACTTATTTTTATCCTCTTTTCTAACTCGGGTTTTGCAGTGAAAGAATATTACCGGCTCTCTCGAAGCGTTCGATCGATGGGAATGGGTGGAGCTTTTTATGGCCTTTCGAATGACGAATATGCACTTTTTGCGAATCCCGCAGGTTTAAGTCTTCGCAGAAACGGGACTGAAGTAATGGTCGATTTCAAAGGAGACATCTCCTCCAATGCGAGCAGCGGAGCAAAGGACTTCACGAACCTCAGTGACCTTAGCATCAAGCAAGCCATTGACCGTCTAGATAAATACAAAGATAAACCTATGTATGGAAACGCCGGCATACTCCCTTATTTCTTAACCCGAAACCTAGCAGTTGGGATACTTCTAGCAGACACAAAACTCAATTTTAACATTTCAAAAAGCAGTGAAGACATCACAGCAGGCGGTTTAAACAATGCAGACGAAGTCGCCGATCTCACATTTATCAGCGATTCCGGTCTAGTGGTTGGCTATGCTCAAGAAGTTGGAGTGCCAGACCTCCACGTGGGAGCTAATCTTAAGGGAATTTATCGTTTCGGTGGAAGGAAAGCATTTTCTTTACAAGAGTACGTCAACTCATCTCAAATCAATTTCGACGCTAAAGATGTCGGCGGAAGCGGTATCGGGGTCGATTTAGATCTTGGCGCAACTTACGAAATTAAAACTTTACCTTTCGGGGCTGTAAGTAGAGCGTCTCTAGTTTTAAGTAACCTCTTAGGAAGCCAGTTTGGGATCTCAAAGAAATACGCCGGAGCTCCTGGGCTTGTAAGAACCCTGAACTTAGGATGGATGACCAGTTTCCCTGGAACTGATTTTATCGACAACGTTCATGTGCTTTTTGACATCTCAGATATTCCCTTAGGTGGCGAAGATGACAAAGACCTAGGGGCTCGAACGAGTGGATCATTTCTGAAAAAAACCCATCTTGGCGTCGAAGTACCGATGGGACGAGTTTCGGTTAGAGCAGGTCTTAATCAAGGTTATTTATCAGCAGGCCTTGGGTTTAATCTCTACGCTCTAAAACTTGAATTTGCGACCTATGGTGAAGATACTGGCGATGCTTCTCGGCAGCAAAGTCGTCGATATACGGCTACCTTAGCTTTAGGATGGGATGCTCCTCCACCAGCCCCTATCACAAAAGCTGTTGTAATCGAAAAAGAGGCCGCAAATCCAAAGCCAGCTCCGCTCAAAGAGGAATCGCTTGAACCTATCATAGAAAAAAAAGAGACGACTGACCCCAAGAAGAAAACAAATTAGAAGCGGTTTCTTTTGTTAATTCAATTTTTTAGCAAAAGTAAGTCGCTTTGAAACGGCAATTTCGACCCAGTCTAGAATCCGAGGGCTACCGAAGTGGTGATAGATGAAGAGTATTTGTCCTTCTGCTTTTTCATTGTCTTTGAAGATAGCACAAATGGGCTTTCCCTCTTTGTCGTTTAGGATTTGAATCGAGTTATCTAATTGTCCTGTTTTGAAATAGTGCTCAAGCTTATCTGCCCGTTGTCTCGTGTAAGCTGCTGGCTTAACCGTTACAGTTCCTAGCCAAGAAGTAAACACAGTAACATCCGAGGGTCTGAGCTCCTCAGGCAGTTCGCGTCTTGCAAAGTTATAAATCTTCTCAATCTCACTAAATAACTCCGCAGATGCCCCAGGACTCGGATCCATTCCCACAAGTTTTCGGTATAACATGGCAGCTCCAAAATGCTGCTGGCTGTTTGTAAAGGCTTGGCTAAATCCTCCAGCTTTTGCTAACTCAAAAATATTTTTTTGCACATGCCTAAACACAGACGGAGGTAAGCCCTTAGCCCTTTGATCCAAATTGAGATGTTCTTTCTGCTTAAATTCCAGAGGATTTTCTAATCTCAACTGATCGATAAGAATTTGTCCTGGATATTCTGGGCTCTCAAAGAAGGACACAGTAAAATAAGTTTGCCCTCTCACAACACCCTGTATTTTTACTGCAGTTTGAGAACTAGAAAAAGTCACTCTCATTTCAAGAGAACCGACACTCCCTTCAATCTCTTTAATAAAATCGGTAGGAAAAAGCTGCTCGGGGGTCAGCTTTAAATTTTGGTCTTTAAAATTCCAACTGGGGAATGAAAGTGCTTGCTTTAAATGCTCTTCAGGCGCAAGTTTCGCCAGATCTTTTGGGCAATCGGCCCATGAAAAATCAACACTGGTGATACTCCAAAGGAGTATCGAAAGAACAACAAACCGCCTAGCCACTACCCACCTCTAAAGTCCCCACAAACAAGGACATCAGCGGCCATATGCAATACTAAATGCCAAAGGGACTAGGCATGAAATTCTCTAGTCAGCTGTCTATATTAGCGACATTGGAGCTCAAAAACGCGTATTCTATTTCGAAGCTAACTCCCTGTAAATTTCAGCATATTTCTCTGCTATCAGGCTTGGAGAAAATCTCTTCACATTCTCAAAGCCTAATTGAATCAACTGGTCATAGTACTCACGATTTTCCAGTACTTTTAAAATACCAGCTCGAATACTGCTCACATCGTAAGGGTCCACTAGGCAGGCTGAATCCCCAGCTATTTCAAGCATCGGCTCAATATTGCTTGTCACAACGGGTCTTCCCACGGCCTGCGCTTCGATGATAGGTAATCCGAAACCCTCGTAAGTTGAAGCAAAGACGACAATATCACTTAATTCGTATTGTTTTAAAATTTCTGTAGAAGTGAGATCTAAATAAACTTCATGACTGATTTTATATTTCGTTATTGTTTCAAGTTGACTGCTATTGAGAGGCCCAACAATCGACACATCACAATCAAGACCTGACAATGCCTCAAGAATCCGAACCGTATTTTTTGTTCGGCCTGTCCCTATCATTAAAACTCGAGGCCGTCTTTTGAGTACTCTCGTTTTTCTCTCAAATCCTTCGCTGAGGGGATTGTGAATAACCCTTATTTTATCTGCTCTGCACCCCGTATGAGCTATCACTTGCTTTTTAGTGAATTCCGAAACTGCAACAACTACCCGAGCCCGTTTCTCAGGAATCCAATACCAAAAGATTTTCACTAGCCATTTTTTTAAACCCTTCGAATGATCAGGTGTCACTGTATCGTGAAATGTTAAGCAGGTCCGTTTTTTAGGTAACAACAGATTAAGAAAATACGCATCCCCAGCGATATGATTGACTTCAGATTGAAAAAAGCAGACTCGAATAATTTCATACCACTTACCCCAAAAGCCTCTAGCATCATACCGACAAGAATATACTTTGACTTCAAACTCCGATGACAAACTCATCCTAAGCCGTTCAAAGACGTTTTCAATACTAAACCCGCCTTGGTTCGATTGTCGCAAGAAGTGGGTTACTCGAATTTTCATGAAGTTTTATCTTTTTTCAATTGAACCCGTGCTCGAACATGGGGTGGGTGACGGGAGTTGAACCCGCGACACCCAGAGTCACAGTCTGGTGCTCTAACCAACTGAGCTACACCCACCACAACAGTCGAACGTCCGCTTTTGAAGCCCCACATCATGCTTTGTTTCAGGTTACCCGTCAAGGTAGGTTGTTTGAAGGCTTCATTCCGGTTAAAATAGACTTAGACTTCAATAACTTCTAAACCTTAACCACGAAAATAACATGACAAAAATCCAATCACCTTTCAAGTTTGACCACCGTGAAATGACAGTTATCTTTAGTTTGTTTATCTTCACGTCACTGTTGATGTTCACGATCGGTATCGTAGTGGGAAAGAGCTTAGCGCAACCCAAAACCAACGAAGTCGCCGTCACCGAGCCTGAATCTCCAGAGCACACAACCCCGGATAAAGAACACCATGCTTCGGCAGCCCACTCCGAGGGCACATCGGTTTCTACCGAACACCAGGCTTCAAAAACTGATCACGATAAACCCTCCAGATTGGAATCACTCACTGAGGAAGTATCGACTTCCGAAGAACCTGCAAAAAAAGAAACTGCCGCTAATCACGCAGCAAACCATGAACTTGAACTTATTCCTGAAAAATCAAAAACTGGAGATGTAAGAGCCTCACTTGCCGAGCTCGTTGACCATGGTGAATTAAATAAGGCTCTGAAAAACCCTAAAATACAAAATATGATTGAAGAGGGGCCTAAATCTCATACTGTAGCAAAAAAACGAGGGATCGCCTCTATTCCACCTAAAACTCCTGCCAAAAGCTTTCCTGAAGGAAAATATACAGTACAAGTGGGCTCCTATCCCTCGCAAGCCGACGCTTCATTACGAGTAGAACAGTTGCGAAAATTAGGTTACCCCTTCGCCTATCTCTCGACGAAAGAACTTGGCGATAAAAAGGAACCTTGGTATCGTGTTTGGCTGGGATACTTTCCTGATTCTGAGACTGCCAAAGCAAGCGGCGACTTATTACAAGAGCGCGGAGAGGTTAAGAGTTATCTTGTCCGAAAAACTGATACAAAAGAAGATTGAACGCGTTGAGAAACCTTGGGGTTATGAGCTCATATGGGCCCATACTCAAAATTATGTCGCGAAAATCCTGTTTGTAAAAGCTGGCCATTCCTTAAGTTTACAGTTCCATCGAAAAAAAGAAGAAACGATGTATATCGATTCGGGAACTTGTCAAATTGAAAGCGGTCCCGATGAAAACACACTCCACTGCTCCGATTTCTTCTCGGGAGATGTTTTCCACATTCCTCCCGGAAAACTTCACAGAATTCATGCTAAAACTGACTGTCGAATTTTTGAGGTTTCCACACCTCATTTAGAGGATGTTGTTCGACTCCAAGATAAATATGGCCGAATCCAATCCTAAAAACTTCGTTGCTTTGGTGATGGCTGGAGGTAGCGGAACTCGATTCTGGCCCCTTAGTCAACCCGATAGGCCTAAACAGTACCTCACGCTGGTAGGCAATCGTTCACTCATTCAAGCCACTATTGATCGACTTCAAAAACAAGTTCCCCTCTCCAATATTTTTATTTGCTCTGGAGAGAATCAAAAAAAACTAATCCAAGAACAGCTCCCACAAATTTCCGGACTTATCTTGGAACCCAAAGGAAAAAACACAGCTCCATGTCTCATGTTGTCTGTGGCCCACCTACTACACCAAGGTGTCCCTCCTTCAACCGTCATGGGAGTCTTTCCTGCAGATCATACTATCAGCAACGAGACGAGATTTCTAAGTACACTCCAATACGCTATTGACGAAGCTAGTTCAACCAAGTGTCTTTTAACTTTTGGAATAAAACCCCAATCAGCGCATACAGGTTACGGATATATTGAAGCCGGAGACAAATCTGGAGCCGACTCTTTTAGAGTCAAAAGATTCGTCGAAAAACCTACCTTTGAAAAAGCCCAAGAGTATGTAAGACAAGGAACTTTCTATTGGAACGCTGGTATTTTTGTTTGGCGCTTAGATGCGATAACCGAAGCTTTCCAAACTTTTCTACCCCACGAATGGGAAAGGGTTCAGGCGGCTATAAAAACTCAGAATATCCATGAGATTTATGACCAGTTGACTTCCCAACCCATTGATGTCGCTGTAATGGAAAAAGCATCAAATGTGCGAGTTATTCCAACGGACATGGGATGGAACGACCTAGGATCTTGGAGTGCATTGCTCACCCACCTTCAGCAAAATGATAACAGTGACAATGTCGTTGTTTCAAAACGACCTGAGCATTGCTCTTTTATCGATTCTCACAACAATCTCATCTATACTTCAACCTCCAAAAAAGTAGTTGCGATCGGCATTGAAAACCTCATCATTGTCGAGACGGAAAACGATCTTCTCATCACTCACCGAAGCCAAGACCAGCGGGTCAAAGAGATCAAATAAAATCGCTGCCTTTTTCTTTCATTCATTCTCTGGAGTCGCTATAGTCCGAACAATGGAGTCTACGGGATTAACGCATAAAGAAGTTTCGCAACTCCAACTCAAACACGGAAAAAACATCCTGCCTTCCGATAAAAGTGAATCTTGGATGAGGATCCTTTTCGATTCGCTAAGGGCCCCCATGACACTTTTGCTTGTCGCTTGTTCGGTTACTTATCTACTCTTAGGAGGCGCGCGAGAGGGAGTGCTTCTTTTAGCAGCTGCCCTGTTCACTGCTGGGCTCGACTTTTTTCAGACGTTTAAAACACAAAAAGAATTAGCTGCACTTAGAAACCTTACAAGTCCTAGAGCATTAGTCGTTCGAGAAGGTGAACAACAACGTATTGCAAGCCAAGAGCTAGTTCCGGGTGATTTGATTCTGCTCTCCGAAGGAGACCGCGTTCCTGCAGACGCAAAAATCATATCCTCATCTGGAATTTCGGTAGATGAATCGCTTCTTACCGGAGAATCTTTTCCGGTTCAAAAATCAATAAGTGAAAACCGATCAAATCCTTCTCTTTTTTCAGGCACACTTATTATTTCAGGAAAAGCTCAAGCTATAGTGACTTCGACAGGTCTACATTCGCAGATCGGTACTATTGGCGCCTCGTTGAGCCAGCAAAAGGAGCAAGAAACCCTACTTCAAACCACACTTAGAAAACTGAGCACGAGAATTTTTATCTTGAGTTTATTCTTTCTAGTTTTTGTCGTTTTGGTTTCAGGTTTCATGCAGAAAAACTGGCTAAAAGCTTTCCTCTTGGGTTTATCAACCAGCATTTCAATGATCCCAGAAGAATTGCCAGTTGTTCTTACTGTGTTTCTAGCTATGGGAGCTTGGAAAATGGCTCGACACCGAGTCCTCACACGAAGGATTGCCTCGATTGAAAATTTAGGCGCTATTAGTACTCTGTGTGTGGATAAAACCGGAACTCTGACTGAAAACTCAATGAAAGTAAGAGCCTTAGCTATCAAGCAAGGCCATTTCACCACTGCTGATGATACTTTACCTGAGAGTTTTCACTCTCTTATTGAGTATGCGGTTCTTGCTAGCCACCCAGATCCTTTTGATCCCATGGAGAAAGCTATTCACTTGGCATTAGCAAAGTATCTGAAACACAGTGATCATGAACATCCTGATTGGAATTTGGTCAAAGAATATCCCTTAACTGACAAGCTCAGAGCCATGGCTTGTGTTTGGGAAACTCGAGGCACGCAACAATACATGATCGCTGTGAAAGGGGCACCCGAGGACATTTTTGATTTGTGTCATTTCAAAACAAATGAAACCCAGATGTACCTCAGAGAAGTTGAGAAACTTGCGTCGCAAGGGCTTCGAGTCATTGCAGTCGCAAAATCGACCATAAAAAACTCTGATACATTGCCAGAGAAATCCCACGATTTTGATTTTGAATATTTAGGCCTAATTGGACTCGAAGACCCCTTGAGGACATCAGTTCCTGAAAGCTTGGCAACTTGTTGGAGGGCTGGAATCAAAGTTTTTGTTTTAACTGGGGACTATCCCATTACTGCGAAACGAATAGCTGAACAAGCGGGTTTTGAAGAAAGTACCCCTATTTTTATGGGGGAAGATCTCCCCAAACTAACTCAACCTCAGCTTGAAAAATCTTTAGGGAGACATGCCATCTTTTCGCGTCTGTCTCATCACAATAAATTATTTCTCGTCGAAAAATTGCAGAAGCTTGGTGAAATTGTAGCGATGACTGGCGATGGAGTTAATGACGCTCCCAGCCTTAAAAAGGCCGATGTGGGAATTGCTATGGGAAAACGCGGGACCGATGTTGCTCGAGAAGCTTCCGACATCATACTTCTCGATGATGACTTTTCCGCCATCGTAACAGCCATTGCCTTGGGTCGAAAAATCTACCAGCAAATTCGTACTGCAATGACCTATACCTTCTCCCTACATATCCCCATTGGAGCCCTGACTCTTCTGCCGATTTTTCTAAAATGGCCGACTCTTCTTGAACCACTGCATTTGGTATTTTTAGAGATGATCATTGATCCTTCCTGCACTATCGCATTAGGGTTGGTAACAACTCATCGGGATCTCATGTCAGAACCACCCAGGAAAAAAAACTCTCCCTTTTTAGACAAAACATTTTTAAAACCAATCGCATTAAAAGGATTAGTTGCACTGAGTGTCTGTTTGACAGTCCCCCTCACTTTGACAAATCGGGGATTCTCTGCAGAAGAGGTAAGAACATATACTTTTCTTGTCTTACTCGGCTCCATCTTAGGTCTTTTATTTGGCTCTCTGCCTCACAAGCTTGAACACCCGAAACAAAATTTGGTCTGGCTCTCGGTTTACGCTTTCGCCCTACTTTCTCTGATCGTTGTTTTTAGCTCAAAATTAATGTTAGAAACTTTTCATTTTATACCAGTTCACAATCACTTTGCCTTGTTGGCTCTTGCTTTAGGCATTGTTCCCTGTGCTCTTACGCGATACGTTTCAAAACAGTAAGCCGTTTGGTCTGCTCGACATCGTTTTTTTTGCCATTTGTACCAAGAGACGGTAGATTCATCCTATGGCATTTACCGTCGAAACACACTGTTCTGGCAAATTCTCCTCTCCGCATTCAATCAATGAAACTTTAGAGTTCATATCTGATTACCCCACATCGGTTGCCAAACACTTTGATGGATTAAAAACCTTTACTCAGGAAGGGCCCGACACCTATCGCTGGACTTTTGAATCGCTCAAATACGGTGGTTATGAGCTGACGATCACTTTTGTAACCCGGTTTGCAAAGTCCTCACTACAAGAAATCGAGATCATCCCAGTAAAAGGATCAGACAAAGCAGCGCTATCGGGACGATGGCGTTTAGAACCCTGTGGCCAAGAAACGGTGGTTCATTTTGAAGCTACTTTGGTAGGAGAGCTTCCTTTACCAGGTTTAATGAAGGGAATGGTCACACCTCTAGCGCAAAAAGAGGTTAAAAAACTATTCGACCGGTACATTCAAAATGTTGCAAAAGCTATCTAAAAACCCATGGTTTCTAAGCGTTATCAGCGGACTGCTCGTATTCTTGAGTTTTGAAAAATTCAACTTCACACTGTGCGCATTCTTTTTTCCACTCGTTTTTAATTACCTTTCCGTCAATTCATTTTCGTGGAAGAAAAATTTCTGCGTAGGCTTTGCTACCTCTTTCATAGTCATGTTGGGGGGATTTTACTGGGTAACTTTTGTAATCCACGAATTTGGATATTTGCCGTGGTCTGTATCCTTCCTTATTTTTCTCGCATTCTGCGGATTTGGAGCCTTAAATTTCCCCATCTTTTTTGTTGCAGCTAGTTGGGTTAATCAGAAATTACTGCTTCAAAAACGCTCTGTTTTTTTTGTATCCTGTTGGTTTACGATTTTCCTGCCTGCTCAATTTTGTTTGGTCGAATACTTCTTCCCTAAAATATTTCCGTGGTATTTAGGCCACTGCTTATACAAGGCCTCCTACATCACTCAAATTGTAGAGTTAACTGGAAGTCTTTTTTTGAGTTTCCTTATTTATAGTTTGGGGAGTGCTCTAGGACTTCTAATGTTTCCGCCCCTAGAGTTAAACCGGCGCCCTTGGGAATCACTCTTGCTCCCGTTGTGTTTACTAGCAGTTTCGCTAGGATTTAGTCATTACAGAATCAACCATCCTCCAACTCCCGGAAAAAAGCTTAAAGTCGCCATTATTCAGGCCAATATCGGAAGTCTTGAGAAAATTAACGCCGAAATGAAACTCGGAAATCTTGTCGATCAAGTCGTCGCCAAATACTATGCCCTCACCGAAACGGCTCTAAAATCATCTCCTGATCTCATTTTGTGGCCCGAAACCGCGATGCCGTTTGCCATGGGGGGGGCCCAACACCGTTTTGAAGCACTCAAACAGCAAGTAACCCAATGGGGTAAAGCACTGATCACTGGCAGTTACGCAAAAAGCGAGAAGAGTAGCTTCAAAGATTACAATGGTGCTTTTTTGTTGGAACCCAACTCTGACGGAACAGTTTCAATTCAAAGCTACATGAAAAATATTTTATTAGCTTTTGGAGAATACTTTCCTTTTGGAGAGTATTTTCCCATCATTTATCGATACTTTCCCCAAGTGGCAGATTTTGAAAAAGGCTCGAAACAAGATCCGGTCATTTTAAAAGATGGAACAGCACTGGGAGTTACGATTTGCTATGAAGCTATTGTTCCTCAATTCTTCAGAAAAACGGCAAATCACCCACTCCATGCTGTGATTAATCTCACCAATGACTCTTGGTTCGGACCTACATCCGAGCCCTATCTTCATGGTTCCCTCGCGGTGTTTAGATCACTTGAGTCAAAACTTCCCCTTATCCGAGCTACTAACACGGGAGTCTCTTTTGTCGTAGACTCTTTGGGGCGTCTTTCGCCGACCACATCTGTATATAAGCCAGAAATTCTCGTTACAGATGTTCAATTGCCCGCCTCTCCTGCAAAAACTTTTTATATGCAATTTGGAGATTGGTTTGTGCTAGTATTGGCGGGAATCGTCTTAACATTCATCGTTTTTTTAATTGTGGGTCGAGAGTAATAAATGCATCCCTTTTTGATCGATTGGATTATCGGTAGCTTTCATTTAAGAATCCCCACCTATGGTTTCCTTCTCGCAAGTGCTTTTTCTATCGGTTACTTCCTCGCATTGAAACGTGCAAAAAATCTAAAGATCCCAACAAGACACGTTGAAAACTTTTTCTTTATTGCAGTTTTAGGCTCTATTGTTGGAGCTAGATTTTTCCATGTTTTTTTTGAAGAATTTTCTTATTACTCTAAACACCCCTCAAAAATCTGGGCTATTTGGGAAGGCGGTTACACATTTTATGGAGCTCTGCTCTCAAGCCTTTTTTTTATGTACCTCTACACGAGAATTAAAAAAATATCTTTTCTTGAAATGATGGACATCTGCACTCCAGGTGGGGCTTTAGGTTTATTCATTGGAAGAATGGGCTGCTTCTTTGCGGGCTGCTGTTGGGGTCGCCCCTCTTCAGTTCCTTGGGCAGTCGCATTCAATGCGCCGGAAACTCTCTCTCCGTCAGGGAATGTTCGTGTCCACCCGACTCAAGTGTACGAAGCTCTCGTTGGACTTTTGGTCTTTTTTTATCTCAATTATCGCTTTAAACACCGAAGATATTCGGGACAAATCTTTTTAGAAGCTATAACGATTTATTCCCTAGCCCGTTTTTTTATCGAATACTTTCGGGGCGATGATTATCGGGGATACCTTTTTGGAGGCCTCATGAGCTACTCCCAATTTATCTCTCTCGCTATTATCCCCTTCACTATTTCAGCGATGATTTTGATTTCGAAAAAAGGTCATCAAAAAGAATAAAAATCTTAATCAGCCTCAACATCTGACCAGTCTTTTGAACCAGATACCATCGACTTTAACCAGTCATAAACATAAATACCCTGCGACTGAGGCCACAATGCTTTGGGAACTCCATAACTGGGTAAAAAAGTGGCTGTATGCCATCTACCTTGATCAAAGAAATAATGGTGCTCTTGAGCTTGATGCATGAATTTCCCAGCCTCTTGTAAGGATTTCGCTACCGAATCTGAGCTGCCGCCGAGCAAGTTAAAGTAAACAGCAAAAACTGCATCTTCAAGAGCACCGATAAGACCGTAGCGAACATGTGGCAACTGACTCGCATTATAAGAATAGACCTCTTCAAAATCGACATCTCCATCGACATTCATGTCTTTCGGAAGAGTTTCTTTGACGTTCCACGTTTTAAGAACTCCTCTTACTTTTTCTTGGTCGAGGAAACGTCCGAAAATCGGTATACCAGAATCGTTGATCACGGAGATCTCAGTACCCTCAAATTGCTTAGCAATATGGTGAAGGTTGTAGCTGATTCCTACTCCCCCTGCACTCGAGCCCACAACGGTCACCTTTTTCACGTTCGGAAAAAGAGCTTTGGCTTGGATTGTACTGAGCTCAAAGTTTTTTCCTCCTACGTGACGAACAAGCCTTGGAAGCAATTTGTTCCCATAATTGGCAACTCCTGCCCCAGTGTAAACATCTCCCGTGCAATAGATAATTTCGAAATAGTTAGCTTTTCCAATCGGATGATCTTCTCCACGACTCCAAGGGTGAGTTTGTTCGTCGACCGGCGGCCGTGACAAATAACCTGCCAATGCTCCCTTACCCCCTTCATTCGAACCCTTACAGTTTTGTTCATTTAATCTGCATCCACAAGTAACGGCATCAAAGCAAGCACCACCGCCTTGGACGTACATAAAAAGATGTTCCGAGCCCCTATCAATGTACTTCACGAAAGAAGGGGAACCATCAGCGCATTGAATACCGGGAATATCTAACTGGCACAGCTCTCCTTTGGGACAATCAGCAAGTGAGACATTCGTAATAAGAATGATTAAACCTAAAATGGATTTCATCATGAGAAGGCTCCTGTTTAATTGACTTCAATAGCTTAAGATGCCAGCTGGACCTAGGCAACGGGTTTTAGCAACGATTCTGACGAGTTCAACGTTAAGCCTTTGACTCTCCGAAGGATTCGTTTAAATTATTGCTCCATGAACTCCTCCCGGCTACCCCTCCAAAGGGCGCTCATCAGTGTTTTCGATAAAACCGGCTTAGAACCTCTGTGCCAAAAGCTCTCTGACCATCAAATCAAAATTTACTCCACTGGGGGAACTGCCAAACATATCCGCGAAATTGGATTTGATGTAAGTCAAATCGAATCTGTCACCCAATTTCCCGAAATGATGGATGGCAGAGTAAAAACACTCCATCCCAAAATTTTCGGAGGGATTTTAGCTCGAAGAGATTCAAAAAGTGATCTTCTGGACTGCGAAGCTCACGATATTCCGCTTTTTGATCTCGTTGTAGTTAACCTCTATCCCTTTTGGGACCACTTGGCAGATTCAAAAGAGGTTCAAGCTAAATTTATTGATATCGGCGGACCCTCGATGATGAGAGCCGCTGCTAAGAATGCAGCAAGTGTCACTGTTTTATCTTCCCCTGAGGACTATTCACATTTCTTGTCTGAATATGACAACCACGGTGGAACAACTTTAAACTTCAGACAAACCATGGCGGCCATGACATTTGAGAGAACCAGTCGATACGATAGAATGATAGCCAATACGTGGAGAACTTCTGCTGCTGCTCTTCCCTCGCAAATCGAATTCGGGAGTTTAACCCCATTGCGGTACGGTGAGAATCCCCATCAAACTGCAAGTTGGGGCGCCTCAAAACAGGAATGGAAAATTCTTCAAGGCAAAGAACTTTCCTACAATAATTTGCTCGATAGCGAAGCTGCTTTAAGGCTCAACTCCGAATTTGCAGAGCCAGCTGTCACTATCGTAAAACATAACAACCCCTGTGGTGTAGCGAGTGGAGAAAATTCCGTTGCAGAGTTGTTTAAACGATCTCAAAGTTGTGATTCTAAGTCAGCTTTTGGGGGCATCGTCGCTATCAACCGTGAAGTCGATGCTGAAGCTGCGCATGGAATGGCACAGCTTTTTCTTGAAGTGATTGTCGCCCCTAGGTTCTCAAAAGACGCACGAGAAATTCTAGCCACCAAGAAAAACCTTCGACTTATCGAATGGGAGAAACCAGTTTTTAACCCTTTCGAAGTGAGAACAAGTTTGGGAGGATGGTTGGTACAAACAACCGATCCTTTAGGAGTCACCATCGATTTCAAAATAGTTTCGCAAAATCAACATCTAGAAAGCTCCGTTCAAAATGATCTCAAATTTGCTTGGCGTGTCTGCAAACACGTGCGTTCGAATGCCATCGTCATTGCGAAAAATGGACAGACTCTAGGAATAGGAGCGGGTCAAATGTCTCGAGTCGATGCTGTTCAAATTGCTCTGGAGAAAGCCAAAGGCCAAACTGCAGGAGCTGTTTTGGCGTCGGATGCATTTTTTCCCTTTCGGGACAACATCGACCTTTTAAAAGGCTCAGGGATCAAGGCCATTATCGAACCTGGGGGTTCTCAACGGGACACTGAAGTCATTCAAGCTTGTAACGAACAAAATATCGTTCTTTTATTTACAGGGAAACGCCACTTCCGACACTAAACCGACACTGACTTAATAACTACTCTCCCCCCCTTCACAACGAAAGTCGATTCAGGTTGAGTCCAATCTAGGTTGGCAAGCATCTGACTGGGCCATTGTGTAGGCAAAACGATTTCATCAAGTTCCCAAATCACCCACGGAGCTCTCTCCTCAAGAAAACAATTCAGTTTATCTTTTCTCTTCAAAAAAAACTGATTTTTTTCGGAAGTAAAATACTCAAGATATCCTGCCATAGCAGGTTGTGGGGACCCTATAGTGCGAAACCTGATCAATTGCTCAGGTTGTTCAGATAATTTTTTCCAACTGTATTCAAATATTCCACGAGAACTTTTTTCATGGGGCTCAAAGTGGACCGACCTCTTTAGCTCAAGAGGATGAGGTTTCTCAAGTCCACAAATATTTTTACACCAACGATACTTTGAATCAGACATCCAGCTTTCTATGGGAAAGTACCCGCGAACCCAATCAGTTCCTCGATTCTTCTTCACGTAAGTTCTCAACGTTAAGGAAAAAGCAGGGCCGGGAACAACCCAAGGCCATCCCAAAACTTTTAAATCTTGCCACGTTGAAGCAACCCACGAAACAATTCCCTTGCTCTCAAAAAGATCCAATTCAAGCCCTTCAGGAATTAAGGGTTTTAAAGACTCTGCTGCAACGTGATAATTTACAAACAAATGATAGTAATGCCCTAAACCCATGATTTTCATGGGTTTCATAAAAACACTTGGTTGAGGCGAATATCAAGCTTCCTTTGTAACTTTATTAATAGCCCTTAAATCATTGAATCCTTTAAGTTTGGTGCTCTTTAGTCCGATACTTCTAAGAGGCACTACTGCTCCTGCTATGAACCTATCCAATAGAAAAGAATGGCTGGTACGCACAAAGTCCCGAGAAGTCTTGGGACCTTTTTCGCAATCAGAACTGCTTGAGCAGCTCAATAAAAATTTTTTCTCAGTTCAAGATGAAATCTGCAGCAATGCTGGAAATTGGATTTCAGCAAGTATCCTATCAAGCCGAGACACTGAAGAGGTGACTCGCACTAGCTCCAGAATGGCCACCCACTCGATTGAGCTTACGAAATCGGACTTAACTCCCACCCCCACAAGCACAGATAAGATTTCAATTCCAGATCCTGTACAACAATCCATTAAACCTGCCCCCACCCATCGTCCCCACGCAAAACCCCAAGAACCTTTAGGAACCCACGCCACCAGACAATCGTCTATCCGAGCTCCGGCTAAGTACCCCCTTTTGACGGCTGTCGTTCTGACTTTTATAACTATTTTTCTATTTTACCGCCCACAAAAGCCAATTCGAGAAACATCTGACGTGTCTTCTCTGAGTTCTAACTCAGCCAGAAAAGAAATCGAAGAGACTGCGATCGTAAAAAAGGCAAAATCCTTACTAAGACTTGGAAAAAATAAAGCTGCTCTGAAACTCCTAGCCAATTACCATGAGTCGGAAGGAAAATCGGAAACTAGCCATTTGACCCTTTATGGCGCTCTCTTAATTACGGAAGGCGAATCGACCCTAAGAGCAAAACGACTTTTAGAACAGGCTATAGCTACTCCCACCGGTAATGCTTATCTCAAGTCTCAAGCCCACTTGTGGCTTGGATATCTTTTCCTTTCTCAAAACGAAGGAGATATGGGAGAAAGCCATTTTCTTGAGTCGTTGCAACTAGACCCCAAAGATCCCACTGCTCGATTCAATCTAGGAAGAGCTTATTTAAAACAGGACAAATATCAACAGGCTCTCGATTATCTGCAACTCGCTGAGTTAGAACGACCCGATTTATGGCTTATTCAAGTGCACAAAGGTTGGGCTAAAGTTGCTCTGGGATTAACTTCTGATGCCAGCCTCGCCTTCAAATCTGCAATTAACCTTTCAAAAGACCGATGGGTTAACTACATTTACCAAGCTGTTTTTTTTACAAATGAAAAAGTAAACAACTTCGAAGCTGCGAAGCAAACCATGATCGCGATGTTGGGAAGAGACCCCGACTATGAAAAATTAAGCCCTATTCCCTTCGGATATTTTCAGAGCAGCTCTATTAATCACAAAGAATACCTCGAAGCTTATAATGTCGCCATGCAGACCGGTACCGAAGAAGAAAAACTGATCGGAAAAATTTACATTAATTACTTAGCAAGTCCGATGACTCGTGCTGAGGACTGGAAGAAAATGGACGCTTTGGCAAACCGTAGTCACAACCTCTTACCTCGGGTTTTAAGTCTTAAGATGATGCTGCCGAACATTTCGGATCCAGTCTATCTTAAAACAGTTCTTTCAAAACTCCCCCCAAACCTCGATTACTTTGGTCCCGTGGCGTACGTATCTCGAGGGCAAGCAAGAGAAATGCTAGGTAACATTGCCGAGGCCCAGCTTGATTACCAAAAAGCTCTCACTTTAGATCCCACTTGCGCTACCGCTCTGTGGCGGCAGTACGAGCTTTATAAAAAACTCCATCGAGGCCCTGAAGCTCGAGAGACTTTGAAGTCCCTTCTTATTGCTCATCCTGATTTCATTCCTGCACTTGCACAATCTGCTGAACTTGAATAAGTTGTCTCTACAGGAGACCTCTTGAAAGTTCTCGTACTTGGAAGTGGTGCCAGAGAGCACTCGATAGCTTGGAAACTTAAGCAGTCTAATCATGATATTTTTCTGCATCCCGGAAATGCTGGAACAATCAAATTGGGTTTTTGCAATCTGGGTCAAGTTTCAGATAAAGAACAGATTGCTTTGGAGGCCAAACGAAAAAATATCGAAACTATTATCATCGGGCCCGAAGCTCTTCTAGCGCAGGACTACGCTTCTTACTTCAGAAAAATGGGGTTTCTCGTAGTGGGGCCAGGCAAAGAAGGGGCGCAGTTAGAAACAAGTAAGATTTTTGCAAAGCAATTCATGGTTCGAGCAGGAGTTCCTACAGCCCAGTATGCGATTCACTCTTCTCTTCAAGATTTCAAAAGAGACATCGATATCCGTCCTTTCCCAAAAGTACTTAAACTAGATGGCTTGGCCGCCGGCAAAGGGGTGGTGATTGCAAAAGATTCCGCTCATGCTCTTATTTTTGCCGAGCAAATCTGGAATCAAAATATTTTCGGCAAGGGTCACCATCAAGTGATCGAAGAAGAATTTATTTCTGGAGTCGAATTAAGTTACTTAGGTCTCTGTGATGGAAAAAGTTTTATCCCCCTCTCCTCTTCCACCGATTTCAAACGGGTTTTTGATCATGATAAAGGCCCTAACACAGGCGGAATGGGGGCTATCTCCCCTTCTCCACATCTAAACGCAGAGCTTGAAGCACGGATTAAAAAGACCATTGTGAAACCGATTTTAGAAGCCTTAGAAAGGGAAAAGCTGGAATTTCACGGGGTTTTATACATCGGGATCATGATCTCTCCAGAAGGTAATCCTTACGTTTTAGAATTTAATACTAGATTTGGAGATCCTGAGACACAAAGCCTTATGATGCGAATTGAAAGCGACTTACTACCTGCTTTAGTCGCAACAGCCAAAGGGAAATTGAATTCGACTCCGCCGCTTGCGTGGAAAAAAGAAACTGCAATCTACGTCGTCGCTGCAAGCCCAGGTTATCCAGAAAAACCGGAGTTGGGAGAACCCATCTCGGGTATCGATTCTCAGACTGGAGAAACTGAATTGTTTTTTGCGGGTGTAGAATTAAAAAATAATAAGCTTCATACTTCGGGAGGTCGAGTTCTAGGTGTCGGAGCATTAGGAAGAGATGCTTCTGAGGCTCGTAAAAAAGCGTATTTCCGACTCCAAAAGATATCTTGGCCCGGCATTCATTTTCGAACGGATATAGGAATTACTTAGCAATAACCTGTCTTTAAACTTCAATTTGACATTTTGTGTTGCTCCGTCTTAAACCTGTGGCCACAGGTTATAGCAATGAGTTTTAAGGCCCTATTCTTTTTTCTAATAATTACTTTTTCATGCCAAGCTTTTCCTGAAACGTGGAATGTCTTTGGTCCTGACAAAAGAAAAACGGTATCGAGCTTCGAATATCCCTATCGAACTGTTGGTTACATAGAAGCTACTCGATGCACAGGGGTTTTAGTGGGTCGAAGATTAGTTCTCACTGCAGCTCATTGCGTTCTCGACCTTGCCACTCGCGAAATTAGAAAAGACCTCACTTACTTCAATCCCAATTATCAAAATGGGACTAGCTATCGAAAATCTTGGATCCAACACATTTGGGTAGGAACCCAAGACCTTAAAAACGAACAAGAGAAAGATTGGGCGATTCTTAAGCTTGAAGAGCCCTTAGGCGATGGCTTCGGTTGGATGGAAATAAAGGAAGAGACCGAATTGCCAGTAAACTGTATGGGATACTCCGCGGATATATCCAATGGAAAAGTTCCCAGCATTCACGAAGGTTGCAATTTACTATCGGTCGAAAACGATATCGTTCTTCATAATTGCCATGCAACTCGAGGGTCCTCGGGTGCGCCTATTTTTTCGATCGAAAACGAAAGACCTTTTATCGTAGCGCTCAATGTCGGAGAGTTTCGTGGAACCAGTGAACGCTCACTGCATTTGCCTCAGTACGACGAGAAATATGCTAACACAGCAGTAAAATCCACACAGTTCAAAGACACAATCGAAGAACTTCGTAAGCAGGAACAGCAGCAATAGAAAACTCTTTGACGAGATTCCCGCCCTTGAATATCCTTTTCATTCGCAGTTGAACTTTTCAGGAAAGGCTTATTTTTATGGCAAAAGTTTCGCCCTACAAGGCTCTTTACTACGACAACTCCACTTTTTCAGATTTAACTCCCCTCGTAATTCCACCTTACGACAACATCCCTGCTGGTGAGGAACAAAAGTATCTTAAACGTAGCCCTTATAATTTTGCCCATGTTCTTTTGCCCCACAGTGTTGATGAAGATTACTCTCAAGCGAAAGAGCTCCTTCAAACTTGGAGAGACCAGCATATTCTAAAAGAGACCTCAGTTCCGTGCTACTACCTCTACCAACAGACTTTTGAAGCCTATGAAAAAAAACATGTTCGACACACTTTGATGTGTGCTGTTGAGCTTCAGCCTTTCTCAGAAGCTATTGTCCGTCCGCACGAGAACACTTTCGGACAGTACAAAGCCGATCGTTTGCAAATTTTACGAAAAACTCAATGCAACCTGAGTCACGTCTTTGGAATGGTCAATGACGAAGAGGGTTTTCTTGAAGGGCTTTTTGATAAATGGATGTTCGAAGCTCCCTTTTTGAAAGCAAAAACCGACGACGGAACGGAACATGTGGTATGGAAAGCCGAAGGAGCAAAGCACCCCCAAATTGCGGAGTTTTTTTCGTCAAGACCCATCTACATTGTAGACGGACACCACCGCTACGAAAGTGCTCTTATGTACGCCAAAGAATCCGGCGCTTACGGGGACCCCACGAAACCCGCATCCCAAATGCTTTTTGCCATCGCCAATACTTTTGATCCGGGGCTGATTGTATTTCCCACTCATCGAGCTATTAAAAAAGGTGCCTGTCCTTCTTTGAATCTTGGAGAGATTGAAAAGTATTACCAATTACTCCCGCTGGCGCCGGAAGCTTTGCTGAGGTTTGTGGAAAAACCACAGCCCACTCCTCAGTTTGCTCTTAGTTACCGAGACCAACTCTATCTCGTTATTCCTAAAAATTGGCAAAACGAAGCCGAAAAGATTGGAAAATCGGTCGCAAAACTTTCGGTCGTTTGGTCAGATCATAAATTTTCAAAAGATTTTTGTGGAATTGACGATAATAACCGTTCTCAAAAGGTCTCTTACGACAAAGATGCAAAGGCTCTTTGGGAAAAACGAAGCAACTACGACCTCATCATTTTCCACGCACCTCCTGCAGTAGCGGATGTTACCGCAGTCGCAGACGAGAAGAGATTCATGCCGCAAAAATCGACCTATTTCTTCCCGAAACTTGCTGCGGGCTTTACGATGCGGCGATTAAGTTAAGTGGCTTTTGCCTCTTGATAAAACTTTTTGCCGTCAATTGAGAGTTGTTGCAGATACTGACACGGCTGGAATCTTTCTCCTAAAGTCTTATTTAGAATATCCAGCTCGCTCACTATAACTTCCGGCCCCACTTTATCAGCGTATCTCAGGAGACCACCTCTAAAAGGAGCAAATCCAGTGCCGAAGATCATTCCGATATCAATGTCAGATACATCTCGAACAAGCCCCTCATCAAGGATTCTAGCTGCTTCATTGACCATGACATAAGTGAGCCGTTTAATGATCTCTTCATCAGAAATCTCTTTCACAGCTTGAACACCCATTTTACTCAAGATCTCAGAGTCCTCTTCACGTTTTCCATTGGAATGCAGATAGATACCTTTACCCGATTTTTTCCCAAGTCTTCCTTCTTTAGCAACTAAGTCGATAACAGAAGGCGGTTTCATTCTTTCTCCAAAGGCCTGATGTAAAACATGCGACACTTTGGAAGCAACATCTAATCCCACTTCATCGAGGAGTGTAATAGGGCCCATAGGCATACCAAACTTCTCCATGACGGAGTCCATGCGAGTCGGAGAAACTCCTTCCAGCAATAAATAAACAGCTTCATTTAGATAAGGCCCTAAGATACGATTCACTACAAAACCTGGAGCATCTTTCACTACAATCGGTGTCTTCCCAACTTTTTTAGCGTATTGAAAAACTGTTGCGACAGCTTCATCCGAAGTTTCCCGACCTCTAATCACTTCTACAAGGGGCATTTTATCGACAGGGTTAAAAAAGTGCATCCCAACGACCCGTTTCGGATCTTTGGTAGCTTTAGCGATTTCACTAATAGACAAGCTTGAAGTGTTGGTTGCAAGGATAGTCTCTGACGAAACCTTCTCCCCAAGCTCTTGAAAAATCTTTTTCTTAATTTCTAAAGATTCAACAACAGCCTCCACGACGAGGTCTAAATGAGAAAAACCCGAGTAATCTACACTTCCTTCGATCCGCTCCATCGCATTGGTGAGTTCATTGGGCTTCATCCGTTTTTTGTCGACCAATTTTTGAAAGATCTTATGGGCTGCTTTGTAACCTTTCGCCACGGCATCCCATTGAATATCTTTCATGCGAACTCGAGTACCTTTAGCAGCAAAAAGCTGAGCGATGCCGCCTCCCATAACACCCGCCCCTACGACACCAGCCCGTTTTATGTCCTTCCCAGCGATTTTACCTTCAACCCCTTTGTCTTTTTTCACTTTTTCCTGAAGGTAAAAGATTCCTATTAAACATTGAGATTCCGGAGTCACTACAAGATCCGTAAAAGCTTTGGCCTCTACTTTAAGCCCTTTTTCAAGATCTCCACCATACGTTTTCCTTAAGGTTTCAATGATCCTAAGAGGAGCCGGATAGTTGCCTTTAGTTTGCTTCATCACCTGTTTTTTGGCCTGATCAAAAATGACCCATTTTCCTCCCGGAACACTCTCCAAAAGGCGATCTTTGAGTGGGGTCTCGTAGCTGCGTTTTTTCTTGGTACGGGCAAGGTCTTGAGCCCAAGCCAAAGTTTTTTCCTCTAAAAACTCGACTGGAACCACTTTGTCGACAAGGCCAATTTTTTTAGCTCTTTTACCATCGAGACTTTTACCGGTCAGAATCAAATCCAATGACTTTTCTAAGCCTACAAGTCTTGGCATTCTCTGAGTTCCACCCCACCCAGGCAAAACCCCCAATAAAACTTCAGGAAGAGCTATTTTTGTCTCGGGTCCATCACTTGCCATCCGATAATCACAGGCGAGAGCAAGTTCGGTTCCTCCCCCCATACAAGCCCCATGGATAGCTGCAATGACAGGGATGGAAAGACTCTCCAAAAAGGTAAACACGGCTTGCAACTTCATGAGAGATTCGGTTGTTGCTTCACCTCGCGCTAAGCGTTGAATTTCAGAAATATCAGCACCAGCAATGAAGATGGTTGGTTTACGACTTATCACTACAACAGCTTCAATCGACTTATCCTCTTCGATTTGAAGACACAGTTCAAAAAGCCTAAGCATATTGGGAGTCGAGAGTTTATTGGCCTTTTCTTGATACTGATCAAAAGAGATAACGCCGATATTGCCTTTCTTTTCCAGAGTCAGCGATTTCTCCGCAATTGAAAAAGCATCTTCTTTAAATCCCGCTTTAAAAGTTGCTACTTCCTGTTTGAAGTTTTCACGAGTGAGTTCCATTAGTTTCTCTCCAATAAAAAGGCCGCGCCTTGTCCACCGCCAATACAAAGGGTCGCAAGCCCTTTGTGCACTTTTCTTCGCTTCATCTCATTAAGCAAAGTCACGACCAGTCTTGCTCCAGTCGCTCCAACAGGATGCCCCAGTGCAATAGCTCCCCCATTGACGTTCAAGATCTCATCTTTCAATTCCCCAAGGGCTTTTCTACGCCCCAATTTTTCTTGCGCGTATTTGTCGGATCCCCAAGCTTTTTGATTAGCTAAAACCTGAGCAGCAAAAGCTTCATTGAGCTCAACAAGCTCCACTTCCGAAAAATCCATGCCCAACTCATCTAAAAGAGCAGCAGAGGAATAGATAGGTCCCATCCCCATTCGTTTGGGTTCACAACCTGAAAAAGTAAAACCGCTGATTGTTCCTAAAACTTCTTTCCCCTCGGCTTTCGCCTTTTCTTCAGACATGAGAAGCAAAGCAACTGCACCATCGGTGATGGGACACGCATTACCTGGAGTCACCGTACCATTTTCTCGGTCAAAAAAAGGCTTAAGCTTTGCCAAACTTTCCATGGATTGCCCTTCTCGCGGGCCAACATCGGTTTCAAGAATCTCCGAGTAATCGGGCTCGACCACCATGGGAGCTACTTCATCTTTAAAACGTCCAGCATGCTGAGCTTCCACCGTTCGTTGATGCGATCTGACTGCAAAAGCATCCTGTTCAGTTCGATTGATATGAAAGTCTCTAGCTAGAATTTCCGCAGTTTGTCCCATATTTAATCCTGAAATGGGGTCGGTAAGCCCTTCCATAATAGAAACGATAGGTTTTAACCATTGAGGTCGAAACTGAGTGATCTTTTCCAGTTTCTCGACATTCGACTTTGAAAAATTGAGAGTGGCAAAAAGCTCTTTCATCTCATCGCCAAAGATCAAAGGCATATTACTCATACTCTCTGTGCCACCCACCACCATAGTCTCTGCAAGCCCAGCCCCAATTTTTAAACACCCTTGAGCAATAGCTTCCATCGCAGAAGCGCAGTTTCGATGTACTGTATAGGCAGGAACACTTTCTGAAAAACCCGAACGCAAGGAAATGACTCTTGAAATATTGGCCGCATCGGCTGGAGTACCCGCATTACCCATCACCACTTCGTCTACTTTATTGTAGTCCCATTCGGCCCGAGCCATAGTCTCTCTCACAGCTGAAACTCCCAAATGAACTGCACTACAGCTTTTCAATTTTGCGCCAGCTTTCGCGAAAGGGGTGCGAACTCCACTTACAACGGCCACTCTTGTTTTTACAGTTTTTCCTATCCAGGCTTTCATCTCTTGCTCCTTTTTCAGCTGACGATAAAAGTGATTTTTTCTTAATCAAAGCGATATCATAGACCGCCGTTGAGAAAAGACAACCGCTAAAGAGATGAGTGAGTTTTTTAAAAAAAGTCTAGAAGAAATTGCTTGGAGATTTTTTTTTCAAAAGTTTTTTAACTTTTTTTTAAATGACACAGCGAACTCAGTTATGACCTCTTCCAATCTTCTTTTGGCAATGTAATAATAATTGTGTTCAAAGCTTTTTAACCGGCATTACTTTTCTCAAGAGGAACGGAAACTGGCTATGTGGCAATGTCACTACTGTCGTACCATCCTTTCTGTAGAGGTTCAGAATAAGAATAGGTTGTGCCCTACTTGCGGGAGCGACCTGCAATGCTGCCGGAACTGTACCTTTTTTGATGAGAACTTAAGTTCCAAGTGCAAAGAACCCGATAGTCCTTGGATTCGGGATAGAAGCACTTTAAATAACTGTGCATTTTTCGAGTTTAGCACTTCAAAGACCACCCCAAAGACGCCACAAGTATCTGAATTTAATTCAGAATCTGAAAAAGCCAAAGAAGCCTTCCGAGCGCTCTTCCGAAACTCTTAAATTTACGCTCAATCCCATTAGTCATTGACTTTGTTGGACTATAGTCGTAAAGCTGTGCCTTCAACTTTAAGTAGAAGTAGGATGTAATGGCTACGAAAAAGACTGGTTCAGAAGATAAAGAGACAAAAAAGACAGCGAAACCCAAAAAGGAAGCTGCAACAAAGGTCGAAGCTAAAGCTAAGACAACATCGGCAAAAAAGGAAACGGCTCCTAAAAAAGCCGCTAACACCTCCAAACGGGCTCCTTTGATGCCAAAAACCTATTTTGCAACCGAAGGTAAGCTTGGTGAGCAGTGGAAATTGGTAGATGCTGCCGGCATTCCGTTAGGTCGTTTGAGTTCACACATCGCAAATATGCTCATGGGCAAAACAAAGCCAGGTTACACTCGCTTTGCAGACACTGGTGACAACGTCGTTGTGATCAACGCCGAAAAAGTTCGCCTCACCGGAGCTAAGTGGGACCAAAAAACTTATTACCATCACACCCAATTTCCGGGTGGTATCAAAAGTAAAACAGCTAAAGAGGTCCTTTCCTCTCACCCTGAGAGATTAGTTCAATTGGCAGTTTACAGAATGTTACCTCGTGGTCATATGGCCCGAAAATGGTTTAAAAAATTGCGTGTCTATGTTGGAACAGACCATCCTCATAAAGCACAGCAGCCCGAAGCAGTGAAACTGCCAAACTTGGGATTCCACAGTTAATTTAGAGGAGAGTTGAGTTACCGATGAAGAGTGAAATGATACAAGCTACAGGAAGACGTAAAAGTGCAATTGCCCGTGTTCGCCTTACTCAAGGAGAAGGGAACATCACAGTCAATGAACGCACTCTAGAAAATTATTTCCCAAGGGATGTTTTGAGAGCTTTAATTTTAAAGCCCCTTTTACTTTGCGACAAACAACGTTCTGTCAATCTAAGCATGACGGTCGATGGCAGCGGAATTTCTGCTCAAGCCGGAGCACTAGCTCACGGTATCAGCCGCGCTTTGATTAAAATGGACAGTGCTTTAAGAGCTACTTTGAAAAAAGAAGGGCTTTTAACCAGAGACTCCCGAATGAAAGAACGTAAGAAATACGGTCAAAAAGGAGCTCGTAAGCGCTTCCAGTTCTCTAAACGATAATCACGTCGGGAACTTATTAAAAATCCAAAATAGGGTACCACCCAAAGCTGCAGCAAGCGGCAGGGTGGTGATCCAAGCTAGCAATATTCCACTGATCATTCGATAGTGTGCTTTCTCGTTTACTATGCCTATACCGAAAAGCGCTCCACAGGCTACGTGAGTCGTGGAAACGGGAAGACCGAATTTTGAAGCGGAAATCACCAAAAACCCCGTGGTTAAATTACCCGCCAACCCTTGCCCTGGATTCATCTCGGTCACTTTCCTGGACATCGTCTCAGCTACTTTGTCAGAATTTATCCATCCCCCCAGCGCCATAAATAGGGCCACCAAAATAATAGCCACCGATGGAGAAATCGTCGCCCCGACAAGTAATATAGCTGCTATTTTAGGAGTGTCATTTAGAGCTCGCGCAAAACATACGGTACCCGCACTTAAATAATGGAGACGATCAAGCCATTTTGGGGAGATTGCAAAAGAGTTGGAAACGAAAAAACTCTGTACAAGTTTGCGAGATAGCCCGTAGATGAGGGAAGCCACTCCCAAGGAAACTACCGGGCTTAAAAGAAGGGGAAATAAAAATGAACTCTTCAGCCTCTCTAGGTTTAACCCTTGCGATGAAGCCAAAAAACCTGCTCCCACTAAAGCGCCAGTCAACGCATGAGTTGTCGAAATGGGAAATCCAACCTTCGTCGCAAGCATGACTGTCATGGCGGCTGCGAATACCACAGCAAGAGCAAAACTCTTCATGGCCACTACAGAATCTGGAACTAGCCCCTTACCACTAAAAGTCGCCAGTAACCCCTTCGAAACAAAGATAGCTGCAATAGCTCCTAAAGCTGTGGTGATCGTAGCCCAAAGAAGAGCTTCTCTGAAAGTAGAAACTCCACATCCATAGAGGGTCGCTACCCCTTTAAAATTATCATTGGCTCCATTGGCAAAAGCCAAAAAAAGAACAATGAGAAGAGAAAGTACTAGGCTCATGGTTTTAGATCCTCAAGTTTTTTTCGAATTTGATCTCTCACCAACCTAAAAGCTTTAAGCTTTAATTCAGGTGTTCCTTGCACCACTGCAGGATCCGAAAGTCCCCAATGCAACTTTTTCTTATTTTCAAAAGAAGACGGACAGACTTCTTCTGCACAGAGAGTAATGACGAAATCAAAACTGTCTGGATCGATTTCATCTACCGATTTTGACCGTTGAGAAGAGATGTCGATTCCGATTTCTGCCATCACTTGAATAGCAAGAGGATTAACTTGAGTTGGATGAGAGCCGGCACTTTGAACTGAAGTTCCTTTCCCCAAAAAAGCACGAGCTAACCCTTCGGCCATTTGGCTTCTTGAAGAGTTAGCTACGCAAAGAAAGAGGATTTTCATCTCCAGCTTGATTTCACCCGCGCTAAGCGGCTCGCTTTGAGCTCCAATTGAAGTTGAGAGACAAATACTGGGATAATTCTGGAGCCTTACTTACTCGCCAAATCTTCTGATCGAGAAAGAAGTGATGCCCCACAACGCCAAAATAAAGAGCATATGCCAGCTCGCTCCATGTCCCATCACTCACCCCGGAACCAAAGAAAGGAATTTCCGCTCTTAACCAAAACACCATCGTAAATAGGACTGAGAAAGTGAGTGAAGCAAGGGCGTAAGTCTTAAACTTTGAATTCACAGTTTTGGCCCAACCAAAGAAACCTTCGGTAGGGGTTTCGGCATAACGCTTCTTGCTGTAGAACCAAACCATCGCATGGTACTGAATATTATGAAAAAGTGAATTCATGATGGAAACTACCATGAGCTTCTGTCCAAAGTTTTCATACCCTGGAAAGAAAGGCCCTTTAGCTGCAACTAGATAAAACATGACGTTGTAAAAAATGAAGCAGTTAAAAATGTAGAGCAATGAAATAGGGCTTCCGCTTTGAGGTTTTTTGCTAATAATGCGAGCTGTTAAATACCCAAAATAGATCAGGCTTAACCCAGACAGAACCATCGGCAAATTTAAAACGATCGAATTGAACCAGGGATAGCTCGAGAGTGTTCCAAAAACCCGAGGAAAATCGGCTCCTAGTTTATAGGAGAGAAAGAAATGGGCCATCGGAGCGTAACTCGTTAAGTACATTCCCCATCGAAAGAGTTCCATGGTTTCGTGACTCGCATTGGCTTTACGATTATAGATGGATACAAAGCCATAGTGCTGACGAGTATTGTGATACAAGGACCAGCTAAAAATAAAAAATCCGTAAAGGTTCATAGCTAAAGGATTTTGAGTCATCGATGAGATTCCCACCATGCAGGCAGGTAAAACTAAAAAGAGAAGGCTGAAAAATAGATCCCCTCGATTCTCTTTCATAAATTTAAAATCCATAAAGGTTCGGCTGTAAGTAGCCCAGAAATGCGACCCTTCAAAAAAGAAAACCCATCCCCAGAAAAAAAGAGGGATGAGGGATAGTGGAGATCGCGATGCCAGTAAGGGAACCATCAAAGTGAAAATTGACCCTCCAAAGATAAAGGCCAAGTCGTAGTTTTTACTGCTAATCCATTGGGATTGTGAATTTGTAGTGTTTGAGTTCATTGTAGTCTCCGTAAATTAGACACCAAAAACAAAGTTGATCTTTGCGATATAACTTGACCGCCCTCGACCTGGAAAATTGGCCCAGCTCTCTAGGACAATATACTGAGTGGGATCAAACTTAAATCCAGCTGCCGGAAGCCAGTAACTGTGATCTGCCGACTGGACCAAATCAATATTAAGGTTCAACGTCCTTCCCAAAACTCTTAAGTTTCTATCGATACCAAATAGGGCAGTGTTGGAATTCAGTTGAAAACCGTATCCGGCATGGGCTCTGAGAAATCCAAAATCCTGAGCCACAATCCCGTAGCTAAACGGACGTCCAGCTCGATCAAAATCGGTCAATGCGATATTGGCGATCCCAAGAGCTATCAATCCGTTTTCCCAAGGGGAGAAATTGGCTTTTGTCTGAAATACTAAAGGCCCAGCTTTGGTTGGAGCCACTGGGCTATCCATCCCGATCTCGACTCTCACAGGGGCAGTCGCTTGAATTCCCGCTTTAAATCCCATCCAAAGTGAACTATTTCCCGCTCCATTGGCGGCAAATTGATTGCTGCCTTGCCCAAAACTGCCAAAAGATTGAATCGCGACTTTTCTATCCGCAACGACATCGGCTGTAGGGATATTATTAATTCCGGTTGGAGTCGCAAAAAGTCCAGACCCCGAAATTAAAACAACTACGGCTACTACCTTTGCTAGTTTCATTTTTTACCTCCTCTTTAAGTGTTTAGCAACAAGCGCCCGAAGAACCCTCGCTACTGTTTGAGGCCGAGAGGGTCGGAGCACAGTCAAAAAGTCCTAAATGGGTGGTTTTATCCCCCACCACTTTAAAATGATTTTTATACCAAGTTTTCGAGACCATATCAGCTGTGTTTCCACAAACGAGCATCGGTTGTCCGGTGTGGAAAAGATGATGGTCATCTAACTTAAAGGAATGTGGATAGCCTTCGATAGTCCCTTGGTAGTAGGCCACTTGCCCGTAATCTTCACAGCGATCTTCAAGGTCTAATTTAAAAGCTCTAAAAGTAATCGATTGAAAGGCGACCATACCTATCTTTCTTTGCACTTCAGGGCTGACTAAATCCACCGGTCCCGAAGAGAGAACTCGAAAATCCTGGCAGCCAAGTTTAGATAGAAGTCTTCTAAAATCCTCTTTGTACATCGCTCCGCCCAAGCACTCTCCTAGCAGTACCGGATCTTCAGTAAGCGGTTCGGGGATTCTTTTATTCGCAAAGACATCGCTAAAATAAAGCTCTCCTCCCGGCTTTAAGACTCTAAATATCTCAGAAAAGACACGCTCTTTGTTGGGAGAGAGATTGGTCACACAATTAGAAACCACTAAATCGATGGAGTTTGATTTGATACCTGCAGATTCCAGATCTTCGATATACCCTTTCAAAAATTGAACGTTCGACTCTCTATATTTAAATTTATCGCGGTGATACTCTACATGTCGCTTTGCAACCTCTAATTGCTCATCGGTCATGTCCACACCAATCACTTTTCCCTTTTCACCAACTAGTTTGGACATAAGGTAAACATCTCTGCCCGCGCCACACCCCAAATCCAAAACAGTTCTCCCCTCCAAAAGTGGAGGAAACGGACTCCCGCAACCATAAAACTTCTCAACCACTTCTGGATGAATCTCTTTAATGACCTCTCTTGCTCCCGCAGGAAGAGCTTCGACCGAGCAACAGGCCGAAGTTTTGAGATCCGAATTGGTTTTTAATACTTTTCCGTAGTAGTTTTTGACCGACTCTAATGTCGAAAATTTAGTGCTCATCTTGTTTCCTTTCGGCGTTATTCACATTCCAATCATAAGAAATAAAATCGACTTCAAAATTTTCAGGTAATTTTTGTTTCTGAGGACGATGCCTATTGGCATAAGCTATTAGACTGGGTTCTTTTTTCAAAAAATCCTTAGGAAAGAAATCTAAAATTTCTGAGAGGTAAACTTTCTTTTCTTTTTCATCAACTCTTACGTTTCTTTCTTCACTGAAAAAGAATCGGGCTTGCTCAGCCAACTCTTTGTCCAAATTTTTACCGGTAAAAGGTAATCTTGGAAGTCTCGGACACCCCTTGGACATGCAGTTCAAAGCAAAGTGGACTCTCTCCTCGCCTACTTTGCGAATGATATCGTTCTCATAGGCATAGAGAGACATCTCCACTCCATCGATCACAAACTTTTTGAAATAGAAGAATTTTACTTTTTTCAATCCACTTAGAGATTCTGGAATCTCAGAATCTAAAATGTTGTACATTGAGAGCGCATTGTAAGAGTTTAAGTAATGGGCGAGAAGAGTCGATGGATTCGAAAATTGGGCGGGCTTGGTTTTGGGCCCCACTTTAGCAACGTAGGCTACATAGTCGTCTAAATCGCCCCGTTTTTCGGAAAGTTTTTTAAAACTCACTTCTCCTTTTTCGTTCACAAACTCTTTAAGCACTCTTCCCCAGGCTTTTTCGGCTTGCTCGGGGGTTAGAGCAGGTCGTCCTTCGGGCATTCTGACTAAAGAAGAACATCCTGAAACCAAGATAAGCCCTAATAGCGAAGTGAATCTGGTCCACCTTTTCTCTAGATAAATTTTCATCATGACTCCGATTTTTTTTCGCTTCCGCAGCACCCCTCAGTTTTTCCAGTCAGAGGGTTCCAAACTTGTTCGCTCTTTAACTGGATGGGCTGGAGAATATAGTCATCCCTTTTAGCATTATGCATACACATCGAGATGGGCCCTTGGGGAGTCATCACCATAAAGGAACATGCATGAATTCGATCCAACTCTAAAGAACTAGCATCCATAAAGTTCTGCATAAAGAAGGATAGTTTTCCGATACGACGAGCTTTCAAGATATCCCACTTCATTACCATGAGCTTACGAAAAACAAACTTAAGTGCCGGAGCGACAAAGTCAGGGTTTTGCATGAGCCACTTGAAGATGTTTTTCACAAGCCTGGCTTTATTGGTTCGATCGAGTTCCAGTGTCCTCGTCTTTTCAATGAGCATATTAAAAAGAACAGGATCATCAAAAAAGTCAAAAAGTTTTCCATTGGCCTCAAGAGTTAAACCATATTTGTGGCATCTGGGGTGGCCAATTCTTGCCGTATCGAAAGAGATCTTGGTTCCTGCGCCTTCTTGGATTTTTTCTGCGACAGAATCAAGCGAAATCACCTGGTCACGTTTTTTAAGAACTCCTCTTCCGGTATCGGCTTGGAGCTGAAAAGAGGCCATTCCGACAACATCAGTATTGGCTTTAAAAAATCGAATGAGATCTGGAATTTCATGAAAATTATCTTTAAAAACAGTGGTGTTAAAAATCACAGCGATAGGTAAACCCCGAACCCGTTCAATATAGTCTTTGCGAAATTTATTGAGCTCCATCTCAGTTTTGTAACCTTTTCGCTCTTGAGTAAGATCAACGTGAAATGCAATATCGTTCAGTCCATTTTTAACAAGCTCTTCGCACATATCCCTCGTTGCTGCGATACCGTTGGTCATAAGCGTAGGCCGCATTCCAATTTTTCGGATATATCGAACTATTTCCATCAGCTCAGAGCGCTTTCGCAATGTGGGATCGCCTCCTGTGATTTGAATATCGTTGGAAGCACCAAATTGAAGTTTAATTTGGTCAATTCGACGAAAGATCTCCTCCATAGGAATATCTTTTACCGATTCCGAGTGTTCAGATAGATAACAAAGAGTGCAATCCAAATTACAACGCTGCGTAATTTCTAGTGCAACACAACCAATGGAATAACGCCTACCTAAAATCTGATTAGGGGCCCAAACGCCGGCAACTTCCATCCGAGTCCGAGACCTTGCAACGGCTTGAGGCATATCTTTTAACTCAACCCAAGGATGAGGTTTAAAGGCCTTGATTTCAGACGGCGTCATGAATTTCGGATCAGTTTCGACAGACTCCTGACGCGGATGAACATGATAAGCATGCACTTCAGTTTTCATGGGTGATTTCCTTAGGAAAAGAAAAGATAAAACAACGAGAATGCTTTGACTTTAAATTATACCATTCGTCGAAAATTCATTTCAAGATGCGGTTTGTAAGTTGACGCTTAAGCTTCAAACTCGTATCGTTTTGCAGTATGACAGCAATCAACACTGAAAAAACCCCTTGGAGAGGCTGGCTTCAACTTCTTTTAGGTCTTGGGATCACCGTTTTATTCTTCAGCATGATGGCCCCCTTTGTAGTGGCTATTTTACTCGGCGCTATCATCGCAATTCTCTGCTATCCCATGTTTGATCGATCTTTAAAACGGCTGCCGAGAGCCATTTCAGCTCTTTGGGTCACTTTGGCTGTCACTTTAGGAGTCCTTATTCCATTTGTTTTGACTCTTTATTCGGCCACCTATCGAACTTTCAATTTCGTCAGTAAATATCGTTTACTAAAAAATGCAGAAAGCATCGAGCAAATCATCGAAAGCCCTGTCGCTCGAAAATGGATCGCTAAAATCCCCACCTTTATACCTATCGATCGGGATTGGCTCTATGAACAGAGCTTAGATTTCATTCAACTCATCATAGAAAAACTCTCTGGCACCATCGGTCACGTGATCTCTGGCATGCCCGGTATCTTGATGGCCTTTTTTGTAGTCATCTTAAGCACCTATTTTTTTCTCCTAGATGGAGCCAGCTTTTTGAGATTTCTAAGCTCGCTTTCACCTTTGGGCTTAGAACGTTCAGTCCAACTTTACCAAGCTTTTGAGACCTCCTGTCGCGGAGTAGTGCTGGGACTTTTTGCGAGTGCTATTGCACAAGCGATCATAATGACCGTACTTTTTGCGATCACTGGACTTCCCAATGCCATCCTTATTGGAGCTATGACCGTAGTGGCCGGCATGATCCCGCTCGTAGGTTCAGCCCCTATTTGGATTGGAGCCACTATCTACTTGGCTATCAATGGAAGTTGGGGAAATTTCTCCATCATGTTGATAGGCGGAATCATCGTAGCTACTATCGACAATATTATTCGGCCCATGATCATGAAAGATCATGCCCAAATGCATCCCATGTTGGCACTGATCAGTGTTTTGGGAGCTGTTAATCTTATGGGGCCCACTGGAATCTTTTTAGGGCCGATCATAGCTGCAGTTTTCGTCTCTTTCTTAAAAATACTGTCTTTAGAGCTACGTCGCGATAAAATAAAACAGGGCCAAGCGGCAGTGTAAAACCTCTTCAATCTAAACGGGAACACAACATGTCTGGCAACGAGGGTTTAGGAAAAAGTTTGCTTCAAATAAGATGGATTCGACGCACTTGGTATGTTTGTGAAAGAATTCCCCCATTTCTCAAAATTGTTTTTTCCAAAGAGGGACTTCTTTGCTCCAAAGGACGTACACTCATTATTGGTAAATTTCGGAGGGGTTTTCTTAGCATTTTTCCCTCATTAGCTCATTGGCTTCAAAAACATTACGGGCTCACAGGAGAGTGTCAGCATTGTAGCACTAGCTGCAAACTTCTTTTCCAATGTCCCCATTGGGACGACACTACTCACCGTTGTAGTGTGTATGAAGACCGACCCAATATTTGCAGGACCTTTCCAATCACGCCTCAGGATATCAAAGATAGAAACTTAGTTTCGCCTGACAAGCATTGCGGTTTCACTTTTAAAAAGCCGTAGCAAAGATTTTAAATAGTCATTGGGACGATATTGAACCCTGAAGATTTCCACTCGAAATGAAACTCATACACGAGACGGATATACCCGTCTTCTTCGATAAGCTGCATCGGCGGATTTGGAAACGGCTCGACTTCCCAAAAGGCCCTTTTAGGGGCTTCATCGATAGCTTGAACTCCTGAGCTTGATAAAACTTGTATGCCGGTGATCTCTCCCCGTTTATCCATCGAGACATTAAGTTTAGTAACATAAATATTATTCTCAAGCTTCTTACCCAAAGCTCCAATTTGCTTCAGGGATTCTGAAATATTTCTTACCCAAGGTTGGTAAACCTCTTCGGCAATGCGATTAATAAAAGAAGCATAGAGTACTTTATCGGTGTTCAAAATAGTCTGATTGCCTTTTTCAATTTTGTCAGACAAAAAATGGGGTGAACGTCCCATGACCATCAGCTCTGAAAAGTTGGGCCCCTTTTCTTGGGGCATTGCAAAATCTCCCTCTTCAGAGGTGGGCTCATCCTTGCCTCTGCCAACTTTTCCTTCTTGAAAAGGGCCAGTCAGCTGACTTTGCGTCTCTTTCTTAACTCTATTTTTAAATTCTCCAGCAAATTGAGCAGACTCAGAGCTTAATTCTTCCTCATTGGATTTACTGGTTTGAACAACGGGTTTTCGCTTTTCCTGTGGGAAACTCTCAATCTCAATGGGAGAGCTGAGTTGAGAAATTGGACTTTGAAGATTGGATAAACCCGACCACCGAATATTGATGAAAATGAGATGAAGAACAACCGCAAATGCTAAGAACCATCCAAGAGAAATGCGGGTTTTGGGTTCGGTCCACATAGGCTTATCTTGCCACCTAAGGGGAGTCAGTTCAATCCGAAGTGCTCAGGATAGACCACTTTGGCAAGAAAAAGCCCTGTTGGAGGCACAGTTCTTCCTGCTTTGCGGCGATCTCTGGAAGCAATGATGCCGGGTATATCGGAAGGCTCTTTTTTCCCCTCACCTACTTCAAGAAGAGTCCCCACGATGTTGCGTACCATGTGCTTTAGAAATCCATTTCCCTCGATTTCAAAACAAAAGAGATCAGGACCTGCTTTGCGAAGTTCAATACGGCTAATTTGTCTCACGGTTGTTTTGACTTCAGATTTGGCTCCTTGAAAGGCTCTGAAATCATGCTCACCCTGGAAAAAAGGAAGGGCTTCTTTGACTTTATTCCAGTCCAATTCGCCCGGATAGAAATAGACACTTCTCTGCAAAGCGCTCGCAATTTTTCTATTTAAGATCCAATACTCGTATGTTTTTGAGATAACATGTTTTTGGGCGTGAAAATGGTCCGGCATCAAACGTGATTCAAGAATTCTTATCGACGGGGGCAGGGAAAAATTTAGAATACGAGCCCATCGTTCCGGTTCGTATTTGTCACTGCCTCGAAACATTGCATATTGAGATTTCGCATGGACGCCACTGTCAGTTCGCCCCGAAGCATACAACACTGCCCTCCTCTGTAATACGCCCTGTAGAAGTTCCTCGATGGTCGATTGAATGGAGGGACCATCGGGTTGGCGCTGCCAACCTACAAAATCGGCTCCGTCATATTCTATTTTTAAAAGAATATTGGGCGAGTGTTTTGAACTAACTTCCTGCTCACTCACAAATACTATGAGCTATCAGCTCATCCTCCGATACTTATAAAGCAAATCGAGGGTCTGGAGTGCGTTAAGAGCTGCGCCTTTTCGAAGATTGTCGGTAATGACCCAGAAATTAAGCCCCGACTTAACTGAGGAGTCTCTTCGAGAACGACCAATGAAAGTAAGGTCACTACCCGAACTCTCGACATTGGTTGGATAAATATGGTGTGCCAAATTATCAATCACTTTAAGTCCTGGAAAAGCGTCCCAAAGCTCACGAATTTCTTCGATCGATTTAAAGTCATTATTCAATTCGACATTCACACTTAATCCATGTCCAGAAAATGTGGGAACTCTGACTGCTGTCGATGAGATATTAAGATCCGGTAGTTCTAAAATCTTACGAGTTTCGTTGATGACCTTTTCTTCTTCAGAAGTGTTTCCATTTTCGGTGACACTTCCAATTTCCGGAATGCAATTAAAAGCAATCCTATGAGGGAATGCTGAGATCTCGGCCTGTTTTCCATTGAGCAGAGCTGCCGTTTGCATTGAGAGTTCTTCAAAGGCTTTTCGTCCCGCACCTGAAACAGACTGGTAGCTGCTGACTACAACTCGCTCAATGCCATACTTGTCCTCTAGAGGTTTTAAAGCCATCACAAGCGGAGTCGTCGTGCAGTTAGGGACTGAAATGATCTTTTCGGTGTAATCTTTTAATAAAGCGCCATTAATCTCAGGAACAATGAGCCCCACTTCTGTTTTTTGGCGATATACGCTTGAGTCGTCAATGACCAAACACCCACTTCTGACTGCAGCAGGTACATATTTTTTAGTGATATCATTAGGCACTGAAAAGAAAGCGACTTCAACACCGTCAAAGCTATCGTGATCGAGTTTTTCAACTTCGATATCCTCACCCGCAAAGTCGATTTTTTCGCCGACAGAGTTCTCACTTGCCAGCAATTTCAACTTTGGAAATTTAATTTTGTGCTCGCACAGGAGATCCAACATCTCTTGTCCTACAAGACCTGTAGCCCCCACAATAGCAAAAGACTCAATGCTTTCTAAATGACTTAACTTCATATTTGACCTCTTGGAGGCTCCTGCGGAGGATCGGTTGTTACAAATTGAGGAGCAATATATTTTTTCTGACGATCGCTAGGGTTTTTTACAAAAAGATAGATTTCCCGGGCTGCTCCCCCGAGAACATAGTAAGCGAACACTAAACCGATCCCCACTTCCGGTTGAATCGCAATCAAAGCAACCCCAATCACGATTAACACTAACCACACAAAACTTCTCTTGGTTTTTAGATCGAGATCTTTAAAGCTTCGGTACCGAATACTACTCACCATTAAAAATCCTAGCAGTGGAGAGAGCACTAATAAAACATGCGGGGAGTAAACAAAATCGATTTGAGCAAATGCAATGTATGAGGCCGCCATTGAATAGGCTGCAGCAGGAATGGGTAAACCTAAGAAGTAAGCTTTCGGAAGCTCGTCTGCGATAGTATTAAATCGAGCTAAACGAAGTGCTCCACAAGCTGCAAAAAAGAAAGCACTAGCCCACCCCAATCTTCCAAAGGGTTGCAAGGCCCATACATAGACTAAAACTGCTGGAGCCACGCCAAACGAAACAACATCGGCAATAGAATCATACTCTAACCCAAACTTGCTTGTGCTTTGGGTAAACCGAGCGACTCTGCCGTCTAAAACATCGAAAATGCCGGCTAGGAAAATTGCGTAAGCCGCGTTTTCAAACTCTCCCGCAAAAGAGTGAATAATGGAATAAAAACCACAGAAGAGATTACCGGTTGTGAATAGGCTAGGAATAACGAGAATGTAAGCTCTACGATTTTTGGGTCCCATTCATCACCCCTTTAAATCCGCTAGAATGGTCTCTCCACCCAAAACTTTATCGCCTGCTTTAACGAGGATTTGGGAACTTTTGGGAAAATACATGTCACAACGAGAACCGAATCGAATAAGCCCCAGCCGTTGTCCTTTCAAAAGAAAAGAGCCAATATTGGGGTAGCAAACGATACGACGGGCCACTAAGCCCGCGACTTGAACCAAAACCAACTTAACGCCACCGCCCGTTTCTAGCAAAATACAATTGCGCTCGTTCTCCTCTGAAGCTCTATCTTCTGAAGCCACCAAGAATCGACCACGATGGTGTTTCATGTTCTTAACTGTGGCATCAATGGGAACTCGATTGACGTGAACATCAAAAATCGACATGAAGATGCTGACTTTCTGCATCTCCTCTTTGAGAAACTCGTTTTCTTTGGCATTGCTGACCGAGATGACAGATCCATCGGCAGGAGAGCAAACCAAATTGGCTCCTACAGGTGCTAAACGCTCGGGATTTCTAAAAAACCACGCAATAAAGCCCGCAGCCCCAAGAAATACCGCGCTTACCGGCCAGATTCCGCCCAACCAGAAAGCTGCAGAAGCTACCAGAGCAATGACAAGGAAGGGGACCCCCTCCTTGACTATGGGTACCCCGTCGTTCTTCAAGCGCCCTCTACGACCGTTTGGGTTTCGGCAGTAACATCAGTCTCTGCAGAATCAACTTCACTCTCAGTTTCTTCTACTGACAGTTCTTCCTCTTCTGCTGTGGGGTCAACCCAAACTGCGTTTTCTGCTTCATCTGGGAGTGATTTTAAGTGAGATTGAATCTCGGAATCTTTTAACAACCCTTTTTCGACATAGCGAGAATAGGTACGAACATCCATTTTTTGTTTTGTTTCAGCCATTTACGTTTTCCCTCTTTAAAAAATCGACACATCTTACCCACAGGGCCATCTTTAATCAATGGGGTAGTTGTGGGTCACGAAGTGCCCTTTCTAAATCCCCTTGCTGGTCATTCGAAGCTACCAAACTATCTTTTTGTGCAGATATCTCAGCTTTTGCTTCAGGATCGTTATCCTTATGGAATAAAGTCTCCTCAGCGACTTTAGCCACAGCAGGGTTTTCAAAAGCTTCGATGAGGTCAGATAGTTCTTTCCCTTCCACAACCTCTTTCTCAGTCAAAATTGCAGAGACATGAATAAGAAGATCTTTTTTAGTTTGAATGAGTTCACGAACGCGTTGGTGTGCTTTATTCAAGATATTGCTTACTTCTTCATCAATCCTCTCAGCAGTGGCTTCACTAAATTCCTTTTGGAAACTCATCGGCCCAGCAGCTGACTGAATAAAACTCGACCTCTCAGCACTAAAAGTACGCGGGCCACAAGTTTCGCTCATGCCATATTCCATCACCATTCTTTTTGCGATATCGGTAGCTTTTTGAAGATCATCCTGAGCGCCGGTAGATACTTCTTGGAATACGACTTCTTCAGCAACTCGACCGCCTAACAAAATATCAATTCGCGCCACAAGCTCTTCACGAGTCATGAGATACCGGTCTTCTTTGGGAAGCGCCATAGTGTATCCCAAAGCACCAAACCCTCTCGGGATAACCGATACTTTGTGAACAGGATCGGCTCCCTTTGTGAAATAAGTGACCAGTGCATGGCCCATTTCGTGATGAGAAACGATCTTTTTCTCTTTAGCGTTTATAAGTCTCGTTTTCTTTTGAAGACCTGCAATCACTCTGTCGATAGCTTCATCAAAATCAGAAAGTTCAACCTCTTGTTTGTTCTTACGAACAGCTAGCAAAGCAGCTTCATTGACCACGTTCGCTAAGTCGGCCCCAACGAACCCTGGAGTTCTTGCAGCTACAACGTGAAGATCAAGACCTTCGACCAATTTCACATTTCGTGAATGAATTTTTAAAATGGCTTCTCGACCCTTGATATCAGGACGGTCGACCAAGACTTGGCGGTCGAACCTACCGGCTCTGAGCAATGCAGGATCTAAAGTTTCTGGTCGGTTGGTGGCTGCCATAATGATGACTCCAGTTCGAGTATCAAACCCGTCCATCTCTACAAGGAGCTGATTTAATGTCTGCTCACGCTCATCGTGCCCGCCCATGGGGGAGACAGCACTTCTTACTTTTCCGATCGCATCTAATTCGTCGATAAAAATAATACAAGGAGCTTTTTCTACTGCTTGGCCGAAAAGATCTCTGACTCGTGCAGCACCCACTCCGACAAACATTTCTACAAATTCAGATCCACTCAATGAAAAGAAGGGAACTCCCGCTTCACCTGCGACAGCTTTTGCTAATAGCGTTTTTCCTGTCCCAGGGGGCCCGACAAGCAAAATTCCTTTCGGAATCTTTCCACCAATCGCTCTAAACTTTTGTGGGGTTTTTAGGAAATCAATGATCTCGTGAAGTTCTTCTTTTGCTTCATCAACTCCTGCGACATCTTGAAAAGTCACTTTTTTAGAATCGTCGACGACCAATTTGGCTCTATTTTTTCCAAAGCTCATGATGCCGGCCCCGGGTCCCATCTTGAAAGCTTTTGAAAAAAGAATTCTCCAAATGAGCATGAGTCCCATGAAAGGGAGGATCCAATGCCAAAAGAAGTTTTTCACCATCACATTTTCTTGTTCGTAGGAAACTCCTTTTTCCTCCATGAGGTCGACCAATTTGGGGTCGGCTACAGGTATCGTCACATAAAAAGCTACTCCAGCGGTTCGAGCAGCCCCTTTGTCGCTAGATGAAGTCGAGGGCTTAAGAGACTCTTCGGTAAAACCTTTGAGCAAATTTTCAGCAAGCACAACTTTTTTAATTTCACCTGATCTAATCTTGGAGCGAAATTCGCTGTACCCAACTTCTTTCGAGGAAAAATCGGGCTGGGAATAGACCGAAACTAAGAGAATGACAGAAACCCCGAAAAGTATCCAAGTCCAGAGACTGTTTCTGCTAGACCAGTTTGGGATCTTCCCCTTGCCGTAAGGCAAACGTCCGAGCCTTTTTTTAGGGGTTTCGGATTCAGTATTTTCGGATCGATTCTCTTGATTTTCTGACATAGGACTGATGGTCTAACACAAAGCTATTTTAAAGGCAATGAAACCAGCCCCGATTCAAGTAATATCAATAGGTTATTGATATTTTTGAAGTATCAAGTTTGATTAGGCAACTTTTGGGGGCTTAGAAGTCGAATGGGTAGGCGCTTTGAGGGCTTTTAAATTGCTCTGGACCCATCCCTCGGAAACAGAAGGGTTTTCTAGGGTCGGGCCGGTTAAGTTTGACCGCTGGGGCCGAATTTTAAGTTGATTCAAAAGGGTCTTGAACGAAATAAGAAAATTTAATGAAGTTCTACCTGCTTCTGTGAACCACCAATCTGGATTGTATTTTCTTCCCCGAATAAGACTCTTCATCAGTGAGCTTTCAGCAATTCTATCAATTTTAGATGAGTAATCGAAAAAGGGCCAATAAACACGCTGCTGAAATTTTACATTTTCAGAAAGGGCTTTCGAAGTTCCCAAGGAATAAGCTGGGGAGAAAAAACTAACGAGATGATCCCATAAAAATTTCATCTGATAGACACCGCGCTCATCACAGAAAGCAGCATGATAGGTTGAAACAGGATTTCCGCCCTCGATTATGGGACGCTCTCGATCGATGGTATCAAGATCTAGTCTCAGAGTCTGGCTATTCCATCGAGCAACATTATGATTATGACCTTTAAAAACTTTTACTTTATCAAACAATATCGGAGCTAAGTTTAAATAGGCCTGATCTCCGACCAATCCCTGCTTATGATCAAAACTGCATTCTTGAGCACACAAATCACTCCACCAATGCAGAAAGTGCTCAGCCCCAGAATCTACAGCTATCATTCCGGCATTATAAAGACCATCGAGTTGAGCTGCAGGATATTGGTCGTTTAAGTGGGGAAAAAGAACAACATCGTCGTCACCCATCACATACTGAAGTGACTTCACATCTTCAAAGAAAAAAACATCGGAGTCACAGTAAAACACAGGCCCAGATACCTCTTTAAGTACTTTTGAAATAAGAAGTGGTTTAGAAGAAAAAGCTCTACTCGCAATTGAACGCTTACTTACTCGTAACCAAGTCTCCGGTTCCCACAAATCTTGAATGAATATCTCTTCGATTTTCGAAGAAAGTTTCATTTTTTTAATCGCATGATGGACTTGCGAATCTAGGGTCAGAACATGGCACTTAAAATTTCCATTCGATGCCCGATCAACATTTTCGATAAACCCTAGAAAAAAGGGTAGATAATTGGAATCGGTAATCGTGCAGACGTTGAAAGTCCCCAAAGAAAAACCGGTCATGGGTTTTATTGACTGAATCTCAGGGAGTCCCATTTCCTCTTTGATCAATTTACAAAACTCATCGATTTTTCTCCAAGAGTAGTTAGTGAAATACATTTCTATTTCAGCGACCATTTTGGCAGGTTCAGTGCCCAGAATCACTGGAACTCCCATGCGTCGAGCTAACTCAGCCTCTTCACTCTCTTTACCACCCACAAAAATAGCTGGAACTCGATTTGCGATAGCAACCAAGACAGGCTCGATGTGAAAACTCACAACACATCTTGCACTTGCTATGGCTTTGAGATGAAGAGATGGAAAAAGAGGACTATGAAGAGTTCTCTCGCCGGGTAAGGCCCCTCTATCGAGCGCTGCAGGTGTTTGAGCCACGAAGAGTGTCGGCATGAAAGATTGGAGCTTTCGATTCAGTTCCAAGTAGGTTTCATGTTTTTTATATTGGGCTACGACATGAGAGTCTCCCACAAGAAGAGCTCGGGGGGTCACGTCTGCAAAAGGCTGTTCTTTGAGATATAAACAAGACCACAATCCAACTTCAGGGGATTCAACGGTAGAGGAATCTTGGGTGAGTTTTTTTAATTGAGCGAGCCCATTCTTTCTAAAAACCAAATTGAGATCTAAAGGGATATTTTCTCTCTGCGAAGGGATTTTCAATCTCACTCTCCTGATTAAACAGCTACGCTTGGAAAAAGACGGTGTTTTGCAATCAGAACCAAACTTCTGGTGATAGTTCTAGCAACTCTCATTTTGCTCTCACCGAGTTTTAAATCATACCTAAGAACCAGAGGAACTTCTCTAAAAATTGCATCAAGCTTTCTTAGTTTTATTAAAATATCGACCATGCATTCAAAACCATTTTGGTTGATGAATTCGTTGCCGTATCTCCTAAAGGCGGCTTGTATCAACCCCACTCGATAGGCGCGGTAACCGCATGTGTAGTCTCTTACCCCTTTTACTGGAAAACAGAGGCGAAATAGCCAGCTCGCTCCGAGGCTTAGTAATTGCCGATAGCTAGGAACCCCTTTGATGTGCGAGCCGTTTTGATAACGAGAGGCGATGACCACATCATTGCCCTGAAAAATGCAGTCTACCATTTCTTTGATGAGTCCAGGGTTGTGAGTGTTGTCGGCATCCATGGCGATCACGATATCTGTTGGAGATGCTTTCTGGGAAATATACTCAAACCCATCTCTCATGGTGGCCCCCAATCCCAAATTGGTGGGATGGTCGATCACAGTCATTGGCAACTGAAATTGAAACCCTCGAGCCACAGTGGATGTTTCGTCACTGCTGCCATCATTGACAACCACGATTTCAAATGGACTTTTCTGATACAACAAACGCTCAGCCAAAGTCTCAATGAGCTTTCCTAAATTTTCAGATTCATTGAAAGCTGGAAGAACAATCCACAACTTGGGTTCGTGATGACCTAAAGAAGAAATGAGATAGGGAGTGACTTCAGGATTGATCTTCAAAACATTATTCGACTGGGCCATGCTGTTTCTCCGTATTTTTAAGATTTCATGCTGAGATGGGTATGGTTTAAGTGTATCTTTAATCGAAAGGTTTCACCATATTGACTCAATGAGCCACATAAAAAAACAATGATTTTTCTTGTATCCAGTAACGCGCATAGGCATTAAGGTCGGAGATGAAAACAAGCTTACCCATCGATTCCATTTTGACCTCCTGTGCAGAAGAGATCGACCGCGGAGCGAGCCTTATTCTTCAAGCAAGCCCAGGCTCCGGAAAAACGACCCGACTTCCACCTTATCTTCTAAAAGAAATTAAGTTCCCCCCTGATTCCCAAATCTGGGTACTAGAACCTCGAAGGCTTGCCGCAAAGTTCGCAGCAACTCGAGTGGCAGAAGAGAATCAGTGGCAACTTGGAGAGACGGTCGGCTATCACTTCCGGTTTGAGAAAAAATACTCAAAAGAAACAAGACTCCTCTATTTAACCGAAGGAATGTTGATGAGACGGCTCGTAGGGAATCCAACATTAAAAGGTGTGTCGACAGTGATCATCGACGAGTTTCACGAGCGCCATCTTCATACCGACTTAGCTTTAAGTTTTCTGAGACACTTGCAAAAAACTGCACGGCCAGATCTCAAACTCATCGTGATGTCGGCGACGTTGGAGCTCGATGCCCTCACTCAATTCCTACCCGATGCGCCTGTCATAAAAATCGAATCCCCTCTTTTTCCTGTCGAAATGTTTTTTCTTAATCAAGACCAGCTCGAAAAACCTTTGAGCAGACTTGTCAAAGATTGCGTTCAAAAGGAGTTTTTAAAAAACCATACAGGAGATTGTTTGGTTTTCCTGCCGGGCTTACGAGAAATTCGCCAGTGTGAAGCTGAACTTGAAACTTTAGCTCGTCAACATCGCTTCAATATCTTTGGTCTTCACGGAGATTTTTCTAAAGAAGAACAAGAGCGAGCCCTTTCTCCTTCATCAAAGCGAAAGGTGGTTTTATCGACCAATCTTGCCGAAACATCTCTTACTATCCCTGGAGTGAATTTAGTGATCGACAGTGGCCTTAAGAGAACCGCCAGTTACTCTTGGTGGACGGGAATTCCGCTCCTATCAACCCAAAAGACCTCGAAGGCATCAGCCATTCAGCGAGCCGGACGCGCCGGTCGGACAGAACCCGGAGTTTGCTATCGGCTTTACACTCAACATGATTTTGAAACCCGAACTCCTTTTGATACTCCCGAGATCAAAAGGGCCGATCTTGCACAGACTATTTTAGAGTTAAAGGCGCTTGGAGTTGGCAACCTAGCTCAATACAATTGGTTTGAACCCCCTTCAAAAAATTCGATAGACTCTGCATTACAGTTATTATTTCGAATAGGGGCCTTGGATGCTCCATGTGAGACAGGAACTTTAACTCAAATCGGCAAAGAAATGAAAGATATGAGTCTCCATCCTCGAATTTCTCGATTCCTCATCGCTTGTCGAGACAATGGTTGCTTAGATAAGGGCTATATCCTTGCAGCTTTGATATCTGAAGGGAAATTGAATTCTTTGGAAGTAATTGAGCAATTGCATTCTCGATTAGATCCCCTCACCGAACGACTGAAGGAGCAGATCAAAAACACTTTTAATTCTGCTGAAGTCACAAGTCCAAATATGTTTTCATCTGTGGAAGACTGCCTTTCTTTTAGTCTTCTTTCGGCATTCTCAGATAGAGTTGCTGAGCATAAGAATTCCCAGTTTGTGCTGAGCGCAGGGGGCACTGCCAATTTAAAACCGGGAAGTGATTTTCATTCTGTTAAGACTGAGCCCTATGTGATTGCATTAGACCTTCAGGAGACTAAGCGAGGCTCGCAATCCACAACTTTTCTCAATTCATTAGTACGAATTCAGCAAAACTGGCTTTATGAACTTACGCCGTCACCGCTAGAGGAAGCAAAGGAAGTTTTTTGGGATAAAGAACGCGAGAAAGTTTCTTCACGTTCGGTGATCAAATTGGGCCAACTCGTCTTGGAAAATCTTGAGCGACCCGTGAGTGATGAGGACCTTAACTTCAAAGTTCTAGTCCGAGAAATCCTCCGTCGTGACAGTGACGAACTCAAGAATCTCTCCTTGCTTGATTGGATCGAAACATTGAAAAACCTCTTTACCCAAAATGAAATGGAGCATGAAATAGCTCGGGCTCAGGTTTTTAATTCTTATTTGTGTTTAGGTTTGGAGGTCAATTCAGAAACCCTAGAGCATTTTTTGAAAAGCTGGTTCAATGGTAAACGCAGCCGAAAGGAAATAGCTTCACCTGATTGCATATTTTTCTTTAGAGATTTTTTTTCGAAGGGGGCTCACCATCAACTTGAGAAAAAATGTCCCTCACAAATTGTTTTTCCCAATCAACGAAAGGCCACTGTGCATTATGAAATTGGAAAGCCGCCTTGGGTTGAATCTAAACTTCAGGACTTTTTCGGTTTGACTCAACCACCCCAGATTTGCGACGGTAGAATAGCTCTCACAGTCCACTTGCTAGCCCCCAATTTTCGGGCAGTTCAAGTAACAAGCGATCTCAAGGGCTTTTGGGAAAATCACTATTCGGCGATTAGAAAAGAGCTGAGCCGTAATTATCCCAAACATCCGTGGCCTGAGAACCCCTACATTCCGTTACCCCCCAAACCCCCAAAGAAAAATTGACGAAGCCATTCGCGAGACGGAAAATACAGACTCTCAATCTAGGAGGGCGTCTAGTGCACAATCCTGAAAATTTTTCTGAAGTTCTTATCGTTGGTGGGGGTACAGGGGGAATTACGGTCGCCGCTAGGCTTGCCAAAAAAAAGGTTTTTTCTTCAATTTCGATCATAGAGCCGTCTTCGGTTCACTACTATCAACCGATCTGGACACTTGTGGGTGGGGGCGTGTTCCCTAAAGAGATTTCTGAACGCAGAGAATCTGAGGTCATCCCAAGAAGTGTCCGTTGGATTCAAGACTCAGTGGCAAGTTTTCAACCTGAACAAAACGCTTTAGTCACCCAAACCGGCCAAAAGTGGAACTACAAATATTTAATAGTTTCGCCCGGAATGGAGATCTTTTGGGATCGAATACAGGGTTTAAATGAAACTCTCGGTCAGAATGGTGTTTGTTCGAATTATTCTTATGAGACTGTGGAGAGCACATGGAAAGAGATACACAACTTTAAAGGTGGTAGAGCCATTTTTACTTTCCCGAATACTCCCATCAAGTGTGGAGGGGCTCCACAGAAGATCATGTACCTGGCTGAAGACTATTTTAGAAAAATGCATATTCGAAAAGATTGTGAAGTGATATTTGCATCTGCTGGAGCTCAGATTTTCGGAGTTAAGAAGTATGCGGAAAAACTGGCTGGTATAGTTCAAGAGCGAGACATTCACACTTTGTTTAAACACAACCTCGTTGCTATCGACGGAAAAAAGCGAGAAGCCCACTTTAAAAATGTAGAAACCCAAGAGGAGAAGATTCTGAAATTCAACATGATCCATGTCACCCCTCCCATGGGAGCTCCGGCATTCATTCGAAATAGTCCACTCGCTGACAAGGACGGATGGATTTCGGTCGATAAATTCACACTGCAACACTCTAAATACTCGAATATTTTTGGCCTTGGAGATGCTTCATCGCTCCCCACGTCACGAACCGGTGCCGCTATCAGGAAACAAGCGCCTACAGTCGTCGACAATTTATTGAGTCAATCTCAAGGTAAGCCTCTCGCAGCGAAATACAATGGATACACTTCCTGTCCACTCGTCACTCGGTACGGAAAAGTCGTTCTTGCAGAGTTTGATTACGATGGAAATCCCTGTGAAAGTTTTCCGTTTGATCAATCAAAAGAACGAACCAGCATGTACATTCTCAAAAAATATTTTCTTCCTGCCATGTACTGGGACGGGATGCTGAAAGGAAGGTTATAGAAAATGATCACAGCCCTAATTGGAGGTGCGATTATTGGTTTAGCCTCTGGCCTACTTTGGTTACTCAATGGTCGCATTTTGGGAGTCAGTGGAATTATCGGAGGTATTTTAAACTGGAGTCCCAAAGATGTTTTGTGGAGAGCTTTTTTCTTAGGCGGGCTCATTTCGGGTGGAACTTTGATGTATCGACTCAAGCCCGAAAACTTTGAAATGCTTCCCATGCCCTCATGGGCCATTCTTCTAGCAGGACTTCTTGTGGGTTTTGGAACACGTCTTAGTAACGGCTGCACTAGTGGACATGGAGTTTGTGGCATCAGTCGCATCTCCATAAGGTCGATCATCGCAACTTTGGTTTTCATGTCGATGGGAGCTCTGACAGTGGGAGTTGTTCGACATCTTTTGGGGGGCTTATGAAAGCAGCTCTTGGAGCCTATTTGTCTGGTTTGATTTTCGCAATAGGTCTTGCTATCTCGGGAATGACTCAGCCCAAAAAAGTGCTGGCCTTCTTGGACGTTCTCGGCGACTGGGACCCAAGCTTGATGTTTGTGATGGTAGGGGCTATTGGAATTTATTCCGTGGCTTATCGTTCAGTACTAAAAAAAGAGAAACCCATCCTTGAAAACAAACTTCAAATTCCAGAGCCCAAAAAAGTTGATAAGCCGCTTATTATTGGAGCTGCTCTATTTGGAATCGGCTGGGGTTTAGCGGGATTTTGCCCAGGACCTGCGCTCACTTCGCTAGGGACTTTGCAAGCGACTCCGCTTATTTTTACCGTAGGGCTTTTTGGGGGAATGTTTCTTTTTAAAATTCTACGCGACAGGAAACTTATATGATCAGCATTCAGCATTTCTTCGATCCAGAGACTTTTACTATCACTTATATCGTCTGGGACGGCACTACTAGAGATGGAATCGTTATCGATCCAGTTTGGAATTACGACCAAGCAAGTTCCACCCTCACCTCTAAATCTGTTGACACCGTAATGAGTTTTCTCAAAGAAAAATCGATTAAAGTTCATTGGATCTTAGAAACTCATGCACATGCCGATCACATTTCAGGTGCTCAGCTCTTAAAAAAATATTTTCCACAAGCTAAAACCGGAATCGCTGAGGGGATCACCGAAGTACAAAAAGTATTTCAGCCTATTTTTAATCTTAAATCTCTTAAAACAGATGGAAGTCAGTTTGATAAGCTCTTTAAGGAAAATGAAATAGGCCATGCAGGTTCAATTTCATTTAAAGTTCTTTTTACCCCAGGGCACACCCCGGCCTGCGCGAGTTATGTCATTGAAGATGCGGTTTTTACTGGTGATGCTCTTTTCATGCCCGATGTGGGAACAGGGAGATGTGACTTCCCCCAAGGGAGTGCTGACACTCTCTACACTTCTGTTTCGGAGAAACTCTATACGCTGCCCGAGAAAACAAGAGTTTTTACAGGTCACGACTATCCGAATGGCGGGAGAGAAGTGAAATACGAGTCGACTATTGCTGAAGAGAAAGCGACCAATATTCACATTAAAGGAAAAACAACTCGAGAAGAGTATGTAAGTTTTAGAACCAATCGAGACAAGACTCTTTCAGCTCCGAAACTTCTTTTGCCCAGTATTCAAGTCAATATCGATGGTGGCCGATTTCCCGAATCCCAATCGAACGGAAAAAGCTATCTCAGTATTCCGATTTCGATTAAAGCGTAAGTTGAGGAGAAAGAAACTAGCTCTTTCAGTTTCAAACCTTCGTCGCAAGACATTGGCAGCAATGACCGATACCCTTTAAGCTTGCACGGAGACTGACACCTGAAACCCTTAAATCGCTAAGCACCATCGGGGGAAGGATGCACAATCACGGGAGGCATAATTACACTGCAAGCTCCGTTTACGACTCCCCCTCCAATCCACGCAGCCCCTTCAATACATTTATAAAGCACACCACCCGTGAAGATGATTACACCAGTCACCGTGCCGTAGACACCAACCTCCCTCGGGACTTCAAACTTACAAGTTTTATCATCTAAATTGTACTCTCCATTTTTGACACCTTTACCAACATCTTCAATCTCCTGACGTGTTAGATTTTTTTTCCCTGTGGCATTTTTATACTCATGTATGGCTCTTCCAAGTGTTATCGGATCTATGCCGAGGTTACGAGCAATGTCGTCTATTAATTTTTGCTCATTCTGACCGCCGGACCTGCACCGCTGGCTTGGGCGTCCATTGTCGTTAAAGTCATCATCATCAGGTGGATTATCTGGATCGAGGTAATCTCTCCAGTTAAACCCTCCCATCGCAAAATGTTGTTTAACTTCTTCTTGAACGCATTTATCTAGCTTTTCCTCGGGGCAAACTGTTCCCTCGGGAAGTGGTATTGGTGTGACCGCTAAACCATTGATGTTCGAGATCTCACGATATTCCTTGCAACTTCGTGCGGCATAAGGCGTCCCACAAGAACCAACCACTTTCTGATTTGTTTCCTCCAAACTACCTGTCTCAGGGTCCCATCTCCTTGTCCAAGCCATGCCTGCTTGCGTGCACTTCTCAAATGTTACCGGTTGAGGTGTGTTAACTCCAATTCCAACCGTTCCAGTATCACACGTAAACCTGAAAGACTGGCAACTGCCACAGTCGTCGGAGCTAGTATTACCGTAACCCCAACCATCATTATTCCCTGGCAAAGTACTACTACTAACGCCTTCAGAAGTTGATGAGCTTCCACCACTACCGTTGTTTGCAACAGGGCCTGAACCTCCAGAGCTTCCAGCACTCGTGTTGTCTCCGTCCGATTCCCCGTCAGTTCGAGCCTTAACTCTAGCAAAGACGGCTGCAGAAGTGTCACCGCCAGAACTAGGTCGCTTTGCAACTTCCTCAGCTATTTTACTAAAATAAGTAAAAGGATTCCCCTTATTAGGCACCATGCCGGCGTTCTTCATGTCTTGAGATAGTTTCACAAGTGCTTTAGCAGCCCGTTTGGCAGCAGTTTCATCGCCAGCTTCGGAAGGCGGAGCAGGCGGAGTTGTAATAGCATCCGCTGATATCTTAAAAATTTCGGCAACGTTTTTGACCGCCGAAGGAAGATCCTCACCGAGTTCGTGAGTTCCCTGCTCTTTCATCCTAGCTAAAAGCCGTCTGAACACCATCTCCGAAAAGGGCGTAATCGCTACTGACACGTTCCCTTCTGCTCCAAGAACAACAGCAGTTAAAGCATCGTCGGGTCCACCGTAAAACTCTACCTTGGTAGACTCATCAATGTATTTTCCGCTCGTGATTTTTAAGGCGTAGGGTTCTTTGCTTTCTGGCACGGTCACCATGAACTTGCCACGTTCATCGCTTTTAGTTCTGGCAATTATTTTATACAATTCACCAACTGAATTAAGTGTGTATACGTGGATCTCTCCTTGAATGGGTCCCGCTTGTGCCACACCACTGATCACTGCCGTTCTACCATTTTGCGTCTCGGTCTGAGCAGATCCCCCGCCACCAGAGCAACCCAGTTGAAGAATCAAAAGCATTAGCTCTAAAATTGCCGCAGATTTTTTTACCTTACACATTATGCCTAGCCCCCCGAACTTAGTTTAGTCCGTTGTGATAATGACCTCTTAGATTTTCAAACTAATCCAAGACCGATTCAATAAAACAAATATGAATAGTTTTTCACAATTTAAAAATCTCCTTATACACCTCCGAAATATTTAGTTTTTTAGCTATTTAAAGGGGTGGCTTTAGTTACTCCGAGGCCCACTCCAACGGAAAAAGGTATCTCAGTATTCCGATTTCGATTAAACCGTAGGGTATGGAATGTCGTATTGGCTGCGGAGCCTGTTGTATTGCTCCTTCAATTTCTAGCCCTTTGCCAGGAATGCCCCATGGTAAGCCCGCAGGTGTAAGGTGTGTGAATTTGAATATCGGGAACCAGTGCAAAATTTGGGGGCAACCCAATTTTCCGGAAGTCTGTCGAAAGTTTGTTCCCTCACTCTGGGTTTGCGCAAACCTCACAAGCTGAGGCTTTAAGCTTTCTCAGCGAGCTTGAAGCTCTTACAACACCCAGTATTTCTTAAAGAATGCTTAATTTCGAGCCCCCTTCAAATGCCCCTTCCCATTTTAGGAAAGTTACCCTATATTGCCTTCTTCTTTGGGTCTGTAGCTCAGTTGGTTAGAGCGCTACCTTGACATGGTAGAGGTCTCCGGTTCGAGCCCGGACAGACCCACCACGGCTCGGCGGCTCTACTCCAACAACGGGGGAAGGCCTCCGATTTCAAGGCTCTTGCCCAATCATGGTGGGTAACCCAATCCAAGTCTAACCAAAACAAGCATTTAGTAATCGGATTTTGTAGTTGTTGCGGTTCTTATAACCGTAAGCCATCTTTCTCACAAGCTTTGCTTTGTTGTTGAAGCCCTCGGTCATTGCGTTTGTGAGACCTGTTAGAAAGTAATTAAGTATTTCGGTTTTCCATCGATTCAAGGTGAACCTAAGCCGTTTTAAATCAACGTCATCTTCGTAAGCTTTTAAGTCCACTAGTATATTTTCAAAGGCCAGAGAAGCCCCATGATAGCCTTTGGTTCTGTAGAGGCCGTGAAGTCTTTCTTTGAACTGATAAAGGATTTGGAGTTTTGGCTTAGATTCTAAGAAACGATAAACCATCCATCTTCGGGAACTTATCTGCGGAAGTTTCGAATTGTGTTTACATGACACAGGAATATTTTTGAGTTCTTCAAAAACTCTAGATACATTTTTTGAAGCACAAACCCGATAAACACGGTCATGGGTAATATCAACAACCATAGTGTTGTAATCGACGCTATAATACTTTCCTTTAGCCGTCCCAAATCTATTCTCATCTAGTCCCACTT